>Ga0073936_10007032_pt1 | contig 14637 bp, 6 predicted proteins | sample AliMusrvi5mmetaG_FD_87041 | JGI IMG/M metagenome (GOLD analysis project Ga0073936, IMG submission 87041) | Freshwater lake bacterial and archeal communities from Alinen Mustajarvi, Finland, to study Microbial Dark Matter (Phase II) - Alinen... | ecosystem: Environmental > Aquatic > Freshwater >... | reverse complement strand
GTTTTATAACTGATCGGTACATCCTATTTGTATATTAATAATGAGTTTTTTCTTTTTAAAAGTTACTGTTAATGATAAAATCAGAACAAATTATTTGTCTAAAACCGGATTGTTGACTTTTCTGACGTTGTTTGTTTCTTCAATGTCTTAGTCGTCAACATTGTTATTTTCGCTGATATTAACTCTATTAGATGTCGTGAATTTCTATCTTGCAATTATCGTATATTCAAGAAATACGACATCATCAGCTCCAATTGTAATGGGTTTATTAAGTGTAACAAGCTCATTTGTCCAAATATTGCGTAAGCTGTATTTTCCTTTAGGTAATCCCATATCTTTTAGTGTAGGTATAAAAGTAACCGATTCGTTTTCGTTGCGGTTGAACACTCCGATCCAGCCAACTCCAGGCTTATCTTTCTTTGGAGTCCGCCAAACTTCAGTCAGTCCCAATTCACTTTGCAGGGTTCCGCAAATGCCATTTTGGTTACAGGCAAGCATATCTTTGTTGGTGATGAGATCAAATACACGTTGTTCTGAACGGATCAGGCAACCTCCCATAAACAGTGGCGAAGCTGCAAGTGAGCGCATTGTTATAAAGGTCCGCCCCTGTGCCTGGATGAAATTGCTGGGGCGAAAGAATACTTTTTCAAGACCAGTCCACATTATTTTATCGGGTTTCATTTTTGAACGCGCATCTTTAGTAGCAGGATCGATCATCCCAGTAAGTGTACCCAAACAGAGCATATCCATGTCAGGCCAGAATCCTGGTTCGGCGGATCCTTGCCAATCACGCCAACGCTGAAAACATTTACTTAAACTTTGATGACTATCCCAAACATCGCCGGTAATTCTCAATAAGTGCCCCCATTGATAATGGTTTTTGTTCTTGGGAGTAGTATCATCTCCAGGTGACAGTGAGAGGACAATATTCCGTTTGCATTTAGCTACTGCTTTGCCTATGGCTTCCATTTCAGAAGGAAAGGGTACCAAATCATCATACTTGATAAAGTCAACACCCATATCGGCGAGATGCTGTATTAATCCATCATAATATTCCTGAGCTCCGGGCTTGGTTACGTCAACCCCATAACTGAATTTGAACCAGGGACAGATGTTTATCGTATCGGCGATATCCCGCATGTGATAAGTTGTACCTTTCACCGGAAGATTGAAAATGTATGCTTTTCGGATCATGCCGCGCATCATGTGTAGGCCAAATTTCACTCCCAGTTCATGAGCGCGGTCGGCAATGCGTTTAATGCCATTAGGGAAATAGGTTCTGGAGCCAACAGGATACCCGTTTGAATCAAGAGAAAAGTCGAAAGGTTCATTGCCCCAAGGCCGGATTGATCCTGGAATACATGCGTTTTCGCTATACCAGCCCAGATCAATTACGAAATACTCATAGCCATGTGGAGCCAGCTTTTTTGCAAAAATTTCCAGGTTTCGCAGGGTTTCTTCCTCTCCAATATTATTTCGGTAGGAGTCGTAGCTGTTCCAGCCCAAGGGTGGCTTTGCTGCAAGCGGTTTCTTATGCAATACTTCAGTAGTATCCATTGTATTATATTGATTATCAGGATAATATATGGATGAGGCATACAGTCCGTTGGTTAAAAAGCCCATCAATAATACCGGAAATACTAATTCTAAAAGTTTACTTTTCATGGATTTATTTTTTTACAATCTTCGAAGAGAACACTTTTTGCTGAGTTGTAATTTGAAGGATATAAATTCCGGGTTTCAATTGTTTCCCTACTGCAAAACCTTCGTTGGTAATAGTTTGCTTTCCAAATTGAACAATCTTCCCGGTTAGGTCAACAATTTTGAATTCGCAATTGCCTTTCAAATCGCCATTTGTATATACCAATGTTTCCTTTTCAAACGGGTTGGGAAATACCGAAACGGCACTTTTCGGGTCTTCTTTTGGTTTAGGTACGCTGGTTTCCGGATCGGTAATTACCGAAAAATAATCGTGTATAATGGTTGTGCCGCCTGATAATCTATTCTTAGTGCCTTTTACAATTACTTTTATGGTGTGCGAACCAGATGTCAAGCCCGATTTGGCAAATAACAATCCTACCGATTGTGCTGAAGCATAACAGTCAACAGTATCCACAAAAACATCATCAATATAAACATCGGCAATGCCTGAATCAATGTTTTTTTGCCCGTACCATTGTATGCCGGTTCCTTCGAATGGAAATTGAAAAGATGCGTTTTCCTTATCGCTGCTATGGTAAGTGCTATGAAAAAAAGTAGGATTGCTCATGCCGTTGGTCCATTTCCCAATGTAGGTCGTGAGTTTGCATGTGTCATCGGTGCGGGTTGAATAGGCCGGAAAAGTATCGACAATAAATTTAAAATCCTTTACAAATTGGTTCACATTAAAAATTGCAGGATCTAAAAAGGTTAAATATTTTCCTTCGTACTTGCAATTTTTAAATGTAATGTCCTGAAACATATTGTTGGCGTTCAGCCCTTTAAATGTAATTTTAAGTGCGCCATAATTAGCATCCATCCAACTTTTCTGTGCCGGTGCGTTTTGAACAACATTTTCCAGCAAAATATTTTTCATGATGGTTGTCTTTGTTGGATCTCCATCAGGTGAAAAATCTCCATAAAAAGGTGCAAAAGTTGGATATGGGTCTTCAACGGTAACATTCCTTACCACAACGTTTTGAATATTCGAACCAGGATTTACGCCATAGAAATTTATTGGAGCGCCTCCCCAATAATGCCACATCGCCCTTCTGTAAATAACAACATTGTCAATATATCCGCTTGTACCCGGGTCTATATTTGAAGTTGCTATCCTAACTGAAGCGCCATTCATGTCTTCCCAAAACACACATCTTTTAAAAGTTACTCTATTTTCATAATAACACGCATCGTCTTGTGTTCTTATAAAACAATCTTCAACCGTGGCATCCTCAAAAGCATTAATGCCATCTCCATTGGCACGCCAGCCAAGTATTTTTAAATTTTTAAACAAGTTTGGCCTCGTTTTGTCGCTACAACTGAATAAAATTGAATGGTTCGGTGGATCGACAATGGTTATTCCCTCGAATTTTGCATTGTTTGCCACCCCAATGATAGGCTTTGTGAGATTGACTGTTTTTGGATTCGAAGTCCAGGGGAATGTTTCGCCACTCAGCGTACCATAGCCATAAATCCGTATGTTTTTGGTAGCAAACCAATCGTCGGTGGTGTGGATTGAACCATTTACAACGGCATCGCCGGGTATATAAATGGTCTGATTGGCATGAATATAGAACGGTGCGGGAATAGTATGCACGCCAGACAAAAAGTATAATACACTCCAGTTGGTATCGTTCACGGTGAGTGGCTCTCCGGGTTTTACCGTTCGAACACCTGCTGCTGTGGTATCGGGTTTATCTGTTATGATGGGGTTGGCAAATATGGATATTGTATGAACTGGTGGGCCGGAATATCCCATTCCGGTGTAATGATCTTCCATTTGACCATCTATGTCAACGTTGAAGTTGCAATATTTTTTTACCTTGACGTATGCTTTCCCATTCGCAATTGACACGGTTGCCCATGAAACAGGCCGAACAAAGGCTTTGAAAATACTTTTGCCCGACACCCTGGCAATTTCTACCTCCACAGTTCGAGTACTATCGAACTCGAAGTTAATCCACGACATCGTCCAGCCTTTCATGCCGATTTGATCACGCCAATAGGCTGTATCAGTTGCGCCTGATTTGCTTTTCGTTTGAAGCACAAAAGTATTGAGCCAATTGTCGCTGTCCTGATAACGAACACGGCAGGTGTATTGATCGGATGGCATTCTGCCAGGAATGTAGGTGTAAGTAATAAGTTGCTGCGCCTGGCTCGAAACACTTGTAAATGTGATCAGGAAGGCAACATAAAACAAATAATTTTTGAATTTTCGCATTAGGTTTATTAGTTAGTTAGTCAAGCAACAATAGCAAATTTGTTTGAAAGAATTGAGTTTTTCACTATATCAAAGGTAAGGTTGTCGTTATAAATCGGAGCAAATTATTGGTACAATACATCCGGATTATTGGCCAAAAAGGGAATTGTTGACTTTTCACTGATAACTTTTTTTTCGTCATTATCTCATGGCATGAATTATACAATTAGCTTAAAAGCTGAAAGTTGTAAAGGATACCTATGCCGAATACCAGCTTTGTAATTGAGGTAATATAGCGAACAAATAACGTTTAAGTCTTATTTTTGTGAAATTTGAATGACCTGTGTTCTATCAGCAAGCAGGGTTAGAAATAGCTTATTATTATCAGTTTTAACTTTCTCTCCGCTTACCATTTCAAGAGCAGAAATATCTCCTTGAATTCCAAGTTCCAAATTCTCAAGGTTCACTTCACATGAAACATCCTGATTGCCATTGTTGCGGACGGTAAAAAAGAGCTTGTTGGCATAACCAAAGCGCTCAATCCTGATTGATCCTGCATTGCAGGTTGCTCCTGTGACTGGTTCCCAACCAGCTGCTGCAATCTGCTTGATGATTGGAATGTATTTTTTAAAGAACGGACGTCCATTTTCGATCTTTTTGTGATCCTGCCAATATGGATCATTTGAAGCATTAACACTGAAGAATGAAGGAAAGAACCCATAAGCCATCAGTTTCTCAAAATATATTTCGTAGCCTTTATAGGGAGCATCAGTAAATGCTTTGTCATTTAAACCTTCGTTTAAAAGGAAAACAATAGGCTTTTGGAACGATATTGCACGCTTGAAATCCAAAGCTTCCATGTTGTGATCATCAGAAGAGTACCAATTTAATTCAGCTCCAAACAGATCCAGGTTGGCGGCAGCAAAGGGGTTCCAACCATGACCATTTCCCATGGTAAACTTACCTTGTGAGTGCATTTCATCCGAAACCTTCTTCATGAACTCAAATTCAGAGGTAAAATTCCAGATAGCAGGCTTTGCCACTGCTTTCGAAAATGTGAGTGGGTAATTGGTATATTTAAAGTGTTCATTGCGGTAATTCAAATCGTGATGCCAGTTCCATTCCATCGAGTCAAAATAAATCCCATCTACATTCATGCTTACGGCGGGTTGTATTTCGTCCTGCAACACATATTGATAACGGTTAAAACCAGGTAGATAAGGATTGCAATTGGTGGTAATACTTACTGCCCATCCTGAACTGAACCAAGGAGTTTCGAGCCGTCTTGCCTGAAAGCGACCATTTTTATCCTCAGTTGAACTGTTTTTAATATACATTTTGTGATCGATAGGTATCATTTTGTCAGAAACGAGTGTATCATAGGCAATTGTCTTGGTAAAGATTGGCAATTGGATGTCCCAGGGTTCGGTATATTGGAAGCTCAGAACTGATGTACCTTTGTCAGATAAGATATTAGATAATTTGTTCCCGTCTTTTATATCTGAACTTTTCGAGTTGGTTTCATGAAAAGCAAATCCAAAGTCTTCCCAATCAGGAATTGACCGGAGCGACGTAAATGGCAACCAGATTCCTTCATTCACAACCCTTTTCTTAAAGTCTTCAGGATAAATTGAATAATACTGTTTTAACGCAGCTCTCATGCCCCATCTGTCATTGAAATTGAAACGACTCAACTTGAAAAAAGCACGATTTGGAAATTTTTCAGTCATTGGACTTGTGGCGATGTCAAATTCAGCAATCAAACCTTTATTGATTTCAGCACCCAAACGAAAAACCAGAGGAATTGACAAATCAATACCTAACGCTGCCCCCTTACCATCTATACTTACAGCACACAATGGGTAAAAGGACATGGTACCTTGCCCAACAGGATCACCATATCCACCATCAGATAAAGTTTCTCCGTTAAAAGCGCCATCGGGAGGCAGTGCTGTTGAAACCGAAACCGTATCATAATAAATTAAATATGACTTCATTATGTCCGATTTCTCTAATCCATGATACCACTTCCAGTTGTTGCCATTTTCAGGAATACTGACCCGAAGGGTTAAACAGGAGTTGCCCTTACCAAGGTATTCAAGGTCCCCATTTATTTCGCGAAAGTTTCCCCTGTCAATTTCATTAATAACAACTTGATAAAGCTTGTTCCTGTATCGGGTTATTCTGGCGTCAGAAGTAGTAACGACATCAAAAAGCGGTATTTCAGTTGCAGGTATTGTTGATTTACCGCCCTCAATATATTCCACACGAATTAACTCAGGGTTATTTACGTTCGGTTCAAAAGCAACAGCATTATTGTGATAACTGAATACCCCGGATATACAAATCAAGAATACTATTTTATTAAGGTTTTTCATTGACGGCTCTAATTAAATTCATCTCCCAAAGTTTACAGCAAAACAACCTTCAGATTCAAAATTTCCTGTCTTTTTACCACTTGAACAACGACCAATCCTTTTGTTTTCAAACCTGAAACATTGACTTTCGTTTGAGAATTGGTTGTACGCTCGCTGTAAATCAGTTGCCCGTAAATAGTATATATGTTTATTAAAGCTAAATCTCCTGATTCTCCAAGGGAAATATTTAGTGTTTCTGAAGCTGGGTTCGGGAAAATGCTTACTTCTGTTGGCATGGCAATATCTTGTACTTTTACCGGAATGATATTCCGGAAAGGCGCAAATCCCAACTCGGAAATGGCCTTCCAATCGCTGCTAATATCAACGTAAGCCACATACAAGGTATCCGAAAGAACACCAACCGCCGACCGTGGAATTTGAACCTCAGTTGCAGTTGGATTTTGGAAGGACAATACCGTGGCCGGAACCGTGGCCCATGACCACCCTGTTTGTGCAGTTGGTTTCATCAATACTCCGTCCTGGATCATATATTCTGCTCCTGAACCTGATGGGAACAACCAATGTTGAAAACCCGTCGTCGGGTCTTTGTCAGTGTTCAGATAAATTTGATAATTCGCCCCTAATCCTGAACCTTCAACTGCAAAATACAGGTTTTTGGCATCACAATAAGCTTTCAGGCTTTGGGCGGTCTGGCCACTTGCAGTTGCAACAGGGCTGACCGAGGACCAATCTGACAAATTTCCGTCAGTTACAATAAATACCGAAGCTTCCGATAAGAATGAAAAGCTTGAAAATCCCAACTGTGAAAGAGCGTTCCCATTTGCATCAACATCGACGAAAGCAATCTGAATTGTGTTGCTCAACGCTGCAAATGCTGAACGTGAAATTCTAATTTCAGTTGCGCCAGAATTTTTCGAAACATCTACAGTAGCGGTAATATCTGACCAGGAGCCTATTCCTTTATATACAGATAAGCTGGTGCCTTGAATGCGATAATCAGCACCTGAAGCAGGGAAATCCACAATTTGACAACCTGTGTTGATATTATTATCGGTATTCAGGTAGAGTTGAAAATTTGGACCTAAATTTGAACCTGCTATAGCAAAATATAAATATTTTGTATCAGCAAATACTTTGATGTTTTGAGTCGATTGTCCACTTCCCGATACAATGGGATTAATCCATGTCCAATCATTTAGATTACCATCTATATTAATTGAAGAAGATGCATAGCCTGTCTTCACTTCAACTTTGCCTAAGGTCAGCCATCCATCTTTGTCAGCATCCTGCATCTGATTTGCAAAGCGCAATATCTTTGCTACCGGCGAAATAATTTCCAATGGATTTACAAAACGCATAACTATTTTGTATTCGCCTATTGGGAGTGCTTTGTTTGAAGAAAAAGTCTTTAAATAATCACCTGTTGCTGGCATTATTGAATCGATTTCCCAATTTGCTGTTCCAAGTATTCCAGACCAATTGGTTGATGCGCTATATGCCATGAATTCAACATTCCAGTTATAATAAAATGGGGCGACCCCTTTATTCTGGATTTTAACGTTCACAGTGATTGTATTTAAAGAGTCTAAGACAATTTGAACCGAGCTGGAAAAAAACTGGTATCCAAGCATTTTGTGCGTTTTCATTTTATTGGTCCACTGTGCATCAGTTAAGGTCCGGTCGAAAGTTGAATGGTCAACAAACCAACTGTGGTGTGTTGTTTTAATACATGTACCTATATCATTTCCAACTGTATTTGGCCAGTTATCCCACATTGAAGCCAGTGGAGTCCCTGCTGTCACTGATTCGCCACCCATCGGATGCTTTTTCCATGCTTCAGTAGCGCCATCATTCACCATTAAATTCCAAAAGTCCCATGAATCACTACCAACAGTGGCAACCAAATAAGAGTCATCGTAATAACCAACGGCATTTCTGAGATCAACAGTGCTTACAATTGTTGGATACCTCATTTGAACATGGGTTTTTGTAAATGATTTAGTGAATGCTTTTATCAGTCTTTCCCTTTTTGCTATAACCATGTCCCAGTCATCGTGAGGATAATTGTGCATCTCGCCCCAAAAACCATACAGGCCAACCTCAACCGCCCCCAGACGAGGATCCCCATCGTATCTTGCGCCATATGCGGTAGTAAATTGCTCGAGCGCATACATTAAAGTATCCGTGTTCCAATATGGTGATTTACTGGTAGTATTTCCATTGTCGGCATAGTTATGACACGGAACTATACCTTGTAAAAATTCGGGCATCGCATATTCACGACCAGGAAAATCGATGTAAAAACGAGGAATGGCATGACAACCTTTTCCTGAGATACGGTTTAATTCACTTTCAAATGTTGTCCAGTCGAATTTATTCCAATCGATAAAAGTGGTATTAAGGGCAATATAGAAATGTTCGGTGCTGTATGGAAAATTATTATTATAATAGTTATAACCTGGAATGATTCCTTTCAATGGGTTGTATTCAATATTTTTTTGATCGGGGCTATAAACCTGATCGGTCCATAATGTTTGTGCGTGAATTGGGCTTGAACTAGAGATCAGGCAGAAACAGATGAAAAAAATAAACTCTTGAATGACATTTCTATCACTTCTCTTAACTTCAGATAAAGGATTATCCATCTTATAAGAATGAAAAATTGGTTTTTATATCGACTCTTTGTTGAGATCAAAGTTACCTATTGGGAGATGAAATTGAAGTAAATTATTGGTACATTACAACCAAATTATTGGTCAAATAGACTAAATATATCATACTTCCAGTTTTTATTTGAAAATATCATATATTTTTAAGGGCTTTTTAAAACTTGTCCATGCAAAGATTCAAAGTATTTCTTTTATTTGTTTTCCTTTCATTTTACAGCTTTGGAGATGAGCTAAGGTTTAACAAAATCACTTCAATTGAGGGTATTTCTCAAAGCGAAATATATTCCTTTTTGAAAGACAAACATGGATTTATATGGTTCGGGACAGTGGACGGGCTGAATCGTTTTGACGGATATAGGATAACCAAATACAACATCGATAAAAGAAGAAAACATAGTTTATCGAACAATACTATCCATGCACTTACAGAAGACAGTTCTGGGCGAATTTGGATTGGAACCGATGATGGATTAAATGTATTTTACCCGAATGACCAGGAATTTTATCATGTTAAACTTCCGGAATTAAAATTCTTATTCACCAGTATATATGGGCTATTGGTTGATGGCGATATTCTCTGGATTAGCACCACTCATGGACTTTTATCAGCCTCGATTGCCGATCAAAAACTGGAGGCAATTGAAAAAAGCGTACACCAAATTTCTAGTCTGTCAGGAATAATGATGCCGACACAAAACACGGTTGAGTTATTAAAACATACAAGCGGAGATCTATGGATTGCATCATACAATGGAATCAATTGTTTCAGATCAAAGAACAAGGATAGTAATTATGAGGTTGTTAAGATCAATCCGGTTTTAAACACCCACGGCGTAACTCGCATGGCAGAAGATCATCAGGGAAATATCTGGTTATTCTATTCCGATTTGACAAAGGGATTGGCCCGATATAATCCGAAGACTATGGAACTGTATAACTTTAAAGATAGTCCATTTAGTAATAATAATTCTTTGCCGATTGTTTCAAGCCTGACTGTTGATAAAGATGGAAATATTTGGATTGGTACGATCAATATGGGCCTATTTAAAATCAACTGCACCGATATATCGAAGTATTCCATTCAGTTTGAAAGATTTCAGAACAACATTTATGAAGCAAGCAGTTTAAATACGAACTTAGTCTTTTCGCTTTATCCAACAATGGATAATATATTGTGGATAGGTACAATAGGTAGCGGTATAAACTTTCTGGATTTGAATCAGAAGAAATTTTTTCATCATAGCATTCCTCCGCTCTTCAATCAGCAAACTAACTCTTCAAACTTTATTCGTGCAGTATACCTGGATCCGAAAAACAGACTTTGGATCGGAACCCACAATAATGGGCTTTTTATTCTGGATAGGAAAACGGGCATCTATAAAAAGTTAGGGTTTGATACTCGTGCCATATTCTACATTGCACCAATGGAAGGAAACACCAACATCGTTTGTTGTGCCAATGGGGCTTACATGGTAAACCCGGAAGGAAATATAATAAAAATTGAGGGAATCAATTCCGCCTGTTTCTATGCTACTGCCAGTAGAAAAAACACCTTTTGGATCTCAGGTTATGATGGGATTTACAGGGTGGAAATATCGAATTCAAAAGTTATAGAAGTAAGAACCTATAATTCTAGATCGACTGAACCCAAAATCTCATTTGACAATTGCCGGGTTTCTATCTATAATGATTTGAAAAATGAACTTTGGATTGGTACCGAGGGAGGGGGGTTAAATATTTTCAAATTGGATAAGAATCATTATCCAGTAAAAAATATTGTATATAGAAAATCTGACCGTCCAAATTCCATCAGCAACAATTATATCCGTTCAATACATAAACAAAACCAAAACACATACTGGGTCGGAACTTACGAAGGTCTGAATAAAGTTATATTAAATACTCAATCAGATTCCCTGAAATTCTCATCATACTTTCAATCCGATGGCCTTCCAAATAATATGATTCAGAGTATTACTGAGGATGAAAAACACAACTTATGGATTGGAAGTAATGGTGGACTTACCAGATTTAATACCGATTCATTGAAAATCACGAATTTTGACATTTCAGACGGATTACAGAGCAACGAATTCTCCGAACATACTTGTTTCAAATCGGAAACCGGCGAGTTGTATTTTGGAGGTATCAATGGAATCACATCCTTCTTCCCTAAGGAAATAAAAGAAAGTTCAATTCAACCACAAATTACAATCACGGATTTCTATATTTATAATGAACGAATTGATACACAAACCAAGGTTCACGGCAGAACTATTCTGGATAACCCCATATTCCTGACCAAAAAACTAAGACTAAAACCAATTGAAAACAATATCCGTTTCGATTTCTCTTCCATGATCTTCACTTCACCTCATAAGATCAAATATGCCTATCAACTGGTTGGGTACGACGAAAAATGGAATATAAGCGATGCGAATAACAGGAGCGCTACATACACTAATTTGCCTTTTGGCGATTATATTTTCAGGGTAAAAGCTACTAATGGGGATGGCATATGGAACGAGAAATTCAAGGAAATACAGATCAAAATAGAAACTCCTTTTTATTTGACCTGGATTGCTTTTGTCACATATTTCCTGCTGTTCGGATTGATCATCTTTTACTTCTCACTTTATTCAATCATTAGAATTACAAAAAAGAAGCAGATCGTGCTTGATGCGGAACACAATCAACGGTTGCATGAACTTGATTTGCTAAGGACTCGATTCTTTATCAACATTTCGCATGACCTGCGTACACCATTGACGCTTATTACTGGTCCGATTGAGCAGATATTAAAAGGCATTGACTATTCTTCAGAAGCAAAGAAACAGCTTGTCATGGTATATAGAAATGCTCAGAAGCTTAAATATCTGATTGAACAATTACTAGATTTCAGAAAGACTGAAGTTGGTAAACTCAAACCAAAATATAGTTTGGTTGAATTGAATCAATTCATTCGAAATGAAGTCGTCCATTTTGATTCAATTCTCCATGAAAAAAACATTGAACTAAAGTATAATTTTCATTTGAGTGAGATTTGGATAAATATTGACACCAACATGGTTTCAAAAATCATCTTTAACCTTCTATCCAATGCATCAAAATTCACTAAACAAGGATACATTGAAATATCTGTTGATATCAACACAAGTGACTATCCCCAGGAACAATATGCAAAAATTGAGGTTACGGATACCGGAATTGGCATTGAAAAAGAAAGAATTGATTTGGTTTTTGATCGCTTTAATAATGATTCCAATGAGTTAGGTGGCAGTGGATATGGTATTGGCCTTTCACATTGCAAAGACCTCTTAGATGCGATGAACGGTTTAATAAAGGTCGAAAGCGTCTTTGGTCAAGGTAGTGAATTTACCTTTTATCTCCCATACAATGAGAAAACAAAGGAGAATTTAAACACCGAAAATCAACCATCTGTGGTAAATAAGCCAATGGATGAAAAGATTATTTGCGAAGAATCGGTATCCTCAAAACCAATATCCAGTAAATCTAAAACAGTTTTAATCGCTGAGGACAACAAAGATATGCGTGAGTACATTAAAAGCTGTTTAATAGGCGCTTACAATATCATTGAAGCAAAAAACGGAGCTGAAGGATTGGCCCTTGCAATACAAAAAAACCCTGATCTTATCATAAGCGATATTGTAATGCCGATAATGGATGGAATATCGTTTTGTGAAGAAGTTAAGACCACATTAGAGATAAGTCACATTCCTGTTATTCTGCTCACTGCCAGGCCTGACAACGAAATTAAATTCAAAGGATTAGATAAAGGAGCAGACGACTATATTTTAAAACCTTTTGAAATAGACTATCTACTTATAAAAATCAAAAATCTCATTTCGAGTAGGGAAAATCTTAGAAATCTGTTTCAAAACAATATTTCGCTGGAGCCTTCCAGGGTTACGGTTACCTCGACAGATGAGAAATTCTTAAAATCATTAATAAAAGAAATCGAGCAGGGTATCCCTGATGTGGATTTTACTATTGATATTCTGGAAAGGAATATTGGAATGAGCCATTCCAAGTTTTACAGGAAAGTAAAAAGTCTGACAGGTTTATCCGGGAAAGAGCTTTTGCAAAATATGAGATTAAAAAGAGCTGCCCAGATCCTTTCAGAAAATAAAATCAGTGTGGCAGATGTCTCTGATATGACAGGCTTTTCAAATCCAAAATACTTTAGCGAATGCTTTAAAGAGAAATATGGTGTTTCTCCTTCAGAGTATTATCATTCTGGCTAAGAACCATGATATTACCTCGTTGGACAAATTGACTACTTCATTATATCCTACCGCTGAAAATCATAAATTCATGTTCCATGTACGTGTACAAAAGAGCTAACTAACAAATGGTGTTTATAGTCCTTCACATTATCTATATTGAATTGTTACCAATAACAAAAACTAAAAGGGCTTAATATTAATGTAGAGAAAAAAGAGCGGGAGAAAATCTTTCGTCTTTCAATATCTTCTAATGGGTGAACTATAAGCATACCCTTTTGATTCATTTCTTTAATAACCTGAGTTCGATATACAATACTCAAAAAAAATGTGAATTGTACAAATATTGATTCTACATCATATTATATTGAAGGTTCTTTAGGAAGGAAAGAATATGCCAATAGTCTGGGAATAAGATTTGTCAGGAAATTACCAATAGATAATGTGTCGTGTATGTTCTACCTAAAATGAATCATATCCTATGCTTAAAAATCTAATTTTGTCAATACTGACAATAAAAAATTAGGGTCAATAATCACCAAAAATTTAACCTACTAAACAGTAAATGAAATCAAATGCAAATCCACTCAAAAAATTAAAAAGGGCACTCCAGATGGGCACTCCAGTAAATAAAAAAGAACTTACATCGCTGCAAAGTCTTAATAATCAAAGTGAATATATCTGAATCGAAGTGATGACTTATTGACTGCCTTAATAACTGAAACAAATATTGTCAATATTGTCAAAATGATGGCAATTTTATTAGTGTTTTATGGGATAACTCATTTTTCTTGAATGTGACTTAAATATTCGCACCAAATCAATTCTGGTGGGTTCCCTGCTATTTTATTTGCTGAATTGACGTAATGGCTTTCCCAGGAAAACAACCTCTTAAAACTCACCAAAAAGGCAACCTCTTACTTTAGAAAATTTCCAAAAATTAATCCATTTAACAGTCAAAGAAAACAAATAGAATTACCTATAAAAAAAGTGATAGGGCACTCAAGGGCACTCCAGATGGGCACTCCAGAAAATAAAAAAGACCTTGCATTGCTGCAAAGTCTTAAGAATCAAAGTGGAGAATATCGGAATCGAACCGATGACCTTTTGACTGCCAGTCAAACGCTCTAGCCAACTGAGCTAATCCCCCTTTCGAGGCGACAAATATATAAATATTTTTCATTGGCAAGGAATTGACTCTGCCTAAAATTCAATTTCTACTTCAAGAAATCAAGTCCAAAGTTCGAAACTGTAGGTAGTCTGCTATGGAGTTACTGAGATTGATACACTTTCAAAGTATAAATGAATTATCCATTGTGTAAATAACTGAATATTATCTTTCAATTCTAAATATCTTAAAAGTCCACAAGTGAAGAAATCAAGCCTCGCAATTACTGTTTCTGAATAATATAGTAATTAAATTAATCTCAACTTGAGAACTTAAACGC
>Ga0073936_10007030_pt1 | contig 14638 bp, 8 predicted proteins | sample AliMusrvi5mmetaG_FD_87041 | JGI IMG/M metagenome (GOLD analysis project Ga0073936, IMG submission 87041) | Freshwater lake bacterial and archeal communities from Alinen Mustajarvi, Finland, to study Microbial Dark Matter (Phase II) - Alinen... | ecosystem: Environmental > Aquatic > Freshwater >... | reverse complement strand
GGCCGAACTTCGTCGTTTTCGGATTGAACGTGCTGGTGGGATTCCCGTTGACGCCGGCATACAGCAGCGTGCCGAAGATCTTCGGGTCCGCCACGGTTTGCTGCAGCGGGCTGGGCGCCGTGGGGTCGAAGCCGGTCAGGAATTTGTTATTCCGATCCGCCGGTCCCGTCTCATACTCATAGCGGATGCCGAAGTTCAGCGTCAGCTTTGAAGTCATCCGGAAGTCGTCCTGAAGAAAGGCACCGTAATAATTCACGAAGTTATAGAAATTCGTGCCCACGGTCTGGCTGCCCCCTGTCGGATTGCCCAGCAGCATGGTCGCGAGGCTCGCGCCGGTGCCTACGGTTGTCGTCTTGGCGTTCGCCCGTGTGAATACGTCCGAGAATGAGAAGCTTGACGGCCCGATGCCCGGCGCGCCGTCATGATGCAGACCGCGCCAGTCGAAACCGGCTTTCAGACTGTGCTTGCCCATGAATTTGGAAACGGTGGTATTGAAACTGCGCGAGTAATAAACGTTCTGTGTCGTGGTGCCGCCGCCATAGCTGGCGAGATCGCTCATCGTGATCGCCGGAAACGCAGGGAACAGCGTCTGCGATACCAGAGATTTCGGCAGACCGAGTGACGCAAGGTCGAAACCGAGGCTGATGGGCGGCGTAAAGTTCGGGAAGCGGTTGAACCCATAGCGGACCGCGACCACCATCGTCGGACTGGGAGTCAGCGTCGTGTTCAGCTGCGTGGCGTCCACCTTGCGGTAAATCACCCCCTGATTGGGTGACGCAATCTGATTCGGAAACCACCGGTTGCTCGGCTCCTGGCTGCCGTAATGCAGATATGACGCCGAGGCGCGCCACCAGCTGCGGATCTCCTGGTCGCCCTTGAACGTCAGCTGATCGGCCCGGTTAAACGCACGCACCGTCGAATCGAAATTCGGCGCGCCGTAATAGGCGCCGGTTACATTCGGAGTCGGATAGTACGAAGCCAGCTTCTGACCCACGGCATTGATGCGGCTCGACGGAATTATGTTATTGGCGAACGGTGTCCGGCTGCCATCGGCCTGCGTGGTCTTCGGATCGTAGATAATCTGCTGTGTTCCCTTCGTGGAAAAGCTCTTCGAAAAATCGCCGCTCAGTTCCAGTGGAGTCGGCACGGAAAGCCGCGTTCCGGAGGCGTCGTACTGCCGGTAAGCTTCGCCCGCCACGAAAAAGAACGTCTTATTGCGGCCATCGTAGATTTTCGGAATACGCAGGGGTCCGCCGAAGGATCCGCCATAGTTTTTGAACGGCTGATCCGGATTGGCCTGACCCGCCCGGTTACTGAAGAAGTTATTCGCGATCCAGTCCGTCTCACGGATATAGCCGAACGCGCTGCCATGCACCTGATTGGTCCCGGAGCGAAGGAAGGTATTGAAAGTGCCGCCGCCGGTGCGCCCCATTTCCGCGTCGTAGGTGTTGGCCTGGACCTTCATTTCCTGCACCGCTTCCTGCGACGGAATAATTACCGCGCGATTCGTGGAATCGGTAATGGAAATGCCGTCCAGCGTATAGTTATTGCCTCGCACGGGCCCGCCGGCGATGGAAATCTGAGACGACCCCGACTGATCCTGCATGCGGTTAAATTTCGGGTTTCCCACCTGCACAACCGATTCCGACAGCTTCGAAAGCATGAAAGGATTCCGGCCCAGATTGGGCAGATCCTCGATCTTCTGCCGGTCGATCACCTGCCCGGTGGACGCATCCGCGGTCTCGATCAGCGCCGATTCCGAGGTCACGTTAATCTGGTCGGACACCTGACCCAGTTCGAGCGCGAAATCGAGCGTCAGCGCCTGTTGCGTCGCGACGACCACGCCCTTATGTTCGGAGCGCTTAAAGCCGCCCGATTCCGCGATCACCGTGTAAGTGGCGGGCGTCAGCGAAGCGAACGTATATTCTCCCTGTTCATTGGTCACACTGGCCCGGCTGATGGAGGTTCCTTCATCGATGAGGGAGATTTTCGCGAGCGGCACAACCGCGCCCGACGCGTCCACCACCCGTCCCCGCATGGATCCCTGAAAACCCTGGCCGTAAACGATCGCGGCGCACAGCAAAAAGCACGAAATGACACGCATAAGCCGTCTCCTCTGAAGTTTTGGAAGTGTTTGGGAAAGGGCGAAACGGGGCTGAACGATCCGCGGAGACTCTGCCTGGAAGCAGACACTGCGCCCGGGCTGCGTGAGGATAGAGAGGTACAGGGGATCCGTCGCAAGTCCGGATCCCCGATGTTGCCGGGAAAACTAGGCCATGATCCGGGAAAGCGCCGCGGTGAACTTGTCCATCTCGTCCTGCGTGCCCACGGTTACGCGGACATGCGTCGGCCAGGCAGGCCACACGCGACCGATCATGATCTTCTTATCGAGGAACGCTTTCGCCACCTCATTGCCGGGCCTGTGCGTTTCCATCATGAAGAAGTTCGTCTCGCTCGGCACGAATTTGATCTTCTTACTGTCCAGAAACGCGAACGTGTTTTCCCGAATTTTCTTGTTGATGGCGCGCCGTTCCGGCACCAGATTCTTCACCTTCATGCTGGCCGTGGCGCAGGCCAGGCCGGTGATGGGCAGCATGCCGCCGCCATAGGGCCGCATCTTCGCGAGCAGGTCCGGCCGCGCCAGCGCGAAGCCCGCGCGGATGCCGGCCATCCCGTAGACCTTCGAGAACGTCCGCAGCACAATCACGTCCTTGCCCGCCGCCACCAGATCGCTGCAGGGCTTGGCGGTTTCCGAAAAGTGGATATAAGCCTCGTCCACAATGACCACGGCGTCCTTCTGCTTGTGCGCCAGAAGATACTCGATCTTTTCGCGCGAGGTGATTGAGCCCGAAGGATTATTGGGATTGCACACGTAATAGGCGCCGGCGTTCGGATCCGCCTTGATCATCGCCTCCACGTCATGCGAGTAGTCCGCCCCCAGCGGCACTTTGACGGTTTTGGCGCCGATGAATTCCGGCGCGCCGCCGCCGTAGCCGGGGTCGCCCATGGTCCAGCTTCGGGTGGGTGAAGAAAACGCGCAGGAGGACCGGAACAGCGGGTCGCTCGAGCCCGCGAACGCCGCCACGCACTCCTGCTTCACGCCTTCCATCTCGGCCACGGTCTTCACGAACTCCTGCTGTTCGCCCGTCGGGGAATATCGTCCACCCAGCGGCGCAATCTTCGCGATCGCTTCACAGCCCTCTTTACACGGTCCCAGCGGATTCTCGTTGGAACTGATCCGGACAATCGTCGGATCCATCATGCCCCGGTTTCCGCCACGCACGCGGCGTTCCGCCTCCTGCGCCTGCGCGAATTCCGTAAATGGCAGCGCCGCGGCGCCTGTCGTAATGGCCGACAGAATGCGGCCTATGTGGCGGCGCGAATAGCCGCGGTTCAGTAACGATTCAAAATGCTTCCCGGAAACAGTTGCCATGCCAATCCTCGTCTAAATCGGTCTGTCTGATTGTTTGAACAGGTTGAAGATGATGTCGGGGCGGCGCGTGGGATGCGCAACCCAAGTCCTGAGCAGACTCGACTGGGAGGGGAAACTGTACGGCGGATCGCACCGGGGTGATCCGCCAGCGTTTAGGTGATCTTAAGATTTCTCTGTGAGGGATGTCAAGCGCCAGCGAGCCAAAAATCGGCCTTCCCTCGAAAATTTCGCCCGGAGTCTCTTCGCCCCCTCAGCCCCAGCTCCGCAGGTGGCTCGGCCGCGGCCTGGCCGGAAGCACACAGATCGTACACTGCGGGCGCGTCTGTAACTCCGCTCCCGTGCCGGCCAACTATATCTCTATCTTTCTTTAGCTACCGGATAACCTGTCTTTCGGCTAACCGCATAGGTTTGTCTTGTCGCTGACATTCAACCTATGTATTGGACGCCACCGTCTGAGTTATATAGACTTCCTGTGGTAACGATCATCTTGAACCCTCAGACCCGGCAGGCATCGGGAACCGCGCGAGTCGTAGTCGCCACCACCGTTGCGCTCTCTTTCATCTCCTTCTGGCGGGGCGCCGCCATCGTTCTCAGTGACCTCGCTTCCTCCGCCTTCTACGCCGGCGGCATTGCCGAACAGGCCATCGGGAAGAGCGCGCCGTGGTTCATTCTCGCGGTCATGCTGTTCAGTTTCGCGGTGCGTTCGGTCTACATGGAAGGCTGCAGCATGTTCGTCCGCGGCGGCGTCTACGTCGTGGTGCGGGACGCCATGGGACCTTTCATGGCCCGCCTCTCCGTTTCGGCGCTCATTTTCGACTACATTCTCACCGGTCCCATCAGCGGCGTCACGGCGGGCCAGTATCTCGGCCATTTTCTGAATGAACTTGCCGAACTCGCGCACTCCTCCGTTCGTGTGCCACCCAATCTGTTTTCCGCCTCGTTCGGCCTCGTCGTCACCGCCTATTTCTGGTGGAACAACATCAAAGGCATCCACGAATCCAGCGGCAAGGCGCTGCGGATCATGCAGGTGACCACGGTGATGGTCGTCATCTTCCTGATCTGGTGCCCGCTGACCATGTTGCTTCACGGCCCTGCCCAGATTCCCCCGCCTCCGACCATCGCCAACCTGCACTTCAGCGACGAAGGCCTCGGCTGGTTCAAAGGAACCGTCTGGCCCACCATCCCGCTGGCCGCGGTCATCATCGCCTTCGGCCACTCCCTGCTCTCCATGAGCGGTTTCGAAACTCTCGCCCAGGTCTATCGCGAAATCGCGTACCCCAAGCTCGCCAACCTGCGCCGCACCGCGAATGTCGTCTGCATCTATGCCGTGGTCTGTACCGGCGTGGTCACGCTCTTCGCGGGCATCATCATCCCGGATTCCCAGCGCGGCCAGTACACGGAGAACCTTCTCGGCGGACTGGCAATGTACCTCGCCGGACCGGAATGGCTGCGTCTCGCGTTCCACGCCCTTGTGGTGATTACGGGCGTGCTGATCCTCTCCGGCGCGGTCAACACCTCGCTCATCGGCGCCAACGGCGTGCTGAACCGGGTGGCGGAAGATCGCGTCCTGGTCGACTGGTTCCGCAAGCCGCACGCCCGCTTCGGCACCACCTTCCGCCTCATCAACGCGGTCGTGATTCTGCAGGTGCTGACCATCGTGGCGAGCGGCGGCAATCTCTATCTGCTGGGCGAAGCCTACGCTTTCGGCGTGGTCTGGAGTTTCTTCCTGAAGTCGCTCGGCGTCACCGTGCTGCGATTCAAGCGGAAAGATCAGGAATACAAGCATCCCGGCAACATCACCATCGCCGGGCGGGAGATTCCGGTGGGCCTGATGACCACCACGCTGATCTTGCTCCTTGTGGCCGGCGCGAACCTCTTCTCCAAGCGCATCGCGACCATTTACGGCATCGCCTTCACGCTCGTTCTCTTCTTCGTTTTCACCATCTCCGACCGCATTAACCGGCGCCGGCAGAAAGATGAAAAGAAGGGTCTGGAGCAGTTCAATCTCGACGTTCGCGAAGACATCACCGAACAAAATATTCAGGCGCGTCCGGGCTGCGTGCTCGTGGCCGTTCGCGACTACAGCCAGATGTCGCATCTGCAGAGCATTCTGCGCAAGACTAACCTGCGGCGACACGACATTGTCGTGGTGACGGTCCGTCTGGTCACTACCGCAACCGGCGGCTACACGCTGCGTGACGACCAGTTGTTTGCCGACTACGAGCGCGAACTCTTCAGCCGCGTCGTCGCCATGGCCGAGAAGGAAGGCAAAGCCGTCGGACTTCTGGTGGTTCCCGGCTTCGACCCGTACGACGCGCTGGTGCAGACCGCTGCCAGGCTAAAGGCATCCCGCCTCGTGACCGGCGTCTCGCCCAAGATGGATTCGGGCCAACTGGCCTTGCAGATCGGCCAGGCCTGGGAACGCCTGCCGGAACCCAGGCATGCCTTCTCACTCGAAACGCTCACGCCCGGCCGCCCGAGCACGTATGTCAATCTGGGCCCGCACCCGCCGCGGCTGTGGCCCGATGACGTCGAGCGCCTCCACGAACTCTGGCTCAAACTCGGGAGCCGGATGGGCGTTGAACTGCACCATCGCGACGTCGTCAGCATGGCGCTGCGGCGCCTGGACCGGGACATTTGCGGGCCCGAAAGCGAGATCGTGATCGAGAGCCTCGCGAGCGATCTGCGGGAGGGAAAGTATGTCCACCCGCCGATGCCCGTGGACCCCCGGACGCCTGAAGAGATTCAGGTCTCCGCACCGCCCGTCTGATTCGGGCTCCTTCAGGCCGCAGAGCTTGCGCGCGTTCTCCCGCGGCACCAGTCTCCCGCCGGCACGCGACAAACAGCAGAAAAGGCACGCGCGCAGCAGTACAAAGTCTCGGGTCAGGGTCCGGATCAGTTTCGGCGTCTCCGTGCGAGTAACACTCTGCTCTGTTCCGGCCGGAAGCGAAAACAACCACACAGGCCATCCGAATCGGGGAGCGGATTACACGGACGCGGACAAGGCGAGTCTCGCGGGAACCGTCCGATACATCATGGAAATCACCGGCTTAAAGAGCCCGCTCCAGGCCTTACAGATCTCGGCCATGTCCGCGATATCGCCCTGATCGCTAACGAAATCTCCGAGTGTACTCAGAAAGCACCTCTCAAAACTCTCCAGTTGGCCCAGGTTGATCTCCATATCCGCATGCCGGATCGCTACTGAATCGATTGCCGAGGGATTCCCGCCCGGGCGAAAATTCAGCACCGCCTTGAGCCCGTCCATCAGCTTACGGTGCTGCGCTTCCTCCGGCATCGCGAGTGTGAGCCCGGCGCTCACGGTCCCCGCCACACGCTTCTCATGTTCACGGAGAAAAACAGCCTCGGCGCCCTTCGTTTCCCGAAAGAATTTGGCGTAAAACGCCCTTGAGAATTTTGTTCCCGCCGGTTCCTGTTCGGACGAGGGCGCGACGTAGGTGCGAAACGAGTATTTGGCCAGCGCCCGCGACGAGTCTTCGAGACAGTCGAGTTCAGCGATCACGCCGTCCATGTCGGTGAACCGTTCGCCGGGATCTTTCTTCAGCAGCCGGCGAACAATTTCGCCGAACTGTTCGTGTCGTTTCACCCACCTCGCTTTCTCCAGAATGTCTGCGGGGTCAGCCGGCCGTTCATTTCCCGCCGGCTGGAACAGTTGCCTGGCTTCCATCAGTTCGAGGGCCAGCAGGCCGAGGAAATACTGATCCGCGCGCTCATCCACCGGCTTGCCGTCGAGCTTTTCCGGTAACAAATAGACACCGCCCGTTGAACCAACAATGTTCCGGAAAGTACCGGGTTCGAAAAACCGCCACAAAAGACTGGTAACGCTGACCAGCGAAATCTGCGCCCGCCTGTTCTCGCAGTCGTAATAGATTCGGGTCGGCGGCATCGGCCCCATCAGATGGCGGTAGCGTTTATTCGGCTCGCCTTCCCACTCCAGCGAATCGATGAGGTGGAGCGCTTTGATTGCCTCCGCCAGTCCTCGCAGGAGGTGGCCAATTCGGTTTGGCGTCAGGTCGCGTTCCGAGGGATCAGCGCGCCTGGAATCGGCCGCCATGACATCCGACAGAAGCTTTCCGCGCGCCAACTCGCTTACGATGACAACCCGCTGCTCGTAACCCTCGCCGTCGGTGAATACGTCGAGAGTACGGATTGCAGACGGAACGTCGATCTGTCCGGATGCCATGCCGACAAGCGACAAGAGTTCTCGCATGCGGCGCAGCGGAGTATTCGTGAAGACCTGAATCACCACATGTTTGCCGCTCACGTCCACGCCGTCCACCCCGCTGACGACAATCGAAAAATCTCCTTCGCTCAGCGTCTTTACCGGTGTGAAACGGGCGCCGCGCTCATTGCGGGCAAGGATGCCGCGAACAACGGCGAGGGACTTGTCTCCGCCTCTCAGCATGGGCAGCAACTGGTTCGCAATCGTCTCGCAACACCGCAGCAGTTTCACGTCCCGCGCCGGATCTTCGGAAACGCTCAACAGTCCCTCATCCCCGGGCTCGTGCGCCGCCTGCAACCCGGAAAGCTCGGTCCATTTCCACCCGCACGGCTTCAGAAGAACCCAGAATACGGCAGCCAGCCTTTTGCTCTTGTAGGCGTCGGCAAGGGTTTTCAGTTCGCGGCGGCACCATGGAGAAACAAGGTAATCCGGGCTGACAAGAACCAGTCCGGCAGCTGCCTGCCGCAGGTTGCCAAGCAGCCTTTCCTCCCAGGTGGTTCCGGCCGCAATGTCCTCGTCGGTCCAGACAGCGCAGTCATGCAGGAGGATGCCGTTCAAATGCTTTCGGAACGCTCGCATCCAGACACTGTCGACATGCGAATAGCTGATAAAAAGCGACCCATCCACGGAATCTATCTCCTGTTTCTGAAAACGCAGGATTCCAGTCTGTCACGAGCCCCTCTTCGGGCGGTGTTAGCATAGCGACGGTCAGCCGACATGCCGGAAACGCCACTCAACGACATCGCACTGCTCGAACCACTGCTCGATTCGTGGGACCGAAGCAACACCATCCTCGTCAACCTGCTGCAGGCCATCCCCCGGACATCGCTGTCCATCAAAGCCACCGAAAGCAGTCCCTCCATAGCGCAACTGTTCACGCACATCCACTACGTCCGCCTGGTTTTCATTCTGGAAGACGCCCCCGAATTCGCTGGCGAACTGCCCGCGGAAGAGTGGATGTCCGAGCCGGATCCCGCGGCAATCGCACGGATGCTGCGGGAAAGCGCTCTCCTCGTCCGCCAGGCGGTGAAAAGCAGGCTGGAAACGCGGCGCCAGATGGACCTTCATTACGACCATCCGATCCTCTTCCTTCAGCACATGCTTTGGCATGAGGGCTACCATCACGGCCAGATCAAGCTGGCTCTCAGGCTGGCCGGCTGCCCCCTGACCGACCAGGAGGCCGGGCCGCTCACCTGGCGCATCTGGATGCGCAGGAGCGGAGCGCCCCAGCCCTGATGTGTGCCGTTCAGCCCGGTTCCCGCCTATAATCGAAACTACCCGAATGATTCACTCGAGAAGGCTCTCCTCCGCCCCGGCACTCCGGTCCACCCTTTTCGCCGCATTACTGCTGGTTCTGTGCGCCTGCCGCGCCTCCAACTCATCGTTGTCCTCCGGAATCGATCTCGCCGGAATGGATCGCTCCGTCGCTCCCGGCGAAGATTTCAATGCGTATGCCAATGGCGCCTGGGAGAAGGCGACGGCCATTCCGGCCGACAAATCCAGTTACGGTATCTGGGACATTAGTCAGGACGGCACCCGCAAAGCTCTTCTCGCCATCATTAAGGACTCGGCCGCCAACCCCGTCAACCGCAAGATCGCCGACTATTACAACGCCTACATGGACGAGGGCACCATCGAAGCGAAGGGGCTGCAGCCGCTCGCGCCGAAACTGGCCGCCATCGCCGCCCTGCATGACAACCGCGGCCTTTCCCGCATGATCGGATCCCGCCTGCGCGCCGACGTCGATGCCCTGAACAACTCCGTCTTCCAGACCGGCAACCTGTTCGGCGTCTGGATTACGCAGGGCCTGGTGGATCCCACTCATACGTATCCTTATCTGCTCCAGGGCGGTCTCGGCCTTCCCGATCGCGATTACTACCTTTCCCCCTCTCCGCAGATGGCGGCGCTGCGGGACACCTACCGTGCCCACATCGAAACCATGCTGCGACTCGCCGGACTCACGGACGCTCCGGCGCGCGCGGCCCGCGTCTTCGCTCTCGAGACCGCCATGGCCAACGTGCACGCCACGCGTCTGGAATCCGAGGACGTCCACGCTCCCGTCTCCTGGACACGGTCGGAACTGATCAATCGCGCCGCCGGCCTCGAATGGGCCGAACTGCTCGACGCCGCCTCCCTCAACGACGTCCCCGTTTTCATCCTCTGGCACCCCAAAGCCATCACCGGACTCGCCGCTCTGGCTGCCTCCCAGCCCCTGAACGCCTGGCAGGACTGGCTCGCTTTCCACACCATCGAAGACGCCGCCCCGTTTCTGCCCAAAGCTTTCGTGACCGAGAATTTCCTCTTTCAGGGCAAAGCTCTCAGCGATACCCCGGAACTGCGCCCCCGCTGGCAGCGCGGCGTCGACTTAACCAGCGCCGCGATGGGCGAAGCGCTCGGCAAACTATACGCCGAGCGCCACTTTCCCGCGGCCACGAAAGCCAAAGTACAGGCCATGGTTGCCGACATTGTTAAAGCGTTCGACAAACGCATCGACGGGCTTACCTGGATGACCGCCGAAACGAAAGCCAAGGCGAAACAGAAACTGGTGACACTGAAAGTCGGTGTCGGCTATCCGGACCGCTGGCGCGACTACGCGGGTCTCGAAGTTGTCAGCGGAGATGCCCTTGGCAACGCGTGGCGGTCCGAAATATTCGAGTACCGTCACCAACTCGCGAAACTCGGACAACCCGTCGACCGATCCGAGTGGTGGATGACACCACAAACCGTCAACGCCGTAAATCTTCCCTTACAGAATGCCCTGAATTTCCCGGCGGCAATGATTCAGCCGCCCTACTTCGATCCCAAAGCCGATGCCGCCCACAATTATGGCTCCATGGGAGCCATCATCGGCCACGAAATCAGCCACTCTTTCGACAACCAGGGCGCGGAGTTCGATGCCGAAGGCAGGCTCTCGAACTGGTGGACCAGGACCGATTCCGACCATTTCACAGCAGCGGGCGAGGCTTTGGCCAAACAGTTCGACGCTTACAAACCTTTGCCGGATCTGGCCGTGAACGGTCACCAGACACTTGGCGAAAACATCGCCGATGTTGCCGGACTGCTGGCGGCCTTCGAAGCCTACCATGCCTCGCTCGGAGGATCCGCGGATACGGTGAAGGACGGCCTTACGGGCGACCAGCGCTTCTTCATCAGTTTTGGCCAGAGCTGGCGTGGCAAAGCGCGCGAAGCGGAACTGCGCAAATGGATCGCCACCGACGGTCATGCGCCGGGCCAATACCGGGCCAGCACCGTCCGGAATCTCGACCCCTGGTATTCCGCATTTCAACCAGCAGCCGGGCAAAAACTGTTCCTGAGTCCTGAGCAGCGAGTCAGGGTCTGGTAGGAAATCGGGAACAGCCGGACGCGGTGCCATCAGCCTGCGGAACGACCGTTCCGCGATGTCCGCCGGTTGACACCCGAGCGATTCGTCTGGTGCCGTCAGACTCCTCCCGAACTTGTCATAAGTATGATATAAAACATATGATCACGCGGCCGGCATAGAAGCTCGCGTAGCATCAACGGAGGATCGTTTGTCAGTTGTAGGCTCCCTGAGGGTATTCTCCCTCGCTTTTTTTGGCGTGCTCGCGCTCAGTAGTTACGCCAAAGGCCAGACCATCCCGTTCTCATTTACTGGCCAGGGTTCGGCAGGCAATCAAAATGCGACCGGATCCGGAACGGGCACGTTTGCCGGCGGGCACGTTTGCCGGCGGACCCGCCGCGGTCAGCCTTTCCGGAGGCTCTTATGGCGACAACTGCAACAGCTTCCTGGAACTGTTTCTGAAGATACAAGTCAGCACCACGGACACGCTGACCACTTACTACAGCATTCCGGTGCCGACGGATCTCAGTGCCACCAAATCTTCGTTCTCCGCGACCAGCGCGCTCACCGTCACGGCAGGAACCGGTGCTTACGCCACAAAGGGAGGCACGGGAACAGCCTCCATTGATATCCAGTTGCTGAGCGCGTCCACGTTCATGTTCTCCATTACGGGCACCGTCAGCCTGGCAGGTCCTCTTGTTCCGCTTGCGACCGTAACACCGCTCGGCATTGTCCCCGTCTTCAGCGACTCCACCGCGGTTCAGCCAGGTTCCTGGATTTCCATTTATGGCAATAACCTCGCAAACGGGACCACGCTCTGGAATGCGGACTTCCCCACCGCGCTCGGCAACGTCAGCGTCACCATCGACGGGAAGCCCGGTTATCTCTGGTTTGTAAGCCCGGGCCAGATCAACCTGCAGGTTCCCGATAGTTCCAAACAGGGTTGTGTGCCGGTCTCGATCAATACACCCAACGGCAATATCAGTCTTTCCATGGAACTCCGGCCCGTCTCTCCCTCTCTTAGCCTGCTCGACGGGAAGTATGTGGCGGCCGTTATTCTGACTCCGAACAAGACTGGCGCCTATGGCGGTGGAACTTACGATCTCGCTGGCCCGGTTGGGCGTTTTCCTTATGCCACCCGCCCGGTGAAACGCGGAGAAACCATCGAACTCTTCGGCGTGGGCTTCGGCCCGACGAAAACACCCGTGCCCGCCGGCAAGGCTTTTGTCGGTGCGGCGGATACCACGAATACGGTGCAGGTTTATCTTGGCGTGCCCGGCGGTAACGGGGTTCCGGCGCAGGTTCTGTACTCGGGTGAAACCGGCGCGGGACTCTATCAGATCAATCTGACCATTCCCAACAATGCTCCCGTTGGTGACTTGTCGGTGGTGGCCGTGGTTGGACCTCCGGGTAATCCGAACAACGCCGGCACTTCGAACACGGTAAGCGTCCTGATTCCCGTGCAGTAACATAATCCCGAAGGAGTAACTTCGATGACCGGCATTCCCGATGACGCCCCCGGGCGGAGGCTCACTCTCTCCCGGGCGGACGATCCGGCACTCCCGCATCTCGGCGTGGCAGGCGGCACTTATACGATCCTGTTAACCGGCAGGGACACGGCCGGAAGATACTGCATGATCGATATGTATGTTCCGCCCGGCGGCGGTCCGCCACCGCACCGCCACGATTTCGAGGAGTCCTTCACCGTGCTCGAAGGTGAAATCGACGCTACCTTTCGCGGTGCGAAAGAAACCGTGCGCGCCGGTCAGGTCATCAACATTCCCGCCAACGCCCCGCACCAGTTCCGGAACAATTCGGAAATGCCGGCCCGGCTGCTCTGTATATGTTCGCCCGCCGGTCAGGAAGATTACTTTCTTGAGATCGGCGTTCCCGTCGCCACCCGCACCACGCTTCCCCCGAAGCCCGACGCCGCCGCCGAGCAGGCATTTCGTGCCCGCGCGCAGGCACTCGCGCCGAAGTACAAGACCGAGTTTCTGAAGCAGGCCTGAGTAAGTTCAGCCGGCGGAATCATTGGATTCCGCCTTACAACCCGCCCGGGAATGTCATCGGACAGAAACAAACTCTGTCTTATGATCCGGATGGATCGTGGCAGCATCAGGAATCGCCGCGATCCCGGAGATTCCCCGCATGAACTTACCGAGAAAAATCTTACTCGCCTGCACCCTGGCTTCCACGGCTCATCTCGGAGCGCAAAGCCAGATACTTGGTCCCACGAAAATCCGCTACGTGCTGCTGCTCAGCATCGACGGCATGCACTCGCTCGATTTCCTCAACTGCTCCCGCGGCATCAGTGGCACGAATAATGGCGCGCCTTACTGTCCGAATCTCGCGGCGCTCGCGACCACGGGCTATAACTATCGAAACGCAACCACCTCGAAGCCCTCGGACTCCTTCCCCGGCCTCATGTCGATCGTCAGTGGCGGTTCCGCCGCCACCATGGGTGTGTTCTATGACGTCGCTTACGACCGCTCCCTTGCGCCTCCCGCGAAAACCACCGGCAACGGCGTCGCGGCCGGTACCTGCACACCGGGCGTTCTGAACGGGACCACGACGGAGTACGAAGAAGGCATCGATCTCGACCAGACGAAGCTGAACGGCGGAGCGCCCACCGGCGGAGGTGGCATCAATTCCATCGATCCGTCTCGTCTTCCCCGCGACCCCTCGAACGGCTGCAAGCCCGTCTATCCCTGGAATTTCGTCAGAACAAACACTGTCTACGGAGTCATTCACGATGCGGGCGGTTACACGGCCTGGTCCGACAAACATCCCGCTTACTCCTCCGTGGCCGGGCCCGGCGACGGATCCAATGTGGACGATTACTACTCGCCTGAGATCAATTCGACTGTCGTTCCGTTGCCGGGCATCACGACAGTTACGGGTATGTCCTGTAATCCCATAGCCGACCCGTCGCAAACCGGTTCCTGGACAGACAGTTTCCGGAACATTCAGTGCTATGACACGCTCAAAGTCAACGCGATTCTGAATCAGATCGACAGGAAGAAATCCGACGGCTCTTTGTCCGTGCCTGTTCCCAACATCTTCGGCATGAATTTCCAGGCGGTCAGCGTGGGGCAGAAGCTGATCGAAAAGAATGTCGGCACCGGCGGCTATCTCGATGCCTTTGGCAGGCCGAGCGCTCAACTCCTGGCCGAGATCCAGTTCGTGGATGCCGCCATCGGCAGCATGGTGGCCGAGATGCGCAACCGCAGCATCCTGTCCGAAACTCTGATCGTTGTCACGTCGAAGCACGGCCAATCGCCCATCGACCCGAAGCTGTTTACTCCGATTCCCGGCAGCACCGGCGCCAACGGAACCACGCCCGCCACTCTGATTGCGGGTCTGCTGCCCTTCTCGGAATCGCCTTCCAATCCCGACGGAATCGGCCCGGTGGAAGACGATATTTCTCTGCTGTGGCTGACCGACCCCGCCCAAACGGCGTCAGCGGTAGCCACCATTGAAGCGGCCGGCAAGAGCGCCGGAGTCGGCGAGATTTTCGCCGGCAACGCGCTGGCTGAAATGTTCAATCTTGCGGGTCTCCCGCCCACCGGCGACCCGCTGACCCCGGACATCGTTGTGTAGCCCAACTTCGGCGTCGTCTACATTTGCAGCACGAAAAGACTGGCGG
>Ga0073936_10007026_pt1 | contig 14642 bp, 7 predicted proteins | sample AliMusrvi5mmetaG_FD_87041 | JGI IMG/M metagenome (GOLD analysis project Ga0073936, IMG submission 87041) | Freshwater lake bacterial and archeal communities from Alinen Mustajarvi, Finland, to study Microbial Dark Matter (Phase II) - Alinen... | ecosystem: Environmental > Aquatic > Freshwater >... | reverse complement strand
ATCAGGTTCAATTCCTATTTTATTCAGGTTTTTTCCCTCCGGAGTATAAAAATCGCATTCAGGTAGCATAAGGTCATATTCAGAATTTAGTTTTAGATTACCAGCTAAAACGGTTAAGCCGGAAGTTTTTTGACCTACAATAGTAGCAATTTTTCTGCCTTTTATCACATAGGTAATCATTTCAGCCACTTTTGATGTTTTTGAGTCGGTCAGCAGATAGACTTTCCCTTTAAATGCATTGTCGCCGGGATTAATGTTCACATACCACCCCGGTTCATTGTAAAGCTCTACTTCCGGGAAATCTGATCCATTAAAAGATTTAAATAGTTTTTGATAATCCCGGGCCAGGGGAATCCCGGAGTTATGATCGCACCATTTTCTGGTCAGGTATACTCCGGCATTAAATGGCTGATCAGAAAGATAACTGATCAGTAAATTGGCAGTCAACGGGGTTAACCGATTATTCCCGCGAATATCAATGATCAGGTTTTGATACCCTCTTTTAGTTATTATGACCGCCAGACTATCCATCTCGTGTTGATTTACAGGGAGTGAGTTGGCATCAAAAAGGATAGTATTGGCCCTTAATTCCCTGACTCCGGACAAATTTTTCCTCTTACTCACTTTATTATGCGGTCGGGTCTTCGTGATTTCATAAGGTGAGAACGGGAGCTTTTTACCCAGCCAGAAATAGGTAGCAGTAAGCTCATAATCATCCGAAATCTTGATTTTAAGGATGTTGACCCTCTTTTTAAAATCGAGCCATTCATCAGACTTAAGCCATGCGGGATTTACCAGGCTATTCTCTGTGAGCATAAAGGCGGTGGTGATCATTGTGGCATAATCCTTTATTGGTCGGGAATTTGCAACTTTGATCCCCTTCAAAGGATGGGGATTACCCCTGTTATCGAGATACCTGCCATTGAACTGATTACTGAAGAGGGATGCAGAGAACAGGAATTGTTTATCAAAGTAGTTGAAGTTTCCTTTCAAAAAAAGGGTGTCATTTTTAGTTATGGCTTCCCCTTCAATAAAAACTATTTCCGGATATCTCAATTTCCCGGCAGCTTTTGCCAAAGCATACGTAAAAATTCCGGCCAGATCTTTCAAGGCATCCTTGCGGGAATAGGCTTCAAACGTGTTTTTATCCTTATTGACTTCAATAGTCAGCAGGATCTCATCGCCATGTTCATTCTCGATCTTCCAGTAGGTCTGGGAAGATACAAGGTAAGATTGTAACACAAAAAAAGACATAAGTACAATTCGAAACCTGGTCATAAAAGGTTGTTTATATTGCCCGAAATTGGTCTTTTCATAATTTATTTTTCCAGGTCGTTCGTCTGGTTATCTGTTTTGTCCCGTTTCAATGAACAGGGTATTCCCCTGTCCTTTTGAAGCTTTCCTGATATTCTTAAATTCAGAACGGAACTTTTCCAATTCCCCACCGGTAATTTTTCGGCCTGACATCGTCACCGGGTCGATAAAGGTAATTGTTCCTCCACTCAGCGCGGCGGTTAATGATATATCTCCCCACCTGAGAAATCCGGATATATTGATCCCCACACTGAAAAAATCAATATTTTCTCGATTATCAAACAGATAGCTTACAGGTGTTTCCCTTAAAGACAGACTAATTGCCCTCCCTTCCAGAGTACCTAAGATCAGTGCAGCGACCCCTGCCTCTTTATTCGCATCAATACTAATTTTAACAGCGTAGTACTTTGTTTGCAGAAAATCACTCACCAGTTCAAGCTCATTCACCCACTCCCCGATCAACGTTTTACCGAACCAGAGTAACGAACGTGACAAAATCAGGAGATTTCGGTTTCTATCCGTTGAATTTGGGTTTACGGTGGCCTCTCCTGTTCCTGATAAATCAACAATAGCAACACCCTGGCCGGTTGAGATCAATGAGTCAAGTAATCTGGTTGATATCTTTTGTTTTCCTCCCTGATTACAAACCAGGGTGAATTCGCCGGCTTTTCCTGACGGAAGACGGAGTAATACCGGAATAAGCTTATTGTCTGAAGTTTCAAGTGCTATTCTTGACCATCCATTGCAGGTTGAGAACTCATGGACCGATCTTATTAATTGTTTATTACCGATTCCAAGTATTTCCCTTAACTCCTGGCGCTTCCTTTCTATATCAAAAACCTTTGAACCAAGAAAATTGAGTCTTAATTCTTCACCCTTTAATTTACAGTAGCTTTCTGTTCCAATCACCTGAGCATCCCTTTCTCCTCTTGGAAAAACCATCAGTCTTTCCTTTGGGAGAATCTCAAAAGGAATTTCCTTCTTGGAAGCCCCGTATCCAATGCCTTTGAGGTGAAGATCAAACCAACCAAGCATGGTTTGACGATCTTCCGGGAAATATCCATGCGAGAGGTCAAAAAGTTGGAAGCTGATTTTATCCTGAGCTTCATACATTTTAAAGACAGACCTCGCATTTGAATAACTCCTGATCATTTCTGAAGGTTTGAAAGCCTGATTGTTGTCTTTCTGATGGTTGCACAATTTGATTGCCCGTGGGGCAACCAGTGAAAGGATTCCGGCCTCTTCCGTGAGGTTCAACCCTCCGGGCAGGACTTCACAAATACAGGGTGTCCCCATGATATATGATTCAAACGTACCGGCACTCACCACCGGAACCGCCGCTTTTACACGGTTGTCCATCGCGCTGAGCCACATGGTTTGATTTCCACCTCCGCTCGATCCGGTAGCACCTATATTTTTAGGATCCACATAAGGCAATGAGCAGAGCAGGTCGACACCCCGGATGTTATCTGAAATTTCGATCCCCATCAATGGCTCGCCGATATTCATAAGCGAAGAACCGAGATTATTCTCATCACCATGATCCTCAAATACACCATGGATTGTAGTTCGTTCTCCGGCTCCCCAGGGATCAATGCAAAGAGCAACATATCCATTGAGCGCCAAAGTATGTCCAACGGACTGATATCTGTCTTCCAGGCGGCCAAACAAAGAATGCCCCATCATGACAATAACGCCGGGGAATCTCCCTTTCCCATCCGGGATATACAAGTTCGCGGTGACATAAACGCCCGGGCGGGTTTGGAAGAAGATATTCCGGATTGAATAACCGTTCAATTGAATTTTGGCAGTCTCTTTCAGATTTAAGGGAAGCTCATGATTAATCAATACTCCGGTTCTGTGAATGATTTCACCAATCAGCTTTTCACGAGAAGTTGTCCACTCTCCTTTAGTTTCCGGTAATTGATTTTCATTAAAAAGTCTGGCCGCATCAAACTTTAATCTCAAACTGGTCAGGTCAGAATGGTTTTCCGAGAATACGTTTGGCAAGGAGTCGGTTGGTTCAACTGCTCCAACATGGGAAAAGTTGGCAGGAAATACACAAAATGAACAGGTAGGGCAAAGCAAAATAAACCCCAGAAAGAGTAGCCGACAAAGATTCGCCCGCTTTTGATATCCGGATTCCTCTGGTTTTGCCTTCATAACGTTTAAAATTAATTTAATTGTCTGATAATCTATATTGTACAATTGCTATATTGAGACGTTGCATGCAACGTCTTTACAACACGCGATTGGATTATTTCTGAAACAACATCATCGCAGGGACATCCTGTTTTTCGATTCCGGGTCCGGAATATTGCACCCGAAGATACAGTCCTCCACCCACATTAAAATAGTTCAGTCGAAGCGGATAAGTTCCCTTTGACAATACAATTTTGCCCGTTTTCTCCTCATCTTCATTATGCTCGCCATCATTATCGATGATCATTTTATTGTTGATGAACATCCGGCTTCCATCATTGGAATGCTCGAAGAATTCATAGGTTCCATCCTGATCAATCCGGATTTTACCTTCAAAGACAAGTCCAAACTCATCCCTGCTGGTGAGAATTTTATCTAGTCCGAACTTATAGATTACCCCTGTTTTAACAACCGGAAGTTTTGTAAAATCGGGAAGTTTTGTCCAATGCCCGTCGTAATATTTATAGATTAGGCCGTTATCCTTTGGATCATAAAATTCAATCACATTGGTTTTAACGTAGCTTGGTACATATCCGTTTAATAAAACTTTTGCTTTAATAATTGTTGGTCTTGAAATATAGAATGGACCATTGAAAACCGATGAAGTCGAATCCGGCATGGTGCCATTGGTGGTATAGTGAATCCGGGCCTCAGCAACGTCTGATGCCATACTTACCAAAACTGAGTCATGTGCCTGTACCAGCGTATCTCCCGGGTGGATTAGCGGGTTTGAAAGGATGATATGTTTCAAAAGGCGCTTCGGTCCCTTTGACAAAAACTGGTATTTACCCGATTCCACTTCGTAAACGGCATATTTGTCTTCATTTCTCAGGTAACGGATGTTCGGATCTTTAGAGATTGGTTTTCCGCTTTCGGTAATTGTTCCGTTTCTTTGGGCAAGGAGATAGACCGTAGCCGATGTATTCGGAGGGATTGAAACATTCAGTAAATAATCATTTCCCTCAAACCTCCATTGGGTTTTAACCTCGCCATACAACGATTGATAGGAAGTATTGGCAAAACCGAGGTCGGATATCGGAGTTGGTTTTATAATCAAATGTTTAAATCCGGGAATTGTAGGATCGGGAGCGATTCCCCCAAGATCCTGGTAAAACCACTGACAAACACTTCCGAACATGGGGTGACTATGTGATGCATACCCCTCGAAAGTCTCCCACAAGGTGGTGGCTCCTTTTTCGATCATGTAACCAAACCCAGGGTAGTCGCGCTGATTCATCAGGGTATAGGCCAGATCTGTGCGATCCATTTGTGTCAGCACCTCGAGCAGGAGTGGTGTACCCAAAATTCCCGTATCAAAATGGACCTTATCACTCATTATATTTTTGACCAGGGTATTAAACACGGCATTAACATCCCGGGGTTCAGCAATTCCGAAACTTAAGGGATATACATTCGCCCCTTGTTTCCCGATGGAATAACTGAAGATGGCTTTATTGAAATATACTTTGTTGATTGCCTCCTTTGCATTTAAGGCTAAACGGATGAAGTATTCCTGCTCAATCATGTTTCCAAGGGCACCCGAAATCTTAACCATTAACTGGCAGCAGTAGAAATAATAACAGCTATTTACGAAGTCAGCAGGAATTTCAACCTTTGCTGGAGGGACCCACTCTCCAAGACCCTGGTTTGCCAGAATTCCATCTTTATCCAATTCACTTTTAAGGTATTCCACCCAATTTTTCATCCCCTTGTAATGCCTTTGAAGGAGCTGGATATCTCCATAATAAAGATACATATACCATGGAATAATGATGTATGCTGAACCCCAGGCCGTTCCACCACCACCATCCTGGTAGGGAGTTGTATTGGGAACATATCCGGTTCGGTGGTTTTGCGCATCGCTGATGTCGTCCAGCCATTTGGTATAAAACTGTGACATGTCGAAATTATAAATAGCTGCCCTGGCGGAAATCTCCCCATCACCGGTATAGCCACGACGTTCACGATGCGGGCAATCACTCGGGATTCCTCCATGAACATTTCCGAGCTGGGTCCATTGATAATTGTCCAGTATCTTGTTCAGTAGCTTATTGGAACATGCAAAGGTTCCCGCCTGTGTTATATCGGTATTAACAACCAGACCTTCTAAATTCTCTGCTGTTAATTTGACTGGTGATCCGATCACATCAACATACCGGAAGGCATGCCAGGTGAAGCGGGGCTGCCAAACTTCTGTCCCCTCGCCATTGAGAATATAGGTGTCATTCTGATCATAGGTGGTCCCAAATTCCTCAATAAACCGCAATTTGATCTTCGTTCCCCTTGGTCCCGCGATTTTCAGTCTTGCCCAGCCGGAGAACAACCTGCCCATATCAAACCGGTAGACCCCCTTATCAGGTTCTGACACTGAAACAGGTTTGATAACTTTGGTGATACGATCAGGGGCAGAAATCTGTCCTTTCAATCTTCCCGTAGGTGGACGAACTGTAACGGCATTCACCCATTTGGAATAATCAAATCCAGCCTGGTTCCATCCTTGTTGTTCCATCCGCGCATCATAAATCTCTCCCGTATGTAATCCGTTGTAAATGATTGGACTTAGTGATGTCTTCCATTGATCGTCACTGTTGATTACCTCTTTGGTTCCATCTTGATAATCAATTTCAAACTGAGCTATCAGGCGTGGCGTATCGTACCATAAGGAGTTGTCTGTTGGCCGGTCAGCCTGAATGTACCAACCGTTTCCAAGGATCAATCCGAAAGCGTTTCCCCCGGGTTTCAGGGAGTTGGTGATATCAAATGTTTCGTATAAAACTGAGGTGTACATATTTCCGATCCTTGATTCGGACCATTTCTCAACATTCCGGCGGTCGTAGTTGGTCTGGTTAGGGGATAAAACATGATCTCCGATTTTTTCCCCGTTAATGTAAAGTTCGTAATATCCCAGTCCGCTGACATAAGCACGTGCCTGCCTTATTTTTTTGGGGATGGCCACCTCTTTTCGGAAGAGCGGGGAGGCATTATTAAATTCACCACTGGTTAAATTCGCCGGTGCTCCGATCCATTTGGCGTGCCACTCGCCGGAACTGAGTAACCCCATTTCCCATTCAGCGGTTTTACTCCACGGAGACTCAATCTTATTTTCATCCCATATCTTTACTTTCCAGTACACTTTAAGGCCGGACTTTAAATCCTTTCCATTATATACCACCTGATTGGACTGATCGGAATCAATTTTGCCGGTATCCCAGAGATCAGGGGTTTCGGCAGATAAAAGCTGATCGCTGGTAGCTGCCATGATGCGGTATGCCGTCTGTCTGGCTCCTCTTGCATCCTTTTTCATTTGCCACGATAGACGGGGATTCAGCACATCCATTCCTAATGGCTTTTCGAGATATTCGCATCGGAGAACATCAGCTTCAGGTGTTATTTTCGGAGGCTGCATGCAACCTGCAAGCGAAAGAATAAGCAGAAGGATTGTTAATGACTGTATTTTCATAAAATGATTGGTTCAGTTAATTTCTATTTCCCGAGGCTAAACCTGAGATATCGTGCTGAGATGGCCGGTCTCATGGTTTGTTTGAATTTTTCCGGATATCCAAGTTCAAAGGGAGTCGGTCCCACCCACTCTGTTTTTTTGCCGCCAATCGAGATAAATCCTTTCTTTGAGATCTCAACTTCCGTAAATAATGGTTCTTTAAAGGGTGCCGTGTATTTTATCCATTTGTAGCTCTTGTCCACGTCGGCGCTGTATCTTACATGAGCATATTTCTCACCGAGCCAGTGATACGACATGGAGGTGATGGTAATGTACCAGATCCCATTGATCTGTTCGGCATTGTCATTATGTGTATGCCCGTTAAAACAGGCAATAACTTTCCTTGAGGGGTTCTTTAAATTGTAAGTTTCCAGAATCAGCTCCACCTGCGTGTAGTTTTCGACACCATACTCCTCGTCAGCTCCCTGAAAATGGCTCAGACCCTGATGAGAGAAGATCACTACAGGAAATTCTGTTTTTTCCAGATCATTCTTCAACCAGGCGATCTGCTCAGGGCCAATAAATTGCTTATATCCTTTCTTGCCAGGATTTATGGGGTCATTCCCGTCAAGAACGATGAAATGGAATCCGTTCTTATTGAACGAATAGTATGATTTCGGCATCCTGCGATTTTCAAGTGCTGTCTGCCTGGAGATCCCGTCATCCATTTCATGATTCCCGATTACGTGATATTTATCACCGGGAAATGAGTCCCAGATGTCGAAAAATGCAGCAAATCCTTTCTTAGGGGTCTCAAAATCACCCAATTCTATAATAAAATCAGGTTTTGCAATTTTCATGCTGTCGATAAATGTGGTAAGCCTGTATTTCGAATCATGCATTGTAGCCAGATGCACGTCGGTACACAGGCCAATCCTGATTTTATCAGCCTTTTTAGCAGATAAAGTATCTGTTATCAACAAGGAGAAAACCAATAAATTAAAACAGAATATTCGACTCATCGCTAATTTTTTACATCCAATACAACGCTAATTTTGAATGATCCCAAGATAACGGCTCATCCAGTAAGGCCAAAGCCAGAATACCGGTTCCCGCTCCTGATGCGGATCTCCTTGTATTGCCGCCCACGGATTTTTATCCCAGCGAACGGTTGACCTTATGTTTGCCGGCGGAAGTTCCGAGACCTGAACATCTTCCATAATCGGATTCCTACTCAACTTTACATCCTCCCGTAAGGTATGATTGATTGGCCAGTCCACCAAATCGAAAGGTACATCCTTCAAAAAGTCAATCGTCTGGGGTACGTTTACTTTTTTCCCTGTAGCAAAAGTATATGCAAGGTTATTGATCAGATTTTCACCCGATTTCTGATTTTTCATCCACTCCTCCAACAGCTTTGTATAAAATTCTTTCAACTTCGGATCGTTTTCATACCTCAGTAAAATCGGGAAAAGGTAACCTTCCATGGTGCGATCGAAGTAGATTTGCCAGGCCGGATTTTTGGAGTTCAGGTGTGAAACATTTTCAAGATAACCCTCCTTTTCTATCAAACGTCGATATTCCTTCTCGTATTTTTCGTCGCCGGTCATGTGGCCTGCAAGTTTGAGATAGGCCAGAAGTTCGAATGAGTTGATACTTCGTTCAGAAGCCCAGTCGGGGTCGTGGTTCAGCTGATCGGGTGACCAGACGGCCCAGTGGGTGTGAGTGCCGTCGATATCCATAAAATTGTAATTGTATTTGATCAGGTAATCGACAATTTTTCTGACGTGGTCACGAACTAAAACTTTCTCGTTTTCACCGGCCACAAGTTCATAATAGTAAAAATATCCCATCATATGTCCATCCATTTCATCGCTGCTGGTATCACCCTTCCACAGCCATTTACCGTCTTTGGACTTGCGCCACCTTTTTTCAACCGGTTTATACCTCGGATCCTTGACCAATTCATCGGCAACCTGTTTTGGAGTATAGGTCCTGTTCCCATCGTGAAAATACTTCGAATCAACCGGGACAACACTTCTTGCAAAGAAACCATCAGTCTCAGTAACTACCTGTAAATACTTCAGAAAATCGAATGCCTTTCGTGCTTTTATCCTGGCATCTTCATCTTTGGTTACAGCATATCTGAAGCTTTCCATCGCCAGGTAACCTCCGGTATATTCGCCGTCATTATCATCGTCTGAATGGTGCCATGATGCAGTGTCACCGGCAATTTCAAGCTCAACCACCCCACAGGTCCAAGGATCACGGATATGCCTTCTCATTAACTGGCTATAAAAATTCTTCTCTTTATCGGCAAGAGTTATTTTGATACTTTTGATCTCACTCACACCATTAGCTGTGCCAATCCAACCATTCCCCGCCTGATCAAAGGCGATACCAGTAACTTTGTCATTAGTCAGCCACCGTTTGCTAAACAGTAATGAGTGAATGCCATCCTTAGAAAAACGGACTACACCTACGTCTGTACCTACCCACATTACCCCATCGGGAGATTGCCTAATACAATTAACATTTATGGTTGAAAGGCCTTCCGCCGGTGTTATGTTTTTAATCCAATGCTCACTGTCGCGGACAGAAACCCCGCCCATAACACCTGTCCAGATATTACCTGTAGGATCAACTGAGATAGCCCTGGCATAACAACTGATCAATTCCGAAACATCCTGAAACAATTTGGATTTGCCATCCTGACATTTATAAAGGCCGGCATCGGTTGCCACCCACAAAATCCCTTTCTCATCGACGATTGCATCACGCACCGACCTCGCAATCCTATAATCAGGTTGTTCCCATTTAGATTTATTATAATGCCAAATTCCGTAAGGACCCAATGCGTAATTTCCGGTTGAATTTCCACAGATTACCGATATTGGTGGTTTAACTCCCTCCTCTTTTGTAAGGTGATGATTACTATACCGGTAAAGACCATCCCATGTTCCTAGCAATACATCCCCATTCATATTTATTGAAACCGAGTAGGCCGGGCCACGATTCTCACCTGAAATTACCGGCTTCCATTCCCTGGAACCAGGCTTTTTGTAAAAAACCCCCGAGGCAGTGGCAATCCAGACATCCTGCTCTTTGTCCACTGCAATACTTCTCACTTCATTGTCTTCCGGATTTTTACTGATTCGAAAACCATCTGTGCTTTCCTGCACAAATGGGACATCCTTATAGAGCTCAACAACAGGTTTTGAAAACTCTGCTTTGGGAGAGATCCTGCATGAACCAAAAATCAACGCAATTAACCCACTGAATGTTAAACGCCACAGGATGAATAAATAATATCTTATTTTTCTCATAATTGGTTCGAAAGAATTCGTTTATAGTGTAGCTGCACCAGCCCTTTGTCATAGTGCCTTGTATTAATAAGTTCCATTTCATTATCCGGTCTCCCGCTTTTAAAAAGCGATATCCCGTCGCCCAACATGACAGGGATAATCGAAATAATAAGTTCGTCGATCAGGTTTTCGCTCAGCAATGCATTGATCACTTCGGCGCCTCCGTCACAATAAATATTTTTCCCAGGACTGCCTTTTAAATCTGCAACCAATCCTTGTAAGCTTCCTTTGAAATATTTAGTTAGTCCATTATCATACTGTTCAGACCTGGATAAAATATAAACTTCTTTATCCGGATGCGGGTTGTCAAAGCCCATTTCGAAAACATGATCGAAAGTCTTTCTCCCCATAATCACAGTGTCAACCGATTTGATGAATTCCGAATAGCCATAATCCTCTCCATCCTTTTCTACTGCAGATAAAAAGCTGATATCGCCATCTGATTTGGCAATATAGCCATCCAGACTCATCGCAATGAAAACTACAACGTTTCGTTCTTCCGTCATCTTATTTTTAATTTAATCAGTTTAATATTTTCCCTCAAATGGTAAATTGCCAGAGTGGTCCTGCCAGATACATTTCCCCAGTTTAAAACCTGAGAATACTGCTTTAAAACTGGAATTCAACGGGCTGCAGGCATAAATACCAACTTGTGCAACCAAAATCGGGAAATGCATATGAAAAATGCGCATCTGCTGATAGGTCACTCCATCCAACGAATTCTCCACGCAAAAATCCTGTCCCATGCGGCTGAGCCGGTACCACATTGAGTTTACGACCGATGAGATATCGGTGGATGCCCAATCTGAAAACCCAAGATTCGTGACGACCGAACCAAGTCGTGAATATTCTTTATTTTCATATTCAACGGATCCTTTAAACCAGTTTTCACCGCTTTGATAAAGAACAACCCCGCATTGATCATATTGTGAAACAGGATCAAAGTCTGTTTTTACAGCAAAGGTGAAATCGCCCTCAATTCCTCTGATAAATGCATGGCCATTATCATTCCGGAAGCCATAATAGGTAGACTGCCAAAAATCGGTTTCGGGATCGGTAATCATGATTAGCCGGCTATTCTCCAGCGTAAATTCCTTTGGAGGATTTATCCAGGTAAATTCTGACAGATTTAATTTATTTCCATTTTCCATCCCAAATTATTTTCTATTTAGCGCTTCACAATCACACCGGATATAAAATTTGATCTCTGTTTCTCCAGGAAGAATGACGCTGATATCCTTCCTATTTTTTACCCCTGATTATATAGACAAGGACTAACATATTGTACCTGAGCGATATATAAATTATTCCACCATTTCAAATTCAAGCTTTCCACCCTTTTCAATCTCATCATAAGTGACATATAACCGGTCCAACTTTTGTCCGTTCAGTTTGACTAAGTTGTAATAAATTCTTTCTTTTGAACCATTATGTGCCTCAATAATAAAGGTTTTGCCATTCGGCAGATTAAGGCTTGCATTTTCAAATTGAGGACTCCCAAAATAGTACTTTCCATCTACCGGATTGACTGGATACATCCCGATCGCGCTGAAGACATACCAAGCCGACATCTGCCCGCAATCCTCGTTGCCGCACAAACCTTCGGGTGAATTTTTATACAGGGTATTTATGATTTTGTTGGTGAAGAATTGGGTCTTTCGTGACTGATCAATAAAATCAAATAAATAAGCTGAGTTATGATCCGGCTCATTTCCCTGGGAATACTGGCCTATCAAGCCGGTAACATCCGCAACATCTTCACCAAGTAATTCGGAAGTCTGGGTGAACAAGCTGTCGAGCATCATCCCAAACTCATGTTTTCCACCCATTAGTTCAATCAATCCCGACATATCGTGGGGGGCAAAAAATGAGTACTGCCAGGTGTTACCTTCCACACAATGAGCATTGCCATATTCCGCGAAACGGGGTTGGAAAGGTTCATACCAGCTACCGTCGCTGGTTTTACCGCGCATCAGGTGATAATCAGGGTCATACAAATTCTTATACCAGGATGAACGTTCCATATATTTCAGGTAGTCGCTGGTTTTACCCAATTGTTTGGCTATCTGAGCAATACACCAGTCATCAAAAGCATATTCGAGTGTTTTCGAGACGGTACCAGCTTTTTCCTTATCGGCAGGGACAAAATGATACTGACGATAAAAGTCCAATCCCTTACGATTGGTTTCCGAAGCATCAACCAGCGATTTATAGAGCTCCTCCTGATCGAAATTTCCTATTCTCTTAGCCAGGGCATCTGCCATCAGAACCGCTGCATGGTAACCGATCATTGATCCCCCTTCATTCCCTGAAATTTCCCAGTATGGAATTTCACCGGTCTGACGGTATTTTGCGATCATTGAATGAATTATGTTTTCCTCAACTTTAGGCTGTACCAGTGATAAAAGGGGATCTTCTGCCCGAAAAGTATCCCAGAGTGACAAAAGGGTATATTGGGTATAACCATCAGCCTTATCAGGAACCTGTTTGAAATTTTTATAACTACCATCAATATCCGAAAAGCGATATGGAGCTATAAAGCTATGATACAATGAGGTATAAAAAACGGTCCGTTTCTGCGGATCGGAAGTGGTAACTTTTATTTTCGAAAGTTCATTATTCCATTTGTCATGAGTAGCCTTGTGCATCTGATCAAAATTCCACCCAAACTGATCAATAGTTTTCAGGTTTGCCAATGCACCCTCCTCGCTGACCGACGAAATGGCAACCTTAACCAGTAATTCCTTACTTTCCTTCCCTTCGAAAGAGAAAGCCGCAGCCAATTCCTTTCCATTGGCAAGTTTATCTCCTTCAAGACTTTGGGTTTTGAAAAACGTATATTCCTTAATCTTTCGTGAAAACTGCATCGCAAAGTACACGCGCTGTACATTGGCTTTCCCGTGTGAAAACCGATAGCCTGTGATTTGTTCCGGGGATTGATAACGAACCTGAGCATCCGTAGTCTGGTCGCTGTTTGTAAAACCGAGGTTCAATACAACATTTTGCAAATCAGAGTTTTTATTGAAATGATATCGATGCATTGCAGCCAGTTCAGAAACCGTTAATTCAACATCAATATTGTCATCCTGAAGGTTAACCGAATAAAACCCGGGAGATGCCTTTTCGGTTTTATGTGAAAATTTAGAACTGTATTTGAGCAGAAAATGTTTGTCAAATGGTCCAAAGTGACCATCCCGATTCAAAAAATGATTCGGATTGAATCCATAGTCTGAAATGATTTCCTGAACCGTTGAATCATTTTGGATAAAGTATTTTTCTGCGACCAGTTTGGTCGTCGGCATTACCGAAATGTCACAATAATCACCAACGCCGGTGCCGCTCAGATGGGTGTGAGAAAAGCCAACAATCATGCTGTCCGGATAATGGTATCCGGCACAATACTGCCATCCCTGCCCCCCGTTGTCGGGACTGAGCTGAATCATGCCAAAGGGGTATGCTGCCCCTGGGAACATATTTCCAAACCCGTTTATCATATCACCCCCGGTGCCAATAAACGGATTCACACAGGAGGCAAAATCCTCCGGTTTTTGAATGGCAGGGAGGCAGCCAATCAATAAAAACAGGAATAAACCAATAAAACGCATCCTTTAATTTTTGTTAATAGTAAATGAATATCTTCCTGAGCGTACTTTTAGAATATGGGCACCTTCCTTATATCCTAAGGTCTCTATACCTAAAGCCTGTTTTACAGGAATTCTCCCCTCCTTAACTTCTGCCAGCTCATCACCGGGTATGCAGACTAAGGCAGAAGTATTAAAGGGTATTTCCACTTTTAAGGTTAATTGGCCATCCTGCTTTTTCCATTCTGATGAAATCGTTCCACGAATAGTTTCGATTCTCGCTTTTGCAGAGCCAAGACTATCCAACAGGAGTGGTTTCACTATGAAAGAAGCAAATCCCGGATTTTTTTCATCCAACTGAATGCCAGCCAAATATTTGTAAAACCATGCATCAATACTCCCCATCATCACATGGTTCTTCGATTGCTTCAAGGTCCAGAACTCACACATGGTGGTATATTTACGCATCATATCATTCCAGCTTGGGGCACTTTTCTGATTGATTATTCCCCAGGCAACATCCCCCCGACCCAGCCGGGCAAGCGCCTCCGGCATATATTTGGTTCCTAAAACACCTGTGGTCAGATGGGTACTGTTTTTGATAATAATGTCATTTACAAGATTATCCGACACACGATTTTTCAGGTTTTCAGGAACAAGCCCAAGGAATAGGGGAAATGAATTTGCCATCTGACTCCCATCGTTATAATTAGCGGTTTCGGTATTCAGATAGGATTTATT
>Ga0073936_10007004_pt1 | contig 14667 bp, 13 predicted proteins | sample AliMusrvi5mmetaG_FD_87041 | JGI IMG/M metagenome (GOLD analysis project Ga0073936, IMG submission 87041) | Freshwater lake bacterial and archeal communities from Alinen Mustajarvi, Finland, to study Microbial Dark Matter (Phase II) - Alinen... | ecosystem: Environmental > Aquatic > Freshwater >... | reverse complement strand
GAAGTCGGCGCCCTGATCGATCCAGGCTTTCAGGAGCGCGATTTCCTCTTTCGACAGAGGGCCTGTTGGGGGCATTTGCAGGCCGCCATCGCCATTCACGACGCGGCGAATCAGCTTGCTCTCAGCGCTCTTGCCTGGGATGATGACGGGGCCGTAATCGCCGCCGAGCATGGCGTTCTGCCGCTTATCGAGACGCAGGCCGGACTGCTGCACGTCCTCGCCGTGGCAGGAGTGGCAGCGTTGAGCCAGGAGGGGCTGGATCTGCTTTTGGAAGTCCACCCGCGCATCGGCAGATCCGTCGGCGGACGCGGCGAAAGCGGCCACCGGCACACACAGAAGCACAAACGTCGTCACGCGCATCACACCCTCCGGGAACCCGGGCGTTGAGGCGCCGGGTGATGTGATTAGATCCCGGTGAAGCGCCAAAGTCAATGGCTCCGGATTCGGGGCCGGGTTATTTGGTATATACTTCGCGGGCATGAGCCCCCTCAAAATCACCATTGGATTTGCAACCGGCGCAGCGCTGCTGTGCGGCCTCGCTTTGTCCGGCCCGGCAGGCGCGCAAAGCCCGTCCGCCGCAAAGCCTAAGCTTTATAACACGACGAAACAGAAGTTACTCGAAGGCAAGCAGGTGTTCAGTTTCACGCAGTCGAAGGCCGACCCCGCCGCGTACTGCGAAGCCGCGAAACACTACGATTACACCTGGTTCGAAATGCAGCACAGCACGCTGGAGTTCAAAGACGTGGAGGCGATGATCGCGGCCTGTCCGAAGGTGGCCGCCACGCCGATGATCCGGCTGCCGGACGCGCAGGAATGGCATATTCAGCACGCCACGGATATCGGGGCGCTCGGGGTGATCATCCCGACGGTGGACGATGTGGATCGCGCGCGGGAAGGCGTGAAATGGGCGAAGTATCCGCCGTTCGGACGCCGCAGCGCGGGTTCCGGCCAGGCCATGAGCATCTGGGGCGGGTTCGGTCCGTATCGCCAGACCATCAACGACAACATGCTGGTGGCGATCATGATCGAAACGCCCACGGGCGTGGCGAACGCGTTCGATATCGCATCCGTGCCGGGCGTGGATGTGGTGCTGATCGGCAACAACGATCTGAGTTCGTTTTCCGGCTTTAAGCAGAGCGACGATAAGTACGAGCAGCTCATGCAGAAGGTTCATGACGACGTGCTGAAGGCGGGGAAGATTTTCGGCCAGGCCAATGCGGCGCTGTATGCGAAGGGCCACCGGCTGAGCGGCGACGCGAAGTTCTTCCAGAACGGCCCGTCAAACGATGGCTGGCTGCCGCCGGCGCGCAACGGGCAGCGGGTCAATCCGAATGCGCCGCCCCCCGGCGAGACCCCGTAGTTTTTCCGGCGGCGGCTTTTTTCGGCGCCGACTTTTTGGAAGGCGCGGCTTTTTTGGAAGCCTGCCTCGCTTCGTTCTAGGCCACGCGGGCCTTTACCAGCTTCTTCACAAGAGTGGCTGGTAAAGGCTTGTCGAGCGGGAAGCGGATGGTTCCTTTATCCGTGGAATAGTTGCGGAGTTCGTGGCTGAATTCCGCGATAAGCGTCGAATTCATCGGAAAGAAACTGCAGTGGTCGGAGAATGCCGCGTAGCAGACCAGGCCGCCTTTGTATTTGAACGCGGGCATCTGGTAACTGATCGCCTCCGTGGCTTCGGGCGGCACCACGGAACGGATAACCGAACGGATCTTCAGCAATGTGGTGCGGCCCGGTTCGGGAACCTGCGCAAGATATTCGTCTACCGATTTCGCGGCGATCAGCTGCATACCCGAACATATTACAGCTTCAACTGGTCAAAGGGCACCGTCACCGAGCCCAGCGTTCCGGAGGACGCATCGCGCACGACGATGCGAAGCTGAGTAGCCTGCGCCGCTTTTTTCACGAACTTGTGGAAAGTCAGGCCGTCCTTCTGCAGTTTCTGCGCGGATTCCGGCTTCAGCGTGAGCGTGACGGTGTCGTCTTCGCCACTGAACTGCTTGCCGTGCTCGTTTCGCTGAATGAAGAGAAAATCGACGAGGCCATCGCGAAGTTCTCCGTTCAGAGTCAGCCCGATTGCGGCGGGATCCACTTTCACGTAAACATTGAGATCGCCAGGGTGTGCGGCATCGGAAGGCGCTACCTGCACCAGCAAGCCGAGTGCGGAGGAATCGAGCGGACTCCAGACGGCATCCCGCAGTTCGACGCGGCGGGCCTTCACGTCCTGCGGCTTCTCTTCGGTATCGAAGTAGCCTTTGCGGGAACGAATACTCAGACCGGCCACGCTTGTCTTCACCTGGAGCTTGTGGAATTTCCCGTCGTGATCGCCGTCCGACGGATAAAAGCCGAGCGTGTAGGTGAGAGAAGAGTCGTCCACGGCGTCACGGATGGCGCTGGCCAGATCGTTGGTGTTGTAGTACGCGCGCCCGCCGGTGCGGTCCGCCAGCAGAGACATGGTTTGCTGGTGTTCGACGATGGGGCCCATGGAGAGTTTGGGCGCCAGATCGATCTTGCGGTTTGCCGCGCTGAACTGCGCGGGAGCGACCAGGCCGCGCGCGTCCACCGGATAGATGGCGACATTGCCGTCGTTCAGCGCATTCACCGTTCGTTCCACTTCGGGGCCGAAGGTGCGCTGCTGGCGCGAGGGATCGTGCATGGCCTCGATACTTTCGAAACCGATCTGGAGAGGAAAGCCGCCCGACACCCAGATCAGATTCTTGCGGCCGGGCAGGCTGGTGAGGTGATTGGCGATGAATTCGATGGCGTGGAGCGTGCCCTGCACGCGGTTGATCGTGTAGAAATCCGCCTCCTGGCCACTGGCGCCACCGGCGCCGCGCATCCAGGAATCGAGTTGCCCGTTGTCGCCGGAGTCGAAGGAGTTTTCAGCCACGGTGGTTTCGGGCAGCGCGGAGCCCGTGTATTTCGCGAGTTTGCGGAGAAGATCGGAGGAATCCGTGGTGAAGTCGTGCAGGACGCGCAGACCGCGGCCCAAAACGTAAATGGCCACACGATCTTCCGCGTGGATGGTTTTCAGGTATTTCACTACCTGCTGTTTCGCCCATGCCTGGTCCTGATATTTGGTGTTCAGTTCGTCAATCAGAATTACGGTCACGCCCGCGGGCACTTCGCTTTTCTGCTGAAGGCGGTTGGTGAAAACGTTGGGCGCAAGTTTGGGGGCCTGCGGCAGGACGGCGTTGGAGTCCATCGAAAAGACCGAGACGGGGCGCGGCTTGCCGTTATCGAGGATGGTGAAATCTTCTTTCTTCAGATCCCTGACGGGCTGGCCATGTTTGTCGTGGACAACGACATTCATCTGGATAAGGCGCGTGGTGGATTTCAGGACAACTTCGGGCTGTTGAGCGGCGGAGCCGAGCGAAATGATACCGATAAGGAAAAGTGTGCGACGGAGCATTGGCGCCTCTGACCCAGCAAACACGGGGCCGACGGAAAAGTCGTTAAGCGGTCAGCAGCGGGCGGCGGCGTGGGAGTCGTCGGCGTGGTACGAACTGCGCACCAGCGGGCCGGCTTCCACGTGAGCGAAGCCCATCCGCATGCCGGCGCGTTTCAGGTCGTCGAACTCGGCGGGCGGTACATAACGCACAATCGGCAGGTGCTTCGGAGAGGGGCGGAGGTACTGGCCGAGAGTCAGGATATCCACTTTGTGGTCGCGCAAATCCTGCATGACCTGGAGCACTTCTTCTTGTAATTCTCCCAGGCCGAGCATGAGTCCGGACTTTACCGGCGTTTCGGGGCGGAGTTCCTTCGCCCATGACAGCATGTCCAGCGAACGTTCGTAACGCGCGCCGAGCCGGACCTGCCGATAAAGGCGCGGAACGGTTTCGGTGTTGTGGTTCAGGACGTCGGGGCCGGCATCCATCACAATTTTCATGGCGTCGCGATTGCCCTGGAAATCCGGCACCAGAACTTCGATTTTGCAGCCAGGGATGCGATCGCGGATCGCGCGAATGGTTTTGGCGAAGAGTTCGGCGCCACCGTCCTTGCGGTCATCGCGATTGACGCTGGTGACCACGGCATAATCGAGGCCCATCAGCGACACGGCCTCGGCGACGCGGCGAGGCTCATCGTAATCGACCGGCAGCGGGCCGCCTTTCTGCACGGCGCAAAAGCCGCAGCGCCGGGTGCAGACGTTCCCGAGAATCATGAACGTGGCGGTGCGGCGGTTCCAGCATTCGCCGACGTTCGGACAGGCGGCACTCTCACAGACCGTGTGGAGGCGGAGATCGGAGATTAACGTCTTGAGATCCCGGTAATTTTGCCCCACCGGAGCGGGCGCGCGGAGCCAGGAGGGACGCTGCGGCGCTGACGGTTGAATAGTGAGCATCACTTCCTCAATTGTAACTTCCCGGCGTCCGGTCGGTGTGCGCGAGCACGCAGCGCGGTGGGGCCGCATGCCATGTGCCACAATAGTGAAACGTAATCCCCATGTCCAATTCCATTACGTCGCTTCGCGAGGAAGACGTACGCGAACAGGAAGGGCAGACTCCGCCTGAAGCGGAGAGTTCTTTCGGCGACATCCTCAACCAGTTCGAACAGAGTCACACGCACGAGGCACCCGGCGAAAAGGGTGTCGAAGCCACAGTTGTCACAGTAAGCGCCGATAAGGTGTTTTTCGACATTGGCCAGAAGACCGAAGGGGTCTTGCCGGCTACGGTCCTGCGCGATGAGAAAGGTCTCATCGAAGTCAGGCCGGGAGATGTCGTGCAGGTTGCTGTCAACGGGCGAAATGAAGAGGGCTACTTCGAGCTTTCGCTGATCCGCGTGGAACGGCCGAAGGACTGGTCGGGCCTGCAGAAAGCGTTTGACGAGAAACTGACGATTGCCGGTGTCGTTACACAGGTAATCAAAGGTGGCCTTTCCGTCGATATCGGGATGAGAGCGTTCATGCCGGCGTCGCGCAGCGGTGCGCGCGATGTGCCGGAGATGCAGACGCTGGTCGGGCAGGAAATTTCCTGCCGGATTATCAAACTCGATACCGAAAAAGAAGATATTGTCGTCGATCGGCGCGTGGTTCTGGAAGAAGAACGCGCGAAAGCCAAGGAATCCAGATTTTCCGAACTGCAGGCGGGCACGGTGGTGCACGGCACGGTTCGGAGTTTGCTGGATTACGGCGCTTTTATCGATATCGGAGGCGTGGATGGCATGCTGCACGTGGCGGATATTTCGCACGGGCGTGTCAACAAGCCGGGCGACGTACTCACGGTCGGTCAGGAACTGGATGTCAAGATCCTCAAGGTGGACGCGGGCAAGAAGCGCGTTTCGCTGGGTCTGAAGCAACTGGCGCCGGATCCCTGGACCACGGCATCGGAGAAGTACAATACGGGCGACCGGGTCAAAGGGACAGTGGCGCGGGTGACCGATTTCGGCGCCTTCGTGGAACTGGAGCCGGGTCTCGACGGGCTGATTCATCTTTCGGAGATGTCCTGGTCGAAGAAGGTTCGCAAGCCGGGCGACATGCTGAAACCGGGCGATACGGTGGATGTGGTGGTGCTGGCGGTGAATCCGGCCGATAAGCGCATTTCGCTGGGCCTGAAGCAGGCGCTGGGCGATCCGTGGGAAGAGGTCGAGAAGAAGTACGCGGTCGGGGCCATTGTGGAAGGTCCGGTGACGCAACTCAAGCAGTTCGGCGCTTTTGTTCAGGTGACCGAAGAGGTCGAAGGCATGATTCATGTCGGCGACATTGTGCATGAGAAGCGTATCAACCATCCGCAGGATGAGCTGAAAGTGGGCCAGGTGGTGCGCGCGGTCGTGCTCGAAAACGATCGCGAGAAGCGCCGTCTGCGTCTGGGTCTGAAGCAACTGCAGCCGACTTCGCTCGATGAGTACATCGCCGAGCACAAGGAAGGCGAAGTGGTGACCGGGCGCGTGGCCGACGTGAAGGGTAATCGCGTGACGGTGGAACTGGGCGAAGGCGTTTCGGCGCACTTCAACATGGCGCAGGCGGAGCAGAAACAGGAGCAGCGGGTGGCTTCGGTGGATGTTTCGGCGCTTTCTTCCATGCTGGCCAGCAAGTGGAAAGGCGCGGGCGGCGGCGGAGCGCAGGCGGGGGCAGACCCCGGGCCGCGGCGGGAAGTTCCGAAGACCGGCCAGGTACGCAGCTTCAAAATCACGAAGCTGGACGCGGAAAAGAAGAAAATCGAGATCGAGATCGTCGGTTAAGATTGGCGAAGTAAGTGGAAAAGGCGGCCGGTGTCTTCGACACGGGCCGCCTTTTTTGCGTTCTAGCGGACGTTTACCGGACGGGCAGATTTTGCTTCTTCAGGAACTGCTTGATGGCGGCGTAAACTTTGACGTTTTCTTCGGCGGAGAAACCGCCGTGTTTGCCGCCGGGCACGGTGAAGAAGTCGTTGGGCACACCGGCTTTGTCCAGAGCCGCTTTCAGGCGGATGCTGTGCTGGTAGGGCACGGTGGGATCCGCATCGCCGTGAATCATCAGGACGGGCGGCACGCCGGGACGCACGTATTCGAGCGGCGAGAGGCGTTTCGCGGTTTCCGCGCGCGCGGGAGAAGAGCCCAGCCACTGCACGGCGTAGTTACGGAGATTCGGGCCGTCCAGCAGATCGTTTACGTCGGTGATCCCGTACCAGTCGACAATCGCGGCTACTTTCGGGAGCGGCACACCGGGACACTCCCGGTCCAGCCCGGCGCTTTCCGGAATCATGCCGGTTGTCAGCGCCAGGTGGCCGCCGGCGGAGTCGCCCGTGAGCACCAGACGATTCACATCGATGTGGTGAGCCTTGGCGTTGGCCGCGACCCAGCGCAGCGCGCAAAGACAATCTTCCACGGCGGCGGGCGCTTCGGATACTCTCGCCAGCCGGTATTCCACATTCACGACATTCCAGCCCATTTCGAGATAAGGCAGGACTTTATTGAAGCCGGCCTCTTTGGTGCCGCCGGTCCAGCCGCCGCCGTGGATGTAGATCAGGGTCGGCTGCGCGTCGGGCACGTCCCGACGCTCGTACAGGTCGAGCTTATTTTCGTAATTGTTCGCCACCAGGTAGGTGATGTTGGGCTGGGTCGCGTAGTGGTTCGCGAATTCGGCGGTCCAGTTCGGAGACTGAGCGGCGGCAAGAGTTTCCAGCACCAGGAGCAGCAGAGTGGATTTCATAGGATTGAGATCCATTCTATGCCGATGGCCTTTCAGGCTCCCGGCGAATACTGTCCGAACAGTTCTTCCACACTCTTCACATCGAACAGCCGTTCACTAAGCTCTTCCAACTCGGTGGTGGACCGGTTTGCGAGGAGCGCGGTCGCCCACTCGGGCGCCGAACCGAACTTCTTGATCATCATCCGGCGCAGCATCGCCAGTGCTTCCTGTTCGCGGCCTTCTTCACGGCCTTCTTCACGGCCTCTCTCGAGACCCTGCCGGATGGCAGGCCCGAACAGCCGGTGATTCATGATGTCGTTCAAAACGGGCACTTGACTCGCCTTCTCCCCCGCATATTCTTCCATCCCCCGCAGTCCCGCCAGGATGAGGAACCCTTTCAGAGCGATCTCGCGCTGCTCGGGCTCGGAATCCGCGATTCTCGTCAGAATCTGCTGTACCGCGGCCTTTCGGTTCCGCAGCCGCGTCAGGATCGCAATCACATTATCGCTCAGATGCGGACTGGCCAGCAGCGGTTCGCCATCGAGGTCCCGGATGTCGATGGCATCATAGCTGAACCGCAGACGCTCTCCCTCCAGCGCGGAACTCATCCGCATGGCGGGCTCACCGACGTACACCAGAATCTGGCGCGGAAAACGGCCGAAACGCCGGCAGACGCGAACGCTGTACTCCAGCATTCGCAGCGCCATGTTCGCGTCGTTGCTGCTCTGTAGTTCGATGTGAACAAGGCCGCCTTCCGCGGTTTCACCCAGCAAATCCACGCGCGTCTGCTGCACCTCCGGCAGTTCCACGTTGAGCCAGCGCTCGATCTTCACTCCTGTGAGAGCTTGCGTCGCCTTCGCCGCGGGTTCCTGCAGAATCAGTTTCAGCGTGACATCGTATTCCTGCATGGCCGGGCGTTTTATGCAGAAGGCAGCGGCCCGCGATTGATCATGAAGGTCGCGGTGGATTCGAAGAACGTCCGCAGCACGGTATCGACGCCGGCCGGCAGAGCGGTCTCTTCGAGAGCTTTGTTCATGATCTGCATCCAGCGGTCGCGCGCGGCGGCAGTGACCGGAAAGGGCGCATGGCGCATGCGAAGCCGGGGATGTCCCCGTTGTTCCAGATAGCGGGGCGGGCCGCCAAAGCGGAAGATCAGAAATTCCCGGAGGCGGTCTTCGGCGCCCTGCATATCGGCCGGCGGGTACATGGGGCCGAGAATGTCGTCCCCCGGCACTTGCCGGTAAAAGGCGGCGATCAGACGGTGAAAGCCGTCTTCGCCGATCAGCGAGTAAACATCCTGGTCATCGGGGAGCACAGCGTTATGGTACTCCGGCGATAATGAAGCTGAGCCCGCGCGGCGCCATGGATTTCGCTCAGGACCTGAAATCGCAGATCGACATTGTTCGGGTGATCTCGGACTACGTGCCCCGGCTGCGCCGTTTCGGCAACCGCTACTCCGGACTGTGCCCGTTCCACAACGAGAAGACGCCTTCGTTCTCCATCTACGCCGAGCACCAGTTTTACAAGTGCTACGGGTGCGATGCGAAGGGCGACGTGTTCAACTTCGTCATGACCATCGAAGGTCTGACGTTCTGGGAAGCGCTCAAAAAACTCGCCGAGCAGCACGGGATTCCGCTGCCGAAGCAGTCCCAGGCGAGCGACGACAAGACGCGGCTGCGCGCGGCGCTGTACGAGATCCATGAGATTGCCGCCGCGCATTTTCAGGCGAATCTGGGAGCCAACAACGCGGCGCCGGTCCGCGCGTACCTGAAACAGCGAGGCGTGACCCAGGATTCCGCGGAGCAGTTTCAGCTGGGTCTTTCCGATAAGACCGGCCGGACGCTGCTGCGATTGCTGGAACAGCGGGGCTTCAAGCCGGATCAGATGGTGCCCTCCGGTCTGATCGGGCGGGGAGAAGACGGGTCTCTGTATGATCGTTTTCGCAACCGCGTGATGTTTCCGATTCACAGCGAATCGGGCAAGATCATTGCGTTCGGCGGGCGCGCTCTCGATCCGGAGGACAAAGCCAAGTACATCAACTCTATCGAGACGGAGATCTACAAAAAAGGCAGTGTTCTTTATAATCTGAACCGCGCGAAACTGGCGGCGAGCAAGCAGGACCGGATCGTTCTGGTGGAAGGCTACATGGACGTGATCGGGGCGGCGCAGGCGGGGGTGACCGAAGTGGTCGCGTCCTGCGGCACGGCGCTGACGACGGAACAGATCCGGGCGATGAAGCGGCATTCGCAGAATCTACACCTGAATTTCGATCCGGACGCGGCGGGCGCGAAGGCTTCGGAGCGCTCGATTTCGCTGCTGCTCGATGAGAACATGCACGTCCGGATGGTGGAACTGGAGGGCGGCCTCGACCCCGACGAGTTCTGTAAAGAGCACGGCGCCGACGTGTACCGGGCCCGCGTGGCCGGCGCGAAAGACTACTTCTACTGGCTTGCCGACCGCGCGCGGGCGCGCTACAACATGCGGGAGCCGCAGGGCCGAATCGAAGTCTTTCAGTTCCTGCTGCCCGCGATTCAGACACTGAACGACAAACTGAAGCGGGCGGCGGTGGCGAGCGATCTGGCGTCCTACCTCGGGGTGGATTCGGGCAGCGTGCTGGAGCAGTTCCGCAAGATGGCGGTGGACCGCGTGGAGAGGAATATCGCGCCCGCGCAGGCCGATCCCGCCAAAGCCACCGACCGCATCCTGCTGCCTCTGCTGCTGAGCAACGCGGACGCGCGCGGGGAACTGATCGGGGGGCTTCGCGAGATCGCCGCCCTGCAACAGGGGCCCACCGCGAAAATCTACGCCACGCTCATGGCGATGCACGAAGCGGGAGATCCCATCGGTTTTAACTCCGTGCATGAACGGCTTGCTCCGGAAGATCAGGAACGACTGGCTTCGATTGTTCTCGATCCCGCCGCGGTCCCCGATTCCGGCGAAGACGGCGCCGGGCTGGAGAACGGGCGCGCCTGCCTCAATGCCCTGCTCCGCGACGAACGCGAGGCCCGCCGGCGCGAACTGAAGGTCCGGATCCGGCAGGCCGAGCGCGAGGGGCGCATGCAGGATGCGCTTCGTCTCATGTCCGAGCTCGGTGAGTAAGTTCACTCCCCACAAAATTTTCTGAGAATTTCTGTCCTGTAACGCCTCGATATTTCGCATCACCAGGTAGATAGTTAGTGGTAAGAGACGAGGGCTTCTTCCTGTGCCGGACGATCAATTCGAAGTAGTGGATCCACTCGCCAGAGTCAGCAAAGAGAACGGTTTCATTCTCTTTAACGATTCGATGGATCTGATAACGGCCGAGTTGGAGGAACTGCCTCTCGACGGGGTTGTCGAGGAGAAGCCGGACGAGCGGCGATTCGACGACGTGGAAGAACTCTACGACGCCGATCCGTTCGACCGGACTCACGATCCCGTCCGTTTGTACCTGCGGGAAATGGGCGCGGTGCCGCTGCTCAAACGGGAGGGAGAGGTCGAAATCGCCCGCCGTATCGAACGTGGCCAGACGAAAGTGCGGCGGATTCTGTCCCGCTGCCCGGTGGCCGTGCAGCGCCTGATCGACCTGGGCGAAGAGGTCCGTTGCGGCACGGCCTCGGTGCGGGACATTCTCCAGTTCAACGACCCGATTCCGAGCGATGAACTCTTCGACGCGGGGATGAAACAGTTGCTTTCCGTGTGCGAGGAACTCTCGCTGCTGCGCCGGCGGTTTTTGCAGCAGAAGCAGAAACTGGTTGCGGTCCCGCGGCAGAGCAAGCCGAAGCAGAACCGCCGCCTGCGGTGGGAACTGGGCCGGCTGGCGGTGGAGATTTCCCGGATTTCCTGTGGCCTGGGGTTGCAGACAGCAGTGATTCGCGACCTGATCGGAAAACTGCGCCAGGCGGCGGATGAGGCGCGCGCGCTCGACCAGCAGATTGCCCGGAATCAGAAAGCGATCGATGCGGGCGGTTGCCCGGTGGACGCCATGCGGGAACTCCGGCGGGAGCAACGGCAACTGGCGCAAACGCTGCAGGAACTGGAGATCCGGTACGGGTCGACCACGGCGGAACTGCGGCGCGCTTCCGAACAGGTCTGCCGCTGGGACTCGCAGGCGGAATACGCCCGGCAGGAGCTGATCGAGGCGAACCTGCGGCTGGTGGTGAGCATCGCCAAGCGCTACAACAACCGGGGACTGCAGTTCCTCGATCTGATTCAGGAAGGCAATATTGGCCTGATGCGGGCGGTGGAGAAGTTCGAATACCGGCGCGGTTACAAGTTTTCCACTTACGCCACGTGGTGGGTCCGGCAGGCGATTACGCGCGCGATTGCGGATCAGGCGCGCATCATCCGGATTCCGGTCCACATGATCGAGACCATCAACAAGCTGATCCGGACCTCACGGTCTCTGGTGCAGGAACTCGGCCGCGAGCCGACGAATGAGGAACTGGCGGACCGGATGGAACTGCCGGTGCAGAAAGTCCGCAAAGTGAAGCTCATCGCGCAGGAGCCGGTTTCGCTGGAGACGCCGGTCGGGGAAGAGGACGAATCGCATCTGGGCGACTTCATCGTGGACCAGGCGCATGTTTCCGCGTCCGAGCAGATGATTAACGTGAATCTGCACGAGCAGACCGCGGAAGTGCTGAAGAGCCTTTCGCCGCGTGAAGAAAAGATTATCCGGTTGCGTTTCGGTCTGGAGGACGGCAGCGAACACACGCTCGAAGAAGTGGGCCAGAACTTCAGCGTGACGCGGGAGCGGATCCGGCAGATCGAGGCCAAGGCGCTGCGCAAGCTGCGTCATCCCAGCCGCAGTTTCCGGCTGAAGACTTTCCTCGAAGAAGTGTAAAGCCCGTCAGGGCTTGGCGCGTGCGGCCAGAATCCGGACGGCTTCGGGCAGGTCGAAACGTCCGGCCGGAATGGCGGGATTCCACTCGACTTTGTCGAAATGCATGGTCATGACCTGGCTCATGGCCTTTTGGGTCATGGAGAACGGGACCAGGACGCCTCCGACGGTCCGGTAGTCTCCCAGCAGCGCATCCACGGGAATTTCGCCGAGCGCGCTGGCGATGGTCTGGGTCATACGCACCAGCAGGCTGGTGGTTTTGTCGAAATAGAAGATCTCGGGCTTGCCTTCTTTCGGGAGCATTTGCACCTTCCAGGCGGGCTTGCCTTCGACGTCTTCCTCGCCCAGGGTGGTGGCCTCTTTGTAATCGTCGCGCCAGGAGTTCAGCAGGCCCAGTTTCGAGGCGCGCACGGTGGCGGATTTTTCTTCGCCCTCTTTGATGCGCGCGCCGGTCAGGGCGTTCACTTCCCAGGCGGTTTCACCGTCGAACCCCTCTTCCACCTTGCCAATGCCCGGCAACTCGATAGACGTGTACGTCTTTTCGCCCTGCTGATAGACGGCTACCGGGCCGCTCAGGTTGTGGCCGACCATTTCAACAGTGCCGGTCATGATGGCGCTCTTGACCCTGGCGAACGCCTGGGCGCCACCGCTTTTGGCGAGGCTGCGCGCCAGAATACTCTCGCCGGAGGGCAGGTTGGCGGCGGTGAGCGAAAACGCAGTCAGAAACAGGGCGGGAAGGAGTCTCATCGGAAACCTCATCTTAACGCCTGATTCGGGCGCCCGTGCGGGAGAAGTTCCAAATTGGTGGCGGCCACCGGACGTGAGGGTGTGAGGGACTCGGAAACGTCCGGTGGTCCGCGTACTTCTGTCCGGTATTGATGGCGGGCTCGGGGTTAGTTCCCGGAATTATTTCGAAAACCCGACGTATTGCACTTCTTCTTCGAGCGGCATGCCCCAGCGGTCTTCGACGCGCCGCTTCAGTTCGGAAATGATGGCCGTCAGTTCGCGCGCGGTGCCGTTTCCGGCGTTGTAGATCAGGTTGGCGTGGTAGTCGGCGACGTGGATATCACCCTGCTGCATGCCCTTGGCGCCCACCTGTTCGAGGAACCAGGCGGAGGGAACCTTCCCTTCGATCACGACGCTGGCCGGCACCTGTTCGGCGACGTTCCGGGGAAGACCGGCGAAAAGGTAGTTCTTGAAGATGCTGCCGGCGCACTTCATGGTGGGCGGGTATTTTTTGTTCCGAACGGTGAGGATTCGGTCCGCCGCGGAACGTAACTCCGCCGCGTCGCCGTTTTCGAGCGTCAGATCCGCGGAAATGATGATCCAGTCCTTATGGCGCTTGAAGACGCTTTCCCGGTACTGAAAGCCGCACTCCGCGTTGTCGAAAGTTCGGGTGCCGGCGCCGTCGAAGAAACGAACGGTGTGGATCCGTTCCGCGATGGCGTGCCCGTAGGCGCCGGCATTGCCATAAATAGCCGCGCCAACCGAACCGGGGATGCCGGTCATGGTTTCGAGGCCGCGCAGGCCGAGGTCAACGGTGAAATCGACCAGGGTCTGGAGGGTGGCGCCGCTTTCGGCATAAATGGAGACGCCCTCCGCGTGGATTTCATGATTGATAAGCTTGAGGACCACTCCGCGGAAGCCTTCGTCGGCCACGATGAGATTGGTGCCTCCGCCGATCACGACCGTGTCGAGACCGCTGGCTTTGGCGAGTTGCAGAGCCTGCGCGAACCGTTCGGGATCGCCGGCTTCGACGAAGAGATCGGCCGGTCCGCCGATGCCGAAACGCGTGTAGCGGGAGAGCGGCGCATCCCGCAGCACCGTGAGGCCCGGAAGAGCGTTCAGAGTTTCGAAAACCTCGGCTTCAACGGTCTTCCCGGCGAGAGGCATTGGTCTCATTATAGGGATATGGCCAGCAAAAGTACGTTCAAGGGGTTTCCGCCGGAAGGCATGGAGTTTCTGCGCGATTTGAAGGAAAATAACGACCGCGAATGGTTCACTCCGCGCAAGGCGGTCTACCAGGAAAAGGTCCAGGAGCCCATGCTGGAACTGGTGAGCGCGGTGCATGCGGAGATGCTGCGCTTCGCGCCGGCTTATGTGGGCGAACCGAAGAAATGCGTCTTCCGCATCTATCGCGATACGCGGTTTGCGAAGGATAAAACACCGTATAAGACGCACGTCGCGGCGGCGATGTGGCGCGGCGGCGCGGACAAGAATACCGGCTCCGGGTACTATTTTTCGATCTCGCCCGAAGCCCTGGAGATCGGCGGCGGTTTGTACAGTCCGGAACCGGATGCTTTGCTGGCCGTGCGGCGGCATATTGCGGACCATGCTGTGGACTTCCGAAAGACTTTCGAGACAGCCGCGGTGCGGAAACTGATGGGCGACCTGCATGGCGAGAGTTCGTCGCGGGCGCCGAAGGGCTTCGATCCGGAGCATCCGGCGATGGATCTGCTCAAGCGCAAGCACTACGTGCTGATGAAGAGCGCGGATCCCGCTCTGGCCACAACGCCGAAGCTGCTGCCGGAGATCGTCAAACGGTTCGAGGCAATGGCGCCGTTCGTCGATTTCCTCAACCAGCCGCTCGCGGACCGGGCCAAACAGCCGCTGCTCTGATAACCTGGAATCAGCAGGCCCGCTCGAATCACATGGAATTAGTTAAAAACTGGTACGGACGCCGCATGCAGGCCTGGGAGCACGAACTCGCGTTCCGCTCGACGGATCGCGTGGTTCGCCCGTTCGACTGGGG
>Ga0073936_10007002_pt1 | contig 14676 bp, 12 predicted proteins | sample AliMusrvi5mmetaG_FD_87041 | JGI IMG/M metagenome (GOLD analysis project Ga0073936, IMG submission 87041) | Freshwater lake bacterial and archeal communities from Alinen Mustajarvi, Finland, to study Microbial Dark Matter (Phase II) - Alinen... | ecosystem: Environmental > Aquatic > Freshwater >... | reverse complement strand
TTATCAGGGGGACAGCGGCCGGGTTCAGCGGATGAGTCTGATCGAGGAGGGCGCCACGAAAAAGGTGCGCATGGCGAACCTCGCTATCGTGGGCTCGCACAGCACGAACGGCGTGGCGGCGATCCATTCCGAGTTGCTGCGCACCAAACTGGTTTCCGACTTCGCGGAAATGTATCCGGAGCGGTTCAATAACAAGACCAATGGCGTGACGCCGCGCCGCTGGCTGCTGGTGGCGAATCCGTTTCTCTCGTCCCTTGTGACGGAGGCGATCGGCGACGGGTGGATCGCGGACTTCAGCCAGATCTCGAGGGTAAAGCCGATGGCGGAAGATCCGGAGTTCCGGCGGCTGTTCCGGAACGCGAAGCGGGCGGCGAAGCTGCGCTTTGTCGACTGGCTGGGGGTCTCAACCGGGATCCGCGTGGACCCGGAGGCCATTTTCGACAGTCAGATCAAGCGGATACACGAGTACAAACGGCAACTGCTGAACGCGTTGCATATTGTTATCCTTTACAACCGGCTCCGTGAGAATCCCGGCGCGGAGATGCCGAAACGGACGTTCTTTTTTGCGGGAAAAGCCGCGCCCGCTTATCGGCTGGCCAAACTGATCATCAAATTCATCAACAATCTGGCGGAGGTGATCGACAACGACCCGATCGCGCGCGACCGCCTGCAGGTGGTGTTTCTCCCCGATTACAGCGTTTCGATCGCCGAACGGCTCATCCCGGCGAGCGACGTTTCCGAGCAGATTTCGACCGCCGGTTACGAGGCGAGCGGCACCAGCAATATGAAGCTCATGATGAACGGCGCTCTGACGATCGGGACGCGGGACGGCGCCACCATCGAGATGGCCGAGGAGTGCGGCGAAGAGAACTTCTTCCTGTTCGGCCTGACCGCCGCGCAGGTGGCCAACACACGCCCCTGGTACAACCCGCGCTGGCATTACGAGAACGAACCGGAGACCCGCGCCGCGCTGGACCTGATCTTTTCGGGACACTTCAGCCAGGGCGATGCGGGCGTCTTCGACCCGCTGCGAGCGACCCTTCTCGATAAGGGCGATTTCTACATGCATCTGGCCGACCTGCGCGCTTATTCGGACGCCCAGGCGAGAATCGGGCAACTCCATGCGGATCCGGAACAGTTCGCGCGGAAGGCGATCCTGAACGTGGGGAGTTCGGGCAAGTTTTCGAGCGACCGGACGATCGCACAGTATGCAAAGGAAATCTGGGGTGTGAACCCCTGTCCGACGATCTGAGGCTTCTCCGGATTCGAGTGCGCTAAGATACAAGATCGTTTGCAGGCTACTGACGGGCGCTCTCGCATTCTCTATTACGTACCGTGCCTCGAAGTGGGTGGCACCGAAAAAAACGTCCACGATCTCGCGATGCATCTGCCGCGCGACCGTTTCGATCCCGTCGTGATCTGGTCTTGCTACTGGGGGCCGCTCGGCGACAGCCTGCTGCGCGCCGGCGTTCCGGTTCACCACCTGCCGCTCAACCAAGCGCGGCGGCTGCCCGAGGTGGTGAGCGGCATTCGCGAAATCCGTCCCGATATTTTCCATTCCTTCAGCTATCGCAGAGATGACAATGATGTCCGCGCGGGGGCCGAAGCGGCTGTTCCTTCGATTATCACGTCGCGCGGCGACCTCCGTTTTTGGGACCCGGCGCAGACGGCGCAGCCCTGGGAGCGTTACCGCAACGCAGGTACCGGGAAAATTACGGTGTGCAGCGAAGCCATTGCCGCGACGGTCCGGGAGGTGGAAGGCGTTCCGGACGAGAAGATCCGGGTAATTCACAACGGCGTGGCGCTTCCCTGGCCGGGGCGGGAAGCGAGAGGAGACAGGGAAACCTGCGGCATTCGTCAGGAACTGGGCGTCGGCGCGGGGGCTCCGCTGGTCGGGTACGTAGGGAACTATCGGCCGGAAAAGGGCCATCAGACGCTGCTGCGCGCTTTCCGCATGCTGCTGGAGGCGGAGCCTTCGGCCCGTCTGATTTGTTGCGGCGGCAGTAAGCCCGGCTGGAAGCCCGTGGTTGAGGCGCTCGCCCGCGAACAGGGTTTGGACGGGCGCGTGTTCCTGCTCGATTTGCAACTCGACGTGGGCCACGTTTTGCGCGGCCTCGATCTGTATGTGCAGCCATCCGATACGGAGGGCTTTTCCAATGCGCTGCTGGAGGCAATGGCTCACGGAGTTCCCGTGGTGGCCACCCGTGCGGGGGGAAATCCGGAAGCCGTGACGGACGGCGAGACGGGCCTGCTGGTTCCGCCGGGAGATCCGGAAGCACTTTGCGCGGCGATGCTGCGAATGCTCCGTAATCGTGAAATGGCCGACCGGCTGGGCCGTGCCGCACGCCAAACGGTGCGCGAGCGATTTCAGTTCCACCACATGCTGAGTGGCTACGCGGGGCTTTATGAGGAGGAGTTGCAGGGTACCAGGACCCTGCTGACGTCCAGACAGGCTGTAGTAAAATTTACATAAGTGAAATCTGTTGCACTTGCGTCGGAATCCGGCGAATCCGACGGCCAAAGCGGTTTTTCGCCGTCCCGAACCAGAAGCTTCAATGTATACGGTTATCGGTTCAACGTGCGCAGTTCGGTGGAAGAACCCCTGCGCGGGATCGCGGAGGATTTTGGTTTTTTCGCGGCGGAAGCCACGACCGAAGGGGTGACGATCGAGCTTTTCGCCGAAGCGCCGCCTCCGGAAATGCGGCCCACCACAACGGCCATTGCCTACACTCCGCGCAATGTGGCGTACCGGGAGCGGGGCCAGCGTTTCATCGATTATCACGGCCGCGCGCTCGGGATTCAGGACGAGGCGACCGCGAACTTTCGGCTCTACAGTCTTGACGAAGGACTGCTCTACGAGGCTACGTATCTCTATTTGCTCTCGCAGATCGGACAGAATCTGGACGAGGCGGGCCTGCACCGGATGCATGCGGTTGGAGTGGTGATATCGGGCCGGGCCGTTCTGGTGATGCTGCCGATGGGTGGCGGCAAGAGCACCGTCGGGCTGCACCTTCTGCGGCACCCCGAGGTCAAGATCCTTTCCGACGATTCTCCCTTTATCGACCGGCGCGGGCGGGCGCTGGCCTTCCCGCTGCGACTGGGCCTGCTGCCCGGATCCGAACATGCCGTGCCGCCGGAGAGCCGGCGCACCATTCAGCGCATGGAGTTCGGCCCGAAACATCTGGTGAACTACAGCTATTTCCGGGATCGGGTTTGCGCGTCCGCGGAACCGGGCATTCTGTTCGTGGGGGCGCGGACGATGGCGGAGGGCTGCCGGATTGAAAAGATCAGCCGGCTGGAGGGCATGCGCAGCTGCATCACGAACTGCGTGGTGGGCGTGGGTCTTTTTCAGGGCCTCGAGTTCATTTTGCAGTCGAGCCCGTGGGAATTATTCTCGAAGGGCAAGCTGGGAATCTCCAGGGCCTGGAACTGCTGGCAGTTGTTGCGGCGCGCACAGGTCTGCCGTATTTATCTGGGTCGCGACCCGGAACGTAATGCGCTCACGCTGCTGCGGTATGCGGAGAAAACGTTCGCGTCGGGCCTCGCGAACGGAAATTGACCGCAGGAACCGACCCTATGCTTCGGCAGGATGCCACCTGGGCAATCACGACGTATTTCGATCCTTCCGGAACGCGCAAGCGCCTCGAAACGTACCGTACGTTTCGCCGCAACCTGAGTATTCCTCTGGTCGCCGTGGAGCTTTCCTTTCAGGAGCGCTTCCAACTCGGGGAGGCTGACGCGGATATCCTGATTCAGTTGCGTGGCGAAGACGTGCTGTGGCAGAAGGAACGGCTGGTGAACATCGCGCTCCAGGCGCTGCCCGACCACTGCGATGCCGTCGCCTGGCTGGATTGCGACATTATTTTCCTTCGCGAAGACTGGGCGGCGGCGGCCCGCGGTCAGCTGGAGCATTACGCTCTGGTGCAGCCTTTCGAGCGTGTCCACTACATGGAGAGGCTGGATCCGCCGAAATTTCCGGACTGGCGTCCACCGGACTATTTCGAGTCCTTTGGCGCCCGCTATGCCAGGGGCGAACTGCGCGACGAGATGTTTGCGACGACGGGCGCCAGCCGCCTGCTCCGCTATGCTCCGGGCATGGCCTGGATGGCGCGGCGCTGCACGCTGGCCGAGCACGGCCTCTACGACGCCGGGGTGGTGGGCGGAGGCGACGCGCTTCTGGTGGCTGCCGCCTGCGGACGCGGCGATGAGAAAGCCAGCGCTTTTCAGATGAGCGGGCAGCAGCGCCGTCACTACAACGCCTGGGCGAGCCGTTTCCACGGGGACGTGCGGGGGCGAATTTCGTTTGTGGAGGGCGATCTTCTGCACCTCTGGCACGGCGATCCGACCCAGAGGCGTTACACGGAACGGTTCAAAGACTTCCACCGCTTCGAGTTCGATCCGCAGGCGGATCTTGCCCATGCGGCGGAAGGTGTCTACCGCTGGAACAGCCACAAACCGGAACTGCACGATTACGTCCGCGGGCATTTCGAACTGCAGGATCGGGCCTGGCAGATCAGCCTGACCTGTGCGAACGACTGAGCGGATGCGTACTCTGCATCTTCTGACGCCCGGCGTCTTTCCGATGCGCGGGGGACTTGAGGAGACCGTGCTGCGCATTGCCCGCGCTCTCAATAGTGCAGGGGATCATCGGGTGATTGTCTATACCAGGCGGCAGGCGGCGGACGGTATGGCTCCGGTCGCGGCGCATGGTTCGCTGGAAGTCGTCCATCTGGGCCGGGACAAGGCGTTCCTGCTGGAGCCGCTGAGCGCGGACGCGGCCAACACGGAAGGCGTGCCGAGCGGCTGGCTGGCGGAAAGTCTGCGTCTCGATTATCTGCTGCTGGTTTCCGAGCTGGAGGCGCGGATCGCGGCGGAGCCCGGGAGCCGGCATATCCTGATTTCGTTTCTGATGACCACCAACGGGTTCATCGCGCAGCAGGCGGCTTTTACGCTGGGAATTCCGCACATCGCTTCCGTGCAGGGATCGGATTTCTCCCGGGATTTCCGAAGTCCTTATCATCTGCAGGCGATTCGGTTCGTGGTGGAAAACGCGCGCTGCATCGTCACCAACAATCGCGAACAGGCGCGAACTCTGGGCGCGGCGTTCCCCGCGGCGCGCGCTTTCCGCACGGTTCACAACGCGCTGCCGGAAGGCGTCACCGTTGCCCCCTGGGCGCCCACGCCGTCCCCCGTCTGGCGTCTGGCGGCCGATTGCGGATTCTCGTTCAAGAAGGGAACGCATGTTCTGCTTCGCGCCGTGGCCGAACTCCGCCGGGAGGGACATCCGGTTTGCCTCACCGTGGCCGGCGAGATTGCCCCGAAGGAAAAGGCCTATTGGGAAGAATGCCGGCGCAATTCCCCGGAGCATTTTCCCGGCTGGCTGGATTCGGCCAGCCTGGACGCGCTCTTTCTATCCTCGGATCTTTACGTTTCCGCTTCGCTCGGCGAGGGGTGTTCACTCAGCCATAACCGCGCGATGGCGCTGGGCATGCCGATGGCCGCCACGCGCACCGGGGCGCTGCCGGAACTGGCCGGCGACGCCCCGCACATCCGTCTTTGCGCGCCGGCGAATGTGGAGGCTCTGGTTTCGGCGATTCGAACGTCGATGCAAAGCCTGCGCGCCGGAACGCTGGCGATTGACCCGGACCGGGTGCGGCGGTGGCGGCAATACTTTGCGCCCGAGCGGGAGAGCCGCGAATGGGCCGAAATGGTGGCGGAGATCTAAGGAGCAGAATCAAGGCCCTAATGTCGGGGTTTCGAATTCCGGCTCCGCGGGATCACGCGAAGCAGATGCCGGGGTCGCGCCGGTGTTACGAGTTCACCCCGGCAGGGAGACGATGGGGGTTAGCCCGGATGATCCCAAGCAACAGTTCTTCATAAGCATCCGCCATCTGGCCGGTAGAATTCCGAAGTGCCCGGGAACGAGCGTTGCGGCCGAGAGTGGCGCGAAGTTCTTCATCGGCCGCCAGCCGGACGATACTGCGGGCGAGTTCCGCGCGGTCATGAACGGGGACGAGCAGACCGTTCTTCTCGTGCTCGACAAGGCCGCGGCTCGCGGGAATATCGGTCGTGACGAGCGCCCTGCCGCTGGCCAGTGCCTCGAGACACGCGAGAGAGCGCGCCTCTGTCTCGGAGGGCATAACGACGATGTCGGCGAGCCGCATGTATTTCGGCACTTGCACGTGATCGACCCAGCCTGAGAAACGGACGCGGCCGGCGATGCCCAGCGCGCTGGCGGTGGCCTGCATCTCCTGCCTGCACTCTCCATCTCCGACAACAAGAAACATCAGGTCGGGTCGGCTCCGCAAGGACAGAGCCGCCGCGTGGATAAAGTCGAGCGGCGCTTTCACACGCTTCAGATTGGAGACGTGTGCCACAACGATATCTTCCGGGCGGATAGCGAGGAAGGCGGCGAGGTCGGCGTCGCGAGGGCCCGGCCGGAACGAAATGGTGCTGGAAGCGTTCGGGATGACGTGGCACCGGGTGAGACCCAGCGGTTCGATCACTTCCTCAACCATGTTCGGCGACACAGGCACGACAAACGCGCTGGCTTGCAGCGTCCGTTTCTGCGCGGTTGCCAGAGGTTCCCCTGTACGGCCCGAGGCCAGAGACCTGATGATCCCTCCGTGAAGAATGGTGATGAACGGAATTTTTCGGCTGGTGAGTTCGTTCATGGGACCGCAAGTGCCGGGTTCCCGTCCGAGGATCACGGCGTCCGGTTCCGACCTGTCCAGTTCCTCAATAAGGAGCGGCTGTAACTTCTCCGACTCCGTTTTCAGTGCAACTTCGTCGGGCTTCTCATTGACCAGCAGGTAATTGGGCACGGAAACCCGTCGGACGACAATGGCGGGATGCTGCAAATCGAATCGTTCGGCGTCGCCGCGTGTCTGTTCGGTGCAGGAACTCAGGATGCGGATGGAATGGCCGCGATCCGCGAGATTCTGCGCCAGCACGGCATTGAGGATGGCCGCGCCGCCCTGGAATGGCGGATACGGCCCTGCCAGAATGATGTTCATCTTCAAACTTTCATCCCGGCCGGCGCGAGCGCCGCATTTGCGGGGCCGAAACGGCGCCTGAGCAGGGAGTCGTAGACAGCGGCCCGGTGGCGCCATGTGTGGTTCCGGAGAATATAGTTCCGGGCGCGCTGGCCGTCCCACTGCATGGTTGAAGCGGTGACGATTCGGTTCGCCATTTCGTCTAAATCATCCGCCGCGACCACGAAGCCATGGCCCGTCTTACTGACCAGAGACTCATTGGGGAAGCCCGACTCGGTAACCACGGGGAGTCCGACCCGCAGATAGCTGTAAATCTTGGTGCTCTCGTTATTGTGGTGGACCCGGCCGGCGGCGACCACAATACCCACATCGGCATGGCGCAGGTAATCCCAGCTGCGGTGGCAAGGCACCGCACCGAGCCACGTCACGTGCCGGCCGTCGAGAGCGCTGATATCGCCGTCGCCCATGAGAAACAGACGGCACCCGCGTGAACCAATCATTTGCCCCAGAGCATTCAGTTTCCGGACGAGCGTTCGGTTCGCTTCCGGTTGCTGCGCATCGGAGTAGACGGTTCCGGCGAAGAGAACCCGTGCCACGCCACCCGATTCAGGATAGGGGTCCGGCCCGACAGACGGGAGGGTGGAGTCCACCGCGCCAGGTATGCACAGAATATTGGTGGCGCGGCCATGAGATTCGGCGAACAGTTGCCGGCCCTGCTCATTGAGCACCGTCACGAATTGCGATACGGCCGCGATACGGGCCTGGGTTTCGTACAACCGTTTGCGAACGTCGCCGTAGAAGTAAATTCCCTCTCTGTCCTGTTCGGCGACGACCGAACCCAGCTTTGAGATTAAGAACGGGTGTCCCGCGCCGCCGTATCTGGAGAGCGTATCGAATCCGCGGTGCATGTAGGTCTTTACCACGTCATACTCGTCCCACCTGGCCGCCGAAAGAGAGACGTATTTCAGGCGGCTGGAAACTCCGGCGGGCGCACGAAGAGGAACGCCATCCGGCAAAGCCATGGTGACCGAGTGGCCGAAGGCGGCCAATTCGCCAGCCATTCGAAACCAGCGAATGTATGCCATGTTGACCAGGCTGGGCGGTTCGCCGGGTAGATCGCCCACCCGAGGATCAGGCCGGTAAACAAAAATGATGGAAGCCAATGTGTTCCTCTTCCGCCGCAATCAGCGGCGTCAGGCATGTCCGGAGCGCGCCAATCTCAACGGCTGTCCGAAGGTGTTTTGAGGACGGGAAAACGCTGCAAGCACGCTGGAATGGGTCGAACAATATATCCACTGTAATATACCTTCACCGCATCTCCGATACAGCCAGAGCGGGTGTCCGGGTCGACCCCGTCGCGACGTTCTTCCTGGCGGCAGCCCTGCGCCGGCGCCCGTTCGGCGAGCCGACACCGGAATTTTCCGGATGAGATTTGGTCTGTAATGTTCCGTGGTTATTTCCCACTAATTCATGGATGCCGACATTGATTTTCAGCGCTTGCCCGCATCCTTGCCTTTAGGAGGGCTTCGTCATGAGCTGTAAATGTTTCATTATTCCGCAAGACGTACTCGACCGATTTGCCGCGGACCCCGAACTGTCCGACGCAATCCGTCAGAATTTCCACCACAGCGCGGCGATCAGCCGCGAGGTGCGCGCATTGCGCGAACAGAACGCCCGGCTGACCCTGACCGCGATCAGCCTGCCGTTTCCCGTTCCGCCGATTCCGCTTCCGGTGCCGCACGTCCTGCCGGTGGGCCAGGTGTTCGACTGCCATACCGGCATGACTCTGCCCGGAACGGCCGTGGCGAACCCCGGCAGTTCGGCCGACGCGACCGTGAAACGCGCCTATAATGAGGAGGAGTCGGTCGCAAAATTCTACTGGGACCTGTTCCATCGCGATTCGATCGACGGCAACCACATGACCCTTATCTCGTCCGTCCATTACGGGGTGAAATACAACAACGCCTTCTGGAACGGCGCGCAGATGACTTACGGCGACGGGGACGGTCAGGTGTTCGCCGATTTCACTCTGGGCGACGACGTGATTGGCCACGAACTCACCCACGGCGTTACGCAGCACAGCCTCGGGCTGAACTATTCGGGTGAGGCCGGCGGGCTCAACGAGAGTTTGTCGGACGTGTTTGGTTCGATGTTCCGCCAGTGGGAAAAGAACCAGACCGCGGCGCAGGCCGACTGGCTGATCGGAGCCGACATCATGGGGCCGGTTTCCAAACAGAAAGGCTACACATGCCTCCGCAACATGGCGAATCCCAAGGATACGCACGCGCTGGCGCCGCAACCCGATCACTACTATCCCGGCATCGGCAATCTCGATCCGCATTATTCGAGTGGCGTTCCCAATCTGGCTTTTACAAAAGCCAGCAAGCAGATTGGCGGACACAGCTGGGAAAAGGCAGGCCAGATCTGGTACAAAGCCCTGACGGGATTCGGCCCCAGCCCCAACATGACCATGTCCCAGTTCGCCGCGCGGACCCGGTCGCTGTCCACCAGCATGTATCCCAATGACGCTTCAATCCATACCGCCGTTGATAGCGCTTGGACTGCTGTCGGCCTGTAATCACTTGCCGCCTGCGACTGGCATGTCGCAGGCGGCAAGCCGCAACGCGGGGGAGAGGAGCACGTCCGGAATGAGCGATGTGACGATCGAAGAAGTTGGCGGATTCGTGGGCGCGGGCACTCCCGGCGGGCATATCCACATGCGCGGCACCGTCACGTGGTCCAGCCTGTCCGAAGGCGACCGCGCGGCGGTCGACCGGCTGTTCGCGGCGAAAACGCCCGTCAATGCCAACCATTACTACCGGCTGACGCGCACCGGACCGAAGGGCGCGGAGACCATTGATGCGGCCGATGGAACGGTGCCGGCGGCGCTGCTGGCAAGTGTGCGGACCACGCTCGACTGAATCGGCTTTTCCGGAAAATTCGTGCGCAGCGGGATAATGCTGTATGGCACCGAAGCTTCCCGGCATTCTGATCCGGCTCGCCGCTGTCGGACTGGCGCTGGCGCTCCCCAAACCGCTGCAGACGGATGACGTGCCGGCCGGCAGCAGGATCGACCCGGTGCCGGAGTGGCGGCTGAGCCTGTATCCCGACGCGCATCCGTTTGCGTTCACCATCGTCAGCGATGCCGATTCGTCCTACAGCCGGCGTCTGGCCCCCCTTTTCGAAGAATTCGACTCCGATCGGCTGAAAATCACCGTTACTGCGTTCGTCTTTTGGGCGGACTGGGCGAAGAAGGGCAAAATCTGGTCGGACTGGGCCGCTCCGGCGGGTTCCGAGCGGGCTTTTTTCGCTCCGGTCGCGGTTCCTCTGGAGGATGCCGCCGAGCGGGCGTTTTACCTGGGGCTGGCCGCCCGGGGACACGAAGTGGGCATGCATACGCCGAGCGACAATTCGGACACCACCGAAGATCTGGCGCGCGCGTTCGTCCGGTTTGAAGAGATATTCGGGCATCCTCCCTCGGTTTACGTGGAACATTCCGGTCAATCCAACAAAGAAACTCTGGAAAACGAAGGCTCAGATCCGCGCAGCCGCTATTACAGCCTGGGGATTCTGAACCGTTACCGCCCGTGGGTCTGGGTGGATGGCTCGATGGCTTTGCCTCGGCGTTCCAACCCGCGATATTTCGACCTGGCCGCGGTAAAAGGCCCGCCGTTCACCGACGATGCCGTCCGGCACTACGGAATCCCCAAGGTGTTCATGCGGACTGGTAAGTGGAAATCCGCGGATGGTGACGGTTTTCTGGAGTGGTATTCCAAGGCCAACATCGACGCGCTCGAGGCGCATCGCGGGCTGGCGATTGTCTATACGCACCTGAATGAGAAGTGGCTGGACAGGAAAACACGGAAAATGCGCGATCCGCTGCGCGCGCGACTCGGCTATCTGGCGTCGAAGGACGGATGGTTTGTTCCGGCGGGAACGATTCTGGACCGCATTGCGCTGATGAAGAAGGTAGTCCTGCGCCGGGAGGACCTGCGCGTGATCGTTGAGAACCGGAACACATCCGCGGTGGCGTCGGTAAGCGTGATTTCGCCGAAAGGCAGAAGCCTGTGCAACGAAACGGGTGTTTTTCGGCCGCGCGCCACCGGAGATATCCTGCTTGGCGAATTGCAGGCGGGAGAAACGCGCCGGTTCGGGATTTGCCGCTGAGAAGTTCCCCGCGGGCTGTCCGCGGCTTCGCGCACCGCGGAATACCGCCGGTTCCTCACAACGCGTCTTTCGACGCGTGACGCGGGTATTGCGCCATTCCGACGCGTGACGCGCGCGTTGCCACCGATTAAACCCGCACGCGGCGCCGCTGCGCGAGTTCGGCCATCCCCCTGCACTGTATAAATCAGGACGCGGAAGGATCTATCACAAAATGAGCGAAAAAAACGCGGTGGTCGCCGTTTATGCCACCCACGCCGAAGCGGAAGAAGCGGTCAAAGAACTTCAGCGAGGGGGAATCGATATGGCTTCTCTTTCCATCGTGGGCAGGGGCACTCACACCGACGAGCAGGTGGTCGGGTATTACAACACCGGGGACCGCGTGAAGTACTGGGGCGGAGCCGGCGCGGCGTGGGGCGGTTTTTGGGGTCTCCTGTTCGGCTCGGCTCTCTTTGCGATACCGGGTTTCGGCCCGCTGCTGCTGGCCGGGCCAATCGTCGCCTGGGTAGTGGGCGCGCTCGAGAGAGCTGCCTTACTGGGAGGCCTCAGTGCGCTGGGCGCGGCACTGTACAGCATCGGCATTCCGAAAAACAGCGTCGTCGAATATGAACTGGCTCTCAAGACGGATCAGTACCTTCTCCTGGTGAACGGCTCGGAGTCGCAGGTGGAAAAAGCGCGGGACGCCATCGTAAACACCGGCCCGGTGACCGTCGCCGTGCACCTGAACGAGCAGGCCGCGGCGCTGGCCATTTAGCCCCGACCTCTCAGGACAATCACGATGCTGATCAATCTGAAGCAGTTCAAAGGCTTTGCCATCCACGCGCTGGACGGCAATCTGGGTGTTGCGCAGCAGTTTTACTTCGACGATGTCAGCTGGGCTATCCGGTATTTGACCGTCGATACCGGCGGCTGGCTCAGTGGCAAGCGGGTTCTGATCTCACCCTATTCGGTCACCGGTATCGACTGGCAGGCCAGGCGGATCAACGTGTCGCTCACGAAAAGCCAGGTGGCCGGCAGTCCCGAGGTCGATACGCACCTGCCCGTTTCGAGACAACATGAAGCCGCATTCCTCGGGTACTACGCGTATCCCTATTACTGGGGCGGTCCGTCGTTATGGGGACCGGAGTTCTTTCCCGTCGTTCTGACGGCGCCGATCGCGGCGGCTCCGGCAGTGGCGGATACAAACAAAAAAGAGGAATCGCCCGATTCGCACCTGCGAAGCTGCGACGTCGTCACCGGGTATTTCATGGAGGCGACCGACGGTGAAATTGGCCATCTCGCCGGTTTTCTGATGGACAGTGAAACGTGGGCGATTCGTTATCTCGAGGTCGCGACGCGAAACTGGTGGCCGGGAAAAAAGGTGCTGGTTTCCCCGTCGTGGATTGAAAGCCTGAGCTGGATGGATTCGGAAATACGCACCGGACTTTCCCGCACGGTCATTAAATCCGCTCCGGAATATGACGAAAGTCTGCCGGTTACGCGCGAATATGAATCGGAATTGCACCGGCACTACGGGCGGCCGCCGTGGTGGCTGCACGAACCTTCCCACAGTTCGCCGTTCGCCGCGGTTCTGGCGGTTGCCCGATGAGCATCGCTCTGATGGAAAGGCCCGTTGCCGGCCCCAGGGACGCATCCACCATGCGCGCGCTGGTCTATCACGGTCCGGGTAAGCCGAGTTGGGAAACGCATGCCCGGCCCGCGCTGCTGGCGCCCTCCGACGCTATCGTCCGCATCACCACTTCCACCATTTGCGGATCCGACCTGCACATTCTGAGGGGCGACGTTCCCACCGTCGCGGACGGCCGGATTCTGGGGCACGAAGGCATTGGATTTGTAGAGGACGCGGGCTCCGCCGTCTCGGCCTTTCGCAAGGGCGACAAGGTGCTGATTTCCTGCATCACGAGTTGCGGGAAGTGCGATTTCTGCAGGAAACAGATGTACTCGCATTGTCGCGACGGAGGCTGGATTCTGGGCAATACGATCGACGGGACGCAGGCCGAGTACGTGCGCATCCCGCATGCCGATACCAGCCTGTATCCACTGCCTGCCGGCGCCGACGAGGAGGCCGCGGTGATGCTCAGCGACATTCTGCCGACCGGCTTTGAATGCGGTGTGCTGAATGGCCACGTTCAGCCAGGCGACACCATCGCGATTGTCGGCGCGGGCCCGGTTGGACTGGCGGCGATGATGACAGCCCGTTTCTATTCACCGGCGGTGATCATCTCCATCGATCTCGACGACAACCGTCTGCAGGTGGCGAAAACGTTCGGGGCAACTGTCCTGATCAACAGCGCCGATGGCAAAGCCGTGCAGCGCGTCATGGAGACAACCGGGGGACGGGGCGCAGATGTCGCCATTGAAGCCGTCGGCATGCCGGCCACCTTCGACATCTGCCAGAACATTCTCGCGGCGGGCGGCCACCTCGCCAATATCGGGGTTCACGGGAAGCCCGTGATGCTCCACATGGAAAAGCTTTGGGATCGCAACGCCACGCTGACAACGCGGCTGGTGGACACGGTGACAACGCCCCTGCTGATCCGGTCTCTGGAGTCCGGTTATCTGGAGCCGGGCCGACTGGTAACGCACCGGTTTACCCTGGACAACATTCTGCAGGCCTACGAAACGTTCGGCAATGCAGCCCGACACAAAGCGCTGAAAGTGCTTCTGACGGCGCGCTGACGGCCTTTCTCAGGGCTTGACTCAACCGTAATCCGGACATTCGGCGAAAGCAGAGGCTTGCCCTGTCCACACGGCACGAAACGAATCGAAGGAGCGGAATGCATCGGGAACATAACGGGACGTTAAGTGAAAAGCAAGGTTTCTGTTCAGAAGCCGCACGACAGCCGGCGGCGCAGCAATGAGGGGCACGCTTCGGCACTTCGGGAAGGGTGCGCTGTTCTGCGCGGCGTTATTCGCGGCGTTATTCGCCACCATGCAGGCGGGACGGTTGCGGGCACAGCAATCGCCCCAGCCTCCTCCACCGGGCCAGTACCTGGCACCGAATCAGCTGGACGATCTGACAGCGCCGATTGCGCTTTATCCGGATCCCCTGCTCAGTCAGATCCTGGTGGCGAGCACGTATCCGCTGGAACTCGTCCAGGTTTCGCAGTGGCTGCAGCGAAATCCGGGTCTCTCCGGCGCGGCCGTCACGCAGGCGGCGCAGCAACAGAACTGGGATCCGAGTGTTCAGGCACTGGCGGTCTTTCCGGATCTTGTCAAACGGCTGAATCAGGACATCACCTGGACAACGGATCTGGGCAACGCCTTCCTGAATCAGCAGGGCGATGTGATGGATGCCGTGCAGCGCATGCGGCTGAAAGCGCAGCGGGCGGGTCGGCTGGCCTCTACGGCCCAGCAAACGGTAACGGTGCAGGATGGCTCCGGAACGACTGTCATTGAAATCGAGCCGGCCAATCCGCAGGTCATCTACGTGCCCGAATACGATCCCGGATCGATCTGGGGCCCGCCTCTCTATTATCCGTACGCGAGCTGGTATTATCCGCGATTCGGCGCCGGC
>Ga0073936_10006994_pt1 | contig 14691 bp, 11 predicted proteins | sample AliMusrvi5mmetaG_FD_87041 | JGI IMG/M metagenome (GOLD analysis project Ga0073936, IMG submission 87041) | Freshwater lake bacterial and archeal communities from Alinen Mustajarvi, Finland, to study Microbial Dark Matter (Phase II) - Alinen... | ecosystem: Environmental > Aquatic > Freshwater >... | reverse complement strand
TTTATGGCAAAACGGCCTGCCAGGTTCCACTCCAACAGGGGACCTGCCAGCCTGGAGCAAGCGCACTACTAGGCAACAGATAGCGCGTTGATACGGTATCTTAGCGCTAAGATACCGTATCAATGCGCTATCCCCTGGCTAGCAGCAGGCTTGCAGGTGGCTTGTGAGTGGCTGGCGGGGTGCTGGCTGTTTTCGTGGAGCGCAGGCTGCCCATTTGGCAGTATCGCTTTCTGCGGCTGAAGAACTTCCGATGCGTTCGCAACTGACCATGGCCTAATGATTTACGCCTTATTTAAGCGCCATGCCGGTGAGGCTCCCATAAGGTTCCAGCGGAACTCCGGAGTTCAAGCAAACGGTAAGGGAGTGCACCAAATAACCCGAAGAACCGATTGGAGATTCGCAAGTTACTTACTATCAGTCACTTGGGGATTATTTCAAAATGCTTCGGAACCCGAAGGCAGCCCGTCGAGCCACTGCGCGAAAGATTTTTGAAGATTGTTGATAGAATCGTCCCCGATCTTACGAGCTATGTAGGATTGATATGACTAAAACAATACTGCCAGTGAAGAATTGAAAGGAAAACTATATGAAGATGCCCGCTGTCATCATTTCGCTCGGCTTGCTCTGGTCGCCGGACCTCGCCCAAGCCAGTTGCGCGTCGCCTCCCCCGGGACTGATGGCGTGGTGGCCGGGCGAAGGGAATGCCAACGACGTCATCAGCGGGAACAACGGGACGCTCACCAATGGAGCGGGTTTTTCGGCCGGGGAGGTCGGGCAAGGCTTCAGTTTTGGTACTAGCGGTGCCGGCATCCTTTTGGGCAACCCCACCAACCTGCAGTCACAGGATTTCACAATCGAAGCGTGGATCCTACGTGGGAATACTAACGTTGCCACGACTGATCCGGCGGCCGGCGGAGCCGCCGTAATCTTCGGCTACGGCTCCCAGGGTTATGCGTTTGGGATGGGAAACCCACCTTGGACCGGTTGGCTGTGGTTGGAAGTGGCAGGCGGTTACCGTATTAACGCAGGTCCACTTATTGACGATGTGAATCTCCACCATGTAGCGGTGACCAGGTCCGGCACCAGCGTGGTCTTTTTCGTTGACGGCGTGGGCTATCCATTCCCACTTTCTTTATTCTCGGTGACCTTCCAGTTCACGACCCAGGCGGCAATCGGGGTCCGCAGCGACAGGGTAAACGGCGCCGGCAACGCTTCTTTTTGCGGTACGATTGACGAGGTGAGCTTTTACAACCGCCCCTTATCGGCGGATGAAATCGCCGCAATCTATGCGGCAGGCAGTGCGGGGAAGTGTCGCGCGGGCGCCTCCGCCAACCTGACCATTGATCGGCAAGCCGGTATTGCAGTCGAAGGCACGGTGGGTGCCGCGTACTTCATCCAGTGTGTGTCCGACGTCCATGATACGAATTGGACGACATTCACGAATTTCGTGCTGCCGCAGTCGCCCTACCGCATTCTCGACCCCGATGCACCTCGCTGGTCCAGCCGATTCTATCGCGTTCAGCGCGGCACTAATTAGGGGTGGAAACTGCGGGTTCAAGATCCCGGAGCGATGTATCACTTCATGAGCCTAAAATGGGTTGCTAAACGTTTGGAAATGGAGTTCTGGACCTCCATTTCTAACCTGCTGCTGGGCGACACGTTCCATCTCGGCAGCATGCTTCACGGTTCGAGGCGTGGTGCGGTAAGAGGTGGGAGTGCGCTGGTTTGCGCCGGGTTGTCGCTGCTCGGCGGCGCGGGCCGTCTCTCGGCGGACCTGGTTGAGCTACGGACAGGTGACCGGTATGTCGGGCAAGTGCTGTCGGCTGACACGAATAGCGTGGTGCTGCAAAGCGAGGTGCTGGGGAGAGTGCGGCTGCCGCGGCGCAAGGTAGCGGTCATAATACTCGGTCGTGTCGCTATGACTAATTCTCCTGCACGACTCATGGGGACAAACACCGAGCCTCCAACGCTGTCAGAAGGGCCCACCAAAGCGGCTTTGAGAAGTCCACTCGCACTCAAGGGGATGAGGGTAAATACGAACGTGGTTAAGCAGGTGCAGAAGCAGTTCCTTGACGGGGCTGGCGACGAGGCGAACGCCAAGTTCAACGAACTGCTCGGTGGCCTCCTGAGCGGCAAGCTGAGCGTGGACGACATCCGTGCGGAGGCCAAAGCCGCGGCGGACCAATTGCGCGCCCTCCAACGCGAATCGGGCGATAACGGGGGGGGACGCCTTCGGTGTTTACCTCTCGATCTTGGATCAGTTTCTCAAGGAGGCGGCGCCCGCTGATACCGCAACGAAAACGCCGAAGTCCGCTTCGAAACCCAAAGCCCAAGTCGATCAAGATGACAACTGACAAAAGAGAATGTATGAAAACCGAGGTCCTTAAAACAAAACCAGGCAGGCTGCTGATGCTGTCCTGCTTTCTTTGCGCCACCTTGATTCAGGGGGCCCAACTCGTCACCGTTCGAAACTCATCGCTGCCCACCGCCCCCGGCGGCAACGGCGACTCCTCGTTGCCACTGCCCTCGACTGACGGCCGCTATGTGCTGTTTACGAGCGGGGCGAATAACCTCGTGATCGCAAGTAACAACGCCGCCCCAGCCGTCTCGGGGCTGCTGCCGCCGCTGAATGCTTATCTGCGCGACCGCAGCAACGCGGTAACCACCCTTATGAGCGTGAACCTGGCTGGAACCAACGGTGGCAACGGAGATTCCTACGCGGTAGGCATTTCCACTAATGGCCGCTACGTGCTTTTCGTGACCAGCGCCAGTGATCTCGTCCCCGGGGACAGCAACGACGCCTCGGATGTGCTCGTCCGCGATCTGTTGGCCGGAGCGGACATTCTGGTGAGCGCGGCCACCAACGGCCTACCCGGCAATGGCGACTCGGACAGTGCCGCGATGACCTCTGAGGGACGGTACGTCGCCTTTGTCAGTGCCGCCGGCAACCTGGTCCCCAGAGATACCAATGGCATCCGGGACGTGTTCGTCCGGGACCTGGTAACCGGAGCCACGACCCTGGCCAGTGTGGGCGCCCAGTCGTCGCAAGGCAGGTCGGAGGGGCCGCTAATCACACCTGATGGCCGCTACGTGACGTTCTTCAGCAGCGCGACCAATCTCGTGCCGGGTGTTCCCCCCAGCGGAGGCGAGATCTACGTGCGCGATCTGGTGGGCAAAACCACAATCTGGGCCAGCGCCTATGCGCGGGAGGCCCTCCATTTGTTCCAGAACGCAACCAACCCGGTCTCCTTCGGTCACGTCATCAGCGCCGATGGGCAATTCGTCGCCTACGAAGCCAGCCCTTCCTCCTGGCCAAGCATCGGAATCGTCCTGCGTTACAGCCGCGAAACAGAACTCACCGACATCGTCTCAACCAACGCAGCCGTCTTATCCAGTCAACCTCAGGACCTCCAGACTCTGGCCATCACCCCGGACGGGCGGTTCATCGCTTTCACGGCTAACACGACCTCCAGTCCAGGCCTGGCGGCTTGCATCTATGTTTGGGACGCCCTCTCGAACTCGACCACGCTCGTGAGCGGCGATTTGAGCGGCGCGGTGCCGGTCAACGACACGAGCATTTGGCCCGCCATTACGCCTGAGGGGCGGTTTGTCGCTTTCCAGAGCACGGCCACCAGTTTGGTCACCAACTCGCTCACCGGCGATATCCGTGCTGAGTGGACAAATCATCCCACCCGTTTCTACCGCCTTCGCTCGCCATGAGCACGACATCGAGATACTCATTTTCCTCGGACCGCGAACCTCTAGGCCGTAACTACGCTGCAGTGGGGGAGCGCGCCCGCCCCGGGCGTCGTGACTGGCGCCCTCGCCAGTCACCTTCCCGGCTCCCCGAACGGACTCACTGTTCAGTGACTCGGCGAGCGGTCGGACCACCCGGCGGGGGCGCCGGCTGGCCACGCCCGGGGCGGGCGTGCTCCCCATTTCCAACCGCTTGGCGAAGGATAAGGTCAAGGGCAGGTTGCGCACGCAGAATCGAGAAGACCAGTTTAGTAGAAACCTTATGAAGACCACTTGCTTCAATCTCTCAGCATGGGCCAGCTTCACGCTGACGATGGTACTGCTGTCCGCGCCCACGGGTCGCGCCCAAAACGTCATCGCCTGGGGACGCAACACCGACGGCCAACGCAACATACCGGTCTCGGTGACGAACCCGGTGTGTATTGCCGCCGGGGGATTCCACTCGCTCGCTCTGAATGCCGACGGAACTCTGGCCGCCTGGGGAAAGAACTGGGACGGCCAGACGAACGTGCCACCGGTCGCCAGCAGCGTCGTGGCTGTCGCTGCCGGCGGCAACCACAGTCTGGCGCTCAAACGAGATGGGTCTCTCCTGGCGTGGGGCCGCGACTGGGATGGGCAGACCGATGTGCCTCCTGCGGCCACCAATGTGGTTGCCGTCGCGGCGGGTTGGGCCCATAGCGTGGCATTGCGCGCGGACGGTACGGTTGTGGCCTGGGGAAACGATGAGTGCGGCCAGACCGACGTGTCCTTTCTCAACCTGAGCAGCGTCGCCATAGCGGCTGGTTATTATCACAGCATCGCCTTGCGCTCCGACGGTGCAGTCGCGACGTGGGGTTGGGACGTTCCCTCGCCCTCGAGTGCGACTAACGTTGTAGCGGTTGCCGCCGGCTGGGAACACTGCCTGGCGTTGAGGGGCGACGGCTCCGTTATTGCGTGGGGTGATGACACTTATGGAGAATCCACTGTCCCTCTAGCTGCCACCAACGTGGTCGCCATCGCGGCCGGTTGGTATCACAACCTGGCGTTGCGTGCCGATGGCACGGTCGTTGCCTGGGGAGCCGGGGCAAATGACGTGACCAATGTACCCGCTGCCCTGGCCAACGTGGCAAGCATCGCGGTCGGGGAAGATTACAACGTGGCAGTCGTTGGTAACGGCCCGCCGCAGTTTGGTCCGCAGCTTGCCTCAGTAATTGCGCACCTCGCCGGCGGCGCCGTCCTGAGCGCCAATGTTCAAGGACCGTATCCGTTGACGTTGCAATGGTTTCACAATGGGAAGGAAGTGGCGGGCGCTACCAACCGATTCTTGTGGCTGCCGGCATGCCAGGCAACCGACGGGGGAGATTACGTGCTCGTGGCCACGAATGCGTTCGGCCGGGCGACCAGTCAACCGGTGACTCTGGCCGTGCATACAGACCCCGTGACAATCTCCGCCGTGGGAGGCTGGGGCGACAACACCAGCGGCCAATGTAGTATCTCACACGGGGTGGTGACCCCGCGAGCCATTGCGGCCGGGGCGTTCCACGCGCTGGCCTTGAATGCGGACGGAACGTTAGCCGCTTGGGGAAAGAACTGGGATGGCCAGACTGATGTGCCATCCTTCCCGAACGATGCCATAGCAATCGCCGCCGGGGGTTACCACAGCATGGCCTTGAGAGACAACGGTTCGGTGCTGGCCTGGGGCCGCAACCTGGATGGGCAGACCGATGTGCCATCGGCGGCAACGAACGTGGTTAGCGTTGCCGCAGGCTGGGCGCACAGCCTGGCGCTACATGAGGACGGAAGAGTACTGGCCTGGGGGAACAACGACTTCCGCCAAACCAATGTTCCCCCGCAGGCCCACGGTGCAATTGCTATAGCCGCGGGATACTACCATAGCCTGGCGTTGCGTTCGGACCACACGGTCGTTGCGTGGGGACTACAAAACACAGTGCCGCCTTCGGTGACGAACGTCGTGGCCATTGCCGGCGGTTGGTGGCACAGCCTGGCGTTACGCGCGGACGGTTCGGTGGTTGCCTGGGGGGACAACTCCTATGGTCAGTGCACGGTGCCTGCGTCCGCCACCAACGTGGTGGGTGTCGCAGCCGGCTATTCCCACAGCCTGGCATTGCGCGCCGATGGGAAAGTGATCACTTGGGGAAATGGGGCCTCGGGGGTGACGAATATTCCCGCCGATCTGGGTAGCGTGGCCAGCATCGCCGCCGGGCAGGACTATAGCCTGGCGATGGTTGAACTTGGACCGCCGCGTTTCGGCCAGCCAGCGCTGGCGGCTGCAGCGCATGTCGGCAGCCAGGTGATCCTCTCTACCAGTGCGAGCGGAACTTCTCCCCTGACCCTCCAATGGTACCACGGCGCCGCCTCCATTCCAGGCGCTACCAGGCCCTTTTTCCTGCTGACCAATGTGCAATTGCCCGATGCGGGGAACTACACATTGTTTGCCTCGAACGCCACAGGCCTGACTAACAGCCAGATGATCACTTTGACGGTGGAGCCTGAGCCGGCTGTCACCGAGGTGCTCCTACCGCAGAATGTGCTGATTGGGACCAGCGTATGCCTGCCGGCGACGGTTTCTGGCGCCGAACCGCTGGTCTTCCAATGGCAGTTGAACGGCAGGGATTTGCTGGAAGGTGGGCGTGTCACTGGCGTAAACTCAAGGGTTCTTTGCTTGAGCAGCGCGGCGGGCGGAGACAATGGAAGTTACACCCTGGTGGTGAGTAATTCCTATGGCTGTGTAACGGGGCTGGTGGCGCGGCTTTCCGTGAGTCCGATCCTGGCGTGGGGGGACAACTCGGCCGGCCAGCTCGACGCGCCGATCGGCACGACAGACATCGTCGCCCTGTCGGCCGGTGGGGACCACAACCTAGCGCTCCGGGCTGATGGCACGGTCGTTGCCTGGGGCGATAATTCCTCGGGCCAATGCGATGTGCCACCGTCACTGAACAACGTCGTCGCGCTGGCGGCTGGGGACTCTCATAGTTTGGCGTTGCGGGCAGATGGAAGTGTGATCGCCTGGGGGGAGAATTCCTACGGCCAGATCAACATCCCGTCGTCTGCCACCAACGTCGTCGCCATAGCCGCCGACGCATGGTACAGCCTGGCTCTGCGCCTTGACGGCACAACAGTGATGTGGGCTTCGACTTTGTCATCGGGTGCCTACGTGCCACTTTGGGCAACTAATATCATTGCTATCGCCGCGGGTGGTGGCGGCCCCCTCGGCCTACGCAGCGATGACGCGCTTGTCAGCCTCTGGTACTCGGCCCCCCCTTTAGCCACCAATATTGACTCTGTTGCTGTTGGCGGGAACGGCGCGCTGACGTTGCGAGACGACGGGTCATTGATTGCCTGGGGAGGCAACTACTTTGGTCAGGCGTCAGTGCCTGCCTCAGCGACCAACGTGGTGGCTGTGGCCGCGGGCGGCGACCACAATATGGCCCTGCTTGGCGATGGCACCGTCGCAGTCTGGGGAGCGAACTACTTCGGCCAGGCTCTGGTCCCGCCGCAAGCCACGAATGTCTCCGCGATCAGCGCGGGGGGCGCTCATAGCTTGGCGCTGGTTGGGACACCCACGGCTCCGCTCCATGTGCAGGCACGAGTCGGGACATCAGTTCTGCTGACCGCCGGTCCGCTTGGCCGTGCCGGGCCAGGTCTTCAGTGGCAGTTCAACGGCGCCGACCTGCCGGGCGAGACCAACGCTTTCCTTTGGCTCGGCTTCGTCACGTTGACAAATGCAGGCACCTACCGCGTCTCGGTGGGCAATCTGCATGGTTCCGTGATCGGGCCCCCGATTGTGCTGACGGTGCTCGGCATGCCGCTCGTTTTCGATACTTCAGCGGGTGGATTGCTCGCTACCAACGGCGGTCTTAATCTGCGCTTGCTGGGGGCCTCGGGTGCGGGGCCGGTCGTGATTTACGCCAGCAGCGATTTGCTGACGTGGCAGCCGATCTTTACCAACGCCGCGGTGATCGGGCGCTTGGAGTTCACCGACCCCGGCATCACCAACCGGCCGGTGAGGTTTTATCGTGCATCCGAAAACCCCTCACCTTAGCCGCATCCCTGCAAATGAACGATGGCGCAGTAAACCGCAGGGACTTGGAGCAGCGGAGCCGCAACCAAGAAGGACGACTTATCAAACCGCAGAGACGCGATAAACGCAGAGAGGGAAGGCACTTACAGCTCAATAAACCTTGCTCATATTGCGCTAGTTTTACCCATTGCACTGCGAAGGCCGCAGAGACAGACCCGTCTCGGCCGCTTGAAGACACGTCCCTGAATGGTGATCGCTTTGAGCACGCTCTTGCTGGTGCTTTTCTCTGCACCCATCGCGGTGCCAAAGGCCAGAATCGCGCATTTCGAGCAAGGTTTTCTCTCCTGCTGTCTTCTCCGCGCTCTTCACGTCTCTGCGGTTCAAGGGGCGCTCGCATTTTGGTTGCGGCCCCGCTGCTCCAATTCTCTGCGGTTTCTTGGCACTCGCTTCCGCTGCATAGATGCGGTTTGCAGCGCAGTCATGTTTCCTCTCGAATCAAGCAAATGCTTATTCGATCCCTCCCTGTAACAACGCAAACTAAAACCAGCACCCATAATGAACAACACACGTAAAGAGAACCTGGCTTTCACTCTGGTCGAGCTGATGGTCGTTATGGCCGTCGTCGCAATCCTGGCAGCCTCGCTGCTGCCCGCCATGGCCGGCTCGAGGTCCGGAGCGCTGCGCCTCATTTGCAGCAACAATCTCAAACAGGTTGGCGTGGCCTTCCGAACCTGGTCGATTAGCCATAACGGCTCCATGCCAATGGCGGTGGCTTACTCCCGGGGCGGCGACTCAGATGATGTAGGTTTCAGAGTTCTGGCGGCTACCCAAAAGACCTCGGCTACTGCCGGGAGCAGAGGCGTGTCCATGATGTTCCTGTGCATGTCCAACGAGTTGAGCACACCGAAGATACTCTACTGCCCGGCGGAATCAGAAACCTCGGTGCGCCAAACGGCCACCACCTTCAGCGGTGTCGGCGGACCCGGCACGGTTCCGTTCACCAACGACCTGAATGTCAGTTACTTTATCGGGATTGATGCCCGGGAATCCTACCCTCGTATGTTGCTGACCGGCGACCATAACCTGGGCGGGAATGGGAATCCTCCGACCACTTCGTATTTGGCAGCCCCGAGCACTGGGACGCCTTTTGTCTATCTTGGCACGAACTTCTGGGCGCCCGGTGGACCGGCTTGGCTAAACACTATGCACGCGCAGCGCGGCAATGTTCTAATGGCCGACGGCAGCGTGGAGTTTTTCAGTCGCTCGGGGCTGCAAGACGCGCTTCGGAATTCGGGTGACGGCAGCCGGACGGCAGGGACGTTCGTCATGGCTGCCGGCGTCACTGCCGGCGTAGGTCGTAACCGCATCCAGCTCCCTTAACCAACACAAACTGAAACTAGCACTGCCTATGAAGAACATACGTAAGCAGAAAGGGGCTTTCACACTGATCGAGTTGATCGTCGTCGTGGCCCTCGTCACAATGCTGGTAGCCTCTCTGCTGCCCGCTTTGGCCGGCACCAAACCCAGAGCGCAGCATCTCACTTGCGCCAACAACCTCAAGCAAGTCGGCCTGGCCTTCCGAACCTGGTCGCTAAGCCACAACGGCAATCTGCCAATGGGGGTGGCTTGGGCTCAGGGCGGAGACTCAGAGGACGTAGGCTTCAGAGTTCTGGCAGCCAAGCAAAAGACTTCGGCTACCTCCGGAAGCAGAGGCGTTTCCATGATGTTCCTGTGCATGTCCAACGAGTTGAACACCCCAAAGAACCTCTTCTGCCCGGCGGAATTTGAGGTCTCATATCGCCAGCCAGCGACTACGTTTAGCGGAGTCGTCGGGCCCGGCAGGGTTCCGTACACCAACGATCTGAATGTCAGTTACTTTATCGGAGTGGATGCCCAGGAAACCTCCCCGCGGATGATGCTAACCGGCGACCATAACCTGGGCGGTAACGCGAATCCGCCTAGCACCCCGTATCTAGCATCTCCGTCCACCGGGACGCCCTTCGTTTACCTCGGCACCAATTTCACTGCCAACGCGGGACCGGCTTGGCTGGACAATATGCACGCTCAGAGAGGCAATGTCGGGATGGCTGACGGCAGCGTCGAGTGGTTCAACCGCTCCGAGCTGCAAGACGCGCTTCGTGTTTCGGGTGACGGAGGCCGGACGTCAGGGCCCTTCGTCCAGGCCGCTGGCGTCGCGGGTGGCGTAGGCTGCAACCGCATGCAGCTCCCCTAATCACAAGCGCATGGGCGGCAATGCAGTTTGGGCGCGCACCGGTCCCTTAGCCACGCCGCAGCCAGCCAATCCGTGCGGCGCGGTGCTCCACCCGGGCAAACTCACCCGACGAACTTCTCAATATACTGCATGTAGCCCTGCCGTCCGCCTCGCTTGGTCCAGAAGTCCACGGATTTTCTGAGCTTTCGCAAGCAGGCCACCATGTCTTCCAGGGGGATCGGAGTCACTTCGCCCAGTTGCGATCCCGGGGACCGGCCTGTGCGCCATTCGCATATCTCTTTGACCACGTCGAAGACTTTCGCATCCAGACCGGTCAGATTCACCGGTTTGGGAGTCTGCTGGTCGGCGAGCGCGCGGTAGTATTTGATGGCTGCATCGTAGGCCGCCATCACGACATAGTTGCTCATGGTCGGGTTCTGTTTCCAGACCACTACCACGGCAGCCTCGATGTTTTGGAGCACGTCCTCGTAATCTTTAATTGGATTCACAGTACTGGAATTATCGGTTTTACTCGTCGCTGCTAATTTACGGGCTGCGCTAGGAAATGCCAGCCCGCTCATTGGCTCCTCAAACGCCCGGTGCCCCACCGAGCTGGCCTTTGGTATGCCCCGCTCCCCCAACCCCGCTTAAGTATGGGTGTCCAACAACCACTCCATTCCCAGCACCAGATTGGGCCACAGCTTTTCGGCAGCAGTTCGGCGGGAGGTATTGGACGAAAGCAGTGAAAAGGGGGGGTGAAAATGACAAGGAGTCTGTCTTTGATGAACGAACCAGCAGTCGTATTATCCGGACAAGCGTCGTTGGTAATGAGCAGCTTACGCATAAATAATCGGGAAGATTCCGGCGGGGGATATACGAACCGGACGGCTGGAGCACAATGGGAATGAGGCTGGTAACTTACGCTCAAGAACACCGTGGAAGGCCCGACCCTGGATAAACGACTGGCCGTCGCATAAACATAGACCGCAGAGCGCATAAGCACGGGTCAGGTGGTTGCCACCACATCAAAAAGTAATCGTCATGCTAGAGACACAATTCATTCCCGCAGCCGTCCCAACTTCGAGACGTTTGATGATTGTCATGCACGGCTTGGGCGACAGTCTGGACAGCTTTCGCACTCTGCCTCATGAAATCGGCCTGCCGAGGCTCAATTATCTGCTGGTCAACGCGCCCACCCGATACGGTCCCGGATTCTCCTGGTTTGATTTTCCGGGAGACCCGGGTCCGGGCGCTAATCAAAGCTACCTCCAGCTTGAGCAATTACTGGATGATCAACGTGCGCGCGGATTTCCAACCGAACAAACGGTGCTGTTCGGTTTCTCCCAAGGCTGCTTAATGGTGTGGGAGACGGGTATTCGCTACCCGCACCGTTTTGCGGGATGCATCGGCGTTAGCGGTTTCATGCGTCAGCCGGAACAGTTGTTGAAATTACGATCACCGGTCGCGGCCCAACAGCGGTTTTTTATCACCCACGGGATGATGGACGACCTACTTCCAATGGATCCTTCCAAGGAGCAGGTCGAACTGATGCGACAGGCCGGGTTGCAAGCGGAATGGACGGAGATCATCAAAGGCCACACGATTGACCTCTACGGTGAAATGCTATTGATCCGGCGGGCCATCGAGAGGTTCTTTTAAGCTCAACAGGACTTTAAACGCTAAGCAAAACAGACCATACTGAATTACGAGGCCTGGCTTTTTCTGCAGCGAATGCGCCGTTCAAGTCTCGATTGCGGCGCGGAGCCCTCGGCGGTGCATCGCTGAGCGTTTTCGTTCGCCATCAACACGCAAACTATGAACAACCTGGCAGTTATCTTGGTGCCTGTCGCCCTGCTAGTGATTGTGGTTTTGCTGCTGTGGCCGCGCCTAAGGGTCCGTCAAGGCGGATGAACCATCCCCAGTTGTTGGCTCCCGTGAGCTAAGCGGTGCTGACTGGTCTAAGTTCTCAATGCCACGGTTGCGCTGCGAACGTCTGCTGATTTGACGGTGCAGCATCGAGTGTAAGGCAAATGTCACCGAGAGGAATGGCCCTCCTCGCGTCGGCTGCCATGAACATTTATGAATGAAGAACCTAATGACCTGTTGAAGAACTCGGGGAAAGGATCGCGTTATTTTCGGCTGTGGTTGATTCTGATGGCGGCAACCTTCCTGGTCCTCCTGATCGGCACCCAGTTCCTTTCCGGCGGGCGGCGAAGCTTCTCGGATTGGATGCAGCCGTTGTTGTTCCTGTTCGCGGTCAGCCTGGCCGTGGCCACGGGCTTGCTCGTCGTGTGGATGGTGGGCCGCTGGGTCTGTCGCTGGTGCATTCTCAAACGACTTCTTCTCGTCGGTGGCGGCGTCGTCGCTTTGATTGCCCTGGTTTACGCCGAGGAGTACTGGCGGGGATGGCATACATGGAACCAGTTCAAGCACCAATGGGAAGCCAAAGGGGAACAGTTCAATCTGGCGAGCGTGCTGCCGTCCCCGGTGCCGGAGGACCAGAACTTCGCGCTGACGCCGGTTGTATTTACGAGCTACGGCCAGATTCTGACGCGCGAGGGAAAACTCATCCCGGCCGAACAGCGCGATGAGCACTTCGCCGTGCGGATGCGCATGCCAATCAGCCTTGATAATCAGGTCCCCACCAACTGCGCGGGCGACCGGGTCAAAGGCACGCTCACCCGGCTGGATTGCTGGCAGGGCTATTACCGCGACGCGGCGGCCCGGAGCAACGCCTTTCCCGTCCCGTCGCAACCGGGGTCGCCCGCGGCGGACGTGGTGCTGGCGTTGAGCAAGTACGATGGGGTAATTGAGGAACTGCGCGCGGCCTGTCGCCTGCCGCATTCGCGGTATCCGCTTAATTACGACAGTGAATCGCCGTTCATGATTCATCTGCCGCACCTGGCCCCACTGAAGAGTTGCGCCCAGGGGCTGCAACTGCGCTGCCTGGCTAATCTACAAGCCGGGCAGCCGGAGAAAGCGCTGGACGACGTGCGTCTCGTGCTGCAGTTGACCGACAAAGTCCGCACCGAGCCGCTCTTGATTTCACATCTGGTGCGCATCGCCATGGTGCAAATCATGCTCCAGCCGATCTGGGAAGGGCTGGCGGAGCATAAGTGGCCCGACGCGCAATTGGCCGCGCTGGAGGCGGAGTTGGCGAAGCTGGATTTCCTCGCGGCCTGGCGGCTTAGCATGCGGGGTGAACTGGCAGCCCAATCCGACGAGGCCGATTACTTGCGGCGTAATCCTGAGAGATTGGAGGAGCTGGAGGCCTTGCCGAAACTCTTCGGCGGTCAGAACGACATTCGACTGCCGAGCGGCATGGCAGCTCGTTTGATCCCAGGGGGTTGGTTCTACCAGAACCGGTATCGGTGCGCGCGCATGCTGGAGGATTATTGTGTCCCGCTGGCGGATGAGAAGCTGGGCACGTTCTCTCCGAACCTGGTTCGGCGGGGCGAAGAGGCTTTGGCGGCGGAATCCGCCAGTCCTTTCAGTGTGTATGAGCGGCTGGTGCTGCCGTCGCTGGGCAAGGCGGCGGCCGGATTCGCTTATGGCCAAGCATCGGTGAACCTGGCGCGGACGGCTATAGCGCTGGAGCGTTACCGGCTGGCGCATGGAGCATTTGCTGAGTCGCTCGATGCGCTGGCGCCGCAATTCATTTCCCGGGTGCCGCACGACGTGATCGGGGGCGAGGCGCTGAAATATCGCCGGGAGACCAGCGGCCTGTTCGTGCTGTACTCGATCGGCTGGAATGAGAAGGATGACGGCGGCGTGGCGGCTTTCGACAAAGATGGCGCGCTGGATATTCAAAGCGGCGATTGGATCTGGCGGTGTGCGGCGAAGGCAGAATGACGAAGCAAAACGGCATAATCACGACGGCGATCCTTGTTGCCATGTTGGGCTTGGGTCCGAGCGCGGGCGCAGTCTGCCGCCGGGATGATGCTACGCGGAATCTAAAGGAACGCACTGGACCGCAGCCGGTGGCCGCAGCGATTGGCTCAAGTGAGCATAAAGGAACCGCAGAGACTTGGAGGAGCGGAGCCGCAACCAACATGCGAGCGCCACTTGAACCGCAGAGATGCGATGAGCGCCGAGAAGACAGCAGGAGAGAAAGTCCTACCCGAAATGCGCGATTCTGGCCCTGCGCACTGCGGCAGACGCAGACAAGGGGCGAGAAAGAGAATTCCTGCGCCAATTATCTTGCATTAAAAGACCCTCAGAAGGTTGCGATTCGTCCCCCTCTGCGCACGTCGCGTCTCTGCGGTTTAACGGGGTTCTCCACAAATGCATAGCCACCGCTTTTGACTGCAAAGGCAAGGAACCGGGGAGGCGGAAAGACAATTCTCCGCGCCCGGCTCAGCTCTCACGTTGCTGCACCCTGAAGGGGCCTTAAAGCCACCCCATGTTTCGGAAGCCGGTCCTGCTTTACCGATTCCCGGCCGCGTGTCAGGATCAGGCTTGAGAGCACACTGGCCTCGGCTGGCCAGCTTGCTTCTCCTTTGCCGTGTCGCCGCGCGGCTGTGGGCGGGCGGCAGTGCCCTGAATGTCGTCATCGTCGTCAATCTATCCAGCACCAGCTATGTGCAGTTCACCGCAGGATGGCCGTTACCATCAGCGATATGGTTCGCCGTCAACGATTCCTGATCGGCGCAACAAAATTGAGGGAAACCTCTGGAGAATATCGCATTAACAGGCAGAAGAT
>Ga0073936_10006988_pt1 | contig 14702 bp, 8 predicted proteins | sample AliMusrvi5mmetaG_FD_87041 | JGI IMG/M metagenome (GOLD analysis project Ga0073936, IMG submission 87041) | Freshwater lake bacterial and archeal communities from Alinen Mustajarvi, Finland, to study Microbial Dark Matter (Phase II) - Alinen... | ecosystem: Environmental > Aquatic > Freshwater >... | reverse complement strand
GGCGCCGTAATGCCGCGCACAAGACGGTGAAGTGGAACTTTACGACCGCTGAGGCCCGTACGAAACTTCAGCGCATGTATCCGACACTCCCCACCGCAATTTCAAATTGACAGACTACTAGATATCGCCTGCCGGCGTGAGCAGAAAAAAATCCCCACCGATCCCACGCGGGATTTTCTCCCGCATTATCGCGCGATCCTTGCCGTGCTCCCCGTACTGAACGTGCATATGCACATGAATTTGTCATTTATCATGCACAATGGACTGGGCGATTTACGACAATGGCTCGCAACATACTCCGCGTTAGTGGCGCAAAGGGGAGTGCCGTTCGAGAAGGATGTGCTCCTGGAAGCGCTGGTCAAACAGGAAGTCGAGCTAGGTATTTTTCGCGCGAAACCCGAGCCGAGAATACCGTTGCCGGCCACCGGGGATGATACGCCTGATCAACCGGCGCCCGTGCTGAACTCCACCGAACTCCAACGCACGATCGATCAGTTGACCGAACAGCTCAGTCAGCCTTCACCCCCTAGCGTGAAAGCACCGGATATGAGAAAACTGAAACGAGAACGGAATCTCCTGCTGTTTCAATTGCACCATACGCAACCGCTCCGCCTGTCGCAACTCACCAAAGTGCCGATGCCGGATAATCGAGGGGGAAATGCGGTAACCCACCTGGTTGATTCGCCATTTGGTATCTTTGGACGGCGTGACTTCACTGCGCGGAGTTATGTAGGCCACGTCTTCCTGCTGCGCCCGCATGGAACGCAAATCACGTTGTTGCCGCAAGTGAAGTCTGACACCGTGCTCGATCTGGCCTGTACGGATCGTGAGGTAGGGATCGGCACCCAGACAGACGGCTTTTTCCTTCTCGACGGCGCCACGCTGACCGTGCAGCAATATCTTCCCGATAACTCGCCGATGCCCAGCAAACAAGTGCATTTCGTCTGCGCAAAGGACAAGGTATTTGCCCTGGGTATCCGGGACAAAATGGATTTCAATACGCATGTATACCTATTAAATACAGAGACACGGCTGCTGTCCGATTCAGGCCAGCAAATTCATTTGGCGGCATATGAGCATCTCACCGCCAATCCGACCGGCGATCCGCCGGTACTCAAGCAGGACGGGTATCGACACCCCAAGCTCATCGACGGTCGGTTGATCACCGTGCAAGAATCGAGTCTAACTGCTCTCGTCCGCGATATCATCGTCTTTCGCGAACGCAGCGGCCCATTATTGCGCTACCATGGTTTCGAGTTGAACGATGTAAATGATTTCACCCTCTGGCAAGGTTACTTGATACTACTGACTGACAATGGTCTGTATATCAGCCGACCGGGCACGAATGTCATTCACTGTATATTATGCGAACCGAACCTGTTCCTGCTGTCGTGTTGCCTGGTCGATGATCGACTCTATCTCGGCACCAATTTCGGCTTATATGTGCTCGATATCGCGATCTTCAAGGCTTGCGCTGATCAGCAGGAGATTCAATAAGCGTTTGCTATAGCCTCTTTGGCCATAGACGGTCGAAGACACTATCCGGTCCTGATCAAGCGAGGTATTTATATGTCACGTGTTCTTGTCATACTGTGTGGGTGTCTGTTGTTAGCCGGGATGGTCTGCGCGCAGGCGCCGGCTAAGCTGCCCGCATTGGCCGTGTTGGTGCAGGCGAAGCCCGGTGGCGAAGCGTTGGCCGATCAACTGCGCCCGCTGCTCGAAGCCGAAGTGTCGCGATACTGGGAAGGTGGATTGGTCGAGCGCACCAATATCGACCGGTTACTGAAAGATCTGAATCGGGTGGTGACGGCTAATGTGCCGCCGATGCAATTCGGCGTCAGGTATCTTGGTTCGGCGTTGATATATATTCTGGTGTTTCCGGATCACATACAGCTTTTTCTCACTGGCGTGCCGGGGGCGGAGGCAATCTTTGATAAAATTTATCGTGATCGGCTGGATGCAGCATCATTGGCCACCCGTATCGCGTCAGACGTGCTGACCGGCCTTCGGTGGCATCGCAAAGACGCGTTAATACCATCTGTCGCGATAGGCCCCACCTTTTGCGTCAATCCGCAAAATCCGCATCCCGTCTATCGCGGGGGGAAAGAGGTGACGGAGTGGTATAACCTCCGTGTCGATCCGCATCCCCAGTTTCTTGCCTTTGGCCGCGGTGCGGAGACGGCGCTGCGTGCCCGTCTGACGGCTAATCCTGATATCCACCAGGTCGATCGCCTGTTTCCCTCCGACCTGCTGCATGTAGCAACTGCGGAACACCCGGAGTTGAGGATCGAGCATTACGCCGATTTCGCCGCGCCCCCCGCCGATGTGCTGGTGTATGCGGAATGTCATCCGCAAGCAAACCAGGACTTGACGGCCCCGGCAGCGATGCTCGAGTGCACGATTACCGTGCTCGCACCCACCAACCTCTTTCAGACGCTGCAGGAAACGTTTCCCTGTGCCGCCAATATGCCTGACACATTGGCCGACCATGCGCAACGGCTCACCGAAAAAGCCGTCGGACTTGCCGCGGATGCACTCTTTTACCACCGGTATGGCGGTATTTGGGGGCCAAATTTTAACGCCATGAAACAGCTGTCATTCCGTCTGATGCCGAATCCACCGCGTATTGACTATGCACAACATTCGGGGAACCTGCAGATTTCAACCCAACTGGGTACCCCCGACGAGTTAACCTGTGCGTTACGCATGCTGGAATGTGTATTGTTGTCTAAAGGGGACGATACCCAACTACTCGTGTGCGCCGGCGTCGTCATCGATCGAATGGCGTCCAGCGGGACGATGTCTGCCGGCATGAAAAATGCCTTGTTCGAGTGTCGCCGGGTACTGTTCGAGCGCGCCTACTATCTGGAAAGCAATGAGAATACCTGTAAATTCTACGCGGACTGTTTCCTGGCCGGCTCGACGACCGAGCCGACTCCGCCGGCGCTGAAAGCCGCGCGGCAAATCCTGAACACCCGCGAAAATGGCAACTGGTCACCTTCGTCAATTGAGCGTGCCCGGCTCCTGCTCAACAGTACCGCACCGAGTACCGACGCTCAGTTGACCCGAATCATGCAGGACACCGCCGATGAACAAAACAAATGGGCGCTCGGGACAATTGGGCAATATCTCACCCCGTATGTTCTACCGAAAACCAATGACGCAATTACGGAATCCGTGCTGGCGGCCAGCAATCGTCATGCCGAATTGCTGATCCGGAGTGACTCACCGATCTTCCAGTATTTCGGTCATCTCTTCGCCGTGCAAATCGCCTGTCGGCGAGAAGAGCAAAAGACTCCCACCGATCCCACGCGCGATGGTACCGCCCATGTTCAAGCGATTCTCGCGTTGCTCCCCGAGTTGAATGCCCATGCGCATCTCGAATTGCACTCGCTTATGAGCAATCCGGTTCACGATCTGGGACGGCTGATCAGTGAGTATGCAGCGCTGCTGGAGAAACGCGGGGTGCCATTCGATAAGGTTGCGCTGTTGGAACCGCTGATTTCGCAGGAGTTGGCCATATCGGTATTACCAACCGACACGATACGCGAATTGGTTACCGAACTGCAAAAACGCAATCAACCGCAACGCGCCCTCGATCTGCTAACCAACTGTATCAACCAGTATAAGGGGCAGTTCGTTAGTGATGTCGCGCGGATGCAATTGGTCAATGAATACAATCGTCTCTTCTTTCAACTGAATAAGACGAAACCGCTCCGCCTGTCGCAACTTACCAAAGTGTCTTTTCCCGACCAGGGACACGATGCGGACGAGGTCACCAAACTGGTGGCGTCGCCATTCGGCATTTTTGGCCGCAGCCAGGTCTCCGGGGACAGCACCCAGGGACGCGTTTTCCTCCTGCGTCCCCATGAAGCACAGATCACCTTGCTGCCGCAGGTGAAATCGGCATCGGTGCTCGATTTGGCTTGTACTCCACGTTACCTGGGCGTCGTGACCGATACCGATGGCCTCATTCTCATCGACGGCGCCACGCTGACTGTGCGGCAATGTGTATCCGGCAATGCAGCATTGCCCAATGCGCATCTGCGTGTCATTTGTGCTGTGGGTGACTCGTTCGGGATCGGCGTTCCGGTGCATGAGAACCGTTTTCTACATCTTTACCTGCTAAATCCGGAGACACAGCTCGTTACCGATACCGGCTTGCAGCTCATCTTTCGAACGGGAGTGGAGATCGTAGCCAGCCAGGGCGGTAAATTTCCCGTTTCCCTGCAATCATGGTTTTCCCGTTTCAAGTTAATCGAGGGGCAGTGCATCGAGTTGCGATATCCGAATACATTTAACGCCATTAACACGATCACGGTATCCACCAAAAGTGGTGAAGTATTGTTAAAGTATCACGGTTTTGAGATGAACTACGTCAATGACTTCACCTGCTGGCAAGGCTATCTGGTGCTAGCGACCGGTAATGGCTTGTATATCAGCCGTCCGGGTACCAACACCATCCGCTGCCTGCTCAGCGAACCGGATTTGTCCTTGTTGTCATGTTGCCTGGTCGACGACCGGCTCTATCTCGGCACCAGTAAAGGGCTGTATATCCTTGATGCTGCAACCTTCAAGGCAAGCGCTGACCGGTAGATTACGCCGGCGGAATGGCGTTGACGCGAAGGAGTGGTGAAGGGTGGTCAGAGCGTCGGGTGGGAAAACCGGCGCTCCGACCGAGGAGATCATAACGACCGTGCGAACTCCGGTTGCGCTTGCAAAATACACCCCACCACCTGCCGCGCCAGAAACGCGTAGCCGGCTTCGGTGAAGTGCACGTCGCCGTCGGGCAACTGTAGCTCCTGGCAATGCGGGAGGATGCCCGTATAGAGGTCATCGATTTCGATTTGGTGTGCGCGCATGATTTTTTCGGCGACGGCGTTGTATTTCACCTCGTCGCCGGTGATGCGTCCCAATTCGCCGTCGGGTATCGGGGTGATCGATGCCCAGATCAACCGGGCGCCGGTGGCGGTCAAGCGCGTCACCAACTCCGTGAGATTCGTCGCATAGTCGGCGAGTGGCACCGAGACCGTGCCGTTGATCTTATCGCGGTTCCCCTGGTTGAGTGAGGGGGGATCTCGGTAACACAGGTCCCAGAGACCCCAGTTAAAATGGATGACATCCCACCGGGTATCACCCAGCCAATCCGCGAGTTGCTGTAGCCCAAAAACGGTCGTTTGCGCATTGTCCGGGATGAGGGTCACTTCAGCCTGGCCGGCCAATAACCGCCGCACCTCGTTGGAATAACCCCAGGTAATCGAATCACCGATCAGCAAAACGTGTTGCATAAAATGAAACTCCTTAAGTTGCACTCCGGGATGTTGGTCATGATCTGCCGCGCAGGCGGTGTCTCCAACCGGTTTGACACGTGACGTCCACCCCGAGCAGTAGTCTTACGCTTGCGCCATCAGTATAGCAGCCTGCTACCTCCCTGACGAGTTCACCGGCTGCGCTGGATTTACGATAGTTCTGGAAGACAGAAATCGACAAGCATTCTACTTTTATACTCCGTTATGTTTTCAACGCAGAGGCGCTGAGACGCAGAGAACAATATTGCGCTGGACATGAATGCACTGCGTTGCCGGCAGAGGACTGCCGGGCTCCCAGGGAACTTACCTCGATATTCCTTCTTCTCATTCTCTGCGTCTCTGCGTTGAAAAATATCCCCTGCGAATAAGAACGGATATTCAGTGAACCGGAGGTGACTATCACTTTGTAGTATAGTGATCGTGTTTACGACACCTCCAACCGATGCGACATTCCTTCTCTGGTAAGCCATTATCATCACCTACCCTACTGTTAATTGTTGTTAATTAATTGTGAAAAATAGCACGATATTACCAAAACCGAGCATCAAATTCCTATATCCTGGGCGGAACGTCTGCTATACTGTATTCCGATAGATCGCGTTTACCCTGTCACGCGATCGGAAATGGATGCAAATCAACGCGGACAGGGCTGGTGGCACATGACGCTGAAACTCGCGATCTCCGGAAAAGGCGGTGTCGGAAAATCGACACTGGCCGGTACCCTGGCCCGCATGTATGCCGCGGAGGGGCGGCGCGTTTTGGCGATCGATGCTGATCCTGACGCCAACCTGGCCTCCGCGCTGGGCATGCCCGTTGCTCTCCGGCAAACGCTCCACACCATTGCTGACGAACGCCAACTGATTGAAGCGCGGACCGGCGCGCGGGTGAAGGAGTTCGGGCAGATCTTCGCGCTCAATCCGGATGTCAGCGGTATCGCTGAGCAATACGGCACCACCTATGCGGGCGTGCACCTGCTGGTGCTGGGAGCCGCCCAGCGCGCGGGTGGTGGTTGTGCCTGTCCGGAGAACGTGCTGCTGAAGTCGCTGGTGCGCGAGTTGGTGCTGGGGCCGGACGAAGTGGTCATTCTCGACATGGAAGCCGGTATCGAGCACCTGGGACGCGGCACGGCGATGGGCGTCGATGCCATCCTCGCCGTGGTCGAGCCGGGCCGGCGCAGCGTGGAAACCGCGCATCGCGTGCGTGAGATGGCGAACAGTCTGGGCATTGCCCGCTTCGCCGTGGTCGTGAATAAAGCCATCGACCCCGCCGCCGATCGCGCCTGGATCGCGCGGGAGTTCGGCGCGGACGTCGTGCTGGGGGTGATTCCCTACGACCCGCGCATCATCGACGCCGACCGCGCCGGTTGCGCGCTTCCCGATCTGGACACGGACATACTCGCGCCTTTCCATGAAATCCGCGCGAAGCTGGAACAATTGATCGCGAATTCAGCGGAGGCAGCGGATGTTTTATAGTATCCGTTCAGCCTGGTAGTCAACAGCCAAACTTTTTTAACCGCAGATTACGCAGATTACGCAGAAGATTGATACGGATGCGCAAGTTATTCGCCAGTATTGCCGGATAATACATCAAAAATAGTAATCATTCATCCACCCTATCGTGCGAGTGTTCTCGTGAATACCGGGGGATGCCCGACCTGCTCGCGGGGACGCTCGCGCGCCAGGGGGGGCCGAACGGTTACGTTTTTAAAAATAAAGCAGGATAGAGAAAAATTATCCTGCCTATCCAATCTATTTTGAGTGAGGAACGATGATGAGCTTCACCCCGAAATGCCTGGCCACGGCCATTGGCAGCCTGCCCCACGCGAAGGCGGAAGACGCCGTGCGTGTTGTGCTGAACAACATCCCCGATGCGCCGATCTGGCCGCAGCTTCCCGCCAACGGCATGAACGAGCAGATGGAGATCCAGTATTCCGAAGGCCTGCCCGACGTGGTGATTGACCACGAAAAAGAGCGCATGTATATCGACACCACCGATGAGTCCTTCACGGCCATCAGTGCTTTCATGGAAAAGATCGCCATGGACGATGTCGAGGCCTTCGCCATCAGCCCGGCGTTTTCCAAGGGTATCTTCGCCATGGAGGCGGCGTTGCAGGCGTCCGGCATCGTGCGCCCCTTCGTGAAGGTGCAGACCACCGGTCCCATCAGCTTCGGCCTGACCATCGTCGACGAAAACAAGCGCGCCATCTACTACAACGACCTCTATAAGGATGCCGTGGTGAAGGGATTGGCGATGAAGTGCCGCTGGCAAATCCGCAAATTCCAGCCCTATGCCGAGAAGGTAATCTGCTTCATCGACGAGCCCATTCTCTCCGCGTTCGGCTCCTCGACCTACGTGAGCGTGCAGCGCGACGACGTGGTCGCCGTTCTCCAGGAGATGATCGAGACCGTGCATAGTGAAGGCGCGCTGGCGGGCATCCATTGCTGCGGCAACACCGAGTGGTCCATCCTCATCGACGCCGGCGTCGATCTGGTGAATTTCGATGCCTTCGACTTCGGCGAGTCCATCGCGCTCTACCCGCAGGCGGTGAAGGCGCACCTCGAAGCCGGCCGCGCGCTGGCCTGGGGTGTGGTGCCGACCAATAGCGCCAAGATTCACACGCAGACGGTCGAGAGTCTGGTCGCCCAGTTCGACAAAGTCGTCGAGAATCTGGCAAAAACCGGCATCGACAAAGAGCTCATTCTCAACCAGGCAGTCATCACCCCGTCCTGCGGTACCGGGTCGCTACCCGTCACCGACGCGGAGATGGTCTTCGATCTCCTCGGCAAGACCAGCAATACGCTGCGCGCGCGCCTGGGCGTCACCGCCTGATGTGCGTGTGGGAGTGTGGGTGTGTGGGAGTAATTCTTCGCGTTGACTGAATGAGCACAGAATTACCCTCATCACGCATCGATACTTTCATGACTCCCATACGTCCATCTTTCATGCGCTACCAGCACGACAGGAACTATTTTATGGCATTCACGATTGCAATCACCGGAAAAGGCGGCGTGGGGAAAACGACGCTTTCCGCCCTCATCCTGCAATGGCTGGTCGCGAGGGGAAAGACGCCCGTGCTGGCGGTGGATGCCGACGCCAACGCCAACCTGCATGAAGCGCTGGGGATTGAATATACCGCCAGCGTCGGCGGCATCCGCGAAGATGCGCGCAAGCAGGCGAAGGAACTGGCCGGCATTGCCAAGCAGGAATTTCTCGACGTGCGCGTGCAGGAAGCGCTGGTAGAAGAGCAAGGATACGATTTGATCGTGATGGGGCGACCGGAAGGCCCCGGTTGCTATTGTTTCGCCAATAACGTGCTGCGCGATATCATTCAGCGACTGGCCGCCAATTATCAGTATATCGTGGTCGATAGCGAGGCCGGTCTGGAACATATCTCCCGCCGCACGCTGCTGCAAATCGATCTGCTGGTAACCGTGTCCGACTGTTCGGTACGCGGAGTGCGCACGGCAGGTCGGCTGGCGACACTGGCGGAGGAGATGGGGACACCGGTCAGTCGCCGCGGGTTGGTGGTGAACCGCGTGCCGGGCGGCATGCTGCCCGCGGGCGTGCGCGCCGCGGTCGAGGAGACCGGTTTGCCGTTGCTGGCGGTGATTCCCTTTGACGAGCAGGTCGCGGAAATGGATGGCGGTGGGATGGCGGTCGGCGATATCGGCCTCCAGGCGCCCGCGCGGATGGCGGTCGAGGTGATTATGACGGAGGCGCTTGGCGCCGGCGTATAACGGAAGAAAAATCCGTGCTTCCAGTTGAAGGAGTTTTCGTTCGATGACAACGCAAGTAGAGAAACCGGCGCATCCGGAAGTCTCCCGCGATCCGGCGATCAACGAGATGGTCGAGGTGGCGCAGCAGCAAGGCGTGACCACCGTCTGGGATCGCTATAAAACCCAGACGCCGCAATGCAAATTCGGCACCACCGGGGTGTGCTGCCGGCTGTGTCACATGGGGCCGTGCCGCATCAGCGCGAAGGCGAGTAAGGGCATCTGCGGCGCCGACGCCGACACGATTGTCGCCCGCAACCTGCTGCGCGAAATCGCCGCCGGCACCTCCGCCCACTCCGATCACGGGCGCACGCTGGTGAAGACGCTCAAACTTGTCGCGCAAGGGAAGGGGGGATCGTATAAAATCAGCGATCCCGTACGCCTGCGCGAAGTGGCCGCCTTCTTCGAGATCGACATTGCCGAGCGCGACGATGCGGCGATTGCTGAAGCGTTGGCCGATTTCTTCATGACGCAGTTCAGCTATTCGGACGAACCCAACGCCATCCTGAAGATGGCGCCGGAGAAACGGCAGGCGCTCTGGCACAAGCTGGAGATTGCCCCGCACGGCGTCGATGCCATGGTCGTGGAACTGATGCACCGCACGCACATGGGGGTGGACCACGATTACCGCCACCTGATCATGGGCGGGCTGAAGTGCAGCCTCGCCGATGGCTGGGTAGGCTCGATGATCGCCACCGCGGTCTCTGATATCCTCTTCGGCACCCCGGTCCCGGTGCGCAGCCGCGTGAACCTGGGCGTCCTCTCCGCCGAGAAGGTGAACATCATCGTCCACGGCCACGAGCCGACCCTCTCCGAGATGCTGGCCGTCGCGTCCCGCGACCCCGAGTTGCTTGCATATGCCAAAGCGCAAGGCGCGACGGGCATCAACATCGCCGGCATCTGCTGCACGGCGAACGAAGTGCTCATGCGCCACGGCCTGCCCATCGCCGGCAACTTCCTCCAGCAGGAGTTGGCCATCCTCACCGGCGCGGTGGAGATGATGATCGTTGACGTGCAGTGCGTCATGCCGTCGTTGCCGGAAGTGACCAAGTGCTTCCACACCAAGCTGGTGAGTACGTCGGAGATTGCCCAGACATTCAACGCCGAGCAAGTGACCTTCAACGTGGCGGAGGGCTATGCCCACGCCAGCCGGCTCATCCGCGCGGCCATCGACAACTTTGCCAATCGCGACCTGGGACGCGTGCGCATCCCGAACGAAGCGATGGACCTGGTGGCGGGTTTCTCCAACGAGACGATCTTCCATATGCTGGGTGGACGCTTCCGCAGCACCTTCCGCCCGCTGAACGACGCCATCATCGACGGGCGCATTCGCGGGGTGGTGGGCATCGTCGGCTGCAGCAATCCGAAGGTGAATACCGACGACGCGCATGTGAAGTTGGCCACCGAGCTTATCAAGCGCAATGTGCTGGTGCTGCAGACCGGCTGCGCAGCCATCGCCTGCGCGAAGGCCGGACTGCTCACTCCGGAGGCAGCGTTGGCGCAAGCCGGCGACAGCCTGCGCGAAGTGTGTGAAGCGGTGGGGATTCCCCCGGTATTGCACATGGGCTCTTGCGTGGATAACAGCCGCATCCTCATGGCCGCCACCTATGTATTGCAGGAAGGCGGGCTCGGGCAGGATCTGTCCGATCTGCCGGTCGCCGGGGCGGCGCCGGAATGGATGAGCGAAAAGGCGGTGGCGATCGGGCACTACTTCGTCGCCAGCGGCATCTATACGGTGCTCGGGCATCCGCTCTATGTCGAAGGCAGCGAAAACGTGAATCGCCTGCTCACCGAAGAGATGGAGGAGATCACCGGCGGAAAATTCGCCTGGGAGCCCGACCCGATGCAGGCAGCCGAGTTGCTGCTCGCCCATATCGAGAAAAAACGCGACGCACTCGGTATCAACCAGAGCCGCGAACGCAAACTATATGACATGAAGGAGCGGAGGGAGCTGCAGTGAGTAAACTTATCGCCGCATCGGCCATCAACGGCGCGCGGAAGATTGTAGATGACGCCGACGCCATGGTGCGCAAGGCCATCGCCGAAAAAGGCGCCGACTGCCCGCTGGTGTTCCCGGATACCACCTATGCCCTTCCGGTCATCTATTCGCTGCTCGGAATACGGGTAGAGACGCTGGCCGACGCGCAGCCGGTACTCGACGAGTGCCGCAAGCTGCTGCCGGCCGCGCCGGCCGCCGAGGTGTGGCTGCCGTATTTGGGCAACACGCTGGACGCCGGCATGGCCACCTTGTTCGCCTTCGAGCTCATCGAGGCGTGCAAGTACCTGATCGGTCCCAATCCGGTGAACGGCATCTGGCTGGGCGCCGCCAACGACGTGATCATCCGTGAGCGCGGCATCGAGTTCGTCGATGGCTCCGCCCCCGGCTTCGCCGCCGTGGTCGGCGCCGCGCCGGACAAAGAGACCGCGGTGAAGATCGCCCGCGAGTTGCAGGAAAAAAACCTCTACGTCTTCATCGCCGGCAACACCAATGGCGTCTCGTTCGCCGAGCAGTTGCACGAGGCCGGGGTAGAACTGGGCTGGGACACCCGCCTGGTACCGTTCGGCAAGGATATCTCGTCGGCGATTTACGCATTGGGCTTCGCCAATCGCGCCGCGCTCTCCTTCGGAGGCGTGAAACCGGGCGACTACACCCGCAATCTGAAATACAACAAGAACCGCATCTTCGCCTTCGTGATGGCGCTGGGTGAGGTGGACGACGAGAAATACGCGGCGGCGGCGGGCGCCATTTCCTACGGCTTCCCGGCCATCGCCGACACCGATATCCCGGAAATCCTTCCCACCGGCATCTGCACCTACGAACACGTGGTGGCGAACGTGCCGGTCGAGCGCATCGTCGAGAAGTGCCTGGAAGTGCGCGGCTGCAAGATCAAAATCACCAAAGTGCCGATTCCCGTCTCCTACGGCGCGGCCTTCGAAGGTGAGCGCATCCGCAAGGAACAGACGCACGTCGAGTTCGGCGGCAATCGCACTCCCGGCTTCGAATATGTCACCACCCGCGACATCACCGAGGTGGAAGATGGGAAGATCACCGTCGTCGGCCCGGAAGCCGACGAGGTGGAGCCCGGCAAAGCGCTGCCGTTGGCGATCTGGCTGGAAGTAGCCGGTCGCAAGATGCAGTCCGACTTCGAGCCGATCCTCGAACGGCAGATTCACCATCTCATCAACGGCGCGGAAGGCATCTGGCACATGGGCCAGCGCGACATCATCTGGGTGCGCATCAGCAAAGCGGCCTTCGAGCGCGGCTTCCGCATCCGCCACCTGGGCGAAATTCTGCATGCCAAGCTGCTCAACGAATATCCGGCGATTGTCGATAAGGTGCAGGTCACGCTCTATACCGACCTGGCGGAAGTCGAGACACGGCAAGTGGAAGCGCGACGCGTCTATCGCGAGCGCAATCTGCGGCTGGAATCGATGACCGACGAGAGCGTCGATACCTTCTACTCCTGCCTGCTCTGCCAGAGCTTTGCGCCCAATCACGTCTGCGTCATCACTCCTGAGCGCCTGGGTCTTTGCGGCGCGTATAACTGGCTCGACGGCAAAGCGGCCTACGAGATCGACCCCACCGGGCCGAACCAGCCGCTGCCCAAAGGCGAATGCATCGACCCCGTGCGCGGGCAATGGCAGGCGATCAACGAATACGTCTACGCGAATTCCAAACAGACCATCCCGTGCTTCAACGCCTACTCGATGCTGGAAGATCCGATGACCAGTTGCGGGTGTTTCGAAGCGATCGTCGCGCTGCTGCCCGAATGCAACGGCGTCATGATCGTCAACCGTGAATTTCCCGGTGAAACCCCGGCGGGGATGAAATTCTCCACGCTGGCGGGCAATACCGGCGGCGGCCAGCAAACTCCCGGCTTCATCGGCATCGGCAAGGCCTACATCACCAGCAAGAAATTCATCTCGGCGGAAGGCGGCCATCGCCGCATCGTCTGGATGCCGCGCGAGCTGAAAGAAACGCTGAAGGAAGATCTGGCGCTCATCGGTCAGCGCCTGGGCATCGAGAATTATGCCGACCTGATCGCCGACGAGACGGTCGGCATCGACGCGGCGTCGATTATGGCGTTTCTGCAGAAGGTCAACCACCCGGCATTGGGGATGTGGGACATCACCAACCCGTCGCCGGAAGCCGCCGCGGTCGATGCCGCGCGCGGAATGGAAAAACCGTCCGCCGCGCCGGTCGCCGCGCCTGCCGCGACACCGGAAGCGAAACCCGCCGAGGTGACGGTGCCCGCACCGGCGGCTGCGCCCATTGCATCCGCGCCGGTCGCCGCGCCCGCGCCGGCACCGGTGACGGCCGCTCCGGCGGCGCCACCGGCGGGTGATGGCATTTCCTACGTGATCGGCGTGCTCGAACAGGTGCGACAGGCCGGCGCTCCGCCGGCCAGCGGCACGCTGAACCCGGAACAACAGATGAACGCGCTGCAATATTCCACCGCGGTGCATTTGCTTACCGCCGGTGCGAATATGCTGCTCATGTATAGCGGCGCGCTCGGGCACGTACCGACGACCGCACTGCCGGCGTTCACGACGCCGGCCGCCACCGCGGTGCCGGAAACCGTCGCGCCGGTAGCGGTGGCGGAACCGGTCATCGAAAAGCAGCTCGTGCCGGCAACGGTGGCGCTGCCGACCACCTTCACCGTGCCCGGCGAGGCGATCAACGCGACGGTTCGCACCGTCACCCTGGGCGGCAGCGGGACGCGCACGTCGGCGGTGACCGTCGGTGGGGCGGCGGCGCTCGCATTCCGCCACTGCGAAGGCAATGTCGGTTGCTACCCGGCGTTGGCGATGGAAGTCTTCGACATCGAGCCCAACAAGTATTCCGACAGCCTGCGCGAAGCCTACGGTGATCTGCTGCGGAATCCCGCGGCGATGGCGAAATACTGCGTCGAGCAACTGGGCGCCGATCTCATCAGCGTACGGCTGGATGGCGCGCACCCCGATCGCGATGACCGCACCCCCGAAGCCTGCGCCGCCGTGGTCGAGCAAGTGTTGGGCGCGGTGGGCGTACCGCTCATTATCACCGGCCCGGCCCACTATGAGAAGAACAACGCGGTGATGAAGACAATTGCTTCCGCCTTCCCCGGCGAGAACCTGCTGCTGAGTTGGGCGGAGACGGACAACTACAAGACCCTCGCCGCCGCCGCCATGGGCTATCACCACTGCCTGGTCGCGCAGACGCCGATCGATGTCAACATGGCCAAGCAGCTCAATATTCTCGTCACCAACATGGGGTTGGCCGCCGAGAAGATCATCATCGACCCGATGACCGGCGCGCTGGGCTACGGGCTGGAATACACCTACTCGGTGATGGAGCGCATCCGCACCGCCGCCTTTACCGGCGACGGCATGCTGGCGATGCCGATCATGTGCTCGCCGGGCTACGAAGTGGCGAAGACCAAAGAGAGCAAAGCGTCCGCCGCCGACTTCCCGCTGTGGGGCGATGCCTCGCGCGGCGCGCTGCTGGAAATCGCCACCGCGATGAGCCTGCTCAACGCCGGCGCCGACCTGCTGGTTATGTACCATCCCACCGCGATACACACCGTGAAGCGAAAGATCGCCGAAATGATGTTTAGGGGTTAGGGGATGGGGACTAGGG
>Ga0073936_10006984_pt1 | contig 14714 bp, 15 predicted proteins | sample AliMusrvi5mmetaG_FD_87041 | JGI IMG/M metagenome (GOLD analysis project Ga0073936, IMG submission 87041) | Freshwater lake bacterial and archeal communities from Alinen Mustajarvi, Finland, to study Microbial Dark Matter (Phase II) - Alinen... | ecosystem: Environmental > Aquatic > Freshwater >... | reverse complement strand
TTCCAGACCTGGGTGCGGGTGCGGAATCTCTCGAACGACAAGACCGTCGACGTCCGCATCATCGACCGCGGGCCGTTCGTGGGCGGCAGAATCATTGATCTGTCCCACGCCGCCGCCCGGCAGATCGATCTGATCGGCCCCGGTGTGGCGCAGGTGGAACTGACCGTCATTTCCGCGCCTGCCGTTCCCGAAGCAGCCCTCTTCGCCGTCCAGGTAGGTGCCTTCCGGGAAAGAGCCAATGCCGTCCGGATGGAGCAAAATATGGCCGCGGCCTATGGCGCCGCCAAAACGCTGTCGCGTCCCGAAAATCCGGGCATCTGGAGGGTGCTCGCGGGCCGGGAGACCTCGGTCGAAAACGCCGAAGCGCTGGCGCGGCGGGTACGGGAAGAGCAGCACCTTCCGGAAGCCTTCGTGGTACGCCTCGATCCCTAGCCAGTCTGGACCGGCACACTAAAGTTTCCTCCCAAAACTGTCGAATTGCCGGAAGAGAGTGATCCCTCTTCTTGGCATCTTCGTGGTCTTCTTCTCGGTCCTGGGCGGATTTCTGCTCGAAAACGGGAAAGTGCTGCCTTTGGTGCAGCCCGCGGAAGTCGTCATGATTGTCGGCTCTGCCGCGGGCACGCTGCTGACGGCGAACTCGCTCCGGTTACTTCGGCGAGTCGCCCAGGGGGTAGCGCAGGTTTTCCGCCGGTCTCCCCGGTCCAAAGCTTTCTACCTTTCCACCCTCGTCATGCTGTACGCCCTGTTCGACTTCTCCCGCCGGCACGGCCCGGCAGCGCTCGAAGACGAACTCGACCGGCCGGAGCAGAGCGCGTTGTTTCGCCGGCACGCCGGCGCGGTGAGCGGGGCGGGAGTACTGGACTTCATTTGCGACACCCTGCGGCTCACCACGTCCGTCAGGATCGATCCCTACCAGCTGGACAATATGCTCCAGCAGGATTGCGAGATCCGGGAAGCGGTCTCAAGAGCGCCCGTCGACGCCGTCGCCGCCCTGGCGGATGCCCTGCCCGGCCTCGGAATCCTCGCCGCCGTGCTCGGCGTGGTCATCACGATGAACTCGGTAACGGACCTTCCCAAAGTGATCGGGCAGAAGGTCGCGGCGGCCCTGATCGGCACCTTCCTCGGCATCTTCGTGTCCTACGGACTGGTCTCCCCCCTGGCCGCTCACATGGAGCACATCCGCAACGCGGAAATCCAGTATTTCCGAATCCTTCGGAGTTCCATCGCGGCCTACGCCCGGGGCATGCCGGTCGCCATCGTTCTGGAATTTGCCCGGCGCTCGATTCCCCCCGATCTTCGCCCCGGCTTCCTGGAACTGGAAAAGGCGTGCCATCGCGCCCAGGGAAAAGTGGTGGAGATGCCGCCGTAGTACTGGAACTAAGACCTGAAATCATGCTGAGAATTTTTTCGCCGGATCGCACTACTATCCTGAAATGAAACCGGCCGGAGAAGTGCTCCCCACGGGGTTCCTGGGACGGTCTGCCCGCATCGTGCAGTTGCGGGCACAGATCGAGAGGATTGGGATGGGCCGGGCGCCCGTCCTGATACAGGGTGAAAGCGGCACAGGCAAGGAAGTGGCCGCCAGGTCTTTATACAATGCGAATCCGACCGGCCTGTTTGTGCCGATCGATTGCGGCTCGCTGGTCGGGCCGCTCATGGAAAGCGAACTGTTCGGCCACGCCCGCCATGCGTTTACCGGAGCCGGCGAAACCAAACGCGGCCTCCTCGAACTGGCCAACAACGGCACCGCTTTCTTCGACGAAATCGGCGACTTGCCATACGAATTGCAGGTCAAACTGCTCCGGGTGTTGCAGGAACGGGAGTTCCGCCCGGTCGGGTCTCTGCAGCGCGTCCGGGTCGACGTCCGGATTATCGCGGCCACGCACCGGAATCTGGAGCGCGAAGTGGCGGCGGGCCGTTTTCGCGAAGATCTGTTCCATCGCCTGAATGTCATTCGTCTGACCCTTCCCCCGTTGCGGGAACGGAAAGAAGACATTCCGCTGCTGGTCGAACGCTTTCTGCTCCACCCCGTGAACCGTTACACCATCACGAACGAAGCGCTGGAGGCGATGATCCGGTACGACTGGCCCGGCAACATCCGCGAACTCAAGAACTGCATCGACCGGATGATGACCATGAATACCGGACCTTTGCTGCACTTCACCGACCTGCCGTCGAACGTGATCTACCACGTCCGGGCGGGCACCGGTATGGAGATCGCGGCAGCTGCGGGCGGAGGCGCCGGAGGCGGCGCAGCAGGCGCAGCCCGCGGCATCCCTCTGCCCCGCGCCACCTCTTTCACTCACGGCGTCGTGCCGCTCCAGGAACTGGAGCGCCGCGCCATCGAGCACGCCCTGCAGCAAACACGGGGCGACCGCACCGAAGCCGCCCTGCTGCTGGGAATCGGTCGTACCACCCTTTACCGCAAGCTCAAGGAGTACCAGGGCAGCGAAGACGCCGCCGGTTCGGCGCGGTCCGCCGCCTGCTAGTCTCGATCTTTGAGAATCGCTCTCGACGCCACGTACAGTCTCGGGGACGCGCTCTCCGGCGTGGGCGTCTACTCGCGGGAACTGCTCCTCGGACTGGCCGCCGCCTGTCCGGACGACCGCTGGGACTGGTTCTATCGGACCAAAGCCTTTCGCGGTTCGCTTTTCTCGCCCAGGCCCGGCAACGTCACGCGGCGTCTGCTCACCGACCTCGTGGGCAGTCGCTCCGCCGGCCTCTTTCACGGCCTGAACCAGCGGCTGCCGCGCCGCCGCTTCCGGCTGCAGGTGGCGACCTTCCACGATCTCTTTGTCTTCTCCGGCGACTACAGTTCCGCGGCCTTCCGCCATCGTTTCGTCGAACAGGCGCGCGGAGCGGCGGCGGGCGCGGATCTGATCGTCGCGGTTTCGGAATTCACCGCGGGCCAGGTGCAGAACTATCTGAATATTCCCCGCGATCGCATCCGGGTCATCCACCACGGCGTAGTGCCTCGCCCCATTCCGGACTTGCCGCGCGAAAAGGTCGTCCTTTGCGTCGGAGCCATCCAGCGTCGCAAAAACCAAACGGCGCTCGTGCGGGCTTTTCGCGCACTGCCGGATGATTGGACACTAGTCCTGGCCGGATCGCAGGGCTACGGCGCCGAAGAAACCCTGCAGGCGATCGCCGACAGCCCCTGCGCCTCCCGCATCCGCCTCACCGGCTATCTCTCCGAACCGGAAATAGCCAACTGGTACGCCAGAGCTTCCATCTTTGCCTTCCCCTCTCTCGACGAAGGCTTCGGCATGCCCGTGCTCGAAGCCATGGCGTCCGGTATTCCCGTGATCACCGGAACCCGTTCCGCCCTGCCGGAGGTCGCGGGTAACGCAGCCATCCTGGTGGATCCGGAACGGGATGAGGAACTTGCGGAAGCGCTGCGTCTACTGGCGTCGAACAACGACGTCCGGAAACAGTACACAAATCTCGGAAAAGCACAGGCCGCACGCTTCGAGTGGGCGGACAGTGTCAGGCAGACAAGAAACGTTTACCGCGAACTGCTGTAGCGGAAGCCGCGCTTTTCTGACGGCGTCGTTCAGGCTTCTTCGTCGACGGCGATGCGCAGCGCCTTCAGGAAACGCTGGTCCTGGGTCGTGAACCGGACTTTCCCGTTGGTCTCGATTTCCTGCGGCTCCGCGAGAGGTTCTTCGTCGTCCGTGTCGTCGTTTTCCCGCTTATTAAAGCCGATCGTCGCTTCCAGAACCAGAAAAACGTCGTAGCCCGCACGTTTGATCTCACCGATCGCTTCCGCGATCCGTTCCGAATCGGAGAGCGATTCGTTGATCGCGTTGCCCAGGTCCTGCATCAAGCTCTTCAGACGTTCTTCCACGTTTTGCCCCTTTCATTGGGCGCCTACCAGTTCTTGTGATGCAAATTCAGGGCCATCGGTTCCAAACCTTGCCCAAAGGTTTCCTTCGATTGTACAAGCCGCTCGCGGAGGGTTCAACCCTTTGTTTTGATAGTATGGAGGCGTGGCCAACCAGGAGCAAATAGCGCGGGCGGCGGGGCGATTCGCCCGCAAGTGGTTGCCGGTGGCGAAAACCTCGGCCCGGGTTGCCCGTAAGCAGGTGGAAAAGCAGTGGATGCCCACCGCCCGCCAGTCCGGCATGTTCTTCAAACATGTGGTTCCGGCCGCGGCCAAACCCATCCACTCCCTGTGGCACGAAATCCTGGGCTTCACCTTCCTCGTCTTCGCCGCAATCGGCGCGTTCAAGATCTGGCAGCACCCCGGCGCGCTCCCACCCGTTCAGTTCGGACTCGTTCTGCTCTTCGTTCTGGTCATGGCTGGCTACGGTATCTCGTCCATCCGCAAGGCGCGCCGCATCTCCCGCTCCTGAACGATGGTGTTTTAAATGATGGATATTCCCGGCGCCTTCCCGTACACCCGGGGCATCTATCCCGAGATGTACCGGTCCCGGCTCTGGACCATGCGGCAGTACGCCGGCTTCGGTTCAGCCGCCGAAAGTAATGCCCGCTACCGCTACCTCCTCGAACAGGGCACCACCGGCCTCTCCGTCGCCTTCGACCTCCCCACCCAGATCGGCCTCGATCCCGACGACCCCATGGCCACCGGTGAGGTGGGTCGCGTCGGCGTCTCCATCGCCTCCCTGGCCGACATGCGCCGGCTCTTCGAGGGGATTCGTCTGGAGCAGATTTCCACCTCCATGACCATCAACTCCACCGCCGCCGTGCTGCTTGCGTTTTATGTGCTCGTCGCGCGCGAGCAGGGTGCGGACATCCGGAATCTGAACGGCACGATCCAGAACGACATCCTGAAAGAGTACGTCGCCCGCGGAACCTACATCTATCCGCCGCGTCCCGCCATGAGGATCGTCACCGACCTCTTCGCATGGGCGGCCAAAGAGCTTCCGGAATGGAACACCATCTCCATCAGCGGTTACCACATCCGCGAGGCCGGTGCCACCGCGGAACAGGAAATCGCCTTCACGTTCGCCAACGCGATCGCCTACATCGAAGCCGCCATCCACGCCGGACTTCCGGTCGACAGTTTCGCGCCCCGGCTTTCTTTCTTCTTCAACTCCCATTCCGATTTCCTCACCGAAATAGCCAAATTTCGGGCCGCCCGCCGTCTCTACGCAAGGCTGATGCGGGACCGCTTCGGCGCGAAGAAAGAAGCCTCCTGCATGCTGCGCTTCCACACGCAGACGGCGGGCTCCACCCTCACCGCCCAACAGCCCGACGTCAACCTGGTGCGCACCGCCATCGAAGCTCTGGCCGCGGTTCTGGGTGGCACGCAGTCCCTCCACACCAACTCGCGGGATGAAGCGGTCGGCCTGCCGACCGAAGAGTCCGCCCGGCTGGCTCTGCGGACCCAGCAGATTATCGCCCACGAGACCGGCGTGACCAATGTCTCCGATCCTCTGGGCGGCAGCTACTACATCGAGGAACTTACGGACCAGATCGAGCGGTCCGCCATCGACTATATCCGCCGCATCGATGAGATGGGCGGTGCCCTGCAGGCGATCGAAACGGGCTTCCTCCAGGCCGAGATTCAGAACTCCGCCTATCGGCACCAGCGGGAAGTCGAGCGCGGCGAACGCGTGATCGTCGGCGTGAATCGCTTCCGCCAGGAGACCGGTGAACAAAGCCCTGTCTTCCGCATCGATCCCGACATCGAACGCGCCCAGGTCACGGCCGTCCGCGAACTCCGGACGCGGCGGGACGCGGCGGCCTGCGAAAAAAGCCTGCGCGCGCTCAAGGCCGCGGCGGAAGGCTCGGAGAACCTGATGCCTCTCATCCTGACGGCCGCTGGCGCGTACGCCACGGTCGGGGAGATCTCAAACACCCTCCGCGGTGTTTTCGGCGAACACCGCGATATCGGTTAGCCGGGTGGCGCAGAATAGCAGGATATGGCGGATTCTTTTATTCCTTACCTGACCGTTGCCGACGCCGGCGCGGCCATCGCTTTCTACCAAAACGCATTCGGCGCCACCGAAGTCTACCGGATTCCGATGCCGCGGCCGGATGGTTCCACCGCCGTGGGCCACGCGGAACTGACCCTCGGCGAAGCGCGCTTCATGCTGTCGGACGAAGTGCCGGACAGCAATGTCCTTGCCCCGCGCGGCAGTTCGCCGGTCTGCATGCACCTCTATGTCCATGATGTGGATCCACTGTTCCAACGGGCGGTGGCCGCCGGGGCGACCGTTCTGCGGCCGCTCGAAGATCAGTTCCACGGCGACCGGGGAGGCAAGCTCCAGGACCCGTTCGGGCACGTCTGGTATTTTGCGACGAAGAAAGAGGACCTCTCGCCGGAGGAGATTCAGCGCCGCGCGGCCGCGTTGTTCGGAGCCTGAGGCTCGAAGGCGCGCCGCAGGGCAAGCGCAACCTGCCGCAGCAGTTGGCGCGAGTCTTCCAGCGCTTCGGCCATCAGCAGGAAACCGTGGATCATGGCGGCATAGCGCGTGATTTCCGCCGGCACTCCGGCCTGTCGCAGCGCCATCCCATACGCCTCGCCCTCATCGCGCAAGGCGTCGTACTCCGCCGTGATCACCAGGGCCGGGGCGAGACCGCCCAAATCCGGCGCTTCCAGCGGCGCGGCGTCCGGATGCCTCCGTTGCGTCGCATCCGGAACATAGCGGTTCCACGACGAGATTCCTCGTTCCAGAGTGACCACCGGGCCCTCGGCGAATTCGCGCCAGGACGGCGTGTCCAGAGCCGCCGAAGTCACGGGATAAATCAGAACCTGCAGCGCGAAAGCCAAATCCCGGCAACGTCGCGCCACCACCGCCGCCAGGGCGCCTCCCGCACTGTCGCCAACCACGGCCAGCCGCGACCCGTCCACCCGCAGTTCCCCGGCGTTCGCCGCGACCCACCGCGCTGCCGCAACGCAATCTTCCGGGCCGGCCGGAAAGGGATACTCCGGCGCCAGGCGGTAATCGACGGCCACCACCGCGCACCCGGCCTGCGCCGCGATCGCGCGGACCGCCGAGTCGTGGGTTTCGAGGTCGCCCAAACAGAACCAGCCGCCGTGAAAGAACAGCGCGCAGGGCAGCACGGCGTCGGACGGCCGGTACACGCGAATGCCGATCGGCCCGTTCGGCCCCGGTATCTCCCGGTCCCGCACCTCGAAGAGCGCGGCGGGCGGACCGGCCAGCGCGCTCACCTGACGAAGATAGCGGCGTGCCGACTCCACCGAGCCATCCCGGTCGTCCATCCTGGCCATCGCGGCCAGCACATTGCGAATCGCATCGGTGAAGGTCATATTTCCCGTAGCATGACACGCCAACAAAACAGTCAAAGTGACCGTGTGAAAATCGATACAGGCTCTTGAGCCCCGAATTGAACCCGCTCCTGAACACGACAGCCGCAGAACTCCGCACGCCCTGGACGTATCAGCCGATGTCCGGCTTCTACGACGAGATGATGGGGGGCGTGGGAGTGGTGCGGCCCCACTGGCAAACGCTGGTGGAGTCCCTCAATCAGGCGGGTCCCTCCGGCCTCGCGGAACGGTGGCGGGAAGGGCAGCGGCTCATCCGCGACAACGGCGTCACCTACAACGTCTACGGCGACCCGAAAAAGACGGAGCGGCCCTGGCCACTCGATCCCGTGCCGTTCCTGCTCGAAGGCTCGGAATGGGCCAAAATCGAGTCCGCCATCGCCCAGCGCGCCACTCTGCTGAATCAGGTGCTGCAGGATCTTTACGGCCCGCAGGAGCTCTTGAAGAAGAACCGGCTGCCGGCGGAACTGATCTTCGGCCATCCCGGCTTCCTGCGGCCCTGTTCCGGAATCACGCCGCCGGGCAATATCTGGCTCCACAGCTACTCGGCGGATATCGCGCGCTCTCCGGACGGGAACTGGTGGGTGCTGGCGGACCGCACCCAGGCGCCATCGGGTTCCGGCTATGCCCTCGAGAACCGGCTCGTCTCGCTCCGCGTGTTGCCGGACGTCTTTCGCGCCGGCAACGTGCAGCGGCTGGCGCCGTTCTTTCAGGCCTACAAGGACATGCTGCGCTCGCTCGCCCCGCGGCGCGAGAACCCCCGCATCGTGCTCCTGACTCCCGGCCCGTTCAATGAGACCTGGTTCGAGCATGCCTTTCTTGCCCGTTATCTGGGCTTCTCGCTGGTCGAGGGCGGCGACCTCACCGTCCGCAACAACAACGTCTATCTGAAAACGTTGGGCGGGCTGCTGCCGGTTGACGTGATCGTCCGGCGGCAGGACGATACGTTCTGCGATCCGCTCGAACTCCGCGGCGACTCCATGCTCGGGATTCCCGGGCTGGTGCAGGCGGTCTGGTCGGGCAACGTGGCCGTGGCCAACGCGCTCGGCACCGGGCTGGCGGAATCGTCCGGTCTCGCCGCGTTCTTACCGGCTCTGTCGCGGCACATCCTCGGCGAAGAACTGCGGATGCCGAATATCGCCACATGGTGGTGCGGCGAGAGCGCGGCCCGCCAGCAGGTGGAGAACCGCCTGGGCCATCTCGTGCTGAAACCGGCCTCCCCCGCGCTCGATTTCGAACCGATTTTCGGCGCGCGCCTCGGCCCGAAGCAGCGCGCGCTCCTGATCGAGAAGATCAAGGCCAACCCCGCCGCCTACGTCGCCCAGGAACAGGTTTCGCTCTCCACGGTGCCGGTGGCGCAGGACGGCCGTCTCGACCCCCGGCACCTCGTGCTGCGCGTCTTCGCCGTCGCCTCCGGAGGCGGCTATGCCGTCATGCCGGGCGGGCTGACGCGCATCAGCACCTCCCTCGACAGCCTCGTCGTCTCCATGCAGCACGGCGGCGGCAGCAAAGACAGCTGGGTGCTGGCGGAAACTCCCGCGCCTCCGTTCAGTCTGCTGCGGCGCTCGGCCGGGCCGCTGCCCGTCAGCCGCGCCACCTTCGATCTGCCCAGCCGCGTGGCGGACAACCTCTACTGGCTCGGGCGCTATCTGGAACGGTTCGAGACCGCCGTGCGCACCGTCCGCGTGGTTCTGCCGCGCCTGCATCAGGAGGCCGACGCCCCGGCCGCCGCCGCCCTGCAGGCCTGCCGCAACATCCTCGCCGAAGGCGGCTGGGTGAAAGCCGGCGACGAACGCCTCAACGAAGACGAGATTTTCTCCACCATCCTCGATGCCGAGCTGAAGACCAGTCTGCGCGCCAGTTGCCGCGATATCCGGCGCCTCGCGCGGCTGCTGCGGGACCGCATCTCGGCCGATGCCTGGCGCGTCCTCTCCCAGCTCGAAAAGCAGTTCACCGGCGAACTGCCGCCCGAACCGCTGCGGAACAGCTGGTCCCGCGAACTGCTCGACAACGCAGTCATGTCGCTTTCCGCCTTCAGCGGCCTCGCGACGGAGAACATGACACGTGGCCACGGCTGGCGCTTCCTCGACATGGGCCGCCGCCTCGAACGCGCCATGCAGACCGTCCTCCTGGTACGGCACGGGCTGGGCTTCGTCAATGAGCCGGGCGAGGCGGAACTGCACACCGTGCTGGAGATCGCGGACAGCTCCATGACCTACCGGTCGCGCTATCTGAACTCCATGCAGGCCGATCTCGCGCTCGACCTGCTGCTGCTCGACGAAGGCAATCCCAGATCCGCCGCCTACCAGCTTTCGAAACTCCGCAAGCATGTGGACCGGCTGCCCGAAAGTCATCCCCCCAGCGGCACCCCCCGCGAGGCGCGGCTCGCCCTCAGCCTGCTGACCTCGGTGCAACTTGCCGAGACGCGGGATCTTGTGCGCCTGCCCTGGCTCAACGAGTTCACCGGCCGGCTGGAGGGCGACCTGGCGCTGCTCTCCGACACCATCAGCCGCGTCTATTTCATTCATCAGCTGCCCCTCCAGGCACGGACGTAGAGATGACGGTCTCCACCACCCACACCACCACGTATCTCTACAGCGACCCCGTCTCCATCTGCCACACGGAGGTCCATCTCGCGCCGCGCGACTGCCCCCATCAGCGGCTCATTTCGCATGAACTGAGCGTCACGCCCAATCCGGCGTTCCGTGTCTCCCGCCGCGACTACTTCGGCAACGAAATCACCATCTTCACGATTCAGGAACCGCACCAGACCCTCAACATCACCGCCCGAAACGAAATCGAGATGCGCTCCGGGCCGGAATACGCGTTCCCGCCCGCCGCGGCGCAGACCCCGCCCTGGGAGCAGATCCCCCGCGAGATCCGGACCGGGAAGACCGACGAGATCTTCCGCGCGTCGGAGTTCCTCTACCGTTCGCCGTTCGTCCGGCCCAGTCCCGACTGCGAGGCCTACGGACGCCAGTCGTTCACGCCCGGCCGGCCGCTCCTCGAAGCCAGTCTGGATCTTTGCCACCGCATCTTCTCCGATTTCCGCTATGACCCGCGCGCGACCACCATCTCGACCCCCGTCGCCGAGGTTCTCGCCAAGCGCAGCGGCGTCTGTCAGGATTTCGCGCACCTGATGATCTGCTGCGCGCGGTCTCTCGGCCTGCCGGCGCGTTACATCAGCGGCTATCTGCGGAGCAATGCGAGGACGCTGGGCGGCGAAGCGTCCCATGCCTGGTGCGCCATCTTTTGCCCGGAACTCGGTTGGCTGGAGTTCGATCCCACCAACGACGTGATGCCGGCGGGGAATCACGTGACCATCGCGCACGGGCGGGACTACTCGGACGTGGCGCCGGTAGTGGGTGTGGCTCTGGGCGGCGGCGAGCAGTTGATCAACGTCTCGGTCTCGGTGCTGCCTCCGGCGGCCAATTGACGTGCCCGCTCCGGAAGAACACGAACGGTGGATGAGAGAAGCGCTGGCGCTCGCGCGGGAAGCCGCCGCCGCGGGCGAAGTGCCTGTGGGATGCGTGCTGGTGGCCGGCGGCGAAGTGATCGGCAAGGGGCGCAATTCGCCCATCGAAATGCTCGATCCCACCGCGCACGCCGAAATGCTGGCCCTGCGCCAGGGAGCGTTCGCGCTGAGCAACTACCGGCTGAGCGAGGCGACGCTGTACTGCACCCTCGAACCCTGCCCGATGTGCGCCGGGGCGCTGGTGGCGGCGCGGGTGCAAACGCTCGTCTTCGGAGCCCGCGACCTGCGCTTTGGCGGCGTGCGCAGCAAGTTTCAGATTGCCGATTCGCCCCTGCTGAACCACCGCGTCGAGGTGATCGAGGGCGTGCTGGGGGCCGAGTCGACGCTGCTTCTGCAGCGCTTCTTTAACGCCCGCCGCGGCTCGGCCGATACCAGGTAGTTCTTTGACCGGGTAAAGTTGTTCTCTCGACGTGGGGCAGGATGGCATCCTGCGGCGGGTTGGAAACCCGCCAACACCCAGGTTGCCAACCGACGCGCGGATTGACAATCCGCCCACATGGACACCCGATTACACCGTCGAGGAACCAGCCAAAGCGGGGAGCACCGCGGAATCCGCGCGCAGGGAACGCCTGTGCTCCGAACGAATGCGGCGATCACCTGACAGAAGCACGGCTTCGCTGAGCACGCGCTCGCGAATATCCGGCCGCAGCATCCGCTCGGTCGTAATGTCTGCTTTCGTATTTAGCTGAGCCTGAAGCTCCATGAGAAGGCCGCCCATGTCCATCGGACTCCGATCGCCATCCAGATCAACCAGCAAGTCCGGATCGCTCAAATCGTCCGCGTCGCCTCTCGCAACGGATCCGAACACGCGCACGTTGCCTGCGCCATGGCGGGCGGCGGTTGCCAGAATGGTCTCGCGACTCTCCGTCACAGGCTTTCGAGCGCCATGACTCTCTTATTTGGACACGACAGGGCATTGGAGGCATCCTTCGTTCCGGGCAGTTCAGCGCATAGCGCGTTTTCGACAAAGTGGTCGCGGTCTGCCAGACCGCGGTTGATAACTAATGTACGGGGACATAGCGCCGATGCTGAGCGCGTACGATTTTCGCTTGCTGGACCGAACCCTCTTTGAAGGGTTCAGTCGGGCAGATCAGGAAGTCGGCGAAAAGGTTTAGCATGGACGCGGGGCTGGCGTACCTGGTCTTGTCCGGCTCTTTGACGCCAGCCTCAAGCCAGCTTACAACTCTGGCCCAGGACGATTCATCAGGTGTGTAATCGTGATGCGTCCCGATGCGCCAAACCCGAAGTTGGCCATCGCCGCCGTATAAGTGTGCTCTTCCATGAATTGTGAAGCAGGCCTCGCCTGCTTGTAATTGAAGAGCCACGAAGCAAACCGGAAAGAACAGTAAAAGCCCTCGCAGACGAATTGTGCGCAATATCAATGAGTATGCATCGCAGGTCTCCGCGTCAGGTGAAATAAAACCCTGTGCGCCGCATGACGGGCAGGAATGGATGAGTGCCTCAGGCCAGCGCCAGCATGCGGGGCGGCTCGATTTCCACCTTTGTGTGAAGTCGGACGTCGAGCGCATCGAGGATCTTGATTGCCCGCTCCACCGTGATCCCGAAGTACTCATTTCGCTCGTCTCTGGAGACCTGCGATTCATGAACGCTCAGCCCCCTCGCCAATTCGCGCTGTGACACTCCCTTCGCAATACGAATCGAGATGAGCAGATGCCCGAATCCACGAAAATTCTCCAGCTCGTCGAACTCGCCCCGCTTCAGCCGCTCGTAACTCTCAACTTCCTCGGCCAGCTGCAGATGAAAGGATTCCATCGGATCGATAACACGCTGAATCTCCTCATCGCTGAGGCCCGCCTCTTTCAGTCTCGCGCGGTGATCGATGAGCCGTTCACGCTCATCCGCGACCCGAGTGGAGGCTTCCTGATATTCATTCTCGTTGCGGATCATATCGAATCTCCATATCTGATTTTCACCATTCCCCTGGGCTTACCGTTGCGCCGGCACTGACGAAACGCAGCGGGAAATTCCAGCTCGTTGCCGTGTTTGTCGGAAATGCCGCTGCCGATACCGAGACCTGGAATATGGGGATAGAGTTCGACTCTGTACCGGTGCCACAGCGGGAGCTGTCGCTTCGGGTAACCACGGTAGGAGCGCCGCGAGGCTGGATCCCAAGTCCACACCTTCGATGGGTCCAGCCGATTGAGCTGCCGCTCCAGCTCGCCCGTTATCAGTTGCCTGAAGTCGCAGACGAAATATCCGTCAATATCGTTCGGGTGCCCCTTATCCTCTACGAACGAGCCGTCGGCAAAGATGTCGCGAACGCCAACCGCCCGGAGCTGCCGGGTCAGAACTTCAGGATTATCGACCAGTACCGAGCGCCACGCGGAGTCCCAGCTCTCGTGGTCGGTGCCCCCGCGCGGTCCCAACACCAAAGGCGACGCGCGGAGTTCTCCGAACGAGACTTCATAGTCTCCCGGAGGAAGCAGCCCATCCACATCGAAATCCGGAATCATGGCACCATTAACATCCTGGCCGTGCTTGACGCAGATTTCAAGTGCGTGATGGTTTGGGTGGGGTTGTTTGGGTGGTGTCGTTTGGGTGCAGTGATGGAGGATCAGTGGCGAGCGATCAGCCCCGCCCACACCCCCTCAGCGCTGATCAGCCAGCCCAACCACAATAAGCACCGCGTAATCCTGCTTCCGGCATCCGTTCACCACGGGCATCGCCGCCTCCGGAGTCACCGGAAAACCGGTACTCCGAACATTCGAAGGCGAGCACGCATTCTTATCCGCAACCGGCGTGTATCGCGCCGACCTGCATCCCAGATGCGTGACATCGTAAAGCGTCGCGCCATCCCCCAGTTCCCACCGCTGATTGCCGTCCTTATCCTTGGGCAGAATCGTCAGCACCGCCGTCACCTGCCGGTCGCCCGTGACCAGGTATTTCCCGGCCGGCAGCGGAAACGTCGGCTTCTCCATAATCAGGCCGTGCTCCTCCAGCCACCAGTCCGCGGCGTCGAATTTCCACTGTGCCGGCGCCACGCCGCCCGCCGCCTTCAACTTGTCGTAGCGGTCCAGTTTGCAGCCGCGCGGACCCGGATCCTGGCTCCAGAGTCCCCACGCCTGCGCGCCGTTCCCGGACGTAGCCCCAGGATCTCCCAGCGCCGCGATGTACTGCGGCTCGATGCGCCGGAACTTCGAAAAGTCGGACCCCGCAGCGTGGACCGGCTGCTGCAGGCCGGCAGCCAACAGGAGGCAGCCCATATGCAGATGCAGGCGACTAACGGACGGCACGAACTGGCGGACGTTCATGGGATCATCCTACACCAACCCGCGCGCCTCGGGGCCATCACACGGAGGCAGCGGCCCGTTGTCCCCTTCCACAGCCCGGACCGGACGCTCTCACGGTCCGGGAACCACATCCGTGAGTGCCCGCGATTTCCCAACTTTCTTCCCCACAAAATCAACCACTTACCCCACTCGCCCATCATCCGCTTCCACGCCCCGAGCCATCCTCGGCCCAGGAAGGAACCACTATGTCCACACCGCAAACCGACATCCTCGACCTCTTCTACACCGGCAATTTCGTCCTCCCCCAGGACGAAGCCGAATACGCCAAACTAACCGGCCAGCTCTGGGACCGCCTCAACCCCCAGGACGCCCTCGAAGGCGCCTACGCGATGGAAATCCTCCGCGCCACCTGGCGTCTCCGCCGTTGCGCCAACGTCGAATCCGACCTCGCCGAAAAAGCCCTCGCCCGCGCCGAAAAAGACGCCGCCAAAAACGGACACAACGATCCAGCCGACGCCATGCTCCACGCCAGCCTCAACGAAATCCAAACCTCCGTCGACCGCGCCCGCGTCCAGGCCCGCGGCATCCTGAAAAGAGCCACCGCCGAACTCCGCCGCCTGCAAACCGAACGCCGCCTCCGCGTCGAAACCCTCCCCGCGCAATTCGAACCCAC
>Ga0073936_10006981_pt1 | contig 14718 bp, 13 predicted proteins | sample AliMusrvi5mmetaG_FD_87041 | JGI IMG/M metagenome (GOLD analysis project Ga0073936, IMG submission 87041) | Freshwater lake bacterial and archeal communities from Alinen Mustajarvi, Finland, to study Microbial Dark Matter (Phase II) - Alinen... | ecosystem: Environmental > Aquatic > Freshwater >... | reverse complement strand
CCGTGTCGCCATCGCGCCAGCCTTCATGAATGCGCTCCGCCGTCGGCAGGCTGCCACGCGTTTCCTGCCGCGTCGGCAGGTTGTTTTTTTCGCCGAGATGGAATTTTTCCGCCAGCGCCACCAGACGCAGACCAAGCGCTTCGACCTGCCGGAAGGCGTCGGGCCGCCCGGCGGCTTCGAGCTGGCCTTCGGTCATCGTGCCGTTGGCGTGCAGGGCTTTGTAGTGGAAGGCGGGCATGGGGATGAAAAGTTTTGATCCGAAAGCGAGTTTCGCGTGCAACCAAACTTAATCGGGAGCTTAATCGGGAACTTAATCGATTAAGCTCCCGATTAAGTTGACACACAACCGAACGGGTCTACTTCTGCTTCGTTTCCTCCGGCGCCAGCCTCGCGCTGGCGGCGACTTCCTTGGCGGTTGTCACGGTGAGTACCTCCTCGAAGGTTGTGATCCCCTGCCGTACGAGCCGCCAGCCGTCCTCGGCCAGCGTGCGCATGCCGGCGCGGCGGGCCGCCTCGCGAATCTGGTCGGTCGAGGTCCGTTGCAGGATCAATTGGTGGATGTTCTCGTCTGCGTTCATCCATTCGAAAATCGCATGGCGTCCATGAAACCCGGTCTGGCGGCATTCGCGGCACCCCACCGAGCGGTACACGATCGTGTCGGCAGGAATGCCGACCTGCGCCTTGAACTCCCGCGTGGATGCGGAATCGTCCGGCTGCCGGCAGTGCCGGCAGAGCACGCGCACGAGGCGTTGCGCCAGCACGGCTTCCAGCGACGAGGCGACCAGATACGGTTCGACGCCCATGTCCACGAGCCGGGTCAGCGCGCCCGGCGCATCGTTGGTGTGCAGGGTCGAGAACACCAGATGTCCGGTCAACGACGCCTGCACGGCGATCTGCGCCGTTTCGGGATCGCGGATTTCGCCGATCAGGATCACGTCCGGATCGTGGCGCAAAATGGATCGCAGACCGCGGGCAAAGGTCAGGCCGGATTTTTCCGAAACCTGGATCTGGTTGACGCCCTTGAGCTGATACTCGACCGGGTCCTCGATGGTGACGATCTTGCGGACGGCGTCGTTGATTTCGTTCAGCGCAGTGTAGAGCGTGGAGGTCTTGCCGCTGCCGGTCGGGCCGGTGACCAGCACGATGCCATGCGGCAGTTGGAGCACGCGGCGGAAACAGTCCTGTTCGCGCGCCCCCATGTCCAGCTCGGGGAGGCCGCGCAGGGTGGCATCCTGCCGTAGCAGGCGCATGACGACCGCTTCGCCGTGCAGCATCGGGATGACCGAGACGCGGATGTCCACCTCATGTTCATCGAGACGGATCTTGATGCGGCCATCCTGCGGCAGGCGTTTTTCCGCGATGTTGAGATGACTCAGGATTTTGACGCGGGAAACGATGGCGGGCTGGAACCGGTTGATCTGCGCCGGGACCGGAACCTCCTGCAGCATGCCGTCGATGCGGTAGCGGATGCGGAACTCGTCCTCGAACGGTTCCAGATGGATATCCGAGGCGCGCAGTTCGATCGCATCGCGGAGGACCTGGTTGACGAATCGGATGATCGAAGCCTCGTCCTCCAGACCGGCATCGAGATCGTTGTCCTCGCCCGTCTCGTCGAGGACCTGGATTCCCTTTTCTTCATCGAGCGTGCCGATCGTGTCGGCGCCGACGCCGAGACATTTTTTCAGTTCCCGCTGAATCGCCTCGCTGCCGGCGAGCACCGGCTTGAGGTTCAACCCGGTCAGCGTGCGCAGTCCGTCGAGACCTTGTGTGGCAAAGAGGCGGCTGGTGGCCATTTCCACGACGCCGTTCGCCCTTCGCAACGGCAGCAGTTCATCCTTCAACAGGATACGGGCTGGGAAAAGAGAAAGAAGTTCGCGGTCCGGCGCAATATCTTCGAGCGGGGCATACAGCAGACCGTATTCGCGCGCCAGCCAGCGCAACACGTCCTCCTCGCCCGGCATCGGAAGCTGAGCGCGCAGCAGGGTTGCCGCGTCGGTCGCAGACAACTGTCGCGCGGCGACCATCCGGTCGAGCAGGGAGGATTCGGCTGATAAGGGAGTATTCATGGGACCGGTCAGCATAAACACTGGAAAACGGAGATGAGAACCGCAGATTGACGAATATCGAACCGCAGAATGTCGAAGTTAAATCCGCCTGACAGCAAGATTTTTATCCTTCCTCATTCGGATCTCAACAATCGGCAATCTGCGGTTCGCTCCGGCGGCACCCGGTGTGTCGCGCAGAAGCACACGGACGCAGAGAAGAAATCCGATTCCATCTCTGCGCCTTCTACGCGGAAACGTTCGCGTGGATTACGGCACCAGACCGAGCAGCGCTGCCTGCGCCTCCTGGCGGACGGTGAGCACCTTGCGCAGGTTTTCCTGTGCGGTTACCAGCGCGGCTTCCTTCTCCTTACGGGATGCGCGGTATTTTTCCAACGCGGTCTTGATTTCAGCGGCCGGCGCCTTGTCTTCGATCGCCTTTTGCAGGGATTCGACTTCCGGGTTGGACTTGAAGGCCGCATTCGCGCGCGATTCTCCACCTGGAGGCGGATTGCCTGCGGCGTCAGACGGACGTCGTCCCATGCGGCCGGGCCCCATTCCCTGCAACATCGTTTCCCGGCGGGCCTCCATCACCTTCTGCACCAGCGGCTGCACAACCGCCCACTCGGCGTCGTTTGTGAACGCAAGTTGATTTTTGATGTTGTCCAGCATGTGCTGCTGGAACTGCGCCGGATCGAAGTTCCCCCGGGGGCGGCGTTCGGTATTGCTGTCGGGTTTGGCGTCTTGCGCGGCAAGTGTGCCGACGTGGACGCATAGGGCAGCGGCCAATCCGCAGATTGCCAGCCGTTGGTTGAGTCGCATGATGTTTCTCCTGCGTTGATTTGTTTTGTGTTTCGATTCGCGCAGCCATTCAGCCCGCGAATACATTTACTCATGCACGCACGAAATATGCCAGCGCTCCAGGAACCTGTCGGACTTGGTCTTTTGATCGATCAACGTCTTCTGCCGGCAGGTTCCGGGTCGGGAAATCCGCCACAACAGGATGGCGATGGCACAATCAACCCGTAACTTGGCATTGTTGTTCGGCCTTTGACTTCAACGTGCGCAAATATTGCTCAATTACGACCGGCGGTGCGCAACTCCTGCGCACGCCCGTGCCTCGGCATGGCCTTTTCCTGAAGCCCGCCGATTCTGCCTCACGCGAAGGCGCGAAGCCTGCGAAAGCCAATCAATAAGCAAAAATCAATCCGGTTTCGGTTCCGTTCGGGATAACTTCGCGTTTTCGCGGCTTCGCGTGAGATTAAAGGCGAAAGTGCAGTTTCAGGAAAAGACCATGCCTGCCCGTTGGTTGTGCAAGGATTGTCGATGCCTCAGGCGTATGCTATCGTAACCGCGGCGTAATCAATGAAGACCGTATGGCGATTTGCCGCCGTGTGGTTCGAAGGGATGACCGGCGATTGAACGCAACAGGTGACAACTACATGAATGCCTGCCGCACCGCGCTCGAACTGGCGCTGGCACAGGCGCCGTTCTATCGGTCGTGGCGGTCGCTCGATCCCGGTCCGGACGCTCCGGTGGCGCGACGCTTTGCGGCGCTTCCCGTCACGACCAAGCGCGACCTGCGCAGCCACATGCCGCACGGGTTTACGCATCGTCCATCCGAACTCAAGGCCGCGCTGGCCGCGGGTGCCGTGGAGTTGGTCAGCACTAGCGGCACCACCGACGACCGCTCATCGGTCCTCTGGCACCAACCGTGGTGGGATGCGTCCGAGCACGCCGCCGCCGGCTTGCACGCGGGGCTGGCGGAAGTCCTTGCCCGCGCGCCGCACGAGGTCGTGCTGACGAATCCGCTCTGTGGGGCGACGGTCTGCCACGTGGGCGATCTCCCGATGGCGGAACGCACACTGGGGCGGTTGCTCTTTCTCAACCAGCAGCCGGACCCGAACCGCTGGACAGCCGCCGAATGCGACCGGATGATCGACGAGATCAATCGGTTCCAGCCGGAACTGCTGGAGGCCGACCCGGCTTACCTGGCCATTCTCGCCCGTTACGCCGCGGCGCAGGACCGCGCCGTGCATGCGCCGCGGTTCATCACGCTGACGTACGAGTTCCCCGCGCGGGCGCAGCTCCGTCAGATCCGCCGCGCGTTTCCCGGCGTGCCGTTGGTGAGTTCCTACGGGTCCACCGAGACCGGCCATGTGCTGACTGCCTGCGAATGCGGCAGCTTTCATCAGAACACCGACTCCTGCCGGATCGACTTCCAGCCGCTGCGAAGCGTCCACGGACAGCCGCACACCGGTCGTATTCTTGTGACCGCGATCAACCACCCTTGGCTGTCGCTGGTGCGTTTCGAGCCCGGCGACCTCGTGCGGCTGGCCGATGCCGGAACGAACGGAGTTTCAAGCAATGGAGGGGCGAGCTCTGCGAGCCCTTCTTGGCGTCGCAGAGCTCCGCCCTCCAGTTCGGGTGCGGATGGCGCGGTCGGAAATATGCACGCGCCGTGTCCCTGCGGCCGCCGCGAAGGACTGACCGTAGCCGCCATCGCCGGTCGCACGCGCGACCTGACGTTCACCACCGCCGGCGCGGCTGTGACCGTGGACCAACTCGACGCCGCCACGGGCGAAATCGAGAACCTGCTGGCGTATCAGCTCGAACAGACCGGGCGCGATGACTATACGTTCCGGTTTGTGTCCGAGGCCGGCGCCGAGGCGTGCGTGCAGGATGCGGCCCTCGCGTTCCTGACGCAACTCTACGGTCCGGATGCCCGCATCACCACCCGCCGCGAAAGCGTCATCTCACCCGAGCAATCCGGCAAATTCCGCCTGGCGCGGACAACGTTTGCATGGGAACAAAGTGAGTTGTTTGACGCATAAGGGAAAACCGTTTGATTACATGGGGGAGTGCATCTTTGGAGGGCGGTCGGCCTCGACCGCCGCGTCCAGATGCTTGTCATTCGCGTGCCAGACGGGCACCGAGGCCGGTGCCCCTCCAGTGTGTACTCCTGTCGTTTTGGCTGTTGCCTCTTTCGTTTGCATAACCAATGACGCGGCGAAGCCGCAAATGACCAATGACTACTGACCTTCTTTCTTTCACCCGCGCCGACTTTCCGCTGCTGCAGCGCCGGATTGACGGACAGTTGATCACGCATCTCGACAGCGCCTCGACCGCGCCCAAGCCGCAGGCGGTCATCGATGCCGTGGTGCAGTACTACCGCGATTGCTCGGCCAACGTCCACCGCGGCGTGCATGTGCTGTCCGAGGAAGCGACCGCGGCCTTTGAGCACACGCGCCAGGAAGTAGCGTCCTTCCTGAACGCATCGGCGTCGGAGATCGTCTTCACGCGCAACAGCACCGAGGGGATCAACCTCGTGGCGCACGGACTCAATCTTGGTCCCGGCGACGAGGTGGTCGTGACAGCGCTTGAGCACCATGCCAACTTCATGCCGTGGCGGGTGTCGGCGCGCGCGGTGCCGGTCGGGCTTGGCCCGGATGGCGTGCCGCACTATGACGAGATCGACTCGCACCTCCGCGCCGCCACGCGCCTCGTCGCTCTTGCCCAGGTTTCCAACACACTGGGCGTGGTCGCGCCCCTGGCGCAGTGGATCGCCGCGGCGCACGCGCGCAACGTGCCCGTGCTGGTGGATGCTTCCCAGAGCGCCAGCCATCTGCCGATCGACGTGCGCGCCCTCGACTGCGATTTTCTCGTGCTTTCGGGGCACAAATTGCTCGGCCCATCGGGAGTTGGCGTGCTCTACGGCAAGCGCGAACGGCTCGATGCGCTGCGGCTCTACCAGGTCGGCGGCGGCATGGTGACCTACCACGGCGACGACCGCTTCGCCGTGCAGGACGTCCCCTGGCGGTTCGAGGCCGGCACGCCCAACATCGAAGGAGTGATCGGCCTGGGCGCCGCCATCGCCTATTTGCGGCGCATCGGCATGGCGGCGGTGGCCGCGCATTCGCAGGCGCTCGGACGGCATCTGGTCGAGGGGCTGCGCGCCATTCCCGGCACGCGCATCCTGGCGGATTCCGCGCCGCTGGCGGAGCGCATCGGGCTGGCAACCTTCACCGTGAACGCGCCCGGCCTGGGCGCGGAGGGCGTGGCCCGCGCGCTCTGCGACCGCCGCCAGATCCTGGTCAGCGGCGGCTACCACTGCGCCCACATCCTCCACCACCGGCTGCAACTCGCCGGTACCGTCCGCGCTTCGACCCACGTTTTCAACACGCATGCCGAAATCGACCGTCTCCTCGCGGCGCTGCGCGAACTGGTCGAAGGGTGAAGAAGAGAGTTCGCGCAGAGGCGCGGAGGGATTCGAGTGCGGACACAGAAAACACAGAGGACGAACGAGGGCACAGAAAAATAGCGCCGCATGGACGTAGACTGTTTGCGGCAACAGTCGATGGATGGTATTCCATGCGCAGAAAGAGTCGCGGATATGCAACTCATTCGCACGCATCATGTCGCCGTGATCTGCTCGGATTACGAGCGATCGAAGCGTTTTTACACCGCGGTTCTCGGGCTTGCGATCGTGGCTGAGACGTATCGCGCCTCGCGCAACTCCCACAAGCTGGATCTGCGTTTGCCGGATGGCGTGCAGATCGAGCTGTTCTCTTTTCCGAATCCGCCGAAACGCCCGTCGTATCCGGAAGCGTGCGGCCTGCGCCACCTCGCGCTGGAGGTGGATGACGTCAGGGCGTACGTGGCTTACCTCCAGACGCATGGGGTCATTTCCGAGCCCATCCGCGTCGATGAATTCACGGGACGGAAGTTTACCTTCTTTGCCGATCCGGACGGGTTGCCCATCGAGTTGTATGAGGCCTGACAACGGGCCGTCATCGAGCCCGCTATGCGCGACTGGGCGCATGGTTGAGTTGACGGCGCCGATTCGAGCGTCTTTGACAGGAATGCGTCTGCATTCCGGGCAAACAAAAAGGCCGCCCCCGGGAGAGTCGGGCTTGGTGCTGCACTCGCAGACACTTTTGCCCTACGCACCTATCCGGGGCCAGCACATCTCCCCGTCTCGCGTCGTAGTAGGGTTAGACCCCATGTCATTCCGAAAAGACGGCATGCTACTGTCATCGCATTAACGCAATCACGAAAGCAACGAGGTGGAAAATGAAGCCGAAAGCAATGATTTCCTTGGCGTTGGCAGCGGCGGCCGTCGCAATGTTGGCAGTCAGCACGCCGTTACGCGCGTCGGCCGGCGAGGACACGTTCGAGACGTCCTTCCGAAAGACGTACGCCTATCAGACGTATCTCAAGGACGATGCAATCCGCGCTGAGGTCACAACCGACGGTGTTGTTACGCTGACAGGGACTGTGGCCGAGCAATCCCATCAGACATTGGCACAAGCGATTGCGGCAAATTTGGCCGGCGTTGTGCGCGTGGATAATCGACTCGTGATCGGAAACGAGGCCGCCGCAACCAACAGGGATGTGTCGATCGCCAGGGAAGTGAACCTCGCGCTGCGATTTCATCGCAATGTCAACGACGGTCGGACGTATGTCACGGTGACAGATGGTGTCGTCACGCTGCAAGGCGTAGCTTCCGGCACGGCCCAGAAGGAATTGCTGGCCGCATTCGTCGCAGATGTCGCAGGCGTGAAAGGGGTGCAAAACGAGATGACCGTGGCGACGACGTTGGAACCGGTGGCGCAAACGTCGAACGAGACGCTGGACGACGCTTCCATCACCGCCCAGGTCGTGACGGCGCTGATGACCCACCGTTCGACCAGTTCTGTCATCACGAGGGTTACGACACGGAATGGCGAGGTCACGTTGACTGGCATTACCATGAACGATGCGCAAAACGCCATGATCGTCAAGCTCGTCACCGATATCCGCGGCGTGACCAGCGTGAAGAACCAGATGACGGTCGAAAACGCGCCCAGGACCAATTAGGGCGGTAGGGTTACACCCCATAGCCGCACCCGGTTGCATCGCGTAGTCTTCTTCTCATGAGAGACGGAAAGGCAACGAGTCACAACGGGAGGTGCTGGCAAAGCAAGAACGCGAGTCTGAACGATTTCACCGAACAGGCATCTTCAAAACAACGAAAGAAGTGAGGTAGCAAAATGAATCGGAAAGCAATGGTTCCCCTGGCGTTTGCAGCGGTTACGGCCGCAATGTTCATGACCAGCGCGCCGGTACGCGCGTCAGAGACCGATGACCGGATCGAGTCATCGTTCAAGCAGACCTATGTCTACAAGACGTATCTCAAGGACGATTCCATCAAGGCCGAGGCCGAGAAGGGCGTCGTCACGCTGACCGGTACGGTATCCGAGGAGTCCCACAAGAAACTGGCGCAGGAGACTGTGGCAGATTTGCCGGGCGTCACCAAGGTTGACAACAAGTTGGCTACCAAGGCCGAGGCTGCCGCGGCAAACGCGGATATGTGGATTAACCGCAAGGTGAAGTTCGCCCTGCTGGTCCACCGCAACGTCAGTGCCAGAAACACCACGGTCGAAGTGAAAGATGGCATCGTGACGTTGAAAGGCGAGGCGTCCAATGCGGCCCAGAAGGAACTGACTACCGAATACGCCAAGGACATCGACAACGTGAAAGAAGTGAAGAATGAGATGACCGTGGCGGCGACGCCGGCAGCGGTGGAGCGAACCTCGGGCGAAAAGGTAGATGACGCGTCCATCACCGCCCAGGTCAAGACGGCGTTGTGGAATCATCGCTCGACCAGTTCCATGAAGACCACGGTAACGACACGCAATGGCGAGGTCACCTTGACCGGCATTGCCAAGAACGACGCCGAGAAGTCCCTGGTCACCAAGCTGGTTGAGGACATCCACGGCGTGAACAGTGTGAAGAACGAGATGACAGTCGCAGCGGCCAAGACCGAATAATGCGATGCGTCGTTGTGGCCTGCTGGTGCATTCCCGCACCAGCAGGCGTTTATGGCAGACAGGTAACAGGAGCGACAGCATGAAAACCGCACAGTTCACCATCCCCGCCACTATCGCGCTTACGCGGTGGTCAGCAAGCACTCGTCGGCAGGCAATTGCGGCGCCACGAACGAAGAAACAGATCCTCCTGGGCCTTGTTTTGTCACTGGCCGTATTGGTGCCTTGGCAAACGTTGCAGGCCGCAGGTCCTGCGCCGGTCAACCTGGGATCAACGGCGCATTTCACGATTCTGTCCGGAGCGGCGATCACCTATCCGGGGTCCGGCACCATCAATGGCGATATCGGGGCATATCCGATCACCGGGGCTGCCATACACATACCCGCGTCCGTGGTGAACGGAACAGTCTATGCGAGCGATGCCACCTATCCGCTCGGCGCTTCCGTGGACGATCCTGTGCTGTTACTCGCAGCCAAGAGCGATCTGACCATTGCGTACGGCGACGCCGCCGGACGAACACCCGTGCCCGTCGGGCTGCCGTTCCTGAATCCAGGGGGCGGGAATATTGGCGGGATGAATCTCGCTCCGGGCCTCTACAAATTCACAACCACGGCTGTCATCTCAGGCTCGGACGTCACGCTCACGGGCGGTGCGGATGATGTCTGGATCTTCCAGGTCGGGACCTCGCTGGGCGTGGAAGCCGGCGTGAATCGAAAAGTCATCTTGGCTGGCGGCGCGCAAGCCAGAAACGTGTTCTGGCAGGTTGGAACTTCCGCGACGCTGGGAACGTACTCCGTGTTCAAGGGAACGATCATAGCCGATCAATCCATCACGATGGATGTCGGCAGCACGATGGAGGGCAGAGCACTGGCATTCTCAGGTCAAGTGGCATACTCCGGTTCCGGCGGCAGCCTGCCGAATAACGGGCCACTGACCATCGTTTCGGCGCACGGCATCGGCCTGCTGCCGGTTGGGGTCTATACCAACATGTATAACACGACGCTCACAAACGCCATCACGGGCCTGGAGACCATTGGCGGCACGCAGTATGTCGCCGCTGGTTGGACGTTGGCAGGTGGTGTGGACACAAACGGGCAGATGTCGGGAATCGCGACCAATATGACCATGGTCCAAACCAACACCGCGACCCTGACGTGGCTGTGGACCACCAACTACGCTCTGAATGCCTCCGCCGATCCGAATGGCAGCGTGACGGGCAGCACGAATGGCTGGTATTTGGCCGGTTCGAGCGTGACCGTCACTTCGGCGCCGAACCCCGGCTACACCTTTGCGGGTTGGACGGGCGATGTGACAGGGCCGACCAATAATGCGGTCCAGACGATGACCATGGACCAGGCCCGGACAGCGGTGGCGAATTTTGTCGTCGCCACGGGGCCGACCCAGACCCTGACCATCGTCTCCGAACACGGCATCGGCCTGCCGGTGGCGGGAATCTATTTCACCGGCAGCGGCGATACGCTTACGAACCGCATTACGGGTGTGGAGACCATCGGCGGCACGCAGTATGTGAGCGCGGGCTGGACGCTGACAGGCGGTGTGGACACAAACGGGCAGATTTTGGGCAGCATGACCAACATGGTTCTGGTCCAGACCAACAGCGCGGTCCTGACATGGCTGTGGACCACCAACTACGCTCTGAATGCCTCCGCAGGTTTGAACGGCAGCCTGACGGGGAGCACAAACGGCTGGTATCTGGCCGGTTCGAGTGTGACGGTCACTTCGGCGCCGAACCCCGGCTACCTCTTCGCGGGGTGGACCGGCGACGTGCCGCCGGGTTCGACGAACAACGCGATCCAGACGATGACGATGGATCAGGCGCGGACGGCGATGGCGCACTTCGTGCCCGGCCCGGCGGTGGACGTGACCCTGACGATCGTCTCGGAACATGGCACCGGTCTGCCACCGGTGGGGGTCCACACTAATGGTGGAAACTCTACGCTCACGAACAGCATCACAAGCACGCAGACGATCGGCGGCACACAGTATGTCGCCACCGGCTGGAGCATGACCGGCAACGGTCCGATTGCGGGCAGCGGGACCAACATGATGATGATCCAGACCAACAACGCGGTCCTGACGTGGTTGTGGAGTACGAACTACTGGCTGGCAATCAGCACCAATGGCAGCGGCAGCGTCACGCCGACAAATGGTTGGCATGCCGCTGGTGGTATTGTCATTCTGACGGCGACGCCGGGCATCACCGGCAGTTCCGTCGGTTGGTCTGGCGACACGAACGGCTGCATTGTGGTGGGCGCCACGCTTGCGGTACCGATGAATCGGGCCCGTGCGATCACAGCAGTTTTCGCGGGCAGTGTGCCGACGATCTCCGGAAAAGTCACGAAATCCGGCACGTCAACCGGCGTGACCAATGTGCTGATCACGTTGACCGGGGGTGGACTGGCCACCACCGATGCATCCGGGAACTCCACTTGTCACGTGCCTGTTGGGTGGAGTGGCATCGCGACGCCGTCCTCCGGCACCGGCGGAACATTCGCGCCGACGAGCAAGTCATACAGCAAACTGACCGCCAATTCAACCGGGCAGAACTACATCTGGACGCCGACGCCCGCCAACCCGAAGATCTCGGGTAAAGTTACACAAGCAGGCACGTCAACTGGCATTGCCGGTGTGCAACTCATATTCACCAGCGGAGGCGGTACAGTCACTACGGATGCTGGAGGCAATTACTCCAATGTCGTGGCGTACGGTTGGAGCGGGACCGTAACGCCGACCAACCCGGCTGGCGGCGCCTTCTCGCCGAAGAGCAAGTCGTACAGCAAGGTGATCGCCAACGCAACCGGTCAGAACTATGTTTGGACACCGCCGCCCACCGGCCAGAAAATTGAGGGCATGGTGATCCCCGTGTATTCATTGTCAAAGGTGGGTGTTATCGTTCTGACCTTCTCCGGCGTAGGGTCGACCGTGGCGAACAAAAATGGCAGCTATACCATGATCGTGCCGTACGGTTGGAGCGGTACGGTGACACCGTCGGCCACATTGCGCGGTAACTTCGCGCCAGCGTATCGGTCGTACAGCAATGTGATCGCCAACAAAACCGGGCAGAACTTTTCCTGGAAGGAACAGATCTTACTGCCTGCGCCGCAGATCGTATCCGATGAATCCGTGGCAATTGCTCCCGCCGTGTTGCTGCGCACATCCGGCACTGCGCGCTGGTCGGGTAAGAACGCCAACCTGGCTCGGCGGGCATCCGAACTCCTGTCCATTGCAATAAACGATGGAGCGCCAAAGATTACGCTGCCGGTTGCGGTTGCGGATCCGCGTGACTTGTCCGTCACGGTTGAGATCGATCCGTCGTTACAGGGCGTCGTGGAACCCGCGGGAGAAGCGGCGGTGATTTTCTGGAACGCGGGCGGCACGGTGACAACGGGCTCACGTCTGCCCGGCGCCACCCTGATCGGATCGGTCCTGTTTGTACCCATTGGCGACAACGTCGTGCTGACATGGGATTTGACGCTGCTCAAGCCGTAAGATTTCAAAGTTTGGATACGGTGCCCCCCGTCGCCTGCTGGTGCCTTCCTGTGCCAGCAGGCGAGCAAACCGGAAAAACAGAAAAGGAACAACAAAATGCCTATCGGAACGATACTGCTGATCGTCTTAATTCTCATGATGGTGGGTGCGCTGCCCACCTGGCCCCACAGCAAGAGCTGGGGGTATTACCCGAGCGGCGGGCTTGGTCTCGTTGTACTGATTCTGCTGGTGCTGGTCCTGATGGGCCGGATCTAGAGCGGCCGACGAGCGCACTTTTACAACAACAAAAGGGGTTACCATCATGGAACGCACAAGTAACGAAAACATCGCCGAAGCTCTGAAGCTTCTGGAGGAGGCGGCGATGCAGAAGAAGGACGAGTTGAAGCATGTCATGTCCGACAAGTACACCAATCTGCGGAGCCTGATCCTGGAGAACGAGGGGGGGCTCATGAAATCGTTGGCCAACGCCAAGCACCATGCGCTCGATGCGGTCACGCATGCGAAGGAAGTCGGCATCGAGAAGGCTCGCGATGTCGCCCGCGATGTAGACAAGAGCGTGCATCAGAATCCGTGGCCCTACCTTGCCGGCACGGCCGCCGTTGGTTTGTTATTCGGCTATATTCTTGGACGAAACCGGAAGTAACCGCCTGCAATAGGTAGCGTCATGTTCCAATACCTGCTCAAGGGAATATTGGCCGGGATTGCGATCAAATTGCTGGCCAACTACCGGCAGTTGTCGGTTCAACTGCTCCAGATCGAGGCGGCAAAAGCTTATTTGCACGGTGTGCAGATGGTCCGAATGTCGGCAATCGGCCTGATGCGGGTGGGCTTGTTCGTTGCGCTGATTGGCGTTGGCGTGCTGTTGTTGCACGTTGGCCTGTTTATTCTGCTGCCGTGGAGCGTGGCTGCCAAGGCGGTTCTCGGCATGTGCTTGGGATTGGCGTACGTGATCATCGGTTGTGTCGCACTTCATGCGGCCATGTCAGAGAAAAACTGGATGGAAAAGTCGGGCGCCACGGACATGCTGGAAGACGCGATCGGGCTGTCTAAGGAAGATCGGCCCGTCGGGTAGGGTATCACCCCCTAGCGGCGGATGTTCGCATCGCGCAAAGTGTAATACGAAACAACAGGAAAACAGGAGAACAAGGCATGAAAACGGATGTGGCGATGATCGCAGGTATGATGGCTGTTGCCGGAATCGTGGCCGTGGTTGGGTGCAGGCAGAAGTCCGAGGCGGAATCGCCCCAACCGGCTGGGGCCATGGAGCGAACCGGCGCTGCACTGGATCGGGCGGCAGAGAAGACGGCGGAAGTGGCAACCAACATAGCAGTGAAGACCGCCGAGGCGGCCAAAGAAGTGGGAACGGCAACAAAGGATGTTGCGGGACAGGTGGTTGAGAAGAGCGGCGAAGGCCTGCAAAAGGCTGGCGCCGCCGTCGAGAATACCGGCGCGGACATGCAGAAGTAAAACAAGGACAGAATAGGAAGCGGATTGGGTTTTGAACGACTGCGGCTCCATGAACAGTGTGGTTTTTGTCTAAGAATTTATCTGTAATCAATCCTCGTGCTGCGGCGCGCAGGGGCTGCGCGCCCTACCTTGTGGCGCCTGTTTTGGATGGTAGGGCGGCCGCTCCGCGGGCGCCGCAAGCGCGAAAAGCTGTTTGCGGATAGGCTCTAAGTCGTGAACGGATGTGCCCGTATGAAGGTTAAAGTTGCAGCCGAGGACTGTCCGTTCCAGCCGAAAGGCGAGGGATGCCTGTCGCGGATTCAACAGCCAGAATCTCGGCAAGCATTCGCCGTCCGTTGTCTGGCGCCAGGCGGGGGTTCCGTGTCGTCCGGCATCGTCAAAGTCGTGTGCGAAGATATTCATGGCGTTGCTGCGCTACGGGTGGACGCTGCGCGTGGAAGAATTCACGTGCTTTACGACGGGACAGCCGCGACCATCCAGCAGGTCGAACACGCGTTGCACATGCTCGGTCTCTGCATTCGTCAACCCGAGGAAAAGCTGTCCTCCGTCGTGAGTAGCACGTAATGCGGCAAACGCTCCTGCGCGCGCGTGCATTTTTCTGGAGGCAGATCATGAATGTTCCGCGGATTGACGGTTATCATTTTCACACGATTTGCGAAAGACATGCGGTGTAACCATGTCGCTTGCATTCAAGAACTACTACGACACACTCGGCGTAGCCTCGAACGCGAGCGAAGCGGAAATCAAGAATGCCTTCCGGACTCTGGCGCGCAAGTATCATCCTGATGTGGCCAAAGACAAGGCCGGAGCGGAAAACAAGTTCAAGGAAATCAACGAAGCCAACGAAGTTCTCAGCGATCCGGAAAAACGGCGAAAGTATGACGAATTG
>Ga0073936_10006973_pt1 | contig 14726 bp, 20 predicted proteins | sample AliMusrvi5mmetaG_FD_87041 | JGI IMG/M metagenome (GOLD analysis project Ga0073936, IMG submission 87041) | Freshwater lake bacterial and archeal communities from Alinen Mustajarvi, Finland, to study Microbial Dark Matter (Phase II) - Alinen... | ecosystem: Environmental > Aquatic > Freshwater >... | reverse complement strand
CCAGGCACTGGCCGGCTTGGAAAATCTTCAGCCGGTCGCTGTATTCGAGCAGCCTGACCTCGTCGCGTCGGGTGCCGGGCACCCAATAATAATTGGCGCCAAAGCTCATGAAGCCATATTCATCGGTGCCGCGGCCGTGGACCTTATAAGGAGCGGGCAACTGGGCGGGCACCGGGCGCAGGTAAGTGCGTTCGTGCTCGAAGGCCTGGGCCGGGATGAGTCCCGCCTTGCCCTGGGGCTTGTTATCCAGGCGCGTGGTGGACCAGTCGAGGGCTTGGCGGTTGAGGTCCTCCAGGTTCTGGAAAGTGCGCCCGGGCAGGAAGTTGGTCTCGACCGTCCAAAAGCTGCGTTCCTCGCCCGCCTTTCGGTCCGAATGCTTGAGCTCGTGGCAGCGGTAAGCGAAGCCATACTGTCTGGCGAAGGCCTCCATCTCCGGGTGAATGATCGCCTGGGCCCCGGTGCCGCGCAACCGCGCCAGGTTGGTGTTGTCGATGATGCACTGCCGAGCGGCATAGTTCCAGAAAGTGAGCGCCTCGTAAAAGAAGCACTTCATCCGGAAGCGGTCAAAGGCGCGGTAGAACCTGAGGTGACGGCGCTTGCTGTAGCGCAGGTAAATCAGGCTGGCGATGAGCCGGGTGCGCCGACCCGCCAACTCGACCTGGTAAAGGCTGGTGTCGTGCTGCATCTCCGCGCCGGGCTCATCGGGCACGTGCTGGCAGCGGACCTTGGGCGGGTCGCTGATGCCCAACTCCCGCAATCGCTGCGTGAGCGTGGAATAGGCCACCGCCACGCCCTCCTCTTCGACCAACTTCTCATGCACCCGCGCGATATGGCCTTGGCACTGCTGGTGGAGCCGGCGTAACAACTCTTCATCCAAAGCCAGCTTGTCGGCGCGGGGCTGTGGCTTGGGCGGCGCGCCCCCTTGAACAATGATGGTCCGCACCGTGTTGCGGCTCAGGCTCAGCAGGCGGGCGATCTCCCGCACCGAGTGGCCTTCCTGGTGGAGCAGGAACACGGCCTTACGCTTGTCCGTTTCGATCATGGAGTTGCCTCAAGGTGTGAAAGAAGGCCCGCGAGCGGCTCAGGATGCCTCCGCTCAACAAATGGCTCTGCGCGTGAAAGGCCCGGCTGGTCAGTTTGTTCTGTTCCTGGCTCTTGCCCATCACTCGCTGCATATATTTCTGCGTCAGTTCCAGGTCCCCCAGCAGGACCCGCTCAAACTCGTTGCACCCATCGGGGTTTGGGGGCATCTGGCGCATCCGGGCCAGCGGCAGCGCCAGGTTGCCTTTGCGGATTTCCTCCCGGAACGACGCCGGTCCACGAAAGAACCCGTGCGCCAGTTGTTCAATCTCGCGCACGCTCAAGCCCTTGCCACTGAGCGCCAGAATGAACTCCTGGACCTGCTCGGCACTAACCCCGTTCAGGCGCATGAACTGACGCAGGCAATACATGAAGCAGTAAACGGGAAAGGCCCCGGCGAAGAGTTGCCGGCGCACCGGCTCGCTCATCTGCGCCAGGAGTCCCAGGCGCATGCTCACCCAACCCTTGCTGCGGGACAACGCCGCCGCGATGTCCGCCACGCTCCAGTGACGCACGGTTTTGAGTTCGTCGATGAAGGCGGCCTGTTCGAGCAAGCTCAGCGCCCGGTCGTTGGAGGCGCGCAACAGACCCACGATGGCGGTCGCCTCGTCTTGGCCCAGCGAGCTATAGGGCACGGTGGCCAGGCGGAGTTGGCGTGCGCACCGATACCGCTTAAAGCCATTGAGCAGCACGTTCTGCCCCTGGACTCCCGCCGATCCGGCAGACAGGTCCACCCCTTCGAGTGGTTCCTGGATGCCGCGCGCCGCGATGGAAGCCAATAGCCGTTGCTCCGCCGCCGGGACTTTGAGCCGGAAGCGCTCATAACGCAGGTCCAAACTGGCCAGGTTCACTTCGTTATCCATAGGGTCGTCGTTTACGGAGGCTCCTCATGAAGCCAGGCCACAGTTTGATCGCGTTTGCAGCGGCGGGACATGGTGTGTTATCTCAAATTGCGCGCCAGCATCCGGAGCACCTGGCCGCCGCTGACCCGCCGGCCTTCAATCAGGCTGACGACTATCCGTACGTACTCGATCAGCAACGGGTTCCACCGGGCGCGGCGGCGCCGGGGCACCCGGGCTCGGGGCGGATTGGGGACTGGCTTGGGTGGGCAATACTGGCGAGGCCGACGTTGATTGAGGTCGCTCTTCTTGCGCTTTCCTTCGGGCTGGCGGTAGAAAGCGGCACTGCGCTGCCCCGAAGCTTGCTTGCGGTGGGCCTCCCGGCAACCGAAGGGACAGCGCAGGTCGTGCCGACCAGCATTGCGCGGGTGGGTCAGGAAGAAAATGCCGCAGTGCCGGCACCGGGTCAGGCAGGCGCGCAGTTGAGACTTGGCGTGCAGGACAGATCGCAGCAGCACATAATATTCCTGCACCAGCACGGCCACCGCGCCCGCGCGATACCAATCCGCCCGAAACTCAAAATGCTCCGCGATCCGAATTGCAAAAAACCAAAGCTCTCGCTTAGGATGCTAACGCTAAATGATATGTCCCCGTCTTACTGAATCGCCACGCCAGTGTCGATGAGGCGAGACGGGGATTTCCTTCGCCCCCCCCCCTTCAACGCTCGCAGCCAACAACGCGCCCAGGCTCGCACTACTTGGAAATGAAAAGCCCGGGCTCTACGCGCTGCCGGGGTGGATCAATTTATCTCAGCAGAGGCGGGTCAATTTAGCTCAGCAGCAACGGTCGCAGCAGGAAAGCTCCACCAACCCAGTTGCTTGTGCAGTGTAGAGCCTCAATAATGCGGTAGCGGCTCTCGATTCAATGCGGCGTGAATAAGCGTCCACGCGTAGGCAGTGTCAGCGCTGACCGGCGTGGCAAAAGTCATTCCGCGTCGCCAACTGCCAGGAGCTTCGGGGTGCACCCCGCTGAGGATCACCCACCCACCGCCACAAGTGCCTTGCACGATTGCTGGGGTCCCTTCCGGGTATTTGCCGATGACCGCCCCCCAACCCGAAAGCTGCGGGCCATCCTCCCAGTAGTGCTCGAGCGTTGTGCCCCTGGCCACGGTAATCGGCACCGCTGCCTTGCGAATACCGCGGTCTTCCGCCGCGTAAAACCCGAACTTCACGCCGGAAGTCAGATTCAAACCATTCGTGGGGGAATTCCCGGCAAAGAAAGCGCCGGCACAAACTCCCAGGTAATTCAAACCGTGCTGCACCTCGTTGCGGATGTTCGTCGTTGCGACCGGGGTAAGCCCATTGCCGATGTCGATAAAATTGCCGCCGGGAACAATCAACAGACGATAACCCCGCATCTGCATTTCGCTCATCCCATTCAATTGCGAGGAACTGGCCTTCGTATAGTTCACGTGCTGGTCTTTCAGGATCGCTTCGAAGGCCTTCACATCGTTAGGAGAGGACCATGTTCCGCCGAACAGGAGGATTTCTGCAGCGTCACCGGACCTTCGAGGCGTCGAGCCCGCCGCTTTGGAAGCGTTTGTGCCCTTCGCTGACGTGCCACCTTCCTCATTGCGGACACCGCAACCGGTGCAGGCCCACCAAAGCAGGACCAGGGAAGCGACAATAAGCACTCGACCCATTCCTGCCCGAGGGGACCAATGTCTCATCATTCCACCCATTTCCATTGTGGCCGATCGAGCAGGTTCTGCCCTTTGACCTGAGTTTGACCAAGTTCCTTTTCCAATTCGATAACCCGGGCGTCGGGGCTCGCGCCAAGCGCGCTCATAAGCGCCGGCGAATGGGTCACCACCCAGACTTGTGCGGCCTGGGCGGCCTTGGTAATCAGCTGTGCCAAGGCTGGGAGCAGATCAGGATGCAGGCTGGTCTCTGGCTCGTTCAGCACCATCATGGACGGCGGGCGCGGTGTGAGCAGTGCTGCTAACCAAAGCAGAGAGCGCAGCATGCCATCGGAAAGCTCAGCGCTGCTCAGTGGACGGAGCAGCCCCGGCTGCCGAAACTCGAGCGCGAAGCGACCATCTGGTTCAATGGCAATATTCAGGCTGGCGCCTGGGAATGCAGCGTCAATGGCCTCACTGACAGCATTTGCGTCCCCCACTTCAAGAATCGTTTGGATGGCCGCGGCCAAATCTCCACCATCATGGCCGAGAAGAGGAGTGCGGGTCCCCAGTCTTGGAATTCGAGACGGTGCATCGACATCCGTGCGGAGCTGATCATAGAACCGCCAACTGCGCACTGTTTCTCGAAGCAACAGCACTTCAGGCGCATTATTTGGATCGGCAATCTGAAGGAAGATGCTCTCAAATAGGCCCAGCCCATCAGCTAGAGTCTGCCACCCTTTCTCAGTACGGGCTCGTACCGCTGGACCGCTGCGGTCCACTAAAACCCTCTCCGGCTTGAACACCGGTCCGGACCAAATGCATTCGCGCTTTATCTCGGGGTCCAGAGCAAACGCGGAGTCGGATGGCGCCGGGAGGCCCATCGTAATGCAATAGCCGAAATCCTCCCCGGCAAATCCTAACTTTAGACGCACTGCGTCCTTGCGTTGAGTGCCTTGCACTGGAACCCGCCCAGCTCGCATATCACGCGACAATTTCTCCGGACCAGCCCAGAAAGTTGACTTAAGCCCGCCCTCGCGAGCGAGCGAGCTGACAACGCCGCCTGCAGCAGTATCAGCCTGCAGTCGCAAAGCTTTGTACAGGTTTGATTTTCCCGATCCGTTGGCACCCTGAATAACATTCAGTTTGCCTAAGGAAACTACAATGCTCCTCAGCGAGCGATAGTTCTCAACGGCGAGTGTGTGAAGCATGTGAGCCAAGGTATTTGCTGCGAAAGCCTTGTGCAACCGTAACGGATCACCGCTTCACTCCCTTGTTCTTTTTGTCTTTGGCCTTCGCGGCAATGTCGGTCGCTTTTTTCATCCACGCCGCTAGCTGCACCGAATCTTCCACGACATCGGCCGGAACCTCGTAGTAGCCCATCGCGCTGTCCTCCCCATAGGGCCGGAACGGTTCCATGCCGAGCCGTTCGAAATCCTGTCGGGTGGTGTCATCCACTTTAAAGTACAGACTGTCCTCGGCGATTAATGCGAAGAACAGTCCCTGGGTATAGATGCCTACACCACCGAACATCGACTTCCCGGTCACGGGCATCACTCGCCCCAATTGTTCGAGCACGAATTCGCGGTAGCTCTCGGATACGGCCATATCAGGATTATGCTGACGCCTCGCCCCGATGCCAAATGCGTTGAGAATCCCTGTAAACCTCACGCACGCGGTGAAACGGGATTTGATGAACCTGTCCCTCGAGATCGGCAAGCTGAAATGTTTTCGGGCTCTCCGAAGGAAAGAATACTTCCTTGAGCGGCACCAAAATGATTCGATCTTCAGCCCGATCGTAATATTCCAACTGGAATTCCCCCTTGGCGAATTCCAGATCCCACCGGATGCGATTCAGAAGTTCGTGGATTGGGATCATGTGATTCGGCCGCTTTACGACCGTTGCTGGATCTTGATGTTTGGTTCCAGGACCCAGGTGCTGTGACATTCCGGACATTTGGAGGGCTTGGTGAGTTTTGCCTCGGAAAACTCGAAGCCGCAAGCGCGACAACGTGCGGGTTCAATCGCCGCCCTGTAATCCGAATGCTTGAGGCTGCGCAGTAAGTGCTGCAAACCATCGGCGATCTGGCACGGCGATTCCTTCACCGCCCGGGCGATTTGGGAGACGCCCATCGGATTTCCGAGCAGCAAATCAATGCGGTGTCGCCACGTTTTCCGACCGAGCTTGAGCCTATTGCCTCACGGTTGTAGGCTCAAGTATGCCACTCTTAAGACTCGAAACTAGTGTAACGCTACCCGAGGACAAACGGAAAGCCCTGCTGGCGTCCCTCTCGAAAGCGGTCGCCGAAACCATCGGAAAGCCAGAGCAATACGTCATGGTCACCGCCAGTCAGGCCGCCATGTTGATGTCCGGTAAGCCGGGCGACGCAGCTTTCGTAGACATCCGGAGCATCGGCGGGTTGGGCGAGGACGTGAATCGGAAGCTCTCGCAGCAGGTTTGCGGGTTGCTCAAAGATTTCCTTGGGATCTCTGCGGACCGTATTTACTTGAACCTCACTGACGTGGACGCCGGCAACTGGGGTTGGAACGGGAGCACCTTCGGCTGAGGACCATGGACCTGCCCGAGGACAAGGGGACCTACCTCTTGATTGCGTCGGTGGCGCAAATGAAACGCCTGGAGATCGGCCGCCTTGGGACTTTCGACGTCGGTCCGGGTTCTTACGCCTACGTTGGCAGCGCGTTTGGTGCTGGAGGTCTCCGCGCGCGTATTGGCCACCACCTGCAGTCAACGGCTAGGCCGCACTGGCACATTGATTACTTGCTGAGAATCGCGGAGCCAATCGAGGTCTGGTTCAGCACGGCGAGTCAAAAACTCGAGCGCCACTGGGCAAACTTATTGGAAAAGGCTCCCAATTTTCGCATTCCGATTGCCAGGTTCGGCTCGTCGGATTATCACCGCAGCCGATCCAGCCACCTCTTCCACGCCAGGCGCCAACCTAGGTTTCGATGGTTTCAGCAGACTCTTAAAGAAGGGTTCGAAGACATTTGCACCGTCCGGCATGTGATTTCCGAACAGACCGCCGTGGGTGAACAGCCATGAACGAATCGCACGACATTATTGATATAGGTGTGAACCTGGCGCACCGATCGTTCCGAGCGGATCGGGACCAGGTCATTCAACGCGCGTTTGCTGCTGGGGTGCGGCGCATGATCATCACCGGCACCAACGTCACGGGGAGCCAGGAAGGAGTGCGGATTGCAGGCGAATATCCGGGGCGGCTCTTCGCAACCGCAGGGGTTCATCCCCATGACAGCCGGAACTGCACTGAAACCACCCTGTCGGAACTGCGTCACCTCGCGACGCACAAGGAAGTGGTGGCGATCGGCGAATGCGGCCTGGATTTCAATCGAGATTCCTCACCGCGGCCGCAGCAAGAGAAGTGGTTTGAGGCGCAGGTGGCGCTGGCAGAGGAATTGCAGATGCCTCTATTTTTGCATGAGCGTGATGCCCGCCAGCGATTCTGCGAAATTATGTCCGCTGGCAGGAAAACCGTCCCCGCCGTGCTCCATTGTTTCACGGGCACGCGTGAAGAGTTGAAGACATACCTGGAGATGGGGTTGCACATTGGCGTAACCGGTTGGATTTGCGACGAGCGGCGGGGAATGCACCTCCGTGAATTGATTAAGGAGATTCCGCTGAATCGCCTGATGATCAAGACTGATGCGCCGTTCCTTGCCCCGCGAATGATGGCGAGCAAGCCGAAGGATGGTCGCAATGAACCTGCCTATCTGACGTATGTCTTAGTCGCGGTTGCGCATTGTCTTGCCAAACCGCTCGCGGCCGTGGCGGAGGCCACTACGAAAACAGCTCGAGAGTTCTTTCGGCTCGCTGATTGAGGGAAGAACGAGGCGATCTGGCTCGTTCCTTCGCCACCTCTGCGTCGGAAAGCAGCGGTTCGGGTTCAGATTGGCCTTTTCCAAACAGCTTTGCCATTTGGCGCCTTTTGATTTTGGGTGGCTTCTTTTGCTACGGTTCATACCACCACGCCTTTTCGACTTTTGCACTTTGAATTTTTAGAGTAGCCCGCTTCTTCAACTCGTCAATGGCTTGCTTCCTTGTTTTGCCGAGAGCCTGTAATCCCAACATAGCTTCGAGTTGGGCGGACCAGCCGGTTGGCGTCTTGCATAGCAATATCGACCGGTCGGCCTCTTTAGCCTCTGCGACTGCAAGGGCATGGTCGATGGGGTTGCTCTCAACAGCCAGCATGGCCAACGCGACAAGGAATTCGGCCTCGGTTTTCTGATCCCGCAGCTTTCTGAGTTGCTTTTCGTTGGACTGCCGTAACACCCCTTTAAGAAACCTCACCCCGCGAAGGATGATTTCGTTGCGGATGAAGGCTGGAGCCGGCATAAACTTATCCTTCATCGCCACAGCCTCCGCAATGGCGACTTTGATGTTCTTTTTGATGTGGCCGCAACTTGTTTCGCAGCGAGAACCTTGGCAGTAACAGATTCGCTTTCAGCCAGTCGCCGCCGGGTTTCTTCTTTCCACTCCTTTTCGGTCAAGCCTTTCACTTTGCCCGAGGCGAAGTCGGCAACCCGTTCTCCTGCAATGGCCGGAGTCGCCCTCGGACCGTGGTCGAATCCAAATTCGTCCTGGTAACTGGTGGGGTATGCAAAGCTCCAAAATGGGCTACCGGTTCGCGCATCGAGGCATTCAACGGTTTCGTTGTCCGCCAAGCGATGGAAGAGAATCAGTTTGCGATCGGCCACCACCGGGCCGCTGAACCCATGGCCAACTGCCTTTTGCCAGACCACCGGCGGAGCGTTTGTTGACCAGCCTTGGCAGACATCGCCTCCTCCATAGACCCCATTGCGAGTGGGACCAAGGAACTGGGGCCAATCAGTGGCAGCTCCTACGCCCCTGGCACTCATACCAAGCATGATGACCAAGATCGGAAGGAATCTGGTTCGCATGGTGAAGCTGTAACCCAGAACGCTTTGATTTCAAGAGGCGGTCACCCACTCCCCTATCGTCAAGGCGTAGTAGGCCGCGTCCACGCAGACGGTCTTAAAGACCTTGGCGTATCCGGGCAAGCAGTATCGCTTGAACCGAGTTTCGGCAAACTTGTCCCGGTATTCGTAGCGGGTGCGGTCGTAGAGCATCGCGCACCATCCGAGGTATTTCCCGGAAGACGCGCCGACGTAAACGCCCTACGCCGCCAGCGAGGCGGCTTGCTGAGTGAGGTCTTGCCCGGTGAAGTTCACTTCCTCTGGGCTGTGTCGATGTTCTTACGCTCGTCGCCCATTTGTGATCTGAGATTCAGTCGGCTGGCAGCAGCGCCAGCGCGGCAAAGGCCGTCGCGCCGTCCGACATGAACATCCGCCTCCAGGGTTCGCCGTGGTCGCCCCCATGTTCCCGATCATAATTGAGCGAATACGTCCGCCAGCATTTCCAGTGGCTTTGGCCAATCTGACATTCCTGTTGATTGGCTTCCAGCCACGCCCTTGCCCTCTTCAGGCTTGAATCCGCGACAGGCAATTCCTCCTGGCGCAGAACGTAGGCGATGAAGCCCGTGGCATACCCATCCGACTCGGACAGCAACGCGACATCGGGCTTTCCCTCCGGCCCATACGGCGGATTGGGCTTGGACCAGGTCCATGGTCCCAGCCGGTAAAGGGACCAGCCGCCATCGGCGTTCTGCATCTTCTCTAGCTCGGCAGCCAACGCAACCGTTTGTTCACGGCTCAGCACGCTTGGCAAGCGGGTCGAGGCGAGCAACGCCCAAGTCCTGTTGTAGAGGTTCTGCTGGGCGTAATGCGCTTTCAGGTATGAGCGCAATCTGCCGACCCCTCCCCACACGTCCCCGTCCGTGCCGTTCCCATAGCCATGAGCGGTTCCTACCGCAATCGCGGCCAGGGCTACGCCGTAGTAAACGCTGTCGCTGGTTTCGTAAGGCTCCATCCCTTTGTCCAGCCAATCCCACGCTCCATCGGCACGCTGCGCTGCCCATAGCTCGTCCAGCGCCCGGTTGATCGGCGTGTATAGTTCCGATCTATTCTGTTCAGCGACTGCGTTGGCGAGAATCAGAACATTCAGCACAGCCTCGCTCCCGCGTGATTGTCCATCCTTGCCCTTGGACAAGGGTTCGTGACTGGCATAGGTGTTCACCCGGCGGAGCGTTTCGTCGAGCAGCTTGGCTTCCTGGGACGTCGGCTGACTCATCCCTGCCGCCTTGCGCAGCGCCGGGCGGGCCAGCGCATAAGGGACTGTATTGTGGCACGAGGCACACGAGGTAGTGCCTCCGCCAGTCCGCAGCTTGGTTGCCTTCTCGAACCATAAATCCATTCGGTCATCTAAGTATTTTGCCGCGGCCTGCTGGTCCCAGACGGTTTGTTTGTTCTGCATACTCGATGGCTGGGGAGGCACTGGGCCGGAGGAGGCTGCGATGGCTGAGGACAACCAAACGGCAGAGAAGAGGAGCACCAGGATCGACCAGCAGCGTTTCATCGCTTACCGTGTAGCTCCCACGAAGCTGCCGGTCAAGGTTCCTCTCCCGGCACCGTCAGGTAGGCGCGTTGCTAGGCCAGCTCTTGCCGGTTGAAGTTCACGGCTTGCGGCCTTCATCGACCTCGCAATAATCGAAGAAGGTGACGAGGGCCGTGCGGTGGGCCAGGCCGCTCGAAGCCTTGTAACGCTCCAACTCCTGGAATGACACCAGATGCCTCTCGTCAGAAACTTGCGTTCGCGCTTCGGCCAGTTCAATAACCGACGCGCCGGTCATTTCACCGGCAGCGATGTGTTTGTCGGCGTCGCCGAATTGCTGAAGGACGGTGACACCGTATCGGTGGCGGTCCAACGGAATTGATGCAGCGACTCAAGAACCAGTGAGGGAGCCTTTGCAGGTTGTGGCGTCGCGGCAGCGGCCCAACGGGCCTGCGCCGACCGGCTGAACCACTGGAAAACCACGAACGCCCCACCGAGCAGGAGCATGACTTCAATAGCGACCAGCTTGCGTTTCATACTACCCCTATAGACACCGGTCGCAATCGGTTCTGTATTTGGTCTTCTCCGATCTCTAAGACCTCCGCGTATTCCCTTACACAGTCGCGCTTTAACCCGGCTGTCGCTGCACCGACTACATGCTTGCTGCTGCCCCTGCACCTGCTGCCGCCGCTTGCTGGTCGCGGCTGAGTTTCTCAGCCAAAACAGGCGCGTTGCCGCTTCCCGGATTCTGTCCGGTCGCGATGGTGGCCAACCCCATGCCAAAGCCTTTGAGGGGGTTGTGCCATAACGTGACGCCGTTGAGCGCATCGAGGCAGAACACTTCACCGTAACAGGTGGCGATGACTCGGTCGTCCTCCAGCACGACGTTCACGAAACTGTAACCCTTGAGATGCGTCGTCCATTCTTGCATACCCGTGGCTCGATTCAGCGCGACGACTGATCCCTTGATGCCGATAAAGATGAGGTCTGAAGTTCTCATTGATTTCTTTTCTTTCGTCTTATTACAGGAAAGATCAACAGCTTGGGATTTTCCCGGATGACCGAGACGGAACGCTTGAACAGTTGCCAACTTCGCTGAAGTTTTTCGCTAATCGCATTCATGACACGTCATGCTCCGATGTGGTTTGCCGGCCGTTTGCCATTGCTTTTCAGGTCGGGCTTCACCGTACTATTGGTGGCGCATTTCGCCAGGTTGGTCCATTACAAATCGCTTGTGAATTTGGACCGGCTTTCGCCAGCCGACGAAGCGGAGCCGAGCAAATGGCCTACTTCTGCTTTTGGGCAGGCGCTGCGGCCTGTTGCAGCTTCGTCGCCAATCGCGCCACGCGCTCGCCCAGCCGCCGTGCGCTGTCCAGTTCACCTTCGCTCACACCGGGATCAAGGGGACCCGTCATTGCTGCGGCCCCAACCTCGCCCCACACGCTGCCGGTCTTGTCGTTCCGATAAAGCGGCCCGGCCACCACCATCCGGTTGTTGAGCATGAACATCACCAGCGACAGGATCACGAACTCCTTGCCGCCCGCCTGGCCGCCACCGGTTGAAAACGCTCCGCCCACTTTGTCGGTGAAATCCACCTTTAGCTTCCACGACCAGTCGTCGATCACCACCTTCATCCTGCCGGGAATCGTGCCGTAGTAGGTCGGGCAACCCAGGATGATCCCGTCGGCGCTTTCCAAGTCTTCCTTGGCGACCTCCGCTACCTTCTTGAGGCTAACGGCCACGCCGTCTATCCTTTTGACGCCTTCCACGACGCTCTGCCCCATCTTCTCGGAATTGCCAGTGAGGGAATCGTAAGCCACCAAGACCCGCACGATGCCGGATCCGTTATTTGTGGCGGGCGGAGCCTGGGTCTGCGCAGGCGCGTAGCGCAGCATGGTGACGATATATAGAAACGCCAAGGACTGGGCAGAATTACGGAAAGGGTTCGGTTTCATTGCGCAGGTAGGTTCGGAGGCTGCCTCCTCGGTCGCAAGCAATTACAGCCAAAGCCAGGACCAGTTCCAGGCAGAAAAGTCAGAGGTTCGGCGAAAAACCAGGCTGGGTATTCAAGAAGCCGCCACCCAAGACCTGGCTTGCGACACATGGGTGCACCTCGTGGTTCAGGTCAGCGCATCATTCAACCATTCCCTCAAGGCGCGTGGGTCAGGCTGGCAAGATGGGCTTGCTCTATGTGGCGATTCTGCGAAAAAATCCCAGGCAGGGCGTTACGGCGACCTCACGAGGCGATAGAGCCGCGTGGGCTGCCGAAAGGCGGTGACATCGAAGAAAAGCTGTGAGGTATTGGTCAAAGTGCCTGTATCCAGCGTCACCCAGGCGTCGGGCCAAACTGGTTGATGTAGTCAATGCGCAGCTCGTTGCCAATTGCTCCGGTGAGCGGGATCGAAGGAGCGTTAGGTTTTTGCCTGCTCTTATCTCAACTTCTCTTTTTCTGGTTCCATGCGAGGTTGTCACCGCGCGCCGGCAGCCACGCCCGCATGAATGTCCTGGGTAGCGGTCGGTGAGGTTGAAACAACAGGATACCACCTCCACCAGCATTCCTGCCCTCTATTTCTATTCGGTGGAATTGAATTGCGGGCGACTCAGCGTACCGCCAGTCTCTTCCTCGCAGCACGATCAATATGAAAACGACCGTTGTTGGGTTTGTCATCTCGACAGTGATGGGCATCGCCGCGGGTGCAGGGGCGCAAGTGGAGACCTCATCCGCTCCGCCGGGCGCCCTCCCCATCCTAAAAGCCGGCGCTCAGATCCGTGTAGCCAACAAGGCGCTCTCGATCGGTCACACCGCTGTTCCGGAAGTTCTGGACTGGAACAACGACGGCAAGAAAGATCTTTTGGTCGGCACCTTCGAGGCCGGCAAGGTGATGCTGTTTCTGAACCGCGGTACGGACGCCGCCCCTAAGTTGGATCAAGGGGTCGCGCTCCAGGCCGACGGCAAACCCATCGGGGTCGGGTTTGGCTGATGCCAAGGTGCTTGTCCACGTGGTGTGGACTGGAACAGCGATGGTAAGAAGGACCTGCTTGTCGGCGACACCGACGGTTACATTTGGATCTTCCTCAACACGGGCACAGGCGCCCACCCGGTGCTGGCACGGGGCCAGAAGTTGCAGGTCAATGGCAAGGACTTCAAACCTGAAGGTGGCCGCGCGAAGCCCTGGGTGGTCGATTGGAACAATGATGGCAAGAAAGATCTGATCTGCGGTGTGGAAGATGGGACCGTGTTGCTCTTACTCAACACCGGCAGTGCCAGAGCGCCTGCCTTCGCCAAGGCGACACCTCTGAAGATCGGCAACAAGAATCTCAAGGTCGGGATGCGCGTCTGCCCCGTTGTGTGGGACTGGAACAAAGACGGCAAGAAGGACCTTTTGTGCGCGGATGAAGACGGCAAAGTCACTTATTTCGAGAACGCGGGGACTGACGCTGGCCCGGTTTTCGAAAAAGGCGTTCCGGTGCAAAGTAGGGGATGGCCGATTAGCCCCCCGACAGGCATTTCCGCCAAAGCCGATATAACTGGGGATGGCAACCCGAAACTTCTTTACGTTGGACGCGAGGGAAACATCGAGGTTTATGGTGGCCAAAAGACGGGTCTGATTGAAGTCGATGGCCAGGCGTTTAAGCTGACTCGGGGCAAATTTAAAATGTCCACCGCGCTTTGGAACGACGACAAAAAGGCAGACCTGCTCCTGGGCCAAGATGACGGTCGTGTGCTGCTGCTTATCAGCCGGTGTGTTGATGAGAAATGGGCCTTCGAGAAACCGGTCGTGTTGCAGGACGGCCACCAGCCATTGAATGGCGGACGCTGCCCGTTCGTCTCGGTAATGGACTGGAACAAGGATGGCAAGAAAGACGTCGTCTGCTACGACGCGGACGGCCAGGTTTATTGGTTCGAAAACAAAGGCAGTGACGCTGCACCGGTCTTCAACGGACGGCAGGTCGCTCAGGCGGACTTTTCTCCGATCCACGGCGGTTACCGTAGCCACCTGACCGTCGCCGATTGGAACAACGACGGCAAGCAGGACCTGCTTTACGGCGTCACGAGCGACGACGACAATAAAGGATACCTTTACGTCTTCCTGGCAGAGTAGATGACTGGCCACTACCAGCAATGACTGAATCTGCCTTCACGCGAGGCTGAAATTCGCTCCGGGCAGCTACGCACACCTGCCGGGTGGCCAGCCGGTATGAAGGCGGACGGCGTCAGCGAGCTATTGTGGTGAAAAGCTCCGCATAGCGATGGGCGTGATGGCGAGAAAGGCTCATGTCGAGAGTGGAACATCGGTTTTATTTTCCTTCCGGTAACAGTTCCAGGCAGTAGAGAGTCCCGGTGGCTTTGAGGCCGTCCCGGATGTACAACCGGCCGCCGGCGTAGGCGGGGTTGCACCAGTTCGGACCGCAGACCTGCGCGCGGCCGAGTTCGCGGCAAGCCGCGGGATCTGCGGCGAGGAGGACCAGTTCACCGCCATCGGTGCAAACCAGAATGTTATCCCCCATCAACAGGAACGCTGCGTGGGCGGTCCCCGACGCCGTGGTGAAGTAGCCCCCCTGGGACCAGGCGATGCGACCGGTTTCGATTTCGGCGCAAACGAGCTGCCGGTTAGGACCCAGACCAAAGAGGTGCGTCCCCACGCCGACAGGGCTCGAAAAGTTCATGGCCAGGTTCTTG
>Ga0073936_10006972_pt1 | contig 14726 bp, 4 predicted proteins | sample AliMusrvi5mmetaG_FD_87041 | JGI IMG/M metagenome (GOLD analysis project Ga0073936, IMG submission 87041) | Freshwater lake bacterial and archeal communities from Alinen Mustajarvi, Finland, to study Microbial Dark Matter (Phase II) - Alinen... | ecosystem: Environmental > Aquatic > Freshwater >... | reverse complement strand
ATTCCACCCGGACGCAACCCCCGAGGCCGGACTTGAAGTTTCAAGTCTTGCGTCTCGCCCGTCGCTCGCGCTTGACCAATCCGCCAGTCGGTGCTTGATTCCGCCCCTCCGTTCCGCTGCTCGTATGAACGCCTGCCGAATCATACCCACCACCGCCGCCTGCCTGCTCGCCCTGAGTGCACTGTTCACCGCCCACACGGTTGTTGCCGCCGGTCGGGCCGAGGCCGGTTTCCCGATGGTTGATCCTTCGTTAGACGATCCCGCCAAGCCCTGGTGTTACTTCACCCATCCGGTGTCCTGCATCGGCATGCCATGGCAACCGGACCCGATCGGCATCCAAGTGACCCCCGAAGGCAACCTCTTCACCGGACGGGCCGAGTTCTGCCTCTTCTGGGGCGAGCACAACCAGCCGCTCGGCTGCCGCCAGCGCACGTTTCTCGACGGCTATATCCCGGTGGTTTCCGACACCTGGACGGCGGACGGAATCCGCTACGACTACGAGGTTTTCGGCACCACATTGCCCTGTGACCCGGGCAATGCCAACACCGCCATTTTCGCCAGGCTGAGCCTGCACAATGAATCTAACACACCATGCGTGGCCAAGGCCGCCGCCGCATTCCGCCAGAACGGCGGGGTGCGTCGCGAAGGCGATGCCGGATTCAACGCCAACTGGACCTACGCGGTCAAAGACCACCAACTCTGGCGCGGTCCCGCCGCCGACAAGCTTGAACTGGTCGGCGACTATCCGCCGCCATCCCGCTGGGAGTCCGTCAACGGCGTCCCCTATGAAAAACCCTTCAGCGGCGGCGAGTTCGGCGTCATCCCGCGCACCGAGGTCGGCATCGCCCGCTATGAAAAACCACTCGCGCCCGGTGAGACCATGACGCTGGTCTTCAAATTCCCGCGCGTCCCGACCGCCGATCCCCAATATCTGGCGGATCTAACCGCAGCCGACTACGCCGCCTGCCGCGAGCAGGTTGTTGCTTACTGGAAGGATGCCGTCACCCGCTTCAGCGTCATCCACACGCCCGGCGAGCCGATCATCGAGCAATCCCACCGCGCCACCGCGGTTCATGTCATGCTGGCCACCCGCACCTATGGCGGCAAAAAGACCCAGACCGACGGACTGCCCTACCCCGACCTCTTTCTCACGGCGGTTTATGATTACGCCGTGCTGTATGACAGCTTCGGTCTATCCGATTTCCTGCGCCCCAACTTTCCCAATTTCATCGCCCGCCAGCAACCCGACGGGCTGTTCGTGGATACCGCGATCAGCCACGGCAAGACGATTTTCTGTGGTCACGGCCAGCCGATGACCGCGATCAGCGAGAACATCCTCAAGCAACGCGACCGGGTGCTGGGCAAACAGTATTTCCCGGCGATTGGGAAAGGCGTCGAGTGCATCATCAATGATAGCAACACCCAGCCGCACGGGTTGATGCGCGCCTCCATCCCGTATGATAATGAAATGATCAAGGGGCAATACACCTGCCATAACTACTGGTCGCTCGTCGCACTCCGCTCCGCCATCCGCCTCGCCCGCTTCCTTGGCGAGGACGCCACCGCCGCCGAGTGGCTCAAGTTCCATGATCACTATGAGCAACTCGTGCTCAAGGCCGTCCGCGACAGCGCCGCCCCCGATGGCTATGTTCCCACCGGACTTTATGAGATCATCACCGGCCCCGCCGCGCGTGCCGACTTCGCCGAATTCCGCACCGACCAGGATTGGGAAAATGAAATGTTACTATGGCCCACCGAACTCGTGTCACCCGGGGATCCGCTCGTGGCCGGCACGCTCAAACGGCTGCATGACACGAAATACCGCGAAGGCATCATGACCTATCGCAATGGCCAGCACCTCCATCAATACATGACCTCGCGGGCCGCCAACCAATCCATCCTCAACGGCCAGCCGCAAGCAGCCCTGATAGATACCTATCATGCCTTGCTGCATTCCGGCAGCGCCTCCGAGAGCTTTGAAAACATGATCCGCCCGTGGACGGATCGCGATGTGGAATTCTGCCCGCCACCCCATGCCTGGGGCTGCTCGACCTACAACGGACTCATCCGCAACCTCTTCGTCATGGAACAAGGCGGCCGCGGCGGACTCGAACCGGAACACCGCGACCTGCTGCTGCTCAATGCCATCTCCCCCGCCTGGCTCAAAACCGGCGCGGCGCTCGGCATCGAAAACGCACCCACCTCCTTCGGCCTCGTCACCACCTTGATGACCCCGCGCCACGGCGGTGCCGATATCACCTTCAAGACCGCTTTCCATTCCCAACCCCGCAACCTGGTCATCCGCATTCCCTATTTCGCCAAGCTCAACTCGTTCACCACCGATGCCAAAAATTCCAAGCGTGACGGGGAACTCATCCGTCTCAGCCCGGACGCCACCAGGCTCGCGCTCGAGTGGACCCTCGACCCCGCCGCAGACCAGGGGCTGTTCCAATCCATGCTGCGCAGCTACCGCAGTGAAGTCGGCTTCTGGCCCGGCAAACGCAGCGAAATGCCCCCGGCGCCCACCGCGGTCCTAACAGCCGAGGAACAGTCCCGTCCACACCAGCCACTGTCGTTAGATCTCGTCCTCGCCGCGTGGAAGGCCGAATACGCCCGCCGCTTCGCCGCGCACGTCGCCGCCGGCGGCCCGGTGAAACGCTTCACGGCCGTCGCCATGCAATCCCCGGCGGAGCGCGCCGGCAAAGCAGTTGCAATCGGGAATATTGAAAACCTCGCCAGCGGCAAGAAGGTCACCTGTGCGCCCGGATCCATCCACCCCGAATTCGCCAACGACGGCAAAATCACCAACGACGAATTTTGGGAATGCAATGCCAAGGACGCGTGGTGGCAGGTGGATCTCGGCAAAGCCATGGAGATTTCCACCCTCACCATCATCCCGCTGCACAAGGACGACCGGGCCTATCGCTTCATCGTCAAGACCTCCGTGGACGGATCTAACTGGACCGTCCACATCGACCGGCGCGACAACAAGGAAGCCTTCGGCACCCGCGGATGCGAGGAAAAATTCCAAAACACCCCGATGCGCTACATCCGCATCGAAATGTTCGGCAACACCCTCAACGAGGGCAATCACCTGGTGGAACTCATCGCCCGCTGACGGAGATTGTCAGCAAGCTTCTCGCCATGACCGAACGGTCGGGTATTCCCAATCCGCATCCAATCACCGTAGTCCCCTAACACCATGAAAACCAGCCTCCACAAACCGTTGTTGGCAGTCACTTTGCTGACCGCGCTTGGCCATCCCCTGTCCGCTGCACCCGCCTCACTCACCGTGGATGTGGACAAGCCGGGGCACCCTGTTTCGCCGACTCTCTGGGGTGTCTTTTTCGAGGACATCAACCTTTCCGCTGATGGCGGCCTCTATGCCGAATTGGTGCGCAACCGGAATTTCGAAGACTCCGATAAACCCGAGCATTGGTCAGCCGTGGGTGGCGCTGCGGCACAAGTTCGCTTCGACGTGGACACCGCCAAACCGGTTAGCCCGGGGAACCCGCGTTCGCTCAAGGTCATTGCCGCGCCGGCCGCCGGCGCACGCGCGGGTGTCGCCAATGCCGGTTTCTATGGCATGGGCATCAAGCAGGGCGAATCCTACAAGCTCTCGTTGTTCGCCCGCGGCGGCGACGGCTTCAGCGGCCCGCTCACGTTTTCGTTAGAGAGCGCCGATAGCGCTGCCTATGCCACGGCGGAGCTTCCTGTTCTAACAGGTAACTGGAAGAACTATACTCTAACGCTCAAGGCCAGCGCCAGCGATTCCAAGGCGCGGCTTGTCATCAGCACCGCCAAGCCCGGCACCTTCTGGCTTGATATGGTGTCGCTCTTTCCGGAAAAGACTTGGAAGGACCACGGCCTGCGGCCGGATCTGGCGGAAATGTTGGTCGGTCTCAAGCCCGCGTTCGTGCGCTTCCCCGGCGGCTGTTGGGTTGAGGGCGACACGATGAAGGAATCCTACCGTTGGAAGCAAACGATCGGGGATCCTTCCGAGCGTCGCACCCAACATAATATATGGGCCTACGAAGCGACCCACGGTATCGGCTACCATGAGTATCTCCAACTTTGCGAAGACCTCGGCGCCGCACCGCTTTTCTGCATCAACGTCGGCATGTCCCACCGCGAAAACGTCCCGATGGACAAGATGGGCGAGTATGTGCAGGACGCGTTGGACGCCATCGAATACGCCAACGGACCTGCCGACAGCACCTGGGGCAAGGTGCGTGCCAAGGCCGGTCACCCCGCGGCCTTCAATCTGCAATACCTTGAAATCGGCAATGAGAACGGCGGCCCGGCCTATCACGAGCGCTATGCGTTGTTCGTCAAGGCAATCCTGGCGAAATACCCGAAGATGCACCTCATCGCCAACGACTGGAACGGCTCTCCCAAGGACAGTCCCGTCGAAATCCTCGACGAGCACTATTATAGCACACCTGACTTTTTCATCAGCGAAGCCGGCAAATACGATTCCTACAAACGCGACGGTGCCAAGATTTTTGTTGGTGAATATGCCGTCACCCAGAGCGCCGGGCTGGGCAACCTGCGCGGTGCCATCGGTGAAGCCGCATTCATGACCGGCATGGAGCGCAATTCCGACGTGGTTGTCATGGCTTCCTACGCGCCGCTCTTCTGCAACGCGAACCACAAGCGTTGGCCGATCAATCTAATCAACTACGACAGCACCCGCAACTTCGGCCTGCCGAGTTATTATGTGCAACAACTCTTCGCGGAAAACCGCGGCGATGTCCTGCTGCCGGTGGCCGTGAGCTAGCCCGTCGCCATTGAGAGCGCCCGCGGCGGTGGCGTCGGCGTCGGCACCTGGCTGACCCAGGCCGAGTTCAAGGACATGAAGGTCACGCGCGATGGCAAGACGGTGTTCGCCGCGGATCTAACCAAAGGCACCGGCGGATGGCGCTTGTTTGATGGCGACTGGAAGGTCCAGGACGGTGCCCTGCGGCAGAACTCGCTCAACACCAACATTCGCGCCCTCGTCGGCGACAAGACGTGGACCGATTACACGTACACGCTCAAAGCGCGGAAAATCAGTGGCCAGGAAGGGTTCATCATTCCGTTCCTCATCACCGTGGATGACTCAAAATGTTGGTGGAACATCGGCGGTTGGGGCAATACGCGCAGCGCCATTGAGATGGACGGCGTCACCGCCAAGGAGCAGGACTGCCGGATCGAAACCGGCCGCTGGTATGACATCCGCATCGAAGTCAGCGGATCCAGCTTCAAGTGTTTCCTCGACGACAAGCTCATCCACGAAGCCAAGCACACCGGCGTGAAATCGCTCCATGCCTCCGCCACCCGCGACGCTGCCTGCGGCGAAGTCATTCTCAAGGTGGTCAATGCTTCCGCCGATGCCCAGCCCGCCGAGATCAAACTCAACGGGATCGCCCAAGCCACCAGCCCGGCGCAAGTCATGGTGCTCACGTCGGAACACGCCACCGACGAAAACACCCTCGATAGCCCGAAGAAAGTCGTGCCCGTCGCGCAAACCATTTCCCTAACAGGAACGACCCTCAGTCACAGCTTCCCCGGCAATTCGCTCACCGTCATCCGTGTGCAGGTGAAATGATGCACTGAAACAAGAGAGGAAACCCATCAGATGATCGAATTAGTCTCTTTGTTATGGCTGTTCAACACCGTGCAACCCGCGCACAGCACGCTCAACGCGCAGGCGCCGCAGGCGGAGTTCGTGGCGCCCGCGGAGCCGACCGCCGGCTTCACCATCAAGTTCACCGTGGACTTGAAAAAGTTCGACGGTGACAAACCATTGCTGGAAATCCCGGATGTGCTCAGCGTGCGTCTGCGCCAGCATGACCCGCGCGACCGCAACCGGCAGAATTATCCGGCGTTCAAGATGCCCGACGGCACGGTGCCGGTGCTGGAAGCGACGATGGTGGTCCATTCCACCGAACACCCCGACTGGACCCACCTGACCCTCGGCATTCCGCTCGCCCTGCTCCACCAACCCGCGGGCGAGCACGCCATCGTGCTGAACTTCACCGGCGTGCGTTGGACGATGTATGTGGACGGCGCCTTGCTCGACAACGAGTTCCCGTTTGGCTATCCGCAATGGGCGGCCAAGAACGTCTGGAAAATCGATGCCGGGTATGTCAAACAAGCGGCACTCTATCTGCCGGCCATCAAGCCCGCCACCCAACCGGCCAAGACGCCCGCCACTTCTCCGGGAATCCAATACTGGACCCCGCCCGGACACAACAACTGGGTCGGCGATGTCGCGACGATCTCTCACAACGGGCGTTACCATATCTTCTATCTGGTAGACAGGCGCCATGTCCAGAGCAAGTTCGGGTGCGGCGCGCACTATTTCGAGCACCTCTCGACCATTGACTTCAAGACGTGGACCGAGCATGAGGCCGCGACGCCGCTCGAGGAGCAATGGGAATGCATCGGCACGGGCACGCCGTTTGTTTTCAATCAGAAGTTATGCATCAGCTACGGGCTGCACACCGGGCGCGTGTATCCTGAAGCCAAGACCACGTGGCCCGCGCAATGGGACTACCTCAAGCAGAACGGACGCACGGGCGCCTTCCCGCGCGCCACCACCCCCGGCATTCCCGCAGGCTCTACCTACGCCGTCAGTGAGGACGGCATCGCGCACTTCAAGAAGTCGCATATCATGTTCCACCCGTGCCAAAACCCGAGCGTCTACACCGACCCTAACGGCAAGTTGCGGTTGCTGGCCAATGCGGGTTCCCGCGGCATGTGGGAATCCGCAACAGTGGACGGCGGCTGGCGCTGCACCAATCCGGACTTCCCGCCCGGCGGCGATTGCACGTTCTTTTTCCGCTGGGGCCAGTTCGATTACATCATCGGCGGCTTCACCGGGCTGTGGTCGAAACCCGCCGCCGCGCCGGACTCGGCGTATGTGGACCAGGTCCGCCAAGGGCTCGACTTCTACGACGGCTCGAACGTGCCCTCGGTCACGGAGATCACCGGCGGACGCTTCCTGGAGGCCGCGTGGATCCAGATCCGCGGCTGGGGCGGCAATCTGATCCTGCGCGAGCTGGTGCAATTCCCCGACGGCCGGATCGGCTCGAAGTGGATGCCGGAAATCACCCCCGCCACTGCGGAGCCCGCGACACTCGCAGCGCAGGTGGCCACCACGGCGACCTTTCCAACCGGGTGCTCCTCGTTTCTGTTGGAGTTCACCGTGCAACCGGCGGCGGCCAAACAAGGGCAGTTCGGCATTTCATTCCTCCCGGCGCAAGGCGACCAGCCGTCCTGCGAGCTGCAGCTCCGGCTGGATGAAGCCCGCGCACAATTCGGTCCCGGCTCCTTGACCCGCCTGGCAGGTCCTGAGAAGTCACTGCGCGAAGGCGGCGCGCCCGAATCTGCGCGCAACTATGCGATCGAACGCCTCATCGGCGTCGATCAACCGTTCACCGTGCGCGTGATAGTCAAGGGCGATGCGAAAATCGGCGGATCGCTCATTGACGCGGAAATCGCGGGACAACGCACCATGATCTCTTATCGTCCGGAACTGACCGTCAACCAACTGGTCATCCGCACGCAGGGCGTCGCCCTCACCAAGGTGCAGCTCGCCCCGCTCGTGAACCCTTAGCCTTTTATGTTAGACAGGGCTTCCTTGAACTGACCCGCGCGCGGCGGGCGCGGCAGGATTTGTCCGGTTTCCGAGGTGAACTTGGTGCGCAGTTCCGGGTTGGTGGGCAACCCCAATTTCCCCGCCCTCCGCTCCGGCCACCCACCCTTGCAACGGCCTGCACCCGAAAAGCACTTTCTTAGCAATAAGGGCTGTCCGAAGTGAAAGCTCGTGGCTCCTCGTTGCCGTATATGGCCGCCTCACCCCGGAACTGCAACGCTGGCACATCCCACCACCACCCCATGAAACGCCTCATCATCCCACTCATCTCTGTTCTAACAGTACTGGCGCAGCCGCTACGGGCGGCAGAGCCGGTGGATTACGCCAAGCGGGCGGAGGAACTCAAGAGCCTCCGTTGGGGCATGTTCATCTGTTGGAGTTTCAGCACCTTCTCCGGCAAGGAATGGACGCCAGGAGTGAAGGAGGTGGCAGCCTTCAAGGCCACCAGCGTGGACACCGACCAGTGGGCGCGCACCGCCAAGGAAGCCGGTATGGGCTACATCCTGTTTCTGACGAAGCACCACGACGGGTTCTGCCTGTGGGATACCCGGACGACCGAGCGCAAGGTCACAAAAGCACCGCTGGGCCGCGACGTGCTGGCCGAGTTGAAGAAGAGTTGCGATCAGCACGGCATCAAGCTCGCGCTCTATTTTTCCGAGGGCGAGTTCAATGACAACAAGGACTACCATCCTGGCGGATACACGCCGGAAATGAAAAAGGCGCAACTCAAGGAACTGCTAACCCAATACGGGCCGATCGAGTATATCTGGTTTGACCAGGCGCAATTGGATGGCGGACTGAGCCACCTCGAAACCACGGCGTGGTGCCACCAGTGGCAGCCCCGCACGCTCATCGGTTACAACAGTGGCCAGAAGTCAGGCGAGATTCGCATCGGTGAGCGCGGCAACCCCGACCGCATGGACCCCAAATCAGGTTATCTGGCAGCGGAATTCACCTATCCCATACTTCCGACTGACCAGAAAAAGGGCGGAGCGGATTGGTTCTATTCCTTGCCGGTCAACGACGGCTTGTGCCTTTCCGCCGACAAGCTTTACCATGACTATCTGGGGGCCTTGATGCACGGCAACCTCTTTTCCATCAATGTGGGACCCGACTACAAGGGGCGATTGCGCGAGATTGATGTCAAGACGCTCCGGCAGGTCGGCGAGTTGATCCGGACCCCGCCACCCCCGCCGCCTCCAGCCCTTTCGGCCGCCAAGCCGGCGAAAGCTTCGAGCACCTATTCGCCGGGTTACGAGGCCGCCAGGGCGTTCGACAACAACGATGCCACGCTCTGGGCCGCCGCCCCGGACGCTCGCAGCGGATGGCTGGAGGTTGACCTCGGCAAAGACAGCCGGATCGGGCGTGCGGTGGTCAAGGAGTTGAGTTACCATCGCACCCAAGAGTTTGCCATCGAGTATCAAGACGCCGGGACGTGGAAGGAGCTCGCCCGCGGCACCACCCTGGCCGGCGAGCAGGAATTCAAGTTCCCGCCCGTCTCCGCCCGCCATGTCCGCCTGCATATCCTCAAAGCCGCCGACACGCCCACCATCGAGGAGTTCCAAGTCTATCAAGCAAATGAGTGAATCCATCAATAAACACATGTCTAACAGTTCCGCAAATCCTCGCCATGAAGCAGATCGCCCAACCGGCCGCAGGCACCTGCAGGCACGAATTTGCCGCGGTCAAAACGCCATTCATCCGCATCAACATGTCCATTCTGCACGGTCCGCGCTTTTCGTCTTTGCCGGCGTTGCGGTGGCTGCGGCCGCCCTGCTGGCCCCGGTCGATGCGCGGGGCGGGTTGGCAACGGCGGGGCGCTTGCTTGTGGAACTGGATGCGCGGGATGCCACTGCCGCCACCGCGCAATGGCGCAACGCCGGCGCGCTGGGCGGCGCATTCGAGCGCATCGGTAAGCCGACTGTCGCCGATGTCGCCGGCATCCGCGCCGTGCAGTTTGATGGCAAGGCCGACGCTTTCCGCGGCCCGCAATCCGTGGCCGAGATCGAGGGTGATGCCCCCCGCAGCATCGAGGTCTGGGCGCTTAGGCCAAGCATCGACGGCCTTGAGCAGACAATCGTCGCCTGGGGCCAGCGTGGCCAAAACGGTGCCGGTATCTCCCTCAACTGGGGCACCAGCCCCGGCTTCGGCGGCGCCACCCACTGGGCCGTCGATCTGGGGTGGAACGGACCGCCGCGCGCCGGCAAGTGGCGCTATCTCGTTTACACCTACGACGGCAACACCGTGCGCCTCTACGACAACACGGTCGAAAAAGCCGTGCGCGAGGTGAAACTCGCCACGGCCCCCGGCATGTGCATTGAGCTCGCCGCCCAGAACGATGGTGAGGGGAAACCATGCTTCCCGAACGCGCCCAATGGCACGCAGGCTGTCTCCTTGTGTCTCGCGGCGGTGCGCATCCACAGCGGGGCGCTGACGCCGGACCAGGTGAAGGCCAACTTCGCATGCGATTCCCGGCGCTTCGGGGCCGTCGTGGATGACCCGTTCGCATTAGCGCCCCCCCTCAGTTCCGATGACCTAACTGTTAAGCTCTTTGCGGAGAGCCAGGGGATCATCGCGCTGTCGCCCCGGGGTTCGGCCTTCGACTTCACGCCGGGCGATCGCCCTCGGGGCCCGGGTTCCGCCGGCAACTATCACCTGGGGGACCTCACCCTGCGCGCCCGCGTCGGATCCGGGAGCTGGCAGAGCTATCGATCCGCCAACGCTCCCGCGGCCATCCTTCCGATAGAGACCCGGAGCGGCTTTGCCGCAGACCTCACGCCGGCCATGGGATCGGGCTGCCCCCTCCACGTGGAGCGCCGCTGGCGGGTCGTGGACGGGAAGCTGGTGCTGCGCTTCATTCTTACTAACAAAGGCAAGGAGGCTGTGGAGATCGGTTCCCTGGGTGCGCCCATGGTGTTCAACAACGACTTCAGCAACCGCAGCCTGAAGGACACCCACGAGAAATGCTCCTTCGCAGATCCATACATCGGTGGTGACGCCGGCTACCTCCAGGTGACCCGCCTGAACAGCGCCGGACCCGTCCTGATCGTCTATCCCGAGGCCGGCAATCAGTTCGAGGCCTATCGCCACTTGCGGGATGATCCCCTGGGCCGCAGCGTGACCTTTGAGGGCTTCTACGAGTGGATGGCCCATTCCAAGGCCTATGCCGAGAACGAATGGGCCGGCAAGGAGCAATGGAATGCCGCCACCTCGCGCACGCTCGCGCCCGGCGCCGAGGCCGCCTATGGCTTCGTGTTCGTCACGGCACCGGGCAGCCGGGAGATCGAAGCCACGCTGCTGGCTAACAAGCGCCCCGTGGCCGTGGCCGTGCCCGGCACCGTGCTCGCCATGGACCAGTCCAATCGCCTGTTCGTGAAGCACAACCAGGGCCTCCAATCCGCCGTTGCGGAACCCGCCGGCGCCGTGACCCTCACCCGGGACGCAGCGGGCACGGCTCATGGCTGGCGGGGCTTTACCCTCGCCCCGGTCCGCGAAGGCCGCGCCCGGCTGGTGCTCACCTATCAGGACGGTTCCCGGCAGTTCATCCACACCTATGCCGTGCCTTCCCAACAGACACAGGTGACGCGTCTGGCGGACTTCCATGAAAAACATCAGTGGTATACCAACGCCAAAGACCCCTTCCATCGCGCCTCTTCCTACATGCTCTATGACCGCGAGGCGGACAAGCTGTTGGATCAGGAAAGCAGGCAGTTCGACGTGGGCGAGAGCGATGAGGTGGGGGCGGGGCCGAACCTGCTCATGGCCATGAAGAACAACCTGATGCCGGAAGCCGTCCAGGTGGCCCATCTGGAGGAATACGTCGACAACGTCCTGTGGGGCAACCTGCAGGACAAGTCCAGTTACGGTGTGAAGGCGAGCCTTTTCTACTGGAATCCGACCGAGTTCCCCGGCTACTACACGGTGGGTGGCGGTTGGAGCTGGGACAAGGCCCGTGGCGAGACGACCTGGCGCTCATACAACTATCCCCACCAGGCCGCCATCTACTGGTCCCTTTACCAACTGGCCCGCACGACAACCGGGTTGGTCACCAAGCACACTTGGGATTGGTATCTCACCCAGGCCTACAAGACCGCCCTCGGCATGAAAAAACTGGGCAACTACAACGGCGTCGGCCTCATGGACGGCTCGGTCTTTCTGGAGATCCTCAAAAGCATGCAGCGGGAGGGCTGGACTAACCAACTCGTCGAGTATGAGGGATTTTTCAAAGGCCGCGCGCAGAAGTGGAGCACCGAGGACTATCCCTTCGGCAGCGAGATGCCCTGGGATTCCACGGGGCAGGAAGAGGTCTACCAGTGGTGCAAGTACTATGGCTTTCCCGCGAAGGCTCAGGGCAGCCTGGACGCCATCATGGCCTACACCCCCACGGTGCCTAACTGGGCATACAACGGCGCGGCCCGCCGCTACTGGGATAACGCCACGTATGGCAAGTTCAACGAGATCTTCCGCCAGAGCGGCCACTATGGCTCCAGCCTCAACGCCATCCCGCTGCTCGACGCCTACCGGGACAACCCGTCGGACTTCTACCTGCTGCGCACCGGCTATGGCGCGACCATGAACATCCTGCCTAACATCAACGCCGCCGGCCACGGCTCCATGAGCTTCATCACGGACACGGCCTACATGACCTACGAGCCCTACACCGGCGATTTCGGCTCCGCCTTCTTCGGCTACGCCTACAACGCAGCAGCCTATGCCTACCACCATGCCGAGTTCGGCTGGCTGGGCTTCGGCGCCGAAGTGCGGCAAAGCGGCAACACCCTGACCATCACCCCCAAGGACGCCTTCCGCCGCCGGGTCTACATCAGTACCCTGGGCCTGTGGCTCACCTTGGAGGCGGGCCGGTTTGAGCAAGTGACGACGGACCTTGCCGGGGACAAGGTAACGGTGGCGATTGCCGCCGCCGAAGCGCACACCTCGACGGCCCGGCTGATCGTCGAGCAACCGGCGGGTGGACGCAAACCGTTAGTCTATCGTCCCACCGTGACGCTGCCGTTGGTCCGCGGTGCCTGGGAGGTGGCTTTGGGAAAACAGCCGGTTTCGGTCACACTACGGCGATAACCAACCCTCATTTTCCCGACGTTGGAATCAGCCCTGGCGGATCTGGTCAGTTAGATGGCGGCAGGCCGCGCGGACGGCGGCGCACTGGGCGGCGACGCGGGCGGGCAGGGCCGCATGGCTGGGGGTTTCAAACGTGAACGAAAGCGGGCACCCGTGGTCAACGCATACCCGCCGATGGCGCTGATTTGTGAAGTCCCTATCGAAGAACACCCGGAGGGCGGGCAGTGGGTCGCGCACCGCCATGCCGCAAGGTTCAGCCAAGGACGCGGCAACGGCCTTTCAATCTCATCCAGGCCCGATGGGGAAGATTTTCCAGAAGCTCCTTGTCATGACCGAACGGCCGGATATTCTCACCCGCGATGCACTACCCCATGAATCTCGCAACCCCCATTTCTCCGCCCTCCGCTCCGGCCGCCGACTCTGGCAACGGCGTTCACCGGGAAAGCAATTTGTTAGCATCCAAGTTACTGTGGCTTGCGGCAAGCATGGCTCTGTTGGGCCCTGTGCCCTGCGTTGCCGCCGAGACGGCCGCGAACGGCGCGCGGCCGATGACGCTTTCGATTGATCCGACCAAGACGGTCAACAGTATCGACGAGAGGGTCTATGGGCACTTTTTGGAGCACATCTATCATTCCTGCAACGGCGGGCTGTGGGGCGATTTGGTCTGGAATCGCAGCTTTGAGTACAATACCGCCGATGGGTCGGCATCGAATAACTGGACGGCCTATGGGCCGGGCAAAGCCACCCTTACCAAGGACCATCCGCTGAACAGCAACTATTGCCAGCAGATCGTCGCTGAATCCGGCGAAACCGGACTCCAACAAACCCCATTTTGCATCCGCCAAGGCGAGACCTACCGCGGCTCGCTCTGGGCGCGCGGCGATGCTGCCGAGGGCCTGGTGGTTCGACTGCTCGACGGCTCGCAAACGCTGGGCGAAGTGACGCTGCCTCGCCCGACGGCCGAGTGGGGAGAGTATCCGTTTGAATTCAAGCCCACGCGCGGCGCCGACAACGCCACGCTGCAGATTGGCGTGCGTGGCAAGGCCGAGGTCTGGCTGGACCAGGTGTCGATGATGCCCGAGAGCTGGGCCAAGGCGGGCGGGTTTCGCCCGGACTTGCTCAAGGCCGTCGCCGAACTGCGGCCGCCGGTCATCCGCTGGCCCGGCGGCTGCTACGCCAGTTGGTATCGGTGGAAGGAAGGCATCGGGCCGCAACACAAGCGGCAATCGTTCCCCGTGGAAGTATGGGAAGACCGGGACGTCAACTCCCTGGGCACTGACGAGTTCATAGCCCTCTGCCGCAAAGTGGGCGCCGAGCCACTGTTCGTGATCACCCTGGGTTTCGGTGAATTCCCTCGCTCCTATCCGAATGTCACGGCGGACGAACTCCTGCAAGATGCCCTCGATTGGATGGAATACTGCAACGGCCCGGCGGACTCGAAGTGGGGCAAGGTACGCGCGGCCAACGGTCATCCCGAGCCATACAACGTGAAGTACTGGGAGCTGGACAACGAGGTGTGGGGAGTGGGTGCCGAACGCTACGCCAACACAGTGCTCAAGTTCGCCCCTCCGATGAAGAAGGCCTATCCCTCGATCCAAGTGGCCGTCTGCGGCAGCGCCGGCTTTGATATTGCTTGGAACAAGTACATGATCGACCACTGTGCCGAGGTGATCGACTACCTGAGCCTCCACCATTACGAGAACCCCAGTGGATTTGCCGACGGGCCGCGAAACTATGAAGATGCCTTCCAAAAGTCGGGCGAGTTGATCCGGCAGTCGAAGAACCCAAAACTCAAACTCTACATCTCCGAGTGGAACGTCCAAACGACCGACTGGCGCACGGGCCTCTATGCGGGCGGGCTATTGAACAGCTTCGAGCGCTGTGGTGATTTCCTGGCGATGGGCTGCCCCGCACTCTTTCTCCGAACCACGGCCTCCAAGGAGCAAAATTGGAAAGCCTTCATCACCTTCGACCATCGTACTTGGTTCCCGGCGCCCAACTATGT
>Ga0073936_10006968_pt1 | contig 14732 bp, 7 predicted proteins | sample AliMusrvi5mmetaG_FD_87041 | JGI IMG/M metagenome (GOLD analysis project Ga0073936, IMG submission 87041) | Freshwater lake bacterial and archeal communities from Alinen Mustajarvi, Finland, to study Microbial Dark Matter (Phase II) - Alinen... | ecosystem: Environmental > Aquatic > Freshwater >... | reverse complement strand
CTGCCTGCCGTTCAAATGTGAAAACCCGGCATACCGCCTTGGTCGCATGGGTGCAGACGTCGATCCTGCAAAGGATATGATCACCGATAATGCCAACTATCACATGTGGTGGGTGAACACCGGTGTTGCCGTATATGATAAAAATACAGGTAACGGGTTTGGAATCTGTTCTCCAGATGCGCCGGTTGTAAGTATCGGAGAGCCTGGTGAATATAAGTTTGACAAACGATATGAGCCCGCCAATCCATATGTTTATATCAACCTTTACAATAACCACTGGCGCACCAACTTTGCAGCCTGGATCGGGAACGGTCAGCGCATGAGCGCCCGTGTCCGTGTCTGGTCATTTGAAAAATTTGCATCCGAAAGTTCACTATTCACACCGGCAATGGAAACCAGGGTTCCACTCCAGGTAGCCTGTTCAAAAGTGAAAAGCGGTACATTTCCTGTTTCACAACCAGGCATCTCACTTTCCCGCAAGGGTGTGGCTCTGACTGCCTTCGGACCGAATCCGGATGGCAAGGGCACGGTAATCCGATTCTGGGAACAGGGAGGAACCTCCGGTAAACTTGAAGTGATTTTACCTTTCGGGGCAAAATACACCAATGCATTACCCGTGAATCTTCGAGGTGAAAAACGTGGGGAACCGATCAGAATAACTAATAAAAAACTGGTTTTTGATTTGCATGCCTATGCGCCCGCAAGTTTTATACTGTATTAATCTGACACATTATTAATCTGATAAATAATCTTTTATGAAGGGAAAATGGTTAATTGTTTTTTATCTGTTCAAAACTGCTGCTTTTTTCACGCTCTTATTGGTAATCAGTTATGGTAAGGTGTCAGCCCAATCAAAAAAAGGATTAATAACTGGATTGGAGCAGATCAGCAAAAATGAAGAGAAGTCTGATTTTATTGTGATGAAACTTCCTTTGGGGCAGGATTTTAAGACATGGGAAGTTCCTTTTATTCCTAAAAAGATTTACCATGTCGCACAGAATGCCAGAAACGCCTCTGATGAAAATGATGGAAGCAAAGGTGCTCCCTTTAAGACTATCTCAAAAGCTGCTTCAGTTCTGGTTGCAGGAGAGGCGGTCGAGGTACACAAAGGGATCTACCGGGAATGGGTAAAGCCTGAACGGGGAGGCAAATCACCGCTAGAAATGATTTGGTATTATGCCGCAAAGGGAGAAGAGGTTGTGATAAAAGGTTCAGATGAATGGAGTCCGCAATGGATTAAAACCCGTTACCTAGGAGATCCGCCAAACAGAAAATTCGTAACTTATGAAGCAACATTAAAAGGTTCACAATTCGAAGGCGCCAATCCGTTTTCCCTTTTAAACGGACGTATCGATTCTATCTGGGGACACCAAAGAGAATTTGAATGTTGCCGGGGTATGATTTTCCTTAACGGAGAAAAGCTTAGACAGGTTTCAACCTATTGGAATCTCAGTAAATTAAATCCTGACGACATTGGCTTGTTTTGGGTGGAGGAAAACGGAATGACCATCCATCTTCGTCTGCAAAAAGATAAAATTCCCTATGGTATAACCTTTGAAATTACTACCAAAGAGCAGGTTTTTGCCCCAACGAACCGTTATCTGAATTATATAAAAATTAGTGGATTTAAGATGTTTCATGCCGCAAATCCAGTCCCGATTCCATGGCCGCAACGGGGATTGGTCAGCGCTTTTGGCGGTCATCACTGGATCATTGAGGATTGCGAAATCGGATTTGCCAATACCGTTGGAATTGATCTTGGTGGTGGTTGGTGGGATTTTGGCAAAGGTGAAGCACAGGGTTATCATATCGTGAGGCGTAACTATATCCACCATTTCGGAGTATGCGGAATTGCAGGCTGGCACAACATGAGCAATGAACATATGCTTGTAGAAGACAATCTTTTGCGTGAATGTTGTACCATGCGTATTCCGGGGCATTGCGAAAATGCCGCCATTAAGATCCACAGAACTTTCAATTCGCTTATCCGTAGAAATGTGATTATCAAAACATATTGGGGCTCATCCATCTGGCTCGATGGAGAGATTTATAATACGAGAATTACTCAAAATGTTTGTCTTCAAAATTTTGATTGTACATGGGGACAGATTTTTCTTGAAATCAACGAGGGCCCCAATCTTGTCGACAACAATATCATGTTTGAAACACATCGTTTTAATTATGATGGTAAAATTGATAACAACGGTGACGGCTGGGATAATGCGCACGGTTTCCATTCCCACGACGCAGAAAAAGTTGCCCTTCTACAAAATCTGATATTTAACGGTGAAGATCATGCCATTGATATTGCAAACGGCGACCCTAAAAGGACAAAAGGAACAGCCTGGAACCGGCATTTTCGGGTTTATGGGAATATTATCGGAGCTTACAGGGTGGCCATTCACTTTCCGAATGAAACGAGTAAATCGGATAAAAATCTTTTTGGTGGATACAAAAGCGATCTGGCTTATGGATTTGTAGGCGACGGGAAATCAAACATTAACTTTGATAATTGGGAAAGGCTTGGAAATGATCTGAATAGTCAGATAGAGCCAATGATTATTTCAATTGACGCTGGGAAATTGACTATGTCGGTGAAATCAATTTCAATGAAGACGGCTCCTGTATATTCAGAGCAACCTGAGTTGCTTCCTGAATTTGCAAAAACGGAGGTGCTTTTGACACATGATTTGTTGTCAAAACCACGCAAGGGAGGATTCTCCGTAGGGCCGATCATTGATCTACCTTTTGACGGAAGTGAAATTTCAATTGATCCCCGGCGAAAGTAGAACATGGAATTGGGAAATATAATGTTATAAGGATAACTTGTTAATATTTTAAATCTTACATCGTATTTTAATGGTTAATTGGCAGTTATGCACACAATAAGTATTCAACGCAGAAGTTTTTTCCAACGAATCTCTATTGCATCGGCAGCAATCTTTATGGTACCTTATTGCGTTTTAGGGTCTGAATCTGAAGAATCCGGTCCCATCCGGAAAGTAATGGATAAAGTGGCAAAATGTTGTCTGGCATGGCTAAATCCTGATCAACAGTATTTACCTACCGGCGGATATGAAGTGGCCCATGACACCGGTCGGTGGTGGGATGCTATGCTGCGTTATGAAGCCTCAACTGGCATCCGCATACCTCAACGGGCAGAGGATGCTATGATGAAAAATCTGCGAATGCTGACTGATAATCAGGCTGCTTTACTGACTTATTCTGTCTGTAATCCACATAATTTGCGTGAGACGATGCTTTCCTATACTGCTATGGTCTGTTTTCGGAAAAGTGAATGGGCTCGTATTCAGGGCCTAAGGCTAGTCGAAACGATAGATCGTCTGCTTGAATCTGATGGACAGTTAAACTATATGAAATTCGCAGAACTAACAGGGAAACCGTTGACCAATGACTTACTTATGATGCAGCAGTCGCCAAAGGGTCAATGGTTTAGCGCGGTGGGCAGCACAGGCAGGGTACTTGAGGCAATTGTTTGGTTCTATGAAGCAACCAGAAATAAAACGGTATTGGATCTTGCCAGACGTTTAGCCGAAATCCACTTAAGCAACAACATTGATCCCTATGGTAAAATACGTCCGGAGTTGCTTGATCCTAAGCAGGTAAGTCACAACCACTCCTATTGCGGTACGCTAAGAGGTTTGTTGCTTTTTGGATTTGCCAGTGGAGAAAAGCAATATATTGAAGCGGTGAAGAATACTTATCTAAAAGGGATCTGGGGCACTTCAATCAGCTATTCCGGCTGGACGCCTCATGATCAGGGCCAGATTCGCTTTCCTGATCAATATGGAGATCCGGTTGGAGAGCATGCCAGTTGCGGTGATGTGTTTCAGATCGCCTTGTGGCTTGCCCTTCGCGATGGACAGACCGAACTGCTTGACGATGTGGAGCGACTGATCCGAGCATGCTTACTTCCTTCCCAGACTATCGATTTGAAAAATCCGAAAAGGGATGGTGGCTGGGGTGTCTATGGTCATCCCTTTGGGGGAGGTGAAACATTTGATGTATTTTCAGCAATACTGCATTCCATAGCGGATGTATATCAGAATATTGTTACGACTGCACCAGATGGAACATTGTCGGTGAACTTAAACTTTAACATCGATACGCCGTCGTTTACAGTGCATTCCAAACGGAATAAAAGCGCTTCTTTGTACGTTACCCCTAAATACAGTGCCCCATTACGTATCCGTGTCCCGGCTTGGACATCACGCAACTCTGTTCTGTTGTTTCAAGGTGACAAACCTTTGCCTCTCCATTGGGACGGCTCCTATCCCGTTGTCAGAAAGAGAAAAGTTACTGTTGGCAAAACAATCATCTTACGGCACGATTTGCCTCAAAAAGAGACTGTCGAAGAAATGCCTGTAAGCCATCGTCAATTTCATTTAAGCTGGCGGGGAGATGAAGTCATTGCATGTAACCCAGAGGTGGATATTTACTCAACAAGTCATTTATAATCGTTAAAATGCTATGCTATTTATGATAAATAAATTTGTTTTTGTAATTGTAATGTTTTCGACAGTACTGGATGGTTTCGGGCAATCATTTCGCCCTTCTGATTATGTGAATCCTTTTATTGGCGCAAGTACAAGCGCAACTAAGGCGGGAGACTCCTCCGGATTAGGCAAAACATTTCCCGGGGCGGCAACACCTTTCGGTCTGGTGCAGGTAAGTCCAAATACCATTACGGGTGGAGATAATGGATCCGGGTATAGTTATGAACACCCGACCATCGAAGGTTTTGCATTTACTCAAATGAGTGGAGTGGGATGGTACGGCGATCTGGGCAACTTTCTGGTGATGCCCACTACCGGCAAACTGAAAACCTCATCCGGGCGGGTTGATCATCCCGAAGAGGGGTATCGCTCACGATATTCCAAAGAGGATGAAGTCGCCAAAGCCGGGTATTATGCGGCCACATTAACAGATTACCATATCCGGGCAGAGGCTACGGCGGCACCCCACAGCGGCATGCTCTGTTTTACTTTTCCTGAAAATATTCAGTCACGCATCCAGATCGATTTGGCCCGCAGGGTAGCGGGAACTTCCACCGAACAGTATATTAAAGTTTTGGATGATCATACGATTCAGGGTTGGATGAAATGTACTCCCGAGGGTGGCGGTTGGGGAAATGGCGATGGCAAACCCAATTACACCGTCTATTTTTATGCACAGTTTAGCAAACCCATGGTGGACTTTGGAGTCTGGAGTGCTGCTATTCCTAATGACTGGAGCCGGAAAAGAGAGGGTGTTACCAGTGACCGATACCGTGAACTAGTCGCTAAAGCAACTGTTGAAAAAGGGTGTAATGAAAAGAGAGGTAAACATTTAGGTTTTTATTCTGAGTTTAAAACCGAAAAAAATGAGATGGTTTACCTCAAAGCAGGGATCTCTTTTGTGAGTTTGGAAGGAGCAAAAAATAACCTTAAGACTGAAATTAAGGATTTTAACTTTGAAAAAGTAAAAGCAAAGGCAACGGGGTTATGGAATGAAGCTCTTCAGAAAGTGAAAATTGAAGGCGGAACCACTGATCAAAAAACTATCTTTTATACTGCTCTTTACCATACGATGATTGACCCGCGCAGCTTTACAGATGTAGATGGAAGTTATCCCGGGGGTGACGGAAAGACTCATAAAACGGATAGATTTGTGAAGCGGACCATCTTTTCCGGTTGGGATGTCTTCCGGAGTCAGTTTCCATTACAGGATATCATCAATCCGGAGGTGGTAAACGACATGGTCAACTCACTCATTGAACTGGCAGACGAAAGCGGGAACAAATACCTGGAACGGTGGGAATTTATGAATGCCTACAGCGATTGTATGATTGGAAATCCGGCAGTATCAGTGATGGTTGATGCCTATAACAAAGGGATTCGTAAGTTTGACATCGAAAAGGGATATCAATATGCTAAAAACAACTGCGAAAGATATGGAAATGGTACACTTGGACACTCTAAATATATTTCCCACACCTTGGAACATGCTTATTCAGAATGGTGTTTGTCTGTTTTTGCCGATAGCCTGGGTAAAAAAGAGGATGCAACCCTCTATTTCAAACGTTCGAAAAGCTACAAAAATATTTTTGATCCGGATGTCAAATGGTTCAGACCAAAAAACCTGGATGGTACCTGGTGTGAATGGCCGAAAGAGGGGCGTCTGAAAATGGATTATGGGTGTACTGAAAGTAATCCATATCAACAGGGCTGGTTTGTTCCGCACGATATTCCCGGAATGGTCGGGTTAATGGGAGGACAGAAGGCAGTCCTATCGGATTTAACCGAATTTTTCACCAAGACTCCTGAAAATATGATGTGGAACAACTATTATAATCATTCCAACGAGCCTGTACATCATATTCCGTTTATGTTTAACCGGTTGGATGCTCCGTGGCTTACGCAATACTGGACACGGCAGATTTGTAAAAGAGCTTACCATAATTCGGTTGAGGGGCTTGTCGGAAATGAGGATGTCGGACGAATGTCAGCCTGGTATGTATTGGCTTCCGGAGGAATTCATCCCGTTTGCCCGGGCAATCCACGATACGAAATTACCAGTCCGGTGTTCGATACAATTACTTATTCACTCGATTACCGCTATTCAAGTGGCAAAACCTTTACAATAAAAACACAAAATAACTCTCCGGAGAATGTATATATTCAAAATGCCACTCTGAATGGTCAGCCATATCACAAATGCTACTTGAATTTTAACGATATTTCAACGGGTGGAGTTTTGGTCTTACAGATGGGGCCAATGCCAAATAAAAATTGGGGAATTAAATAATAATCATAATTTACAAACTTATATCAATATGAAGAGGTTCATCTTTCAGGTCATTTTATTTTTCAGTTGTTATTTTGGCTTCGCACAAAACAATACCAATGTTCTTTGGTACAAACAACCGGCTAAAGAGTGGATTGAGGCTCTACCGTTAGGGAACGGGCGACTGGGGGCCATGGTTTACGGAAATCCCGTGAACGAAATTATCAAGCTCAATGAGGAGAGTATCTGGGCGGGATGCAAAATAAACAATAACAATCCAAATGCCCTTAAGCATATGGATGAATTGCGTAAAGCATTGTTCGAAAGTCAGTATGAAAAGGCAAAAAATATTGCGGAAGAGAACTTTGTGGGGATCCCTCCGGAAGTTCGCTCTTACCAGCCATTTGGGGATCTGCTGATTAATTACAAATGGGAATCAACTCCGGCCGATTACCGACGCCAGCTGGATCTCGAAACCGGAATCGCCAGTACTGAATTCCAGGTTGACAGCAAAAAGTATACTCAGAAAGTGTGGATTTCAGCGCCTGATAATTTAATGGTCATCCAAATTCAATCTGAAAATGGCGGCCTGATCAATTCCTCCTTTCAGCTAAAACGCGAACGGGATGTTGCCATCAAGGTATTGCCATCCGGAATTATTAAAGTTACAGGACAGATCATTGATGCCGAAAATCCCAGAAAAGGACCATCCGGAAGTCACATGAAATTCTCGGGAGAATTACGTTTAAAAGCTGAAAATGGAACAATTACAACGACGGATACCTCACTGGTTGTTTCCAATGCAAAAAGTATATCTGTCGTATTTACTGCTGCCACCGATTACAACATCGACAAGCTCGATTTTGACAGGGCAATAAATCCTGAAAATACCTGCAAAACAATTCTCGATAAAGTGGCCGGATACACCGCGGAAGTCCTTGAAAAAAGGCATCTAAAAGAGTATCAGCCCATATTTGACCGGGTAAAACTTAGCCTGGGACCTGATACCTTCAATAATTTACCTACTGATGTTCGTTTGGACCAGGTCAGAAATGGTGGCGGGGATAATGGGTTAATGGCGCTGTATTTCCAGTATGGCAGATATTTACTCATGGGCTCATCCCGGAAACCCGGGGTCCTTCCTGCCAACCTCCAGGGGATTTGGAGCCACGAAATGGCCTCCCCCTGGAATGCAGACTTCCATACCAACATTAACCTGCAGATGAATTACTGGCTGGCCGAAAATTGTAATCTGTCGGAAATGAGTGATCCATTGTCCAGATTCATGACCAAGCTGATGGTCCCTGGAAGTGTCACTGCCAGGGAGATGTACGGAACAAAAGGGTGGACCATCCATCACCTCACTGATCCTTTTGGCCGGACAGGTGTTGCTGATGGTGTTTGGGGTATCACCCCGATGAACGGACCTTGGATGACTTTTCCGGTTTATGAACACTTCCTTTTTACACGAGATACGACATTCTTAAGGAATACTGCCTACCCACTATTAAAGGGTTCAGCAGAGTATATACTTGGCTTTTTAACAAAGTCCCCTGAAGGATATCTGGTAACCAATCCTTCCCATTCACCCGAAAACACCTTCATTGATCCTTCAAATAATAAACGATCGATGCTAACCTATGCATCAACCGCTGATATCGAAATTATTACCGAACTTTTTAAGTATTGTACTGAGGCCGCATCGATCCTCCATACCGACAAGGATTTTATTCATAAACTTCAGGAAACTCAAAAGCAGTTTCCCCCAATAATAATTAATTCAAAAGGGTGTATCCAGGAATGGATCCGGGATTTCGATGAAACTGAACCGGGTCACAGGCACATGTCCCATCTGCTGGGATTGTATCCGCTATCGCAGTTCACCCCCGAAAATCCTGAACTGTTCAAGGCGGCAGCTGCATCAATTGAAAGACGGTTATCACAGGGAGGTGGTCATACCGGTTGGAGCCGGGCTTGGATCATCAATTTTTATGCACGTCTTCAAAATGGTGAAAAAGCTTATGATAATGTTCATAAAATTCTCGCAAAATCGACCGAACACAACCTGTTCGATACCCATCCCCCCTTCCAGATTGACGGAAATTTTGGAGGATCGGCAGGGATTGCGGAGATGCTTCTTCAGTCTCACAACGGTATAATCCGCCTGCTACCAGCCTTGCCACTGGCCTGGGCCGATGGTGAAGTGAAAGGATTATGCGCCCGTGGCGGATTTGTCATGAATATGAAGTGGGAAAAAGGTAACATCACCCAGGCTACAGTCTATTCCAAAAAAGGAGGCGAAAGTGAACTCGTATATAAATCAAAGAAGCAGAAGATTCAGTTAAAACCGGGTCAAACATTAAAATTGAGGTTTTAGACAATGCATTAGGTTGTAGAGACACGGTTAATCCCGTTTCGACAACCAATTGCCTTCATTGAAAGGAATCCAGAAACGTAAATCTTTAGTTTGTTTATCAAATAGTTAAATACTGCAAAATGAGTTCAGATCGGATCCGTCCATTTTGGAATCTTTCGCTTAAAATAGTTGCAGGGGCCTTCACATTTTTACTGACAACCTTTTGCTCCACAACCAAAGATGGCCTTCATCTTTTAACAGATAAAAGTAACAAACAATCTTCGCGGCAATTGCCGGATTGTCTGATTGGGTATAATGAACTCCGCACAAATCTCCCCGGAGGGCGACAGGCGAATGTTGTTACCATGCGCCCCATTATTATCCATGCTAATGGTTCCGGACGACGGGATCTGGCCAAAGATTTTGTTTCGGAAGGAGATACCATGACCCAATTTGCCGGATGGTCTCCTGACGGGAAAAAGGCGGTCATTGGACGGGGCTGGAAAAGCAAAGAAGCGGCAAAATGGGAAGAGGAGAACAAACAATTCCGCAATGTGGATGGATCTGTTCTATATGATGCTTATCTTGTTGATATTAAAACAGGTAAGGCAACCAATCTCACTGCCATTGAACGGGTCAGCTGCTACAACAGCGGATTGTTCTACTGGCCTGATGATTCAACTAAACTCGGATTTAGCGCACTAATTGACGGGGTTTCCCACCCGTTTAAGATGGACATTGATGGCAGTCATAAAACAGACCTGACCAGAGGATCGAAAGATTTTACTTACGGGTTCAATGCCTCCCATGATGGTAAAAAAATTGCCTATCATAAGGAATACCAAATCTATATTGCTGATGCTGATGGTTCGAATGCACATCATGTAGAGACTGGACAGAAATTCAATTTTGGGCCCCAATGGTCTCCTGACGGATCGTGGGTACTTTTCGTGAGTGGAGAAAGAAATACTCATTGCGACCCGTACCTGGTTCGCTCCGATGGGACGGGGCTCCGAAAACTTGCCGATCGGGGTGGTTACAAAGGAGCTATCGAATTTTTGGATGTTTACGATTTTCATGAAGGGAGCAGTGATGTTCCGGTTTGGTCGGCTGATGGGAAGTCTGTCTTTTATACTGCGTTGACAGGTAAAGCCATTGAACTGTTCCAGGTAGACCTTGCAGGAAATATACAGCAACTGACCACTTCTGCTGAAGGTGATTTGAATTACCATCCTGTTCCCTCACCAGAAGGCAAATGGCTCCTTTTCGGTTCAAAAAGGAATGGAGTCAGGCAATTGTACGTGATGCGCTTATCTGGCCATCAACAAATGCGGATTACAAATCTGAAGCCGGGGACTGCGGCCATGTGGGCCAGCTGGCAACGGAAGATGAAATAACTTAAATTTTTGAGATTTTTTAAAAAACCAACGATAACAATCAAATGGAAAACAACAATTCAAGACGTACATTCCTGAAAAACAGTGCAGTGGGAATTGCAGGATTTTCAATTATACCAGGCGCCGTAATGGGAAAGGCTACCGGCAAAACAGAACGGGTATCTCCCAGTGATAAGTTAAACATTGCTGCTGTCGGGATCGGAGGGATGGGGCATTCCAACCTCAGTGAGATGGCTTCAGAAAATATCGTTGCATTATGCGATATCGACTGGAGATATGCTGCCCGTACATTTAATGAATTTCCAAAAGCCAAACGCTATATGGACTATCGCAAGATGTATGAGGAGATTGGAAAAAGTATTGATGCGGTGCTTGTCGCCACGGCAGATCATTCTCATGCGCTCATTGCTGCCCAAGCTATGACTTTGGGTAAACACGTTTATGTTCAAAAACCTCTGACACATAGTGTATATGAATCAAGATTACTGACCTGTCTGGCTGAAAAATATAATGTTGCGACCCAAATGGGGAATCAGGGTGCCTCGGCCGGTGGAACAAACAGGACACTGGAATGGCTCTGGAATGGAGAAATTGGCGAAGTAACCTCAGTTGACGCTTCTACCGACCGTCCGATCTGGCCCCAGGGTTTAAACCGCCCCGCACTCGAAGACGTTATTCCCGATACCCTCAATTGGGACTTATTTATTGGATCTGCTCCAATGCGCCCCTACAACAATATTTATCATCCATGGAACTGGCGTGGCTGGTGGGATTTTGGAACCGGCGCACTTGGTGATATGGCCTGTCATATCCTTCATACAGCATTCGAAGGATTACAACTCAAATACCCTACTAAAGTTCAGGGAACTTCAACTGTAGTGATGGCCGATTGCTGTCCCACAGCCGAAAAGGTGATTTTTACGTTTCCTGAGCGGGGTGTGAAGGACAATTTAAAATTGCCGGAAGTGAAAATAACATGGTATGACGGAGGTTTTACACCCCCACGTCCTGCCGGAGCTGATGGAAGGGATCTGGGTAATTGTACAATCTTCCATGGAACAAAGGACACATTGATTTGCGGAAGTCACGGAGGCGACCCCTGGTTAACTTCGGGAAGGGTACCAAATGCACCTGCACGACGCCGGGAAATTAAAGTAAGCCATGAACAGGATTGGATCCTTGCCTACAAAGAACCGACAGCAACCAGGGCGAAAACAGCCTCTGACTTTAGTAAGTCCGGCCCATTTAATGAAATGGTCGTTATGGGAGTTCTGGCGGTCAGACTTCAGGGACTCAAAAAGGAACTTCTGTGGGATGGCGAAAATATGCGGTTCACCAACATCGGCGACGATGAGAAACTTGGCTTCAGGCTGCAAAATGAATTTACAGTTCTCAATGGCGATCCAAAATGGAACAATAAAGACACAATACCGGTTTCAGCCCGACAATTTGCAGAAGAATTGGTTAAACATAATTATCGGGCAGGCTGGAAATTACCTGAAATGCCTGTATAATCTGAAATTTAATCGATTATAGAATTTGATGTCTGTAGGGACGCGATTAATCGCGTCTACAATCCAAAATTGATACGGTATCCCCAACCTTCTGAAGGTTCAGGTGGGATCAAAATGGAGAAAAATGTCACTGTCTGTTATTCTTGTTAAATGTATGCCTCATCCCTGGAACAAATAGATTATTAAACGATTGAATGATATGAGATTTGTAAATTTCAAATTGCTAACCCTTAGTATACTGGTTTTTGTAAACGTAGTTGCGTATGCCGATATACGTCCTGTTATCCGCACATCCCCGGAAGGGTTAAGTATCCGGATATTTGATAATGAAAAGGTTATTTTTGGCACTTCGGATAAAAAACCTGGATTACTGGTGGTACAGCCTTCAAAAACAACAGTGGTTAAATTTGAGGCCAAAACCGAAATTGGGGGTGTTTTGACTCTGAACAAGGGAAAGGCTACCGGACTTGAAATTTCCGATTCATACCGAACCATCACACAGGGATTAATTGAACGAACGGTTACCGTAAAGGCTGAATCAGACCAACGTTATTTTATTGACTTCGGATGGAATGTCATAAAGACAGGGAGTTTCTATTCCTTCATGGGGGAAGAGAAATCGACGGTAAATTATACTCCGGGCTGTCCAGGTTCCGAATTTGGAAATCCGGAAGGATGGCAGACTTTCCCGTTTCTGGGTGTTCGAAGCGGGGATAAACTTTACGGGATTTTGGGCGATACCCCCGGAATGTGGGAGAACCGGAGTTTTATGAAGTTCGATCAGGAAAACAACCGGTTGTCGCTGTGCAATGGCGATGGTTCAGTGAAACGAACCATACTTTTCCCGCTCAATGCAGATGCGACAAGTGTCTATCGTGCGACCTTCGATGGTTGGCAACATATCGAACAAGGCGAAATCCAGACCTGGAAAACCTGGATTTTTTCTTCAGATGTTAAATCACTGTACGATGTTCAATTGGCTGCTCACCTGGCCCTGGCCAACGCCAAAGGGTTTAACCAGTCGGGCATCGAAGCAATTTTACGAAATACTTCCTACCTCTTATTGCGCCGGAACCTTTTACGGCCTGAGAGTGATTATATTTTCATTTCAGGTGTTGGTTACGGATGGAAACAATGGGTCTCCGATGGTTTTTACATGAGCAGAGGGCTCGATGATCCGAAATTCGACAAGGAGGCACAGGCTGCAATCTTCTATGAAAGACTGGATTATGAGGATAATGCCCAGTATTACCTGATCTGGTCGTTGCTTGTTAAGCGGGCAGGCGGGAATCCTGATATGAGGACTGTGGGGCGTGCTTACCGATATATCAAGTCGCACGAAAAGGATGGTTTATACATTCCACCGCGGTTACATCCCGATAAGAAATGTTATAAAACATACCATGACCAGTTGAATTATGAGGATGACGATTCCCCCTCTTCTGATCAGGGATTTCATTGCGGAGCGCTTATGGCTGCTATGGAGCTGGGTTATCCTGTAACTGACGATGAAATTGAAAATGCCATAAAAGGTTACCGGCGTATGTTTAATCCAACAGGAGGTTATATGGCGACAAGTCTCCTTCAGCAGGAGAACATCGGCCAGGATGCATTGTATGGCGAGGTGTTGACCTATGTGGTTTTTGGGAAGAAATTACTTCCCGATGAGATGGTCAAAACCCATCTCACAACGACCATGCGGATCCAATCACCTTACGGAATGCGCGTTATCTCGAAGGCCAACGGTGACCTGCTGGACGGTCATTCGGGCGTTTACACCAACGGCGGTTCCTGGTTTCTGAATGATGGGGCCAATTACCTGGATGGACTGATACACGGGATGGACTCCAAATGGGTTGATGATCAGCTGATCTGGCGAATGGAGAAGGAACTTGCCTTCATGCCTGCTTTCCATGAATCGATCAGTACAGTTACGGGAAAACCCTATGGACATCATCTTTATTCGTGGAATTCCGGATATTGGTGGCTCCGGAGAGAGGTTCGGAAAAACCTTGGAATGACCGGGTCCGATCCTGTTGATGAGTACATGGATAAAGCACTTGGAGTTAAGCATGTCAATGGTTTTTTGAAACTTGATCCTGCCAATGCGACACTTCGTGCAAAGGAATAATTTCAGACCGGTTGATCAGGTTCCAAAACATTTTCTAATTCACTTATTGTTAAATTAAAAGGTTCAGATAATATTTAATAAATAAATCAGACATGATATTGGAAAATAAGATCAACCTTGGATTTTTCCCGACACCCTTGCATTTATTGCCAAGGCTATCGGATAAATATCCGGATTATAACATTTACATCAAGCGGGATGATCATACTGGTTTAGCCAGTGGCGGCAATAAAACCAGAAAGCTTGAATACCTGATCCATGAAGCGATTCATCAAAAATGCAGTACCATAATTACTGCAGGAGCACAGCAATCCAATCATTGCCGTCAAACTGCAGCGGCATGTGCAGCAACTGGCCTTGAATGCCATTTAATGCTTGGAGGTTCGGAACCCGATAAATATGACGGGAATTTACTGCTCTCACACCTTTTGGGTGCCCATATTCATTTTACCGGAGAAAAAAGAAAAGGGGAGGATCTGGTCTGGTTAAAAGCCGAATTAAAGAAGAAAGGGAAACGAATTTATACGATTCCTTACGGTGGATCGAAT
>Ga0073936_10006966_pt1 | contig 14734 bp, 12 predicted proteins | sample AliMusrvi5mmetaG_FD_87041 | JGI IMG/M metagenome (GOLD analysis project Ga0073936, IMG submission 87041) | Freshwater lake bacterial and archeal communities from Alinen Mustajarvi, Finland, to study Microbial Dark Matter (Phase II) - Alinen... | ecosystem: Environmental > Aquatic > Freshwater >... | reverse complement strand
GCTTCGGCTTCCACTTCGGTCCCCTGATGATGGGCATAGTGGGAGAGCAGGAGCGGCTCGAGGGCACGGTCATCGGCGACTCGGTCAACCTCGCCAGCAGACTCAACGGCATCAGCCGGATCTATCGGGTGCCCTGCACGGTCAGCCACGCCAGCATCGAGGCGATGGCGGGGGGGCAAATGGAGGAATGGAAAGGCCGCAATCCCTTCAGGAAGCTCGACTTCGTAACGGTGAAGGGAAAGACCGAACCCCTGTTGGTCTGCCAGCCCCTCAATCCAGATGACCCGGATGACGAGGAGCTTCTCTCCCACCTTGGCGAGTACGAGGCCGCATTCGCGGATTGGGAGGGTGGCAGGGTCGCCGAGGCGTCGCGGAGCTTCACGGAGCTCCAGGCCGTCCTTCCCGGGGACGACGTGGTCAGGCGGCATGCAGAGCGCTGCCGGAAACTGCTGGAAGACGGGATTCCCGATGACTGGAGTCCAGCCATCAAGGTGACTGAAAAATGAGGCGAATCATCCTGCCCAAGGCCCTGCGGGTCTACATGTCCCGATTCCAGGACCATCTTCTCGTGATCCTTCCCCTGGCGGTGCTGACGATGGTCCTGGCGCTCTCCTTCGGGCTCCCAGCCCTCCGGGACACAATCAGCGGATCCCTTTGGCAAGACCTCCGGCTCAGGTACCCGGTGTACGCCGACATCGACAACCGGGAAAACCTGTTTGTCATCGACGACAACTCCAGGCGGATCGTGAGCATCGGGCCCAACGGCCGGGAGCGGTGGATCCTCGAGGGAGGCAGGCGCTCAAAGGGATTCTACGAGACCTACCGGCTGGCCGCGGTGGGGGACGGCGGGGTCGTGGCATACAACTACATCCGCGATCCGGTGGACGACAGCAAGTCCGGAGAGCAATTCGTCCGCTTCGGCTCGGACGGGAAGTATCTTGGAGTGCTGGTGAACCTCGAGTTCCCGCCGGGAAAACGGGAATCGGACGACGAGCTCCTGGGCAGCCTGAGGGTCCAGAACGGTTTCCTGTATTACACCTATCATATCGGGAAGCGGTTCGAGCTGCTCAAGCGTCCCATCGATCCCGCGGTTTCCGGCGTCGCTCCCGCCGGCCACGAGAAAGTCCTGTCCACCGATCTGGGGATCGACCTCGTCGCCTTCGCCGCACACCCGCCCGAAGGGATGGTCGTCGCCGACCGGGCGGGTTCCTTGTTCGTGCTGAGGCCCGATGGGGGCCTGGCCGTTCCCCCGTTCGCCCGAAATGCCGGCGTCAAGGCATTCGACAAGCCATGGGACATCAAGGTCGGACCCGCCGGCGAGGTCTACGTGCTGGACAATTTCAGGGACATGGTCTCGATGGCGACCTCCCTCGACGCCACGGTGGCGACCGAGGTATTCAGCGAAAGGACCGTGTTGGCGAAGGGCCGTCAGACACCATCCTTCGAGGGCATCGCGATCAGCCCCGGCGGAACGCTCGGCGTCGTGGACAAGTTCAACCATTCGGTCTTCCTGCTCTCGGCGGACGGGGGCCTGAGGATCGTCACCGGTGGCGTGAAACTGGACACCGACCACCTGGGCTCATGGTCCCTGGTGATCCTTGATGTCGCGGCCCTGGCCCTGTCAGTGGCCGCGGTGATCGGCCTCCTCCGCCGCCTGTTCGAGAAGAGGACATCCCTGATCGTCAAGCAGGTCCTTTTCTTCCTGCCCCTGGTGGTCATCTCGGTCAGCGTCGGATCATTCGCGATCTACCGGATCATGGACAGCAGCTTCCGCAAGGAGCTCGGCGCCAAGGTGACCATGGTGGCGGGCCTGGGAGCCAGGCTCATCGACGGCGAGCTGATCGAGCGGATCACCCGGGCATCGGACTGGGACGGGGCCGCCCACAGGGCCCTGGGGAAACAGTTCACCGAGGTGCTCAACGGCAACAACGACGCCTGGGACAAGGACCTGCGGACCGTCATCTACAAATACCAGGACGACAAGTTCTACTTCGTCAAGAACCACAGTTCGTACTACGGGGTCATGTTTCCCTACGGGGGGGCCCAGAGCGCGCATTTCGCCGCCGCCCGTGGGGGGACAGTGGAGTCGGCCCAATATTCCGACGAATACGGGACCTACATCTCGGGGATGGCCCCCGTGAGGACCGCCGCCGGCAGGATCACGGGCGTCCTTGAGGTCTACCTCAACTACAACACGGTGTCGGAGAACACGACCGCATTCCTCGGCGAGCTGTTCCAGGGCATCCTGATCGTGACACTGACCGTGATACTGCTCCTGGTCGCGATAGACATCCTCATCTTCCTCTCCCTCGGTTACCTCAGGAACGCCTCCCATAGGCTCATGAAGGGGGAATTGGGCATAACCGTCAGGGTCACCCGCCGGGACGAGATAGGTGACCTGGCCCGGGATTTCAACACCATGAGCGAGCGCATCAAGAGTTATTTCGATCGCCTGAAGGAGATACAGGACGCCAACGGGCGTTTCGTGCCGCTTGCCTTCCTGGAATTCCTGGAGAAGGAGAGCATCGCCGATGTGGTGAGCGGCGACCAGACCAGGCGCCGAATGACCGTGTTCCTCTCCGACATCCGTTCGTTCACGTCCCTTTCGGAGGGGATGACACCGAAGGAGAACTTCGACTTCATAAACTCGTATTTCAGCGTCATGGGTCCCGTCATCCGCGCCCACGGCGGGTTCATCGACCGCTACCTCGGCGACGCCATCATGGCCCTCTTCCCCCGCAGCCCCAAGGACGCGGTCGAGGCCGGGCTGGAGATGCGCAAGGTCCTGGTGGATTTCAACGCGGGCCGGGTCGCGCTCGGGAAGGCCCCGGTCGATTTCGGCGTGGGCCTGCACTGCGAGAAGATGGTCTTTGGCATCGTTGGCGAAGCCAACCGACTGTCCGCGACCATCTTCTCCGAGGCGGTCGACCTTGTCGGACAGCTCGAGGCCGCGACGAAAAAACACGGCGTGGGCATGGTGATCACCCGGTCGGTCCTGGACGAGCTGCCACTGGCCCTGCGGAACAGGTCAACACCCCTGGGAACCCTGGAAGGGCGCGAGACCTTGACAGAGATATTCGGTATCTGAGATGGCGACGCTCAACATCCACCTTGGGCCGCTGCGCTCCAACCTCGACCACGTGGAGGAATTCTGCAGGGTGCGGAACCTCGATTTCCTTCCGGTCACCAAGGTCATCCAATCCCGTCCCAGTATCCTCAATGCGCTGGCACATCCCAGTTTGCGGAGGATGGCCGACATCCACTGGCGGAACCTGGCGGCGCTGGAACCCTCCGTCCACACCGACCGAGCGATACTCAGGCCGCTCTTCGCCGAAGCCGAACGGCAGGCAAGCCACGCGACCAGGGTTTTCCTCTCCAACTCCGCCCTCGCACTTCACCTCGCCCGCGCCCGTGCGAGCCTCCGCCTCGGGACACCCTTGCGCGTCATGGTGATGGTGGAGGCGGGGGACCTCCGGGACGGCGTGCCCTGGGACGAGCTTCCGGGGGTGGTGAGGACCCTCGCCGCGGAGCCGGGCCTTGAGGTGGCGGGCCTCGCCGCCAATTTTGGCTGCCTCGCGGGTGTCGTGCCCGACAGCGCTTCCCTCGACCGGATGGCCGAAGGCCTTAGGAAAGTGAGAAGGCTCACGGGCCATCCCCTGCCTGCGTTCTCCATCGGGGGGACAGTCGTATGGGACCTGCTTAGGGACCACGGCTCGCCCCCGGAGTTCACCGAACTCCGTCTGGGTGAGGCGGTATTCTTCGGAAGGAACACCACCCTTGACAGCGACATCCCCGAGCTCTCCTCCGATGTCTTCTCAATGGACCTGGAAGTCCTTGAAGTCTGGGACAAGTTCGTGCCGTCGGTACCAGAGGGTCCAATGGGCCTCAACGCCTTCGGGGACCAGCCTGTCCATATCTTCTCTGGTTGCCGGCGGCGGGCCACCCTCGACGGGGGGGAAAACCTCGCTCCCCTGAGGGCCCTGATCCCACAGGCCTCCGGCATCGTCCCGGTCGGAGCCACCCATGAATACACCGTGGTCGACTGCACTGGCGCGGTTGGACCAGTCGTCCCTGGGACGAAGATGAGTTTCCATCCCAGGTACGAATCCATCGTCCGTTGTTTCCTGTCGCCGCACCTGAATCTGGTTGTAGGAGAATGACCATGAGAAGATATGGATTCCCGGCGCTCGTCCTCCTTTCGCTGGCCCTCGTTTCGGGCCTTGCTTCCTGTTCGAGTCCGAAAACCACCACTGGGCAGCCTCGGGAGGCCAGCGCCTCGACGTTCACCGGGGATGAGGTCGTCAAGCCCTTCAAGAAGAGGAATGGCAAGCCGTTCAGGATCGCCGTGGTCCAGAGCGGAGACTACTTCGCCTACAACGACGTCCTCGTCAGCATCAGGGATGGGCTCGCCGAACTAGGCTGGGTGGGAAAAGTCGACCTGAGCCCGGAGGTCAGGGCGAGCGTCCCGAACATCCTCCAGGCGTGGAACCAACTTCCAGCCTCGGCTTCGGCCTCGACCACAACAATCTTCCATCGAAAGACCTCGGCGAGCCTCCCGGGTTCCCTCTCTGCCCAGAACAATGGACCCCAGTACATCACCTTTCCGCCGGAGTCATTCATCGACCTCAACTGGACCGAGGATCCAAACCCTCCCCCAGCCCTTATGGCCCTTCTCGGCGGTGAACGTGGCGTGGACTTGGTCATCTCGCTGGGAACACTGGCGGGGACCTTCGTGTCCAAGGTGGCACAGGCCGGCAAGCTCAGGGTGCCCGTCATGATAGAGAGTGTCTCGGATCCGCTGGGGGCGAAGATCATCCCCTCGTTGACGGATTCGGGCAACGACCTGGTCAGCGCAAGCTTCGATCCTGGGGCCTACGCACGCCAGGTCCGGATGTTCCACCAAGTCACCGGGTTCCGCCGGCTCGGGCTGATCTACACCGACACGGAGACGGGCAGGTCCTACGCGGCCCTCGACAAGGTGACCAACGCATCCAAGGACCTCGGATTCACGATCGTCCCCAACACGGAGGTCCTTGAAGATCCGCCCGATCCCAAGGACATCCCCAAGGCCGAGGCCGCCTATGTCCGGGCGATGGAGGCCATCGGCCCCAAGGTGGACGCGGTCTACCTGGCCATCCAGGCCGGGCTGACCAAGGACAGCCTGCCTGCCATCATCGCCGTGGCAGAGAGGCACCGACTGCCCACCTTCATCATGGAGGGAGCCGATTTCGTCTGGCGCGGGGCCCTCCTGGGTGAGTCCAACACCCTGCAGACCATCGAGGGGCTCTACAGCGCGCGGAAGCTGACACGGATTCTTGCAGGGATCCTCCCCCGACTCCTGCCCCAGAGCAATCCCCATGTGCCGCACATCGCCATCAACCTGGCCGAGGCCAGGAAACTGGCCCTGGATATTCCCGTCGATGCGTTGCTGAGCGCCGACGATGTCTTCACGACGATTCTCGTCGACAGCCCCGAGGTCAAGAAATGACAAAGCGACGTCCCCTTTTCCTCCTCTTCGGAGGCCTCTTCATCATCCTGGCAGCGCAGGTCCTCAATTTCGTCCAGGTGCGGGCTTCGACCGAAAAAGCCCTCACCCAGGCCCAGGTCTCCCAGAAGTTGGTGGGCGCACGGGACCTCAAGCTCTCCCTGGAGCGCGGCATGGGCTTCGGAAAGCCCCTCGCGCTGTTCAGCGGCATGGACAAGATCTTCGGCAGCCTGAAGAGCCGGTACGATGGGATCGAGTTCCTGGCCCTCACCAGCCCCTCGCTGGAGATCTTCGCGCAGGACGGCCCGCCGGCGCTCGAGAACCTGTCCGACCAGGCCATCCCCTCCTTTCCGGCCGTCAACGACGGATCGTCGAAGAATTCGTACAAGACGATAATCAAGGGCAATCTCGTCCTGGTGGCCCTCCCCCTGTACTTCAACAACACCGACCTCAAGGGTATGGCATGGCTGGGCTTCTCCAGGCAGCCCATCCTGGTGCAACTCAGAAGTGAGTCGACCTTTGGGCTGCGGATCCTCGCGATCCTCATCACCTGCTCGGTCCTGGCCTTCCTGGCACTCTTTTTCCTGACGGTCCGGGGACATGACACCGGGGTGGCCGATCCCTTGGCTACGGCGGTCAAAAAAAGATACAGGTTCACCCTCCTGACCAGGGTATCACTCGCCATCGTCCTGGTCCTGTCCACGGCGATCCTTTCCTACACCTTTGCCACGAACGGCCGGCTCACACACATCCTGCTCCGGGTTTACGAGAAGAACGTCGACATCCTGGTGCGGTCCCAGGCCGCCGAACTGAAGCGCCTGCTGGACTGGGACATCGCCCCCGAGCACTGGAAAGGCGTGGAGACCCTCCTCGCAGCCCAGGTCCGCAACACCCCGGAGGCCCAGTTCCTCGTCCTTAGCGAACCGGGAGGACGGGTGCTCTTCAGCGCCGACCGAGGCTCCACCTACCCCAACGCCAAGGGCGGGCCGGCTCCCCAGCTCGCGCAGACGGGGATGGACGACTCCGATTCGGTACGGACACCCCTCGCCGACAAGGAAGGAAAAGCCAAGGCCTTCCTCTCCAGCAAGGTGGACCAGGCCTTCCTCGACAGCATCCTCCTCGAAAGGTTCCTGGACGCCCTCACCGTCACCCTGGTCTCGCTCGTCTTCAGCATAGAGTTGCTGCTGGCCCTCGGCCTGCTCGCACGGCGCAGCAGACGGGAAGCCACGGCGCCCTCACTGCACAAGTCCGAGACCGGCATAAAGATCATCCGCTTCACGGCCTTCCTGTTCTTCATGGCGGAGCTCCTGCCCCTGCCCTTCATGGCGCTGTTCATCTCCGACCTGTACGCCCACTCGCCCTTCACGCTGTTCGCCTTCAGTCCGGACGCCATCAAGGGCCTGCCCTTCTCGGCCCACCTGCTGGGCGTGATGGTGTTCGTCCCCACCGTCGGCGCCCTGTCCAGCCGGTTCAGCCTGAGGAACCTCTTCCTGATTTCGGGGTTCCTCCTCCTGGCGGGGAATCTGCTGGCGGCCTTCTCGGACCGGCTGACAGTCCTGATCCTCTACCGGTTCCTGTCGGGCTTGGGCTACGGCGGCGTCCTGGCGGCGAGCAATGGCCTGGTCGTCCAGATGACCACCAAGGAAAACCGCACATCAGGCTTCGCGGCATGGGGCGCGGGCTTCGCGGCCGCCAGCATCTGCGCCGTGGTCCTGGGCGGCATCCTCGCCACACAGGTCGGCTACCGGAACGGCCTCATGGTCTCGGCCTCGATCTCGATCCTGATGGCCGCCTTCGTTCTCTTCTACCATCCGAGGAAAGTGGCCACGGGCGTCGCCACGTTGGTCAGGAAGATCAAGATCACTGACATATTCGCCCCATTCCGCGACCGAACGGCCGTCGTCACGCTCTTCTTTGTATCGATACCCGTCCAGCTGGCCTTCTTCGGACTCTTCCAATACACCCTGCCCATAGTCATGGACCAGGCGGGCCTCTCCGAAGCCAACATCGGCCGGATACTCACCATCTACGGCATCATCAGCCTGGGAGCGCCCTTCCTGGCGCGGTACGCCGATCGGACCAGGAACGAGAAGCGCCTCCTGGTCCTGGGGAACCTGGTGACCGGAGCCTTCCTCATGGTCTTCTTCGCGCAGAGCGGCGTGTGGGCCATCGTCCTCGTGGTCGCCGCCATCGGCATCGGCGGGCTTGTCTTCGACACCGTTACCAGCTCCTACCTCTCCTTCACCAAGGCCTCGGAGAAATACGGGGAGACGCGGTTCCTGTCCGTGTTCCTGACCTGGGAGAAGTTCTTCACGGTGTTCATCCCCGTCCTTGTCGGATCCCTGATGACCGTCGTCGGCTATGTGAAGAGCGCGGCGATCCTCGGGGTGGTCATCGCCCTCGGGGCCACCGTGTTCGCAATCTTCAGCCGCAGCAACAAGGCGGCCGCCGCACCTGGCCAGGCAGAAGGGGAAAAATCCTGAACCCTTCGGCGCGCCCCGCCTTCCTGGTGTCGGAGGGGCGGCTTGATTCCGCGCGGGTCCTGTGGGCCCTCCGAGGCAGCCTCGGGCCGCTCTGCCCAGAGTTCCACCTGCGGGATGGGGACGGGAGCTTCCTTGACGCAAAGGCCGCCGGCACGCGGGCGCCCTGGGCGTCCGGGGGCCTGGACTACAGCGGGACCTTCGTTGATGCCCTTTCCGAGGGGCGGCTGTCCTTGGTCCTGCCGGTCCTGGAGAGGAACGACGGCGCGCTCCAGGGCATGCTGGACTTCCTCGGCCTGCCCTGCGCCGGCTGCGGGATGGAGGCCGCCATCCTGGCCGACGACCATGACTTCGCCAGGGCTGTCCTCGGCGCGCTCGGGATGAAATGGTCGGGCGCCGAGGGCGGACCGGAACTCCTGGTGGGCGTGGTGGGGGACGACGGGCCCGAGGCGGGAACGGCCGTGGGTCCATCCGGCGCCTGCGTCGACGACCCCGAACTCGAGGACTTCTGCCGCCGCGTCTTCGCAGGCCTGGATCTGGGCGGCTGGGCCCTCGTCGGCGCGGTCCGGGAAGAGGGTGAACCGAAGTGGCGCTCGATCCAGACCTCGCCTGACCTTGGGTCCGACGGCCTGTTCCAGCGGTCCCTCCGTGGCCGGGGCCTGGACCTCGGCTCCGCGCTGGATAAGGCGGTTGGCTGCGCGATGCGGCTACACGAGGCAGAGGCGGGCCTGAAGGTCCTCTACAAGGACATGATATGAAACCGAGGATAGCCGTGCTGTTCGGCGGCCGCAGCCCCGAGCACTGGATCAGTTTCAAATCAGGGCTCTTTGTCCTCATCTTCCTGGATCGGGACGCCTACGACGTCGACGCGGTCTACGTGCGCCAGGACGGAACCTTCGCCTCAGCGGACGTATACCTCCAGACCCTGGACCGCTTCCTCGCCGAGAACCGCGTGGTCATCTTCAAGGACGAGGACAATGTGGGCGACTGGAGGGGACGGCTCGAGGCCTCGGCAAGCGCCCTTTCGGAGGATTTCCTCCTCGCCGCGGCTGGAAAAGCCTGGAACCTGGTCTTTCCCGTGTTCCACGGGCGCTTCGGGGAGGACGGCACCATCCAGGGCCTCGCCAAGACCCTCGGCATCCCCTGCGCCGGCTGCTCCTTCCAGGCATCGTCCATGGGGATGGACAAGATACTGACCAAGCAGATAGCCGAGGCTGCGGGCCTGGCGGTGGCGCCGTACCGGTTGGTGCGCAGCCACGACTGGGCGCAGCGGCCGGATTCACTGGCAGGCGACATTCCCCGTGCCCTCGGGCTTCCACTGTTCGTGAAGCCCGCCCGCCTGGGAAGCTCGATCGGCGTCTCGCGGGCCACCACTGAGGCATCCCTCAGGAGCGCCCTGGATCTCGCCTTCCAGTACGATGTCCGGGCCATAGTCGAGGCTGAGGTCCGGAGCTCCGAGTACGCGGTGGGCGTGCTCGGCGACAGGGATCGGGCCACCACCTCGGTCGTCGCCGAATACACCAGCAACCCGGAGAACTTCGACTACGACTCGAAGTACGGCCCCTCGAGCCTCGACGACATCATCCCCTCCAACCTCTCCCCCGCCGACACCACGGTGATGCTCGACTTCGTGCGGGCGGCCTTCAGCGCCCTGAAGATCCGTGGCATCTGCCGGATCGATTGTTTCCGGGGGCCCGACGGACCCATCCTGAACGAGGTCAACACCATGCCTGGCCTGAACGCCCTTTCGCCCTTCATCCGGGCCTGGGGCGCGGCTGGCGTCACCAAGAGGGAACTGCTGGACCGCATCGTGGCTCTCGGCCTCGGGAAGTCATGAGCATCCCAAGGGTCATGCGGGAGGTGACGCGCCACCTCGCGGCCTTCCCCCTGGTCAGCCTGGGCATCCTCGCGACCGTCCTCTTCGACACACTCTTCGAGACCGCCCTGCCGCTGATCATCGCGTGGATGATCGACAACGCCGTGCTCAAGGGTCGGATCGACCTCTTTCCCCTCCCCGCCGCCCTCCTGGTCGGGGGCTGGCTGGCCAGCGTGGCCAACCAGGTCTGGCGGGACTGGCTGTTCGCCCTACTCACCAGCCGGGTGATCGGCAGGCTGAGGGGGGCTCTGGAAGGCCATGTGCGGACCCTTCCCTTCCCACTCCTGAGGGGCATCAAGTCGGCTGACCTCCTCACCCTCCACACGGCTGACATGGCCCACATCGAGAACCTTTTCCTGAACGTGCTGCCCTCGCTCCTGTTCGGCGTCTCCTACCTGGTCCTCGGCATCGCCGCCATGATGGTGACCCACGCCGGCCTGGGTTTCCTCATTCTTGCGGGGCTCCCCCTCACCGTGGTCGGACCAATCCTCCTCGGGAAGCGGGCCTCCGCCAGGGGCCTCACCTCCAGGGAGGCCGAGGTGGAGCTGACCTCCTGCGCGCAGGAGACCTTCGCCGCACAGGGCCTCATCAGGACCTACGACCTGGCCGAGGCATTCCGGACGGCCTTCAAGGCCAAGTCTGACCTCCTTGTCCGGCGGGCACGGGGGTTCTACTTCTCCGGCAACATGGTGCGGCGTCTGCCGAACATGGCCATCCACCTTTTACAGCTCGCGATGAACCTTGTCGGGCTGTGGCAGGCCATCGAGGGAAGGCTCGGGGTCGGCGAGTTCATCGCCTTCAACCTCCTGTTCGGCAACGTTATGACCGCGGTCCTGGACCTCTCGATGACGCTCGGCCCGATGCTCCAGGCCGGTCTGGCCTTCGGGCGCCTGAACCAGCGCAGCGCGGAGACCACGCCGGAGCCGGTTCCCGCCGGCACCAGAGTCGCCGCGCCCCATCTGGCGAAAGGGCTGCGGTTCGAGGACGTGACCTTCCGCTACAGCCCCGACCGACGGGTCCTCGAGGGCCTGAGCTTCGAGATCCCGGCGGGAAAGCGCACGGCCGTCGTGGGCGCCAGCGGGTCGGGGAAGTCGACCCTCGCCGCCCTCCTGGCGGGGCTGTACCAACCAGAGAGGGGCAGCATCCTCTGGGCAGGGATCAACTTGAGGGAGATCGAAAGGTCATCCCTGCTGAGGCGCCTGGGGGTGGTTTTCCAGGAGAACAGCATCCTGGACGCCAGCATCAGGCACAACCTCCTCCTCGGCCCCGAAAAGCCGGGCGACGAGGACCTCCTCTGGCAGGCACTGGAGGGCGCCGGATTGGCAGCCTGGGTAAGGGAGCTTCCCGAGGGCCTGGAGACCCGGGCCGGCGAGGGGGGCGGATTCCTCTCAGGTGGACAAAAACAGCGGCTGGCCCTGGCCCGCGCCCTGCTGCGGCATCCGGACCTCCTCGTGCTCGACGAGGCGACCTCGGCCCTGGACCCACTCAACGAGAGCCTCGTCAACGACACGTTGCGCGGACTCGCCGGCGGGACCACCCTCGTCCACATCACCCACCGGCTCCAGGGGATCGCCGACTACGACCGCATCGTCGTCCTCGACCAGGGGCGGGTAGCGGAGACGGGGACGCACGAGGAACTGCTGCGTGAGCCCAACGGCGGGTATTCCCTGATGTGGCGGCGCCAGTCCGGCATCGTGGTCACTGACGAGGGCGCCCGGATCACCCCCGGAGGGTTGCGCGCATTCCACCTGTTCGCCGCGTCCTCGGACAGGACCCTGGACGACCTTGCCTCGTCCTTCGTCAGCGAGACCGCCGAACCAGGGAGCAGGATCATCCGTCAGGGCCAGCCAGGGACGAGGTTCTACCTGATCGCACGGGGACGGGTCCAGGTCAGCATAGCCGGGCAACGGGGTGAGGAGGTCGTCGCCTCACTTTCCGACGGCGACTTCTTCGGTGAGATGTCCCTCCTCGAATCGGCCCTCACTTCGGCCAACGTCACCGTGGTCCAGCCGACGATACTGCTGGCCCTCGAGAAGACGACCTTCCTGGCGCTGATCCGGAACGACCCCGCCCTTTTCGAGTCGGTCGCAGCCATCGCCGACAAACGGCGCGAGGAAAACGCACGGCGCCTGAAAATATAAATTATTCCCTTAAACATGACATGGTGTCCTGCCAGGGGATCATGAAGATCTGCGATGTGCCGCCACTGGATGACCCCAAGGAAAGCGAGGACGGAAGCCGGTCCATCGGGATGGAAATCGGCTTGGGCTACCGCAGGAATAATGCTGGCCTCCATGTGGCGTTTCAACTCTGAAGGGTTTCGAGACGGCGTTCGAATCAAAGTTCATTGACAAACACGATCGTGCGGTTGAATGGCTGGCGGTGGGGGAGGTGGTCCAATGGCCAAGCAAGTACCCGAGCAAAAAATAAAATCTCGGGTCATGCCTGCGCGCGATACATGGGATGTAATTCAGTCCCTTTTTTCACCGAGTCCGGCATTCGTCGAGAAAAAATTCCAGGATCACCGTTACTTCTCCGCGCTCGCGTTTGCCATTTATGGCACTCTGGGGCTCGCTCTATGGATTTGGGACTACGTGACCGACCCGATCAGTGCGCAGCATACCATTCTGCTTCGTCTTTCCTATCTAGGTGCGTTCATCATCGCGGGAACCTTCATATGCTTCGCGCGGTTTCGCATTGTCGCATGGGCTTCCTTGTTTGGTTGGCTTTTGGCTCCAATCCTCTTTGTCGTGATGATCACCCGACTGCGTCTTGGCATGATGTATGGAATCGGCGGTTTCATGTTCTTCCAGTTCGGCGCCGTTCTCTGCTTTCAGTGCTTCCCGCTGTGTCGGGGCATGCCCAATACGCGGTTCTGATCTGGCCGGCGAGGTGCGCCGAGCCCAGCGCCTGAAGCAACCGCTGTCACTCCTTGAGCTCGACATCGACCACTTCAAATTGGTGAATGACACTTTCGGACATCCGGCCGGAGACGCGACGATCCGTCACCTGGTCGATCTATGCCGTCTCCGCGCTCGGGACATTGATATCATCGCGCGGCTGGGAGGCGAGGAATTCGCGGTGCTCTTGTTCGGCATCGATCGAAAGCAAGCTCTTGCGGCGGCGAAGCGAATCCGGGTGCTGGTTGAGGCGACCCCGGTGCCCGCACCAGGGAATGCCACCATAAACATAACCGTCAGCATTGGGGTCGCGCAGGTCGCTGCCGATGACCCTGATGAAAACAGCCTGCTGGCCCGCGTCGACGCGGCGCTCTACAAGGCCAAGGTCTCCGGCCGCAATCGAGTCTGCTAGACACCTTGAAGAGTGGGGTATCAGCGTGCCGTGTCCGCCTTTTCAAGTTCGTCCTCGACAGCTTTTTGAGTGAACTGGTTCAACGATATTCCAAGCTTCACCGCGGTTCTCTTTACCTTCCGATGCAGATCAGGGGGCATTCTCACATTGAAGCTACCCTTGTAGGACTTCTCCAATTCCTTGTCGTTGTCCCCGCAGATTTCGATATAGTCTTCCACGGCCGCTTCGAAGGCATTCTTGATTTCCTTTACGCTCTTTCCCTCGAAGGACACGAGATCCTCGATTCCTTCGATCTTCCCGAAAAAGACTTCATCCTCAGCGCTGAAATGAACTGATCCGATGAAATCCTTGTACACCAGCACGTCTTTCAAATGAGCCCCCTTCCCACCAACTCCTCTCTGATCTGATCAAGTTGATACCTCTTCAGTTCATTGCCGGGATGCGGCTTATGCAACCTGATAATGTGTTTCGACTCAAGGTGCACAAAAGCGACCCTTGATCCAGATGTCTTCCCCTGGTTGGATTCTTTATAGCCCAATCCCTTTAGAAGTTTCTTCGTCTCATTGTATGTGAAGTCCTTGGGTCTAGAAAGGAATCGCTCGAGGAGCTTATCTTCCTTGCTCATATGAGAAAGATAGCGCACCTGTCTTTGCTTTGCAACCACATTTCAGTTGCATAGGTAGTCCCTTGAGCCACTAAAGCATAAGCCCAAGCTTGCGGACGCAAGATCCAAGCTTGCGGACGCAAGATCCAAGCTTGCGGACGCAAGATCCAAGCTTGCGTATGGTGCCTTGCCGGGCTACACTTTGGCCCATCACCGACACGTTTCGACAGGGTGCAGAAAGATGGCAGACAGCACGGGTCAGGGTTCTCGAGGCAGGCGTTTCTGGGACGTTCTTGGTGTGGTCGGTTGGCTCTTCGCCCTGCCGGCGGCCCTCCTTGTGTGCGGCCTCCCAAAGGCATCCACGCTTTTTCAGGCGAGTTTCGGACCCTTTGGAGCGCCCTCGAGCCTCCTCCTGGTATTCCTTGTCCTCACCCTGTTGGGAATGTTGTTTGGGTCGGCGGGACGGGCCTTCCCCGTCCTCGTTGGCCTTGTCCTCGGCCTTGGCTGCTTCGCCACGGTCTTCGATTTTCCCGGACTGGGCTTTGTCCGCGCCGCCGTCGCCCGCTTCCCCGGGTTTTCCGAGCCGGGTCCGGCCTTCTTCTCAGGCCTACTCGCCATCGCCCTCGGCTCGATCCTCGGACGATCCTCCACGGGCAAATCCCTGAAGAGGGCAGCCCTCATTTTTCTCGCTACCCTGTCCTGCCTGATCGCGCTTGCCTGGGCCAAGCCCTTCCCAAAGCTTGAGGTGGGCGCGCTCTCCATTGAGGACGCACTCGCCGGAATCTCGAAGACCCTCGGTTACGAGTACCACAACCCGGAGGTCGAGAAGGCGCTGAAGGTGGTCGTGGAGGCTCGGGACAAGACAGTCGCCGAGAAGGAGAAGCTCATCGCCGAACTGACGGCGCGCGTGCAAAAGGCCGGTGAGGACGAGGCCTCACTGCGCGCCGCCGCCGAGGACGCCAAGCGGCTGGCCGGGG
>Ga0073936_10006963_pt1 | contig 14740 bp, 9 predicted proteins | sample AliMusrvi5mmetaG_FD_87041 | JGI IMG/M metagenome (GOLD analysis project Ga0073936, IMG submission 87041) | Freshwater lake bacterial and archeal communities from Alinen Mustajarvi, Finland, to study Microbial Dark Matter (Phase II) - Alinen... | ecosystem: Environmental > Aquatic > Freshwater >... | reverse complement strand
GAATTATGATTGAACTTTAGAAATTATTATCCTATTTTGTCAGTTCTATATTTATTTCAGGATGAGCTGTCTGGGTGATTTGATCCAATGATCTGTCAAATTCCAGTTTAATAACAATCACTGTATCTGCCATCTCGTTACATGGCAAATTCCTCACGCGTAAATAAGGTTGCTGGGTACTATGGTCGCTGGGGCATAAGTTAACAGCACAATCCACTGGTTCCCTATTGTTGAGCAAGGTTGCGCTGATGGGTTTTACATTGATCGGTTTAAGCTTAATTCCGTTTCCAATCGGTTGTTTATTCAAATGGATATAAAGTACATTCTCTCGTGTGGTGGACAAGATTCCTGGGTTTTCAACTAATCCGGAAGCAAGTTTCACATTCTCAAATGATTCACCAACAATCTTCTTCCATTTTCCGATCTGCCTTAAGATCGCAGCTGATTGCGGAGGAATAACTCCTTCGGATGTCGGGCCGACATTCAGCAGGTAATTGGCCTCCCGACTGAGGTAACTGTCCAAACTGCTGATCAGGTGCCTGTTGGTGTAATAATCTTCATCTGATTTGTAGCCCCAGCTCTCCATTCCGACTGATTGGCAAGCTTCTACAGGTTTCTGAAATCCATTTGCCGAAGCTGCCCCTGAATCGAAATCGCGTTCAGGTGTTCCATAATCGCCTTCATCAAACCCGCGGTTATTGATCACTGCCTTGGGCTGTAGTTTCCGGATCATGGCATTTACTGACGGATCTTTGAATTGCGGAACATTCATATCCCACCAAAAACCATGAATTTCACCATAATTTGAACACAACTCCTTAACCTGTGCTTTCAGAAACTCCATGTAAATATTCCAATCGGGGTGGTCCCCGGGCTGAGCAGGCAATTCATGGTGTCTCCCCTGGTTGGGATAGTTGGGTTGGTTCCAGTCGGCTATCGAATAATAAAGGCAAAGTGGTACGTTCCGCTTGTGACAGGCATCCGACAACATCCCGATTATATCCTTTTTATAGGGAGTGTTCATTGTATTAAATGCCGTTTGTTTGGTATCCCACAGGCAAAATCCATCATGATGCTTCGTGGTTAGGGTGATGTATTTCATCCCTGCCTCTTCCATAAGGTCAAGCCACTTTTCGGGGTTAAACTTTTTAGGATTCCACTGATCGGCCAGTTTCACATACTCAGCTCTGGGAACTCTTGCCCTCCACTGATGTTGTTCGTGCCAACCGGGAATGGAGTATAACCCCCAATGGACAAACATGCCATAATGATTTTTAAAAAACCAGTCGCGACCATCTCCAAAGCGAAAAGTACCTTTGGCATTGTCTTTTAGATTCTCAGGAAAAAGGTCTCCTCCAGGAAAAGGAATTGCACCTGACAATTGGGAAAAGAGTGGAGTTGCTGCAAGTGTAACAGCCGTTTTCAACAAGTCTCTGCGCTTCATGGTTATTGGTTTAATATTTTATTTAAACTAATTTACTATCGATCATATAATTGTGTCACTTCTTCAATCCGGTCAAATCTGAATCCACAGTAATTTTACCGTCTCCGGGTGTAACCTTCGCCGAAAAATTATCATTTATCTCAATACTGGATGATGTCTTCAATGAAATTTCCTTGTTCTGAACGCTGTTTGCCAATAAATCCATTGAGCCTTTGGCGTTAAACACACAGCCTACCATATTTATCCACGTTTTCAGGTAATCGGGCATGGCCTTGTTGCCATGGAAGTTAATCCTGCTATTTCTGAAACTGGAGTTGGAAATGGTTAAGACATCAACCGGAGTACCAACAGAAAATAGATCAGTGGGCTCATCATACAGTACCCTGATATTTTCGAAAGTGAGCTGTTCCTGTTTAGGTATAGCCGCTCCGGGATAATAGGAACGACTAAATTTGTCGTTGTCGAAATGGACAGAAAAGCCGGTTCTGGGTTTTTCAAGATAGATATCGCGGAACGCAACGTTCCGTACGCCTGCAGTATAGGTTATATCATTTTGAACTACTCCCCAGTTGATTCCGTCAAGCACCTGACTTCCACTTTCGTGCGAAGGGCGGGTAATTGATTTATAGATCGTTCCGTCAGCCTTCGCCTGAACACGATAAAGACGTCCGTTTGAAATCACTGCGTCTGATTGCTGCACCTCCATACCAGGTTTCCAGTCGATCCAGCCTCCTGCCAGTATCCGGCAAAAATAACCCACATGCCTTTTATCATCATTCAGGTCGTGACACTTCTCAACTACACCATCCTCAATCCAGCCCAATTCAGGGTTACCAACTGAATAGTCGTGAGCATTAAGCGCGATGGCATCGTCGAATGTCTGAAATACCCCGTTGCTAATCAAAAACCGCTTGCCCCGGCCCAGATGTACCCCATCCTTATCGCCCTTGATAATAACATCATTTATTACAATATCTTCAAAGGTACAGACATGGATACCATACTGAGCCTTACCCAGATCAAGACACCTGAAACGATCAATTTTCAAGTCCCTGATGTAGAAAAAAGCAAGTTGCCCATGAAGGCCATAGGCTTCCTTAAAGTTCCGGACATCCATGCCATTTACAATAATCTGTAACCCTTCGACAGTGATATGATCATCATAAGTCCTGGTGACAGCACCTTTGTTCACGATGACATGGGAAAACGTCCCCTTTTCATCCACCTTTTTAAGGTAGATATTGTTCCCAAAAGTGAGTGAGGTATTGCTCCCGATATAAACAGTGCCGGCCATCTTATAGGTTCCGGGCCGGCTAACTACAATGGTTCCGGTTTGATCGACAGAACGTTGAAGTGCTTCAGTATTTGCGACTCCGGAAGCATCAGGTGAAAAGCCAAACTCAGCAGCATCGGTAAAGCCCGATTTACTACTTCCTGAACTGAATTTCTGTGACTGATTTTTTTTTGTCTGCCCGTAAGAGGAACAGGTAAAGAGTAACAGTGAAAGAATAATAAACAGATAAAATCTTGATTGCATGAGGTTTTGCGTATTTAATTATTGAGAATTTACAATATTGGAATATAACGTATTTTGAAGTTCCGGGTAAAATAAATTTCAAAAGGATCAATCAATTATCTCGTATTTTAAAAACCGGTATCCTGCAGGTTTTTCAATCGAAAGTGAGATACTTCCATCCTTAATCTTTTCATTTCGGACACTCCCATTCTCCATGTCAGTAATCCTGATCATCCTGTCTTTTAAAAACTTCAGCTTTATCATGGCCTTTTTGTCCGGATTATGCAATTCCCTAAAGATCATCAAATAACCTGCTTTCTTTTCCGGATGATAAATCTGGAATCCGGTCCACGATTCATTCGTGGGTTCATCGCCAACAGGAAACACGTAACTTTCAAAAATATCCTTCCGGTTTGCCTTGTAGATGGCAATGATCTTTTTTAACTCTTCTCTCTCTTTAGGCTGGAGCAGCTGTGTGAGCATAAAACAGGAAGGGGCTCCCATAAAGGCTGACAAAGCACAATAAGATTGGCTATACTGGTTTGCATCCGAAAACTGAGGATTTGTTAGTGATGGATTTTGCCAGTGACACTGTAAATCGTTCATGTTGTAAAACCTCGAAAGCATCCAGTGATGCCGAAGGGTAATGTATGGAACATAGACCAGGTGATTGGGAAGATTATTCTGGATGTTCTGAAAATACATAGGACCACACTCCCTGACAGCACTGTACCAACCATACCGCTGATCATCGTACTCGGGGCACCAGGATGTTTGTGTCGAATAATCCGTTTTTTTGATGAATTCGCGAACACCTGACAGTCGGTTAGCAAACGAATCGTGGTTTTCGAGTTTGTCAAAATCAAATTTCCAGGTTGCAACGCCCAACTCCTTCTGATTGGTCAACATCTCTTCGGGACTGATATATCTTATGGCTGCCCATAATCCGATTCCGACACCATAATCTTTAGCTAATTTTTTGACGTTTTCCCAATGGGGAGCATATCCCAGTTTAGGGTTGGGATGCCACGAATTTTTACTCATTGTTCCCCCCTCCTGCCATCCATCGTCAATCCGGACAATGTCGATTCCAAGATCGGATGCCGATTTAATCTCCTTTTCGATCACCGGAAATTCTGAATTCTCGCGACCATAAATCTTTTTGTAATCTCCATGTTGAAAATCGCTCCCCCAGGTATCAATTAAAATATGCATATCGGTCTTCAGATTAACCGGATACCTTGTCCTGTCGAATTGTTTAAAAGACAGTTCCATCTCATCCTGACCACCTGAAAATAAAATTGTCCAGGTTGGCCAGCACCGTTTGAATTCAGAACTAATTTCATCAGGTTTGAGTCCCCAGCCGGTGACTTCAACACCTGAAGGGGTACAATAAAAGGCACCGGTCTGATGACCGTAATTATTCACCGTCTTATTTGATTCTTTTAACAGAATCATACCTTCATTCCCTGCTTCGATCGAAAGTCCGTTTGCCCAGGTATTTTCTTCATCCTGAAAAATCGGGTATCCTTTTACCACTTTCTCCAATACCATATCATTCGAATTGACCCGATTACCCGGATCGTTGTAAATTCCCCAATACCGGCGCTGATTTCTTTGCGAAAAATCGACAGGAACAAACTCATTCCCTGCAATTTTTAAGGGTTGATTTGAGCCATAGGATTTGTAGGTCGACAAATCAGAAGGAATCCCTGCCGGAGAAAACCCATCAAGTGCTCTCACCTCCAGGGCAGTCCAAATCCCGGTAGCATCAGGATAAACACGAACCAAAAACTTCAATTCCAAACCAAAGCTGTACCGAACCAAAGCCGACACCAACAAATGGTTACTTGTAAATTTCTCGTCATCACTTTCTTTACATTCAACCGAGATCAATTCTGCCGAACTGATCTTTTCAATTTTTGATGGAAGGCTCCAGTCGCATAAGCGGGCTGAATTTTTCTGACACCATTCTTTGCCTGACTGAATATTTTTAAAACTAACCGTCTGAAAACCTGTTCCGCTCCAGTTCCATTGCCGCTGTACCTTACCTGTCGAAACGGTCAGCTGACCATCACTGAATTTAACATGTGCATTTTTCAGAGACTTCACGATTACTGGTAAACCATTAGCCCGAATTTGTAAAACAATCATTAGACATATTGTGCAGAAAAGCGCAAAATTCTTAGGTTTAAGATGATTTTTCATTTAAAAAAGAATTTAAAGTAATCAGACGAATCGCAAATAACCTTCAATTATTGGATTTACATATTTACTCACCTTTTGGAACTTTGAGCCTGTCACCGGTACCCTGAATCATCATCCGCTCAGCCTCTTTGCCATATCCGGGTTGGGAAGGTGGCTTTGGAATATTCTTTCCGTTACCGTTATCCAGCAGTTTCAATCCGTCACTCATTTTTATGTTCCCATCGATGTATTTCATAAACAGGTACTGATAAAAGGCTTTCCAGTCACTCACCAGTTTATTCCCGGTAAAGACCGAATAGCTGGTCAGGTATTCGGTTGCAGCTGAAGGATTTTGTTTGAATATTTCGGCAGCCTGTGCATCCACCACCTGAGTCTCAGATTTAAACTGATTTTCAAGGCGGGACTGGTAATTCTGAATTTCAGGATGAATCACGTTGTAGCGTGAATATGCCCAATTGTTTACCTGACTGAATGTCCAGTAGGCTGATGTTTCAGACCAGCTGATCATCGATCCGTTGCCGACGGCATAACTTTCCGGGATACGTTTGATGCCACAGTACATCGGAGCATAAACGCACCCGTCGGTATCATCAACTCCGAACCAGAAAATACCCCCAATTGGAGAAGGGAGCCAGCTGCGCGATTGAGCCACAAAACTGTATCCTGTTTGTTGGGTGGAAATAGCCCGCTCATTAAGGTACATCACACTGTCGACCACAAATTCCATAGGACGCCAGCGGTAAGGCAATTTAAAAGGTCCGGCTCCCGGATCGTTGCGCATATCGAGTGGTGTATCTTCAAAATGGTCGCGCATCCGTCCCATCAGCTGCTGAAGTGATATTGTTGAATCTGGCTTTACCCACAAAGGCAAACGATTCGTCACATAACCGTTTGGATTCGGACTTTGATCCATAAACGTTGGATTGCGTATAAATTTTCCCAATGCATAATCGGTGTAATCCTGATTTTCGCGGATGGATTTGTTTATTTTTCTGAAGAATGACCAAACGCGGGCATCGCAAAAGCGTGCCCCTCCAAACTTTAAGGGATTATAAACATCTGAGAAGCTGAATGTTTCATCAGACCCCTTATAAAATTCATGTTTTTTTGCAAAACTGATCACATCGGATGAATGATAAACAGTTTGTTTCGGATCGTTCCAGATATTACTTTTCTGAAACGGGAAGGTGGTGATCCGGGCCTGGTTGGCATGTCCGCTTACATAACCATCAGGAATCAGACGGGCCACCCAGACTGCCCCTTTTTCGTATTTTCCTTTTCCGATCAATTCCATGATCCAGGCTTCACCGGAATCAGAAACCGAGAATGATTCGCCACCCGACGCATAACCGAACTGGTCGACCAGTTCGGTCATCACCCTGATCATTTCGCGCGCAGATTTTGAACGTTGTAACCCTATCCGCATCAGAGACCCATAATCCAGAATCCCGCTACGGTGAGCGCTCAGCGAATCGAGTCCGCCAAATGTTGTCTCACCAATAGCTACCTGATATTCATTCATCAACTGAATGACCGAATAGGTATGTGCGACTTCAGGAATTGTTCCCAAAAATTTTCCATTTTCATAATGATACACCTCGCACAAATCACCGGGTTTATGGTCCGCAGCGGGGTAAAAAGCAATAGCCCCGTAACGTATGTGAGAGTCGGCTGCATAGGTTATCATAACCGACTGATCGCTGCTTGCCATTCTACTAACAATCAGGTTAGTACATGCAAATAAATCGGTAATACCCGATGAAATAAAAAATATCAGTGTGAACGTGAGAATACGATTTATCATAAGAAAACTTTTCCGTAAAAATAGGGAAAACTTTTGGGACTGAAACAGGGAGTTTTCACAGGTAGGGGAACAAAAAAACAAAAAAAATTCTAATGAAATAGCCATGAATGAGAAATCACAAACCAAAGATGTTTATATCACCAAGGCTATTAGCTTCGCTGACCTTCAATTCCATTTGGCCTTTAAAAAACAAATTATATACAAATGAAACGACTAAAAATATTATGTAAAAGTTATTAAGAATACTCCATACAGATTGTATCTTACTGATTTTTAATACTATCTAAGAATCAATTGTCTTGGTGAGATGTTCTTAGGATAATTATACAAGTTTTTTTTTATTTGGTTACGCCTTGTATCAGAGCATCCAATGATTGCTGATCAAATACAGTATTCTTTGTTCTGTCGAAGATCCCTGAACCTAAGTTATTTAATCCGCCATTATCCCAGTAAAATGGCAATAATCCGTTTGTATTTGCCTGTTTAGTAATATATTTCAGGTAAAATGCCCTTGAAGCTAAATGCAGTTTCAAGGCATCCCCGGTTAGATTATCGCGACGCATGGCTCCAAATTCGCCAATTATAACAGGAATACCTTTATCGACAAACTGACTTTTCATTAATAGAAAGAGTCTGTCAACTTCGGCTTCTTCACCCCATGTGGAATTATGAGCCGCATCCGCAGATGAATGAAAATCTTTCCCCCAATAGTAGGCCATATTACCCCATGTTTCATCTTTAGTCATACCGGTAAAATTCCATGGCGTATAATAGTGGATTTCAGCCATCATCCGGTTAGGTATTTTATCGGTCGGCAATTGGGTCATCAGTTTATTGGTTGTTTCAATATCGGTCATAGGTCCCTGAACAACTAATACCCTATAACTATTTTTACCCCCTGAAGAGCGAACTGCATTAATAAAGGTTTGATGGTAAGAGAGTAGAACTGCCATTTGTGTTGCATCGCTAACATTGGGCTCATTTGCACTTGCGAGAAGTAAATGTTCATCAAAATCACGCAGAGTGGTAGCAATTTGCTCCCAGAAAGCCTTTTGCTTTGCATTGTTCTCTACCTTTTTGGCTTCTGTACAATTGTTTTCGAGCCAGCCGCCATCCCAATGGATGTTCAGTATAACATACATATCGTTATTTACACAGAATTGTACGACTTGTTTTACCCTGTTTAACCAGCTATCGCTTATTTTTGCCGTGGTTTGGTCTGCATACTGATTCCAGGAACACGGTATACGAATGGCATTGAAACCACTCTGTTTAACTAATTTAATAAATTCATTGGTAACCATTGGATTTCCCCAATTAGTTTCTCCTCCAATGGACTCAAGCGTATTTCCAATATTCCAGCCTATTTTAATATTTTTTGAAATTTCCATGGCTGTACTGCTCATGCCGGTTGCATCAGGGGGAATCGAGTCTTTATAACCCGGGTAGGTAATTGTCATTGAAGCTGAAAGTTGCGAAACATTTACATGAATTACTGTTTTATAGTCCATTATCAATGTTAGAATCGCAGTTCGGGTAATGCCGGTAGTATTTGTACTCGTAGTGATAACTAATTTATCAATTGCCTTTGAAGAAGAACTAAAAGATAATACAACCCAGGTTTGGTTTGAAGATACCTCCCATTTTAAGCCATTCATTTTTACAGTCAGTGTATCATTTCCCCCTGCTGCTGTGAATTTCAAAGTGTCGGGGGTTGCAGAAAAAACAGGATCCGGAACCGAGACAGGGATGACAACCTGTTCAGCTTTTTTACTACAGGAGGCTGTAAAAATTATTAAGATTGTCGTCAGAAGAAAAAATATTACCCGTTTGTACATTTAGATAAGTTGTTGGAAGTTCACAGATAAAAATATGGGAAGGATTTTTCCCCTTCCCATATTAATTCAATCAATAATTCAGCTATTTTTTAATGTGCGTCGTAATAGGCTTTGCTTACAAAGTTAAAAACCAGATAACAGGCACCCTGTCCGGAGATAACCGGATCGCGCAGAATCGCTATCTGCATTTTGTTGGGGGTCAGTGAAAAAATCTTAAACTTTCCGGTCCACGATTTTGTCGTATTCGTATCATAACTGATCGGGTGGATTACTGAAACATCATTCAGGGTAATGGTATGGTTTGTTTCATCAAGCATATAGGTGCCTGATTGTTTACCTCCCATTTTGATGCCATCCGGAGTCGAAGTGTGGTCAACCTGGGCAAATGGGCCATTCTTGAGGTTGAAAGTCATAGACCCAAAATTGGCAGCAGCACATAACCAGGTATTTCCTGACCATGAAGGGCTCCAGTTCCATGAGTCACCCCCTACATTAACCCCATCGGTTACAGATAACCAGCTGTCGTTAGTTCCATAGAAGAAAATGGGGCCATCCCATATTTTGCTGGTTCCCTTTGCATCCAGGTCAAAATACCAGGTTTTTTCATTGCCATATCCGCCCGAAAGGTTAGTCCACATGGGAGTGCTTACTGCATTTCTGTCAATAGTGCTTATTGTTACCAGAAGTGAATCGGCCTGGACATAACCTCCGGCACTCTCTACGCCATATTTAAAGGTATAAATTCCCGGGAAAGCGACATTAATTGTGTCTTTCACACGTATTGAACGGCCTAATGGAGTTGTCCAGAGCGGTGTAACATTTGGCGTTAAACTTGTCAGAATGATATTGTTCGGATTTGATGCCGAGGGAACTACAGTAAACTTCAATTCACTTTTGCTCATTAACGTTCCAAGTTCGTATGTATTGGGAGTGCAAGCGGAGAAAATAAGTACCAGCCCCAATATTGGATATAAGATTCTAAATTTATTTTTCATATTTTTATCTTATTAATTATAAATAACTATTACCAACCGGCATTCTGTTTCAGTACCCCGGATGATAAGGTGATCTGATCATTGGGTATTTGCTGGAAACCCCTTGTAAGCGTAATATTTGACTGTAATTGTGCAGCTGTTGGAGGAACTCCTCCGTTATTGAAGAACGAAACGGTGGTGTTGGCTGCAATAGTTGCCGCAGCTGTGGCAAGACCCTGTCGTAACAGATCCCAGTAACGGATCCCTTCGCCGACAAATTCCAACCGTCGTTCATTGAGAATATCTGCTTTTGTTACTGAAGCCACAACAGGGGCTCCTGTAATAGCCCTTTGATGTACCAGGTTATAATAATTTGCGGCTTTGGGACTACCAAGCTCGGCAGCCATCAGCAATACATCGGAATACGGATGGAGAAATAGTCCTGATATTGGCCGATTTGAAAATTAGCGACAATGGAAGTTCCGGACTGATCGCATAATGGGCTGTATTTTTTCATAAAATATCCGGTATATTCACGACTGTGACTTGCCTGGGTAAAAGGGATCTTTTCTTGTGAAATGGCCATTATTGATGCAAACTGACGGGAATCGCTTGAGTTATAAGCATTATATAATTTTGGATCGACTGTACATGCTCCCCATCCATATTGATAGGGATAATGAGATTCTTCCCGTATACCCTCCATTACCATCCATGCATTTTGGGTAATATTACCGTTATAATCACCTGTTGAAGAATATTTAATTGAGAATACCACCTCCTGATTTGCCTCTCCTGCATAAGTTACACTTTTACCTATCGAAGCAGCCGGCCAAAGGGTATTGAAATCGCCAACCAATCCATGTCCGCTATGCGCAATAACATCCTCTACGGCGGCTAATGCAGTGGATGAGCTCTCCTTTCCAATGGTCGCAGTTCCGTAATAACCCGAATAAAACAGATAAGCGCGTGCCAGTAAGGACTCAGCAGCCCATTTGGTTATCCTTCCGCTAGGGACACTTGTGTAGTTCTTCGACGGAAGACTGTCAGAGGTATAACGCAGGTCACTCATAATCTGAGCATAGGTCAAAGCCGGGTCAGTTTGTTCAACATTTGCTACTGTTGGAGTTATGACCAATGGGACTTTTTCCCAAAGACGAACCATATCGAAATAACAAAAGGCACGGATAAATTTTGCTTCGGCTTTATATTGCACTTTCAATGAAATACTGTCTCCCCAGCTAACCTGATCCAGATTTTCCAGTAAAACATTACAACGGTAGATCGCCTGGTAATACCCTTTCCATGTTTCGCTAAAGAGTGAAACATCTGATGGTGAAACTGTTTTGTTGAATTCATCCATCATTGCATAGTTATATCCATCTGAAGATCCGGTACCTCCAAAACAGTTGTCAGAAAACACCTCCGAAGCGACAGGGAAAACGACTCCACTGTTCCATATTAAATCTAATCCGTTGTAACACCCGACCAATGCGGTAAATGCATCGGAAGGAGTCTTATAATAGGAGGTATTGGTCTTCTTTGCATCGGTTAGCTCAGTAGTAAGAAATTTACTACATGCACCGAACGATATCATTGCAATAAATGCAAGAGTGATAATTTTATATTTTTTCATGATCATGTTTTCTTAAAAATTAGAATTTAATATTAACACCCAATAGGAAGGTTTGCGGGCGAGGATAGAAACCTAAGTCAACCCCCTGGCCAAAAGAATAAACTCCGCTGGCATCTGCGCCGGAATAACCAACTTCAGGATCCATACCACTATATTTAGTGAATGCAATCAAATTCTCAGCAGCCGCATATACGCGCAGCTGATTCAGATTCTTCCATTTGATCTGTTTTGCAAAGTCGTATCCAATGGTAATATTAGAAACTCTTAAATAGCTGCCATCATGAACATAAAGATCTGAGAACTGGGCCCAGTTGGCATTATCCTGTGTCACACGGGGCATCAGATTGGAGGTTCCTTCACCGTGCCAACGACTAAAAATATCAGTTGTCCAGTTGCCGTATGAGCTTGCAATATTGCGGTATGACTGAACGATTTTATTCCCTGCAACGCCGTTTGTTGTTACAGAAAAATCGAAATTCCTGTAGTTGGCTGAGAGTTTGATGCCAAAAACATGATGAGGGTTAGGATCGCCAATGTTCGTTTTATCGTTTGCGGTAATTGTCCCGTCATGATTCTCATCGACATATTTCAGATCACCCGGCTGAGCTGTGGGTTGCAGTACTTTCCCATTGCTTTTCCAGGCCTGAACATCTGCTTCAGACTGGAATACTCCGGCAGTCTTATATCCCCAGAAATATCCAATAGGATTCCCTGCAGAAGCACGGAAGAATTCAGGTGCATTGTTGTATAAAATATTTGACCCGCCATGAATGATTCCATCGGCTGTAGGAATATTATTCACCTGATTATGATTATAGGCATAGGAACCTGAAATAGAATAGGTAAAATCGTTACCAATCTTGTTATTGTAAGTCAATTGAACTTCAATCCCTTTGTTTGATACATCCCCACCATTAATATATGGATTTGTAGATACCCCTGCAGTAGCCAGTAAAGGAGCAGCCACTAACCAGTCCTTGGTTAATTTGTTGTATAAATCGAGGCTGACACTTAATTTGCTGTTCAGGAACCGGGCATCCAAACCAACATTGGTTTGATAGGAAGATTCCCATTTTGTGCTATTTACCCCTATTGTTGCTGGATAAGAACCTGCAGTTAAGGTACTGTTACTGGTGCCAAAATTATACTGAGCATTTGATAATTGAATCAACGACAGATAATTAAAGGATGAAATACCATCATTACCATTAGAACCCCAGCTGGCGCGTACTTTCAGAAAGTCCATCCAGTTTTTTGTTGATTCCAGAAACGATTCGTTACTGGCTACCCAGCCTGCAGAGAGTGATGGGAAGTATCCCCATTGATGTCCCGAAGCAAACATGGTAGAGCCGTCAGCACGGAAAATGGCAGATGCTAACCAGGTCTCTTTGAAGTTGTAATTTACCCGGCCAAAGAAAGAGGATTGGGCGTATATGGCGTTTGCATTTCCGTTCAAGGATAACGTATGTGTTACAGTTTGCATATCAGCAGGGAGTGAACTTGGGCTCATACTGATTGTTGTAACATTTGATGTACTTAAATAGCTTCGATCAAAACTGCCAAATAACGTAGATCCTGTATTTGAACCGTTTATAAATGAACCCTGATATTTACGAAGTGAAGTACCAGCCAAAACATCAAATTTATGACCCTTAATTTTGAACAGGTAGTTGATCGTATTATCCCAATTCCAGGTATATCCTGTTGAGGCACTTTGGTTGATTTTTTCGTAATTGTTGTAAGCGTAGATTGAAAGATTAGCATATTGCGGGGAATAGCTGTGATATGCTGAAGAGGAGTAGTTCAATCCAAAAGTTGTTTTGATTTTTAAATTTTTTACCGGCTCAAGTTCTGCATATACATCGCCGATCAATTTCTGGGTTTTACTGTCGTTTTGATTGTTATATTTCATCAAGGCATAAGGGTTGGCTTCACCGTTAAACCATGGACCGCCATTATAAACTTTAGAATCCATACTGTTCAGGTAATTGCCCTTGGCATCGTACATCGCCAGTAAAGGACTTGGTCCAAATGCTCCTCGCAATGTATTATTGTATTGTCCGCCATCCTGGATACCCTTTTGATCAATAAAGGAGTAGGTCAAATGCTCTCCGATTTTCAATTTCCCATCGTACATTTTGCGTTCGGAATTTGAACGGAAATTATAGCGTTGGTAATTTGAAAGATCCTGGCCTCCTACAATACCCCCCTGCTGAATATAGGAAAGGCCTAAGGAGTAGGTTGAAAGATCATTCCCTCCATTTGCAGCTAAATTGTAATTCTGAGTCGGAACATTGGAGGCTAGCATCTGATTTAACCAGTTGGTCCCTTTTCCCAGTGCGTTAATCTGCGATTGTGTGAAAAGGGGTGCTTTACCTGAATTTATAGCTGCTTCATTTTGAATCGTAGCATATTGTTCCGAATTCAACATATCTGCTTTATGACCGACATTCTGGTTACCATAAAAAGCATCAAAAGTTAGTTGCCCCCCCTTTTTATTGACTGAACTTCCGCTTCTGGTTGTAATCAATACAACGCCGTTTGCTCCATTGATCCCGTAGATTGCACATGATGCAGCATCTTTCAGGATATCAACCGCCGCAATATCAGAATTGTTCAGATAAGTGATATCTCCTGTAATAACGCCATCCACGACGTAAAGTGGGCTTGAGTTCCCAATGGTCCCGACACCACGTATATTTACTTTGAAACCTCCACCCGGCTGACCCGATGTTGAGGTAATGTTTACCCCTGCAGCTTGTCCCTGTAAAGCCTGCAGAGCATTGGTTGTGCTCAGTTTTTCCAAATCTTCACCCCTTACCGAAACCGTGGCGCCGGTTACTAATTTTTTCTTCTGAACACCATAACCAACCACAATAACCTCTTCGATATTTTTATTATCCTCATCAAGGATAATATTAAAGATGGTCTGATTACCGGCTTTCACCTCCTGAGAAACCATTCCCACAAACGAAAAAACCATAATATTTTTGTCTGAACCTGGAAGGGTTAATTGGAAATGTCCATCAATATCTGTGGTGATTCCGACCGATGTCCCTTTGAGGAGAACAGCTGCACCCGGAATAGGGAGCCCGCTTTTGTCCTTAACAACACCTGAAATACTTTTTGAGGGTTGCTGCCCACCCATTGAGGCTGGGGCAAGTACAATTTTGCGGTCAATTACTGTAACTTCAACATCCTTTCCTTCAAAGATATTACTAAGGACATCACTGATCTTTTCATTTTTGACTTTTAAATCAATTTTCCGGTCAACATTAATCAGTTCGTTGTTGTAGATAAAGTAAAATTCGCTTATATTC
>Ga0073936_10006961_pt1 | contig 14741 bp, 7 predicted proteins | sample AliMusrvi5mmetaG_FD_87041 | JGI IMG/M metagenome (GOLD analysis project Ga0073936, IMG submission 87041) | Freshwater lake bacterial and archeal communities from Alinen Mustajarvi, Finland, to study Microbial Dark Matter (Phase II) - Alinen... | ecosystem: Environmental > Aquatic > Freshwater >... | reverse complement strand
ATATTATTCTACAAGGATTAATGTATGTCGCGTCATTTTCAGCTATCCGGCACCCTATATCCTTACTGAGTGCCACGATTTTATTTCTGAAGCGGAACCTGATCAGTATTTTTTTACCTGCTGGTGGCATTTCCTCCCTGGCGTTTTTTACGGGTGAAATTGAGAAAAAGGGGATTACAAAATCTCAAATCCATTTTGCTTCCTCTGTTTATGGATTTGTTGGGATACTTTCGGTGATCGTTGTGGCAATACCGATATTTATTTACGCATTAATTGCAGGAGGGCTTGGGTCTGGCGAATGGATTGCTTTTTTCGCTGTTTTGATTTTAATTGTATTTGTCTATTTGCTATACCGATCAATCGTAAAAAAGGGATTGTTCTACCGATGGCTCATTAACTCTTTTTCATTTTTTGAGGTTTTTTCTGTTGACATCAGGAACAACCGCATCAGCAAAAAACAATTCTTTATCACCGTTTTGTATTCGGTCCTTATCGAGTTTGCAGGCATTGCTCATCTTTACATTGCAATGGTTGCCCTAAATGTTAATCCCTCTCTGTTTGCAGCGTTTATGGGATATGTCATTTCAGTGATTTTCCTGATCGTTTCTCCTTTTTTAAGGGGACTTGGGGCGATCGAAGTTTCCATGACTTTCGTCCTTGTGCGGTTTGGATATTCGAATATTGAGGCAGTTACGATCACACTTCTCTACCGGTTTTTTGAATTTTGGTTGCCCCTCGTTGCAGGAATATTTGGTTTTTTATTGCAGATCAATAAGTTATTAATGCGGATTGTTCCTGCTTTACTTTTATTATCCTTAGGAATAATAAATATAGTCTCTGTGCTAACCCCCGCGATTGCAGAGCGAGTTCATTGGTTAACCGATTTTTTGCCTATGGATGCCATCATTGTTTCAAACTATTTTGTTTTAGTTCTGGGGCTATTTTTGTTGGTAACGGCGTCATTTATGCTCAAAGGGTTAAAAATAGCCTGGTGGTTTGCATTTTTCCTCTCATTTGTTTCAATGATTGGCAATTTGACCAAAGCTGGTGACTATGAAGAAGCTATTGCAGCATTTTTGGTTATTGTTGTATTGATATTTACAAAGAAGGATTATTATGTGAAAAATAATCCGCGATTACGAACAGTTGGAATACAGACTGCAGTTTTAAGTATGCTGGCAGTGCTTATATATAGTGTAATCGGATTTTATTATCTGGATAAAAAGCATTTTAATATTGATTTTAGTTTTCTACAATCTGTTCGTTATGCGTTGCAGAACTATTTTTTGGTTGGAAGTACCGATTTGGTCCCTGTTGACAATTTTGCAAATAAATTTATACTTTCGATTAATATCAGCGGATTCCTGACCTTGGTTTTTTTAATCTATACATTGATCCGCCCCTATTTCCTTAAAATATTTCCCTCACCACTGGAGTTGGAGCGACCACAGGAATTGGTAAGTCAATTTGGCAATTCTGCCCTTGATTATTTTAAGACATACCAGGATAAAATGATTTTTGAACCTGAGGGATTGAATGCCTTTATATCCTACCGACCAGCAGGAAATTTTGCGGTGGTTCTCGAAAATCCGGTTGCTCAGGATGAAAACCAGATGAAGCATTGTATCAGGCAATTTGATAAGTTTTGCTTTGAAATTGGATTAAAGAGTATCTATTACCGGGTTCCTGAAAACGATCTTCCCAACTACCGAAGTTTAAAAAAGAAAGTGATGTTTCTTGGACAAGAAGGGATCGTAGACCTGAACCTTTTTTCGCTTGAGGGAGGTGCAAAAAAATCGATTCGCAATGCACTCTCCAAGGTTAAGGAGCGTGGGTATACTTCCCATATCCATCATCCACCTATAAAAGACGGTCTGCTTCAGAAAATTAAATCGGTTTCAGATGAATGGCTCGAAGAAACGGGTAGGAATGAGATTATTTTCTCACAAGGGATGTTTATTTGGGGTGAACTAAAACAGCAAACACTCATTACTGTTGAAAATGCGGAGGAGAAAATAGTTGCTTTTTTGAATATTGTACCAGATTATGCTCCGGGTGAAGGAACTTGCGACTTGATCCGGAAAACTTCGGATGCTCCCAATGGTGTTATGGACTATATAATGGTTGAACTTTTTCGTTATTTAAAATCGGAAGGTTTCAGTTCTGTCAATATTGGGTTTGCACCCATGTCGGGTCTGAATGATCCATATACCTTTAAGGAGAAATCGATGAAGTTTGCTTATGAGAAAATCAGAGGGTTCTCCCAATACAAAGGATTGCGGGAATATAAGGAGAAATTTGCTACAGTTTGGTTAAATAAATACCTGATCTATGAACATGATTTCGATCTGCTTCAGATTCCGGGAACCTTAATGAGGGTTATAAAACCATAATATTTCGGTTGTAGAGACACATTTCAACTGTGTCTCTACAATTTAAGAGCTATTTGCTGCCAAAGAGAAGGATAATTACTCCTGTAACGATTCCAATCAGCAGCCAGCCCTTCTTTTTTATGTTTTTTTCATGAAAAATAATCGCTCCCAGGGCAAATGAAATGATGACTCCTCCTCTGCGAAGTGCCGATATTACTGAGATCAGCGATCCGTCACACCCTATCGCATAGAAGTAGAGAAAATCGGCAATTACAAGAAAAACGCCGATCATGGGAATAGACCACCGCCATTGAAATGGGGTATTTTGATCTCTTCTGGGATACCATAAAAAGATAATTATTGGCAGAAGAAGACCAATCTGGTAGATCGCAGACCAGGCCTGCATTGCCATTTTATTGAAATTGTGAACCAGAAATTTATCGTATAGGCCGCTGACAGATCCTAACAGTGTACCTGCGATCAGGAACAGAACCCACTTATTGGTGGTGAAATGAAATCCTTCAGATTTTCCGGCAAGAGAGAATAAATAGAAAAATAGCAGGGTAACGGCAGTTCCAATCCATTGAATCGGTGTAAGATGCTCAGAGAAGATTATAATTGCACCCAAAATTATCCAAATAGGACCCGTTGCCCGTATCGGAGATACAATAGTGAGTGGGAGATGTTTAATGGCAAAAAATGCAAAAATCCAGGAACTTGTTACGATCACCGATTTAAGAAGAAAATATACATGTTGTTCAGGAGGTACGGTTGGTATGAAAAAAATTGTCTGATTTAAGAGTGCCGGATAGTAAGCTGATATTAAAACTAAAGGGAGAAAAATTGTTGCATAGGTGAGGGTAGAGAAAAAGAGGACGGGTAAAACCGCATTATGATTAAGAGAGAGCTTTTTAAAGACATCATACGTTCCAAGAAAAATAGCCGAAGCGATGGCAAATAGTGCCCACATAGGTTATATATTAAGCCGTCAAAGGTAAACTTGCAGCAAATATTCCATCTATATTTAAGATTATTAGAATATTAAATATCCACTATTTCTTCCGGAAGACATCGGTAAGTATTTTTGCCTTCAGTGAGAGCTTATTTAATCCTTCATCGATCAGCCCTTTTTCAAAATCGTCTGTAAACATCATTTCCGGATTTTCCTCGGGCTCATTCGGATAGATCAGAATAAAATCGAAGTTTTCGAAGTTCTTCGCCATTAAACGGGGGATCCCCTCCTGGTTGATTTTGTACGATATGCCGCCATTACGTGGAAGTGTAATAATGATAAGGTCTGAAGAATGAATTAATGGGGAGATATCCATAAAGTCATTCCAATCGGTAAATTCAATGTGCTTAATTGTAAGTGCGATCTTAACACTTTGCATATATTCCTTAACATGTCTGAAAGTTTGGGGGGTTGAAAGGAAATCCAAAGGAACTTTAAGCGTTTTTGCCAGTCGGAACACCCGATCAAGCCAAAGATTGAAGCCATACTCCCGATCTCCGTATCGGGGACAAACAACCACAATCTTTTTATGTTGACTCAGGTGGGGTGAAATACTACATACCCAGACAGCCTGGCTTGTATTCTCAACAATATATTTAATAACATTTCCGAAAAGAATATCGGTAAACTGGCTTTTTAATGCAAATCCGATAATGATTTCAGTTGCAAATATTTCAGTGGCAACACGTTTTATTCCGCTAGGGACATTTTGACTAATTGTAGTTATAATTTCAACTTCCTGATCCACTGCAGCAGCATGGACCATTGCCTTTTCGAGAGTTTTTTTAGCCTCAACCAATTTTTGCTTTGCCTCAAGGTCGTCTTCAACAACCGAAAGACTGACGATTGGAAACCGATTTTTCGGGTTTTTTATTGCAATTGCCAGATCAAGCAACCGCTCCATATTATTGGGATTATAGATTGGAACGAGAATTTTTTGATCGCGTACCGAGGGCAGAATTGGGTCATTAAATTTATCCATAATCAGGACCTTTTTGGCGGAGTGTTCTGTCACAAAGGATGCAACAAGGCAAGTCACAAGAATTAAAACAATCGTTCCATTCAGTATATTTTCATCCACAATTCCAATCCGGAATCCAACCATAATTACTGCGATCGTGGCAGCAGCATGGGAACTGCTTAAACCAAAGATAAGGTTTCGGTTAGCCTTGGAATATTTGAAGATGACAGAGGTAATCCAGGCTGCAATATATTTACCGATAAGTGCTACAATGGTTAAGGTTCCTGCAATTATAAGTGCATGAGGCCCTTTTAAAAGTACACTAAGGTTAATTAACATTCCGACACTGATCAGAAAAAAGGGGATAAACAATGAATTTCCGACAAACTCGAGCCTGTTCATCAGGGAAGAAGTATGCGGAATAAGTTTGTTCAAGGCAATCCCTGCGGCAAAGGCACCAATAATGGGTTCAAGTCCTGCCAACTCAGATAAAAAGGCAGCCAGAAAGACCATCGCAAGAACAAAAATAAAATGGGAATTTTTCTCCCCTTCAAAGTTCCTGAAAAACCATGTTGCGAGCTTGGGTATCAACCATAAGACAATTGCAAGAAACAATAAAACGGATATCGAGAATTTTATCCAGAAATTTATAGTTAATTCTCCGCTCACTGAGCCACTTATGATTGCAAGTATAATTAAGACTGCAGTGTCAGTAAGCATCGTACCACCCACGGTAATACCCACAGCTTCATTTCTCGATATTCCCAGACGGCTTACTATCGGATAGGTGACTAATGTATGTGTAGCAAACATACTTGACACTAAGAAGCTTGTCGCAAAGCTAAATTCAAGAAGGTATCGGCATACCGGATATCCGATCGAAAATGGGATTATAAAAGTGAAGAATCCGAAAACCAGGCTCTTATGTTTATAGTTGGCAAAACCTTTTAAATCAAGTTCAAGTCCGGCAAGAAACATTATATAAAGTAATCCAATGGTAGAAAAGAGATCAATTGCCGAATTCTTGGCAATCAGGTTCAATCCGTGAGGGCCTATGATGACTCCTGAAAGGATTAATCCTATAATACCCGGAACTTTAATCCGTCGGAATAAAAGTGGAGCAAGAAGGATAATAAACAAGATCAAAGCAAAAACAAGAACATTACTCTGAAAGGGGGTTTGAAATATATGCTGAAAATTCTCAAGTACTTTATCCATCTTCAAAGACAATTATCTGCTTATTTCCCGGTTTAAAAAGGCATCTCAAAATTATTCTTTTAATGGTAGAATATGCACAGCCTCTCTTATTTTTTATTTACAATTAACCCTCTCTGGCTTAAAGTGTAAATTTTTCCAAATTATGACTTTTGTAATGGATCTAAAATAATTTCTGTGTTTCTGGATCTTATTTACGTAGGAATATAAAACTTATCAACTAAAAAGTGTTCATTACTGGCTGATCAATTCGATTGTGAAATTTTTGTTTTTCACTATATTTGTGCAAAATCCTTTTTAAAATGGTCCCAGGTTATTCTGAAGAATCGATTCGTACGCTTGATTGGAAAGAACATATCCGCAAGCGGCCGGGAATGTATATTGGCAAGTTGGGCGATGGCTCAGCTGGCGATGATGGCATTTATGTTTTATTGAAAGAGGTTCTCGATAATTCTATCGATGAGTTTATGATGGGAAACGGCCGGAAGATAGATGTTATCGTTTCGGACGAGCTTGTTTCTGTGCGAGATTATGGACGGGGCATTCCCCTTGGAAAGCTGATGGATGTGGCATCACGAATGAATACAGGTGCCAAATACGACTCCAAAGTTTTCAAGAAATCGGTAGGATTGAATGGGGTGGGTATTAAGGCCGTAAATGCGTTATCCCATAAGTTTTCGATAAAGGCGGTTCGGGATGGCCGGATGAAAAGAATCGATTTTTCAAAGGGTGAAATAGTTAAAGATTACGAAGAGGTTGCAACAGAAGAGGTAAATGGCACCGCTGTGGCATTTACCCCTGATAGTGAGATATTTAAAAACTTCCACTATGTTGAGGAGTTTGTCGTCCCACTTTTGAAGAATTATACTTTTCTGAATGCAGGGTTAATTATAAACTTTAACGGAGAAAAATACCTTTCAAAGAATGGACTATATGATTTACTTGAGGAGAACCTTGATCAGGATCCGGTCTATCCGATAATTCATCTCAAAGGGGAGGACATTGAATTCGCTCTGACTCATAGCAATCTTTACGGTGAAGATTATTATACGTTTGTAAATGGCCAGTTTACCCCGCAGGGGGGAACCCATCTGGCTGCTTTTCGGGAAGCACTTGTAAAGACAATCCGTGATTTCTACCATAAAGAGTTTGATGCTTCCGATATTCGGGCATCTATCGTTTCGGCCTTAAGCATTAAAGTTGAAGAACCGATTTTTGAGTCGCAAACCAAAACCAAACTGGGTTCCAAGGATATGGGTCCGGACGGACCTTCGGTGCGGAATTTTATTATGAATTTTGTCCAGAAAGAGCTTGGCAATTTTCTTCACAAAAATGGCCAGACTGCTGAAATCCTCCTTAAAAGAATTCAGGAATCAGAGCGGGAGAGGAAGGCAATTTCCGGAATTCAAAAACTGGCCAAACAACGGGCTAAAAAGGTAAGCCTTCATAATAAAAAATTGCGTGACTGCAGGATTCATTATAATTCAAGTCATGAGTTTAAGGAAAACAGTTCTATTTTCATTACAGAAGGGGATTCTGCGAGTGGTTCGATCACCAAATCGCGTGATGTTACCACCCAAGCCGTTTTCAGTTTACGGGGAAAACCGCTGAACAGTTACGGATTAACGAAGAAAATTGTATATGAAAACGAAGAATTTAACCTGCTTCAGGCTGCCCTGAATATCGAAGAAGGCATTGACGAACTGCGTTATAATAAAGTTATTATTTCAACAGATGCTGATGTTGACGGGATGCATATCCGGTTATTATTGATCACCTTCTTTTTGCAGTTCTTTCCTGAACTGATTAAAAAAGGGCATCTTTATATCCTGCAGACTCCGCTATTCCGGGTTCGGAATAAAAAGAAGACAATCTATTGTTATTCCGAACAGGAGCGTGATATGGCTGTTAAAGTCCTTGGAGCAACTCCTGAAATAACCCGGTTTAAAGGTTTGGGAGAGATCTCACCCGATGAATTTAAAAACTTTATTGGCGAGGATATCCGCCTTGATTCTGTCATTCTGAATAAGAATGAATCAGTCTCCGACATGCTCGAATTTTATATGGGAAAGAATACGCCTGATCGTCAGGATTTTATAATTGAAAATCTGCATGTGGAGAAGGACGAACTTTAACTGAAATCAACCTTGTCGTTGTGATCTTTATAACCAGCTAAATAATATAAACAACCCCAATTCAATTGTAAAAATGTCTAACGAAGAAGATATCGAGCAATTACCGGTCCCGGATGAGAATGAGGCAAAAAAAGAGCTTCATCATATCGTTTATTTGTCGTCGATGTATCAGAACTGGTTCCTCGATTATGCTTCTTATGTTATTCTCGAAAGAGCAGTACCCTATGTCAATGATGGATTGAAACCTGTACAACGTCGCATTCTTCATGCAATGAGGCAAATGGATGATGGTCGGTACACTAAAGTGGCTAATATTATTGGGCAAACAATGATGTATCACCCACATGGTGACGCTTCAATTGGTGATGCTTTGGTTCAGCTTGGGCAGAAGGATTTGTTGATTGATGCACAGGGAAACTGGGGAAATATCTTAACCGGTGACGGGGCTGCCGCACCTCGTTACATCGAAGCCCGCCTCTCAAAATTCGCACTCGAGGTGGTCTTCAATCCTAAGACGACCAAATGGCAGCTCTCTTATGATAGCCGAAATCGCGAACCTGTTACCCTGCCAGTTAAATTTCCACTCTTACTGGCACAGGGGGTTGAAGGAATTGCTGTAGGTCTGGCATCCAAAATCCTCCCTCATAATTTCATTGAACTGCTCGATGCCTGCATAGCGTACCTTAATCATAAACCTTTTGAACTCTATCCTGACTTTCTTACAGGGGGTTATATTGATGTTTTAAAATATAACGATGGGTTACGAGGTGGAGCAGTTAAGATCAGGGCAAAAATTGAAAAAATTGATAGTAAGACACTTGCAATAACTGAGATCCCATTCGGAAGGACCACATCGTCTTTGATTGAGTCGATCGTCAAAGCAAACGAAAAGGGGAAGATTAAGGTTAAAAAGATTGACGACAATACTGCAGCTAATGTCGAAATCTTAATTCATCTGATGCCCGGCATCAGTTCCGATAAAACGATAGATGCCCTTTATGCGTTTACCGATTGCGAAGTTTCCATCTCTCCCAACGCGTGTATTGTTGAAGATGACAAGCCCCGATTTATCAATGTTACTGAAATCCTTAAAAAATCGGTTGATAAAACAGTCGATTTACTTAAGCTTGAACTCGAGATTCATATGGGTGAATTGGAAGAACAGTGGCATTTTGCCTCGCTGGAACAAATTTTTATTGATGAACGGATTTATAAGGACAAAGCTTTTGAAGATTCTGCAAGTATTGATCAGGCTGTAAGTCATATCGATAAACGGCTTGAGCCCTGGAAACCGAAATTCAGACGCGAAATCGTCCGCGAGGATATTCTTAAATTACTTGAAATCAGGATGGGGCGCATCCTGAAGTTCAACACCGATAAGGCTACAGAACTTATAAAGGGGATTGAGGACAGTATAGCTGAGGTTCTTGCAAATATTCAAAACCTTATTCCTTATACCATTGACTGGTACGAGCATCTTAAGACAAAATATTCAAAGGGGAGGGGACGCAAAACCGAGATCCGGAGTTTTGAAAATATTGAGGCGGCAAAGGTTATTGTTGCTAATGAAAAATTATACATCGATCGCGATGAGGGATTTATTGGAACGGGGCTAAAAAAAGCTGAATACCTTTGCGATTGCTCTGAGATTGATGATATCATTGTTTTTCGCCGCGATGGCACCTATTTTGTTACGAAGGTAAGCGAAAAAGCATTTATTGGCAAAAATGTGATTCACGTTGCGATTTTTGAGAAAAACGATAACCGGACAATTTATAACCTTGTTTACCGCGACGGCAAGGCAGGTTCAACCTATATGAAGCGATTTAGTGTGACTGGAGTTACCCGTGATAAGGAGTACAATATGACTATGGGGAGCGATGGCTCCCGAATACACTATTTCAGCGCCAATCCAAATGGTGAGGCAGAAGTACTTCGGATTACTTTTAAGCCTAAACCAAAGCTTAAAAAACTTGTCGATGAAATTGATATGGCTCAGCTTGCCATCAAAGGGCGTCAATCGATGGGTAACCTTGTAACGAAAAATGAAGTTCATAAAGTAACACTCAAGGAGAAGGGAATTTCCACACTTGGCGGCCGGAAGATCTGGTTCGATGAAGATGTCCTGCGCCTCAATGCAGATGGAAGAGGTAAATACCTCGGAGAGTTTATCGGAGATGAAAAAATTCTTGCAATCGATAAGGATGGCGGATACCAGGTCTACTCTTATGATCTTGAAAACCACTTTGAAAAGAATATTCTTTCAATTGAAAAATTCCGTCCCGATAGAATTGCAACGGTTGTTTATTTCGATACTGAACAGAATTTCTATTACGTAAAACGATTCTCGGTTGAGACGAATAGTGGTAAGCCGTGTACATTTATTGGTGATCATCCGGGAAATAAATTTGTCAGTATAACATGGGCATCATACCCGCGTATCGAAATTGAATTCGTGGCAGATAAATATAACCGGATGAACGAGATTATCGATGTTGCCGATTTTATTGGGGTTAAATCCTACAAGGCAAAGGGAAAGCGACTATCGAGTTATGGCGTATCCAAAATTATTGAGCTGGAACCAATTATTGAAGATGAGGAACCTAAACCAAACGAAGTACCACCACCGCCTGTAGTTGATGTTCCGTTTGAGATTATTCGGCATCCTGACGAAGGTGATATCAGTCAAATGGAAATAAATTTTGAGTAATGAAGATTTACCTCATTGGGTACATGGGTTGCGGGAAATCTACAATTGGCAGAAAAATTGCTGATCTAATGGGTATTAGCTTTGTTGATCTTGATAAATTCATCGAAGAACGCTATTTTAAGTCTGTTCCGGCCATTTTTGCAGAAGAGGGAGAGGAGCGATTTAGGGAGAAGGAGCGGGCTGCTTTACTTGAGGTTTCAGAATTTGAAAATATTGTTATCGGAACCGGCGGAGGTGCCCCCTGCTTTTTTGATAATATGGAGGTCATGAACAGTCAAGGGGTTACCGTTTATATTGCCCCCGATACCGAAGTGCTGGCAACCAGGCTAATCAAATCAAAAACGGAACGACCTTTGATCGTTGGAAAATCGTATGAGGATCTTATTCTGTTTATTAATGAAGCCCTGAAAAAAAGGGCACCCTATTACGAAAAGGCCAAAATCATCATTCGGGGTGAGAATAACCTTGATCCGCAGCTGGTTATTGACAAAATTGCTCAACTAAAATAAAAAAGATTACCTGCCAGGGTAATCTTTTTTATTTTATGCAGTTTGCTTACTGACGTTCCGGTAGGTGTAGGCATAGAAAATATGCCTTCTTGCAAACCTCAATAAGGTAGATGAATTGAGAAATTTATTATAGATGTTTTTTGGAATTCCAAAGTATTCATAAACGCTCCCATCCTGAAAGGTGATTTTTAGCGTTTGACCTTTATAGGAATAATCCTCAATTCCGGAATTATTCGTCGTATTAGTATAATTATCCAGATTAAATGCTTGTGTTTCAGGAGCAATACTCACAAGGAAATGGTAAGCCTCTATAATATTCTTGCTCTTATGCTCAGCTTCTGCTTTGCGTTCTTCATCAATATATTTATCGGGGTGCCACTCTTTTATTAAATTCCGGTAGGTGGTCTTTAGTTCAACAAGATCAGCATTTGGAGTGATGTCCAGTAATCGTCTGTATTCAATAATACGCTTCATGAATGTATTTAAGGTAATTTATTTTAAGGGTGCAAAGGTAATCAAAACTACTTAACTACCTAACTTGCATTGAGGAAGTTGATCCCTTTTATAAATATTCAGATAATAAAAACAATTATTCTAAAAAATGATAACTGCTATTTATTCAATCTGTGAATCTGTTCCCTGATGTAGGTTCCGCATTCGGTTAAATCGGATGATTCCCAGTTCCCTTTGGCAGATGTGCCAGGTTTAATAAGGGCAGTGGTCTCATTTTTATCAGTTATATGCCATACGGCCCAACTTAGCCGATTTTGCTCCAGCCAATTAAGCCAGGTAGTGGTCTTTTCGTAATTATATTCTCCATTTCCGTTTGATTGAGCTACCCCCCATTCAGTAACAAACAGGGCGATACCCCTTTTCAGTGCCAGGTCCCCTTTTGCCCTAAGCTTTTCCTGGTGGCCGGGGTCTGAGGAATAGAAGTGGAATGAATAGGCTAGGTTGTCAAAGCCTGTAATCGGTTCTAAGGCAGCAATATCAACGTCCTGGTCCCACGAAGGACTCCCAATAACTATTACATTTTTGGAATCATACTTCCGGATAGCTTTAATTACTTCGATTGAATAGGATTTTACTGCAGGCCAGCTTTGGTGGACAGGTTCATTAAATATTTCATAGATGATATTGGGTTTACCACCGTATTTTTTGGCCATCGTTGAGAAGAACGCTTTCGATGCTTCCAGATGTTGTTCAGCATTATGATCGTGCCAGTCAATCAGGACATAAATCCCATTTTTTATTGCCTGGTCAATGACTTTTACCATCAGGTTCAAATGCATTTCATGATTTTGAAGGTAGCCCCCATTTGGCTGTACCCCCATTGCTGCACGCAAAAGAGTTATTTTAAAATCCTTCACCAGCCAGTCAACAATTTCCGGATTATAATATTTTTTTCCTTCCCAAATACTCCAGGATAAGGAGATTCCGCGTAATTGGGGTGGAATCCCTGCGTTATTTACAAGTTGATTTCCCTGAACCTTCAGTTGGCCATTCAGGTCCACACATCGAAATGTTTTGGCCTGAATGTACAATGAGAAAAGAAGCAATGTTGCAATAAGTACCCTAAGTCTCATGTCTTTTTGGATTTATTAACTGATACGATTGTTTGAAGAGTCTGTTTTTGCAATATATTTGGATGGAAGTACACCAAATTCGTTTTTAAAGTGTTTACTAAAATATTTTGGATCATTAAATCCCACCTGAAAGGCAATTTCGGAAACGTTCATCTGGCTTTTCGACAAGAGCAGTGCTGCCCTTTTAAGTCGAAGAGAGCGGACAAATTCCAGAGGAGGTCTTCCGGTAAGGGCAAGAATTTTTTTATAAAGTAAGGTCCTGCTCATCCCCATATCACGGCTCATTGCTTCAACGGAATAGTCAGTCGTTCCCATGTTTTTTTCAACCAGTTCCAGAGCCTTTCGCATAAACTGTTCATCGAGCGAAGTAACTGCAATATCCTGTGCTTCAATGTGTATCTTGCTGCGAAATACTTGTCGTGCATTTCGTCTTAAACTGATAATATTGGATATTTTTGCTTCAAGGATTTGAAAATTAAACGGCTTTGTAACGTAATCGTCTGCTCCGGTCTCCAAACCTTCCAACTGCTGCTGCTCTGAGGATCTTGCTGTTAAAAGAATCAAGGGGATATGGCAAATGGTTCGGTCTGATTTAACTCTTCGGCAAAGTTCGATACCGTCCATTTGAGGCATCATAATATCACTTATAATTAAGTCAATAGTGGTATGTGTGATGATTTTTAAGGCTTCAACGCCATTTGAAGCTTCATAAATGTGATATTTCTGCAGCAGGTTATCCTTCAGGTAAAAGCGCAAATCATCATTATCCTCTGCAATTAATAATACCGGTCTGGTGCTAGGATTCAGATTTTCAATATTTTCAGTGGCTACATAATGATCATGAACGATTTCCTCCACCGTTGTTATAACCGGAACCGACAGGCCTGAATTGTTAATTGGCAGTATAACCTTAAAACAACTGCCTTTTTGGATTTCACTGGTTACGAAGATTTCACCTTCATGCAGTTTGACAAATTCAGCCACCAAAGAGAGGCCGATTCCGGTCCCTTTTTCCACCTGCCCGGTAGAATCAACCTGAAAAAACCTTGTGAAAATTTTATCTATCTTATCGGCTGGAATTCCAATTCCAGTATCTTCAACTTTGATAACAAGCAGATGCTTTTCGCTGTTAAATGGGTCATTTGTGACCGCTTTTATTTTTATCGAGACAGACACCAGGCCATATCCGGGTGTAAATTTAAAGGCGTTTGAGAGCAGGTTAAACATGATCTTTTCCAGTTTATCCTTGTCGAAGAAGGTGTTTAACTCCTTAATCTTTGTCCGGAAAACCAGCTGAATATGTTTTTGTTCACTTAAGTTCTTAAATGATAAAACTGTTTCATTCAAAAAAGATACAATATCCCCCATAGATGGGTTATAGTTAAATCCCTGTACCTCGAGTTTTCTGAAATCGAGTAATTGATTAACCATTAGTAATAATCTTCGGGCATTTTGCTCGATTAATTTAAGATATTTTGCTTCCGGTTTCTCTTTAAGTTCACTAAGCAATTTTTCAACGGGTGCCATTATTAAGGTTAATGGTGTCCGAAATTCGTGGGAAATATTGGTGAAGAATTTGATCTTAAGTGAGTCTATTTCGTGAATATGCTGATTTTCAATTCTCTCATTTTCAATCCGCATATTGATTCTTTCACGAATGATGATCAGTTGACGAAGGAAAATTAAAATCAAAAATATCACGATGGCATAAATCAGATAAGCCATCCAGCTTTTCCAGAAAGGGGGGAGAACCACGATTTTGAGTGAAATCTCCTTTCCATTTGAATTCCCTTTTACCTCCTTAACATGGAAAGTATAGGTTCCATTATTCAGATTTGTATAAGTGGCTGAATTTTTCTTTCCGTCAGTTGTAATCCATTGATTATTAAATCCATCTAGCTTGTAAGCGTAATTATTCTTCTCCGGATAGAAATAGTTGAGTGCAATAAACTCGATTGTAAAAGAATTTTCGCTGTACTTTAGCTCAATCTCATTTGTATTAAAAATGGGTTTATCGAGAATAATCCGATTATCGTAATTTTGGCCGTAAGGAATACTCTTATTGAATATCCGGAAATCCCTGAATATCATTTTGGCGGGCTGGTCGTCTTCCTTTATTTCGTCAGGATAGAATGCATTTAATCCATCAGGGCCACCAAAAAATATTTCTCCGTCTGAGGTACATACTGCTGAGGAGGTATTAAATTCCTTCCCCTGAAGTCCGTCTGACAGACTATAGTT
>Ga0073936_10006959_pt1 | contig 14743 bp, 10 predicted proteins | sample AliMusrvi5mmetaG_FD_87041 | JGI IMG/M metagenome (GOLD analysis project Ga0073936, IMG submission 87041) | Freshwater lake bacterial and archeal communities from Alinen Mustajarvi, Finland, to study Microbial Dark Matter (Phase II) - Alinen... | ecosystem: Environmental > Aquatic > Freshwater >... | reverse complement strand
TTTTATACTGAATCGAGTCAGTTGTAAAACGAGCAAAATATGCATCAGCCGCCTTAAGTAATTCGGTATCGGAGAGTTGCGCAATACGCTGTTGGACGTCAACACCCTGATTTTTTGAGGCAAATAGCTTCTTGTTTGGCTTTACAAATTTGAATGATATCATTTATTCTGAAACTTATTTTGTTTCTCTAATGTCCCGCATTTATCAATTACACCGCCTTTATTACTCATTTATTTCCATCCTAGCGATAATTTTTTCACTCTTACAGAACCACTAGAAATCATTTTCCACCCTAATCGAATGTTTCTAGTCCCAAAAGGTAACGTAATTTGATGATTTTGATTGCAATCGAAGGCTTTATTGAGGAGAATTTCATCATGGAAATCCAAGCACTGCACTAAAAATTGAAGTTGCTGCCCGCCACTTGTCACCACATGAAATCTCCAAATCCCAAAAGCTCTGAGCTGTCCCGGTGCATAATGCCTAAGGACCACACCTCTTCAAACTGGTCATCGGGAAGTTCTGAAACAATATGCCAGCCGTAATCATCTAACGATGCAAAAGTCGCTTGACCTAGCCATACACCGAATACCTTAGATAATTGCTGTTCGTTGAAAAAAGGTACTATACTATTCTTTGTGTGTAATGGTGGTAGCGCATCAGCTTCGTCCATTAATAACTGAAGATCCAACCCCAAAGGTATCTGCCTATCATTCACTATGCGTGCTGCGTCGGGGTTTCCAATGCCATCACGACAGTAATTGAAAACATCAAGAGCAACGGAATTATTATTTTCATAAAGTCGATCAGATAAACCTTGCAGCCACTCTTGCGCAAGCTCGTTAGCTATCACCTCATTTTTTGCTAATGCGTTACGAGCTGCCAAGGCTAACCCTGGCCGGTAAGCTTTGTCGATATCAACAAGCTGGGTATTCTGAGCGGTCCAGACAAAATACCCCCCCTTGCCTAACACTTGGGCTGGTGTATATCGCGTGGCAAGTATCATGTCCAACAAATAATTTGGCCCATAGTAGTCTTGGGGTAACCATCCGGATGTCCAATAGGAGTGCACTTCAGTCTGATCTGGCCATGCAAGGTTTTGTGCAACGTTATACAAGGTTAGTCCTTCTAAGGCGATCCAAGGCACTATTCGCAAACGCTGATCTTTGATATGTTCGGCAGCCTGACTAAAAATGGTAGCTGGCACTACCAGCACAAAGCACCAGTTTGTATAGCGTTGTTGAAGCGCACACTCTTGGAGGGCCTCTATTTGCACAAAGGTTTCAGCGAAGGCCATTAACAACACTATAGGCAAAGGTGCTAAAAATCCATGCCCCCAAAGACGTTGAGCCACTGCATCGAGCCGATGGGCATAAGTGTGCTGCAACATCACGGCTCGCACTCCAGCCAACGCCTGCCTTGCTCTTTGTATATCGTCATTCACGAATGGGGCAAGAAGTTGTTTCATATCTGCGCCATCATCGCTACACAACACAAGATCGCCAAAAAAGCCGCGAACCCCGACAGAATCATTGCTCAATACCATAGTACCTGAGCCCAACAGTTCAAACACCCGGCGCGCAAACATGGTCTGGGAATGTTTTACTGTATTAATATTGAGTCCAAATCGGTAACCCTTATAGGCAAGGTGCATTTCGTCGACACTCAGCATACCTTTGATTAAATGACGGTACTCAGTTGGAAAGCGATAATTGGCATCATCGCTTTGAAAGTTACGATCAAAAATATCAACGGTCATCAACCCACTGACAGCATAGAGGAGATTGCGTAAATCAATCGAGCGATGAGGAAAGCGCAGGTAGTAAGAACCTGCAAAGCAAGCCCCTGTATTTCGTTCTTTAATCTCTACCGGGTTGTGTACCTCTGGTTGGCACGCAAATGGCAAAAGATGCACCCTATCATGCCCTAATGCTTTTTTGTAACATGGTATACATGAAATATCAGTAGTGAATACTCTGTCAAACAAACTTGCCGTAATTAGAAAGCGCTCAAAATGAACAGGGTCTTCTTTGTTCCAAAACACCGTAGGAATGTTGTTCACTTTGCACCATGCCACCAGCCCTCGCAACTCTGGAGCAGCTTCACTGATCTTGCGATGCCAAAGTTTAGCAAAACCCCACCAGGCTGACTCCACCAACAACAAGTGAGGAGGATTTAGTGCAATCTGGTTTTTCCATCCATCTGGTGTCAGTGGCAACAATTCACATTCAGGCAAAAAACAAGACTCTGTAAACTCGTCCATTATCGCAGCTACTCTCAATTGCCGTATGCTATTCATTTGCTTTTTTGATAAAGCAAAGGCCAAATGCTAGCCAACATAGTAAGGTAATACAAGAGTATAAAATTCGGTATAACTTCAATTATTTTTCTTTTGGCCAATGATATATAATCGTTTGATCTCGTAATTATCAGCTTTGAATATACTTATAGAGCTTGTAATACCGCCCATAAGTGCATTCGGTGGGTTAACACCAGCAGAATTTGCAGTTCAATTGACCCATTCCCGTAAAACCGGACGAATATAACCACCGAGTAACTATAGCCTTTGCAGAGGACTTCCACCTTCGCCTGCAAATTCAATCGGCACATGCATCATGTGCTCAGGATCATGCGAAAATGGCAAATTGAAGTTCAGATCAACGAAATCATACTTATCAACAGTACTTTCTATGAATGAAGTAAATGCATTAGCCTTTTCTTCAGAGTAAGTCGCGTAAACACCGTCGATTCTATTCATAAATGACCAACTGTGTAATACGAAAACAATGGTATCAATTTCTGGGTGGTTGTTTTCCAAGATTTTTAGATACTGAATGTAGTCAATTCCCTTGGTAAATATTTGCGCTTCAAACCCGACATACTTCTGATTATTGGAAAACACTGTTGGACCGCGGACACATGTCGTGGGAACCTCAATGAGCCCATTCGACCATTGGAATGCATTCAAGATACCCGCATCCGGCCCATGAGGAAACGAAGATCTTATTGCCGAAAGCGGGTAATAATTGAAAGAATACTTTATTCCAGCCGACCATACAGCATTAAGAGTTTGGCGACAATATCGCCAAGAACCAGCACGGAAGGCTAATGGCTGAAAGCCGGCAGCCTTTTTGAATAGTTTTACGGCATCTTCGTACACATAAGTCGCTGCAGTGTCATCAAAATAATTTGCCGCCCATGTCGGTTTCTTATATCCACGTTGATGCCACCACAAATCGGGTAGATGTTCGATATGTGCATGTAAGCTCATATGATGGCCGTTACCGAGAATGCATTCCGCAACATCATGATTGGCACCGTGCCTACTGTACTCTGTGAATACATCGTAAAAAAAATTAATCTTTACGCTGAATCTATCACATATTTCCATCATTCTTTCTATGCCACCACATTGCGAATCGCCGGAAAAAACTTTACCAAATATATTTCTATAGAACGAATCGACTTTGATTGGGAATTCAAGCGCCTCTGTATCACACGTCAAGATCAACTTTTTTCTAATCGACATCTTTATATGCATCTATATTTTTTCAAAGCGCATCAAATATATCACCTTATTCTATTCAACACTCTGACCATTGATTATTACAGATATCTGGGCATATCTATTTATTTGATTATGGATAAATCCACGCAATCTATTAACCTTAATCAACTATTTCTGCTATTGCAAAGCTTAAGTAACAGTTGCTCTCGCAAGTCAAGAACTTAATTTTCCAATTGTTATTTACACAAAACTCTTGTACCGCCTGTACCACTCCATAACTCCAACCTGATATCATATTTCCCTGACAATAATCATGTCCTGATATTAGTCCGCCTTTTTTTACCTTATTTCTCGATATTGCCAATTCTTGCGAAGTAATCTTATAATCATGGACAGTATCAATATAAATCCAGTCAAAGTAATTATCTGGAAATGTTTTAAGAACATCAGTTGATAGGCCTAAATTAATCTCCACAAGATTAGACGCAATCTCGTTTGAAAATTTTTGTCTTACACTATCCCAAAGCGCCCCATATCGCTCTGAATCCCAGCAATCTACAAGATGGAGTTTTTTCGGTTTGCATATATTTAGAATCTCTGATGAAAATTCTCCTGCAGCAACACCAATCTCTGCAACAATTCCGCACTGTGGCATTTCCGTTAGCATACGCTCACGGGTCGATAATAATCTCGCTCCGTCCAAATGTTTATCCAAAAGCTTTGGATATGGATAAGACAGCAAAATGGCCTCTCGATTTGCCTTCATTTTGACTTCAAATTCAAAAAAAGAGCTGACTTCGTCACTCATTACTTATCCCTATTCCAGTTATTAAAATTTCAAGAAACTGAGCTTTCAATCTCAGGATTAATACTTGTCGTGTCAAAATAACTCAATCATATATTTATTAAATTGATATCTCAAAAAATTAATTATTCATACGATTTATGTAATAATTCAGTTTTATTCTTACGACTGATAACCTGCAGGTTGTACACTCCCCCTTGGAAGCAGTCTAATTCGAATTAGCTGCAAAGTTTTACCGCTTTGATAAATGGAAACACATGATTTGGATAATTTGGCCAGTTTCCAAGAGATATTTGTGATTTGATTGTATTTGCAAACGCCCTAATTTCCTCCTCTATTTCAAAATCCCAATGGTGTCCGATTGTAGGAGATAAAGGATAATCCCTATCCACTATTTCCCAACCCAAGGAGATTAGTATGGATTCGATTGAACCGCCATTATTATTATAACAATAATTATCAATATAATCGATAATTTTCGAAGGTATTTCGAACTCGTCACACCAAACCTTTCTCACATACTTCGGCATAAATGGTAACCAAGGTATTGCAGCATGTCCTTCATAACATATATTAGGGTCCTGCCATTTTATGTACAAAACACCACCAGGTTTAATAACGCGAGTAAGTTCTCTAAAGACAATACCTATTTCAGAGATATGTTCGAAAACATACCATGAATACATGGCATCAAAGTGATTCTTGGGAAATGGTATATGATCACATCATACAGACACAAATAACGATTAAGATGGCTGTAATTACTTTTTGCAAAAGTTTCGATAGCTAAGTTATAGTTATGTACATCTACCTCTAACCCATAGCATTCAACGCCATCTATTAAGGCTGATAAGCAACACTCCCCACTACCACATCCAATTTCAAGCAATTTTATTGGTGATTTATCAAATTTGATTCCCATTTGCCCCAAATGATACTTAAAATGAGACCACTGAATATTTGCCTTGTCCATTTCTTTCCTTAAATTTATAAATTTATAGGAAATTCGATCCGTAAAATCATTTCCCTACGGCGCTATCTGCAAATATCATTTGGCTGTAAGTGGATATTTGCCAAGATAGCCAATACAGAAAATTGTTCATATTTAATAATTACTAATTCTTCGCTTAGATGCTCCACATCTCTTTAAAATTTTTGTCGTAACAGCCGAAATCTTGTCTTTATGTTTTCATTTACAATTTTTTTGTAGATCAGATCCGTGAAACGGCTTTCAATCTCTTCATAATTTGAGCGTATTCTTTTTATAGATCCGGCTACTTGCCTACCCTCCATACTAATCAGTAAGTTTCTAAAGCCAGCCTTGTTAATATAATATCGATAGATATATATTGAGCGATAATATATATTGCAGTCCCCAGTTATTGATCCCCAATAGATATTTTTCAAATTCATCTAGCGTGTAATGCTCGTGAATCTCGGTATGAACTGTCGTTGGTTTAAAGTGGTTGTTCGCCTGAATTATACATCATTATCCTGGACGAAGAACTCGATAAATTTCTGCCGGAACAAGGTAATCTTTTTCAACATGTTGCATGTCAGCTATTGCAACAAAAACGTCGAAGGACTGATCTTCGATTTTTTTCATGTTTGATAATAAGCATGAGCGTTAAAATTACTTCCTGTTTAAAGCTACGCCACTTTCATAATATTTGCGTAACATCTTTATACGCCCCAATCCAGTCATTGACTGCAGATTCCCAACTCAATGTCTCTTTGGCAACTGTTTGACATCTTGTCGACACGATCAGTCTGTCAGCTCTTACTTGTTCCGCATATTGAATAATGTCGCGTAGGAAATCAGGATCGGATAATATTTTTTCGTTATCCAAGCATGTAACTGGCACTATGAAACCAACATTCTTCGCTATGGCAAGACGGCTAAAGTCGCCAATACAGTCTGTCATCAGAACAGGTAATCCTGCAGCCAAATACTCCCCAAATTTCGTAGGTGAAGACACCTCATTAACGGGGTCATTGCGGCGCAGTAATAAGCCCAAGTGGCCACGATAAAGATGCTTTGGAACATCTTGGTGATTTACTTCCGCAACATAATAAGCTTTATCCGTAAGCCCAAATTTGACCGCCCATTCAATGACTTTACCCTGGTCCGGCTTAGGGATTAGCAACATAAGGTAACAGCGATCATCGAACTGATGAAGTAATGAAAACAATTTGATCATTTCCATACCACATTGCCAATGCGCTAGGCTTCCTGTGTACAAGAAAATGAGTCTATTATCCGTTAATTCCATGTTTTTTTGGCTAGTAAATCGATCATCCGACACACAACATGGAACGGTAATTAGACGCAAGTTCATCAGTCTGTACTTCCTCTTATAATGATCCCTCATTGCGCTAGAAACAAATATATTTAAGTCACTCTCCGACAACAAAGCTTGCTCTAGAAATTCAAGAAATGCTATTCGTTGCTGACTGGCCCCTCCCATTCGCGCTTCTTCAGGAACTACTCCATGCCAATCGATAGAAAACGCAACATGGGGTATTAATTGTTTCACGGCTTTTGCAATCCGTGCACAGTAAAGTGCTTCAGCATGCAGAACATCGATGTTATTTTCTCGAATAATATATACCAATTGCTCAATTGGCAGCTTGAAGCTTGATAAGTCACCATGCATACCAAAAAAATCGGCAACCTCTATCAGATGCACACAGCAGCCAAGTCGCGTGAATTCGCTCAGATGGCAGCGCTTATCACCGGAAAAATTTACGTTCATAGAACTATTTTCTGGTATTAAACAAGCTATATGCACGATGCAGCCATATTTAACCAATGCCTGAACTTGTTGCTCCACTCGGATTCTGTAGCCGGATCGAGAACCAATTGGAATGTAAGCCAGCAGCAGCATAGTTGGAGCCTTCCTAAGAAACGAGCGTGAAATCGCAACTTGCAATGTTGGACAATTACGACTACGGACTTCCTGGCACATTACGGCTTCGATCTTGTCGCAGATATTCCCTTCATCGAATCTAAGTTGTGAAAAGTTCCGACAATATTCAGACTCTCGTTCGAATATATGGGATATTGAGTTCCTAAGAATCATTTTGGCAAGTTGTTCAACCGTTCCGGCAACATACTTGGAAGGATAAATCCGCTCAGCACCGATCCAATCCCTGATAGCCGGTACGCAACCTGTCGCCATTCCTTCAGCGATTGATTGATGAGACCCTTCGAAGTCGCTTACCGAAAGTATATGTCCGATTTCTTTGTACCAAGTTGCCATGTCTTTGCTGTAAGGATCAAAGATGATAACGCCAAGATCGCGAAGTTCCTGTATTTCATCAAATACTCTCTGATACCATTTTATTTCGGAACTGCGATGGGTCATCCAGTCATAGTCTTTTGGGAGAGCCCCTTTAATCTTGAGAAAATAACGCTTATCGGATTTACGTAGTGTTTTCAGGACTTCTATCGCGAGATCCAACCGTTTTCGTGCTGGAACTATGCCAACTAATCCGAGAACAAACCGACTTTCTTGACGTTTTGTAACATTTAGTTTTCGTATAGCGGGAATCGGGTTGTAAATCAACGCTGAACGATTTATAAGAAGGGGAAATTCCTTACGCATCCAATCATAAAGGTGATGCGTAATGAGAATCAGTCGGTCAACCTTGTCCCAATGAATTTTCCATATATAATCCATTCGATCACGCGCCTGAACTTCCTGTAAGTGAAGTCGTACGATCAAAACTTGATCCTCGCGCTTCCGTTGCGAAAACCATACGGCATTACCAAGCGCCCATTCGCAAAATATTACGTTAGACCAAGTTAAAGCATTTTGTGCTTCTGCTTCATCAATAATCTCGTGGCACGAATGCTGAATGATTCTCAACTCGAACATATCTTTTGATTGAAGGTGCTCAATCAGTGGAAACAAAAATTTCAAGTCATGACCTATGAAAACTATGTTAAGCTTTGACTTATTCATCTTTACCTCAAATTAACAGTATGAGGGTCTGCTACTTCGCTGCGAGCGTAATGAAGCATAAAATCGAACCCGGCACGCGTACTGATCTGAAAACCTATCGCATCAAAATGGCAAGCATTGGTGTGGTTCAGCGCTTCCGACAGGAATGAACTCCCAGCAGACACAATGATCGAACCCTTATATGCCCTATTTCCCAATAGACCGATCCGCGAAGCATGTTTGAAAGAACGGGCTGATTGACCCATGCTTTCTATAGTCGATGCGTCAAGTTGAGAAAATCCCTCCATGGAGATACGCGCATCAAGCAAATAGGCTGGACCATAATAATGGCGACTCTCGCATATTGCAACCAATGATGAAGCATGGCGGTTTCGGACATATGATGGGATATTTTGTGCAGGAAGAATTAATGATCGTAATCCGCGAGCTTCAATAGCACACTGATGCTTGATAGAAGAATTGGCCGAATCTGCCATTGAGACAACCACAATTTCATCGGGTTGCTCGCATTGTTCGGCAAGCATGCCAGCAAAGCTCGCCTCATCCCCATTGGGGAATACAACGACTAACATAGATGTCCGATCTGATCCGATAAGGTTCAACCCTATGGCTTTGGCAATCTGGCCAATTCTGTGACGATACGTATGGTGACGATAAACTTCACGCATCCCAAGCACTGAGGTACGGATCCAAAACTCGTCATCCGTCATCAGACGCCCAAGTCGCAAATTTGCCTCATATTCGGACTCGACCGTTGGAACCAATTCTTTGAACATTTTCCTTATTCCTAAGGATTCTGTTGAAACTACCGGCGTCCCACATGCAAGTAGCTCGAAAACCCGGCGAGAAAACATCGTTGGAGAATCCGATACGGAATTTACATTCAATGCAACACGATAATGACGATATGCCTTTAGCATATCCTGATAGATAAGAGCCCCCCTCACGAATTTTTGCAGGTCAGGTGGGAACTGAAAGCGCTTTTTGTCTGTGCCTTGCAAGCCATACATCCGATCAAAAATATCAAGCCCGTAACGGGATGCCGCCTGCAATAGCATGTCCATAGCTTTGCGTCGCCTCTCAAAATCATCGGCGTAATAAGTACCGGCAAAGCACGTTCTGCTATTTCTGGGCTGATCGAGAACAGAATTATGAATCCTAGGCTGTGCTGCAAAAGGCAAGACGGCAATGGATGTGCTTGTGCTACACAGTAGACGATAACGTTCTATGCAGTTTTCATCAGTTGTAAAAATAAAATCGAACTCAACGGCTCTATCAATAAAACGGTCGAAATTCGCTGGGTCTTCCTTGTTCCAGAAGACCGTTGGAATGCCGTTCTTCTTGGCCCATCGAATAACATCCGACAATTCATTTCCTGGTGCTCTCTCGTAACTGGCCACTCGATACAACCAGCTGTCGTCATTTCCGTGCCATGCAGACTCCACGAGGAGTAGATCGACCTCCATCCCCAACAACTGCTGCTGCCAAGCTTCAGGAGTAATAGATATAAGTTCGCATTCAGGTTCAAAGCATGCTTGCGAAAACGAATCCAAAACGGATGCGACTCTCAGTCGCCTCTTGATGTTGGATCGAGGCATCTCGAACGGTAAACATTGAATACTTGGTCGCAAACTCTCCTTGCCGTCGTTCTCTAAGAAGGAGGTGATTTCTTCCACACGGTTTGCCTGAAGCTCAGCGGAACCAGGTCGCATCTCAGTATTGGATTCCGAATTATCCGAAGAGAGCTTAATACGATGTTCGCAAAACTGAATATTCGCTCTAAAATTCTTTTCCCCAATTTGATCAGCAAGCCGCCGGTAAAGAATCAAAGCAGCAGAAAAATTGCCGCGCATGTATTCCTCGGCTGCACGGCGTACCATAGACTGATACATAGCTAACTGCGCTCCTCTATCATGTTACTTTTGGCAATAAGGCCAACGCAGTCAACAACTCTTAGATGCTTACTAATCTCAGACACCATTTCAACAAACGACCGATGCTTCACCAACACGCAGACCACATCTGCGCAATTCAACGCGGCTTCGAGCGGCATAAGTTTTAAGTTTGGCTTAACAAGCTTGCCTGTCAGTACCTCAATATTTGGCTCTACGGCTTGCACCTGGCATCCGAGATGGGCGACTTTTTCGGTGATTTCTACAGCCGGACTTTCACGCAAGTCGTCAATGTCTGGCTTGAACGCTAATCCCAGGCAGGCTACCTTCACATCGGCCATGGACTTGAATGGCTGGGCATCAAGTACATCGGTGATCTTCGTTTTGATTTTGTCAAACACCCAGTCTGACTTATAGTCGTTTACTTCGCGTGCTGTACGGGTGATGCGTGCTTCATCAGGCACTGCATCAATGATAAACCATGGATCAACAGCAATACAATGTCCTCCCACACCGGCACCGGGATGCAAGATGTTTACTCGTGGATGCCTATTAGCGAGAGAGATGAGCTCCCAAACGTCAATGTCCAACTTCTCGCAAATGATTGAAAGCTCGTTTGCAAAGGCAATATTGACATCGCGATAACTATTCTCTGTAAGTTTGCACATTTCAGCAGTACGAGCATTGGCTGCAATAAGATCACCCTGTACAAATATTTTATATAACGAAGCCGCCATAAACGTAGCTGCGCGCGACATACCACCAATGACACGGTCATTTTCTACTAATTCATGCACTACTCGGCCTGGCAACACACGTTCCGGGCAATATGCAACCTGAATATCAGCAGTCTCTGCATCATGTTGTGGAAAACTAAGCATAGGACGCTCTTGAGCTAACCACTCAGCAAGTTTCTCTGTTGTACCTACTGGTGCAGTCGACTCCAATATTACTAAATCCCCTTTTTTCAACACTGGAGCAATTGAGATTGCGGCTGCTTTGATATAACTCAAATCCGGTTTATGGTCATCGGAAAATGGGGTAGGAACTGCGATCAGAAACGCTTCTGCTGGCTCCGGTTTTGTTGTTGCTCTTAAGTAACCTGATGCCACAGCAGCTTTAACCAACATATCCAATTCAGGCTCAACAATATGAATCTCTCCCTTGTTGATGGTATCGACTACAAGTTGAGAGATATCGACACCAATAACCTTCTTTCCTCTGGCAGCTAAAAGGGTGGCCGTTGGTAGACCAATATAGCCTAGGCCTATCATGGAAATGGTGTTAAACATATTTTATTTGTTGTGATGTGAGGTTCACTTCAATTCCCTTTTAAGGATATCACAAATGCGGCTTGCGGCAAATCCATCTCCATAAGGATTATGGGCTTGAGACATGGCTTCAAAGCATGCTGGGTCGTCGAGCAAGCGATTCGTTTCTGTAAGAATTCGTGTCTTATTCGTGCTAACGAGTTTTACAGTACCGGCATCAACCGCTTCTGGTCGCTCGGTTGTGTCGCGCATAACGAGAACGGGCTTTCCTAATGAGGGGGCTTCCTCTTGCACTCCACCGGAGTCTGTAATCACGAGGGTACTTCTGTTCATGATATATACAAATTGTAAATAATCAAGCGGCTCTAAGAGGAAGACATTTGGTCGCGCAGAAAGGATGCGTTGAACAGGTTCTTGTACATTGGGGTTTAGGTGAACTGGATAAATTACTTGGACATCACCCCGATCAACAATCTCCGCTAAGGCATGACAGATATTTTCAAAGCCTTCACCAAAGTTTTCACGACGATGACCGGTGACCAAGATCAGGCGTTTACTTGGATCGATGAAGTCGAAACGTTTTTCGAGACCGATAGTTATGTTGGGGTCATGGCGCAAACGGGCTACTACATCAAGGAGAGCATCAATAACAGTATTTCCTGTCACATGAATGGTTGATGCAACTACCCCTTCGTGGAGAAGGTTGTCACGCGCTTTTGCCGTGGGAGCAAAATGAAGATCCGTTGTACATCCAGTAATACGGCGGTTCATTTCTTCCGGCCATGGAGCGTATTTATTATTAGTGCGCAGGCCAGCTTCGACATGTCCAATCTTGATTTTGGCATAATAGGCCGAAAGACTGGCCGCAAGCGTTGTGGTAGTATCACCGTGCACGAGTATGATATTAGGCAACCACTGCATGTAAACTTCACGCATTCCTAACAGGACATTACAGGTGATATCACTAAGATCCTGTCCTGGTTTCATAAGGTTTAAATCAAAGTCGGGTTTGATATTAAAAAGGTGAAGTACCTGATCGAGCATTTGGCGATGCTGAGCGGTGATACATAGTTTGATATCAAAAGTTTTGTCGGCGGAAAGGACGTTATAGACAGGAGCCATTTTGATTGCTTCAGGACGGGTACCAACAACACAGAGAATTTTCACACGTTATTTATTAGTTTTAGAAGATCCAATGCTGATGAGGTATGCTTCTTTCTCCAATTTGCGTTCAGTAACAATAAAGCTATAATCGTTGTCAAGTAATTCAGTCTTCCAAAGTTGAACAATTTCCTTTTCATCATCACGAATGTAGTCATCGAGAAGTATGTCAATATGAGCTCCCCTGAAATGCGTTAGTACCGCAGGCATAGCTGGATAGCGAGCATGCTTTCCTGTCGAGGCGGGTGGCCCATCAACAAGAACAAATACACGGAGGCTTGCTATTGAATACGTTTTACTCAAATCTTCCAAGACTTTTTGACAGCTATAGTATGAATAAGTGTTCCCGTTCGAGGCAAGGTAAGGAAGTAGTGGGCTATGTATGAGTTGCACTGCATCAACGAGGCCGGTTTTTTTTAGACTGGCAAGAGTTTGATTATAGTATTGTTGCAGATGTTCAAAGGAAACAATTTTTACCTTGGAATTACTTTTATGATCAGCGATCTTGGCAAGAGTTTTAGCCATAATCACTGTTGATATCCCTGAACCGAATTCAATGATTAAATCATAATCGTTACTTTCGAGGAGTTCAATAAGATAAAGTGCAAAATCAGGGCTTACTGGCCAGCTATGTTTCTCTGTTGATAAATTAGGTAACTCACCTGAGTTGAAGTAGCCTTGAACACCAATAAAAGCCTCAATTTGTTTTGTGGCATTGAGAATTTCCCTTTTGAAACTACTCTCAAGAAATGTTCTCACTATAATAAGATCATCAGATTGCTTTTTCAGTTGAAGACTGAGTTCGGCATATTGCTTTTTTAATGTTTCGATACTTTCAGTGAGGCCAATAGAGGAGGGTGACGAGTAGGTAGGTATTTCTTTTATATTATCCTTCGCTTCTATCATCAACTCTAATAGATTTGATGATAGACCAAGAATTGCAAGTTGTTTTCCAATTCTTGACTGAGTGATTAATGGTACAGTACACCCCGGGACACAAGTCTCGATTGATCTTTCAAAATGTTTGAATGCTCGTGATTGCTGCCCTGTAAGAACAGCTAAGCGTCCGAGGCTATTATGAACACCGGCAATCAAGATTTGACTCAGCAATTTTTTATTACAACCCCAATCCTGCGCAAGGCGGATAAATTGCTTTCCTTCTGCCATATTCCCTCTTTGTATGTGGCCTGCAGCAACTAATAGAGCGAGTTTGGCTCGATCCTGGTGATATTTCAGGATATTGCAATCCATATTGGCTAAGGATTCCCAGTCACCGAACTGCCAGAGTGTTCGAAAACAGTCAAGAAAGTTTTCATCGTATGGGGAAGTATTGGATATTTCTTTTTCCATGCTTATCACTTCAAAAAACGGTATAGATTCTACAGATTTATTCACTTCATTGAAGTTATCAATATGATTTTGTGTATTTTTTTTCCAACAGACGATGAGGAATCAATTGAACTTGGATTATTCTGTAACTTTTTTGGTTTAAAATTTGAGCTTATAGGCTAATGTTCAATTAATACCACAGTTGTATTTAATCTATCAAACCTCTTGCAAACTCAAATTCCATCCTCACGGAGAAGTACATTAGTTATGAGTTCAATCTGCGCCTCAGCTTTCAGCATTTCATCATTTATTAACTGCAGGCTTTGCTTTTGTTCTGCTATTTGTAATTCTAAACTGCTTATCCGATCACTTGCCTTTTGAACATTTATTTTGAGAGCTGAAATTTCTACCTGCCTCTCAGATGCAAGTTTTCCATGATGGTCTCGTGACTCCTGCAGAGTTCTTTTCTCACCTGTTAAAGCTTCAAGCTGAATCTTAAGCTCTTTGGACTCCTTTTCAGCTTCATCTTTGAGTTTCCCTATTGCCTCAAGTTGCTGTTGTTGTCCTTGAGATTTTTTTGTCTCTTCATCACGCAATAGTGTGAGTTGCTCCAACTGCAGCTGCCTCTCAGAAGCAAGTTTTCCATGATGGTCTCGTGACTCCTGCAGAGTTCTTTTCTCACCTCTTAAAGCTTCAAGCTGAACCCTAAGCTCTTCCGACTCCTTTACAGCTTCATCCTTGAGTTTCCCTATTGCCTCAAGTTGCTTTTGCAACCCTTGAGATTTTGTTGTTTCTTCATCACGCAATA
>Ga0073936_10006957_pt1 | contig 14746 bp, 7 predicted proteins | sample AliMusrvi5mmetaG_FD_87041 | JGI IMG/M metagenome (GOLD analysis project Ga0073936, IMG submission 87041) | Freshwater lake bacterial and archeal communities from Alinen Mustajarvi, Finland, to study Microbial Dark Matter (Phase II) - Alinen... | ecosystem: Environmental > Aquatic > Freshwater >... | reverse complement strand
GCCGACGACTGGTCGTTCAGGTTGATGTGCGTGTAGACGCCCATCGTCAGCCGGATGTCCGAATGCCGGGCCAGGGACTGGGCCTTCCGCGGCGAGACGCCAACGTGCTCCAGGTTCGTGATGAATGTGTGCCGATTGGAATGGAAGTCGGCAAACAATCCGCTGTCGTTCTTGTACGTCAGAAAGTCGGATTCCTCCCGCGCCCTCTTCTCCTTCTCGGTCTCGCCCTCCTCGATCCACTTCTTCCGGGCCGCTTTGAGATCGGCTTTCATCATCTTGGACGTGCGTCGGTCCACGCCGCCCTTCACCTTGGCCGAGACGGGAAATAGCAGAGCGTCGGCCGGTAGTGCCTCCTTCGTCTTGAACCATTCCCGCAGACGGTTGACGAGTTCGCCGTGAAGAACCTGGATGTCTTGGCGACGCCGTTTGCTGTAGCATGCGGCCACGGTGACCGTGGGCGGCGTGTCGTCCAGACGGAGAGACTTCCTGGTCAGACTTCCGATTTCCGACTTGCGATAGCCGGTCCAAGCCGAAAGGATATACATGATGGCCCGGTCGGGGCCGGGGATGCAGATGATCTCCGGACCGGCCATTGCCGCCTCGACCAGACGGGCGAACTCTTCGGCCCCCAATGCCCGTCGGTCGTGCCGACGGTCCACCTTGACGTTCAGCATGGCCAGGTGGATGAGCGGGTCGTCGTGCTCACGGCGTTCGCGGGCCAGCCAGCGGGTGAATTGCTTGATTGCCCGCAGGTAGTGATTGCTGGTCTGGCGGCTGAGTCCTTTGGTGCGTCGGTTGGCCAGGTCGCGCTGGACATCGTTGGGCGAAATGTCCTGAATGTAGTTCCATTTACAGGCGGTCGAGATTTTCCGCACGCGGGATTCGACCTCGAAGACGTGCTGGGCGCTGTTGCCCTTGTCCTTCAGGTTCTGAGCGAAGTCGTCGATGTGGTCCTTGAGCGGACGTTTCCCCTGTTCCTCAACGGGATCGACGCGACCTGCCGCGCGGCGTTCGGCTTTGAGCACATGCTCGTTGAGCATGGCCTGCGCAGCCGCCCGATCGCGGGCGAGCGGCATGCGATGCTCGACGCCCAGGTGGTCGCGGAATCGTCCCCACCACTTCTTTGATTTCGCCTTGGTTCGCTGGCCGGTCCTCGGGTCGTTCACGAAGATCGGCTTCTTGTACAGACTGGCCATTTGTGTCACCCTTGGGTAATGTTTCCTCCCCTTTTCCGGGACTTCCGGCAAGGGAGTGACAGTGTTGCTCGACGTCCGTGAATTGCAAGGCAAGTCCGCAAACAGGTTCGCCAGATTTCGTCATTCGTGCCGAGTGCGACCAGGTCGACGCGGTTCCCTGCGTATGACTTCCCAGGCAGCACGCCGTGGGCAGCCGGCCTCCACCCACGCACGCAGCTCGTCGAAACGCCACAGATTCGATCGCCCGACACGGACGGCGAGGGGAATCCGTCCGGCGGAATTCCAGATCTGCCAAGTGCGCGTCGAGACGCCGCATAGGGAGGCAGCCCGACGAGCGGTCAGGAGCAGTGGCTCAGGGGTGCGATTTTCTCGGCTGAGCAAGAGCGCCGTGTCGTCGTAATCGCGGTCACCTCCGATGTCGTGCATAAGCGGCCGGCCACTCGCTGGTTCACTGGGCAGGAGGATCGCTTCCCCCAAGATGACTTATGCCAGCGGCAAGCTCGATGTCCGGTTTTTCTGCCCGCCCAGGTCTCATCTGCCGCACCCAGAGCAGCGTTCGATTCATACACCATGTGAGAAAAGTGTCGGGACTTCACGGTCGGTCCGCCCTGCCAGGCGAATTGCCAATGGCTCTTCTAGCCGTGGCCGAGATCCTTTGGCAGAATCTCACTAGCACCATCAAGAGCGGGGGCGGTATACTACGGGCAATGACGTCCCTTGCCCTCGGCATAGGGGGGGTGGGATAATCGAAATCCTTGGGCCGGAAGAAGGTAATGGACCATGAGCGAGGTTCGGTATGATGAGATCGGCTATTGGTCGGAGATCAAACTCGACATCGTCCGCAATTATGCCGAGGCGTATTCAAAAGTGATGGCGAAGCAGGAGTGCATTCGTCGTTACATCTACGTTGATGCCTTTGCCGGCGCCGGCGTTCATATCTCCAAGCAGACTGGTGAGTTCGTTCTCGGTAGTCCACTCAATGCTCTTAATGTTCAGCCCCCATTCGGCGAATATCATTTCATCGACCTGAATGGCGGCAAAGCCGAAAACCTCCGGCAACTGGTGGGTAGTGATCCAACCGTGTCCATCTACGAAGAAGATTGCAACCAGGCTCTTATCCAAAAGATCTTTCCGCGAGCACGCTATGGCGACTTTCATCGAGCGCTCTGCCTCCTCGATCCCTATGCACTTAATTTAAACTGGGAGGTTGTTGAAACAGCAGGACAGTCGGGAAGCATTGAGATATTCTTGAATTTCATGGTCATGGACATGAACATGAATGTTCTTTGGAAGAATCCCGATAAGGTCTGTAAGTGTCAGGCAGAACGCATGGATGCCTTTTGGGGAGACAATTCTTGGCGCGGCATTCTTTACAAGAAAGCCCCGAGCCTGTTTGCCGACCTTGATCTCGAGGACAAAGCATCGAACAATGAAGTGGCCGCGGCGTATCGGGATCGCCTGAAAAAGGTCGCGGGCTTCAAGTACGTGCCTGTGTATAGCGACAATTACTTTTCCGGTCTGGCGACAATTAGAATTCCCGGTTGAAGGCGGGTGACGATCGTCGGTTAGACTGTTGCAGGTCTCCGTAGGAGGGGGCTTGTGATGGTCAAGGATCGGCAGGTGAAGCGATTGTGGCGGGCGTTGTCATCGGGAAAGACTCTGGCTCAGTCGGCGGACAAGGCAGGCATGGACGAGAAGACGGCGAGGAAGTATAGGCATCTTGGGCGGCTTCCCACCGAAGTCGCCCCGGAGCGAACTTGGCGGACACGGAACGATCCGTTTGCCGAGGTTTGGCCGGAAGTCTTCGAGCAGTTGCACGAAGCCCATGGTCTGGAGGCCAAGACGCTTTTTGCATGGCTTCAAACGAAGTACCCGGCGAAGTTCGACGACTCACAGTTGCGCAGTTTTCAGCGTGGCGTGAAGCGGTGGCGAGCGACGGCGGGGCCGGCGAAAGAGGTGTTCTTCAGCCAGGTGCATCATCCGGGGCGGTTGTGCGCCTCGGATTTCACGCATATGGAAAGTTTGGGCGTAACGATCGGCGATCAGCTCTTCGACCACTTGGTCTACCACCTCGTGTTGACGTACTCGAACTGGGAGTCGATCACGATTTGTTTCTCGGAGAGCTTCGAGAGCCTCAGCGAAGGGATTCAGAACGCCGTGTGGCAGTTGGGCGGCGTACCCCAGCGGCACCGAACGGATCGCATGAGTCTAGCCGTCAACAATGCATCGAACGAGAAGGAGTTTACGGAGCGGTACAAGGGGCTGTTGGGCTACTACGGCTTGGAGATGGAGAAGATCCAGCCCAGGGAACCGAATGAGAATGGAGACGCAGAACAGTCGCACCGTCGGTTCAAGGAGGCGGTAGAGCAGGCCTTGTTGATGCGTGGCAGCCGTGCCTTCGAGAATCGAGAAGCCTACGAGCGATTCTTGCAGGAGTTGGTGGCCGCTCGCAATCTGGGCCGGCGGAAGCGTTTCAACGAGGAACTGCCGAAGCTGCGTCAATTGCCCGAGCGGCGCCGGGAAAGCTACAAACGGCTTTTCCCACGAGTGGACCGGGGAAGCCTGATCCACGCCGATCATAACATCTATTCGGTCCCCAGTCGCTTGATGGGCGAGAAGGTCGAGGTGCGGCTGTACGTGGAACACGTCGAGGTCTGGTACGCCCAGCAGATGGCGGAGCGATTTCCACGCTTGCGTGGGCGAAAGAAACACGCAGTCAACTACCGGCACATTATCGACTGGTTGCTGCGGAAACCCGGGGCTTTTGAGAATTATGTGTATCGGGAAGAACTGTTTCCCACCAGCCGCTTTCGCATGGCCTATGACGTCCTGCGGGAAACACATCCGGTTCGGGGCCACAAGGAGTATTTGGGGATTCTCTACCTGGCGGCACGCCAGAGCGAGACGGCGGTGGACGAGGCGTTGCGGACGCTTTTGGCCAGCGACCAGCCCGTGACAAAGGCAGCGGTCGAAGCACTGCTCCACCGAGCGGAAGAAGGTCCGGCGGTCACCGAAGTGACCGTCGAGGAAGTGGACTTGTTGGGTTTCGATGACTTGTTTTCGCACAAGGAGGTGTGGGATGGGTTCCAAGGGGGATGTGAAAGAGAGGTTGATGGCCTGCTTGCGGGAGTTGCACTTGCCGATATTTCGGGAGTGTTTTGAAGAGCTAGCCCGTCGGGCGGTGCAGGAGACGTCCAGCTACGAGCAGTATCTGCTGGAACTGGCCGAGCGGGAATGCCAGGCCCGCTTGGCAAAGCGGACGGAACGGCTCCTGCACGATTCTCGATTGCCGCTGGAGAAGGACTTGGCGAGCTTCGACCTGGGGCGGCTTCCGGCGAAGGTTTCTCGCCAAGTGCGAACGCTCATGGAGGGCTCGTTCGTGGACCGTCGTGAGAACCTGTTGCTGTTCGGCAAGACGGGAACGGGTAAGACGCACCTGTTGTCGGCGATCGCCCAGGAACTGATCCGCAACGGACGGAAGGTCGTCTCCTGGCCCTGTGCCCTACTGGTGCAGGAACTGCTGATTGCCAAGCGGGACTTAAAGCTCAGCCGGGTGCTGAAGCGAATGTCCAAGTGCGAGGTGCTCTTGATCGACGACATCGGCTATGTTCAGCAGAGCCGGGAGGAGATGGAAGTGCTCTTCACTCTGTTGGCAGATCGATATGAGCGGGGCACGGTGATGCTGACCAGCAATCTGCCGTTCTCGAAATGGGAGACGATCTTCAAGGATCCGATGACGACGGCAGCAGCGATCGACCGTCTGGTACATCACAGCGTGATCTTGGAGTTAAACATCCCGAGCTACCGCTTGGAAGAGGCGAAACGGGCCAAGCCACCCCAGGCGGCATGAGACTGGAACGGGCATGTGCGGCGGCGTGAGGCGTGGGGCCCCCCTTTTGTTTCGCTCCGCTGCGCTACGCTTCACAAAAGGGGGGCCCCACGCCTCTGATTCTTGGAAGGGAATTCTAATTGTCGTTCAAGGGAAAGAGTAGTTGTCGCCGAACAGTGCCTGAGCCATTACCAATGAGAAACACTCGGGGCGCTATAATTTATTACCTGTTTTTCGCGTCACCCAATGAAACTGGCAACAGGATCGTATCCGATATCTTCAAGAAGTATCGCAATAGGGGGGCTGTGTGATGGCCACCAACTCTGCCATTGAATGGACCGAATCCACCTGGAACCCGGTCACCGGATGCACAAAGATCAGCCCAGGCTGCATGCACTGCTATGCTGAACGGATGGCGAAGCGGTTGCAAGCAATGGGGCAGCCGAACTATGCCAACGGATTCAAGGTGGCGATGCACGATCATGCTGTAGAGCTGCCGCTCACCTGGAAGAAGCCTCGGACAATCTTCGTCAACTCGATGAGCGATCTGTTCCATCAGGCAATTCCCGTCGAGTTCATTCAACGGGTCTTCGATGTCATGCGGCGAGCGGATTGGCATAAGTACCAGCTTCTTACGAAGCGATCCAAGCGCCTCCTGGAATTGGATTCCGAGCTACAGTGGCTGCCCAATATATGGATGGGCGTCAGTGTGGAAAATCAGGATTATGTCCACCGGATTGATCACTTGCGCGAAACCCACGCCCACACGAAGTTCCTATCGCTTGAACCCCTGCTCGGACCGCTGTCCAACCTCAAATTAAATGGCATCGGCTGGGTGATCGTGGGTGGCGAGTCGGGACCGGGTGCCCGCCCGATGAAAGAGGAGTGGGTCACCGAGATTCGTGACCAGTGCCAAGTCGCTGACGTTCCATTCTTCTTCAAGCAATGGGGAGGTGTCCAGAAGAACCGAACCGGCCGTGAATTAGAGGGTCGCACTTGGGACGAGATGCCCAGGTTGAATCCCATGCCTGACCGAAAGGCGTCTGCTCGTTGTCAATCGCTCGCACGGTGACATCATCGTTGAAGATGATCGCCGTACTTGCTCGCCGGCGGCTCGAAACAGTGATTACGCTCGCAGATCGTCCAAATACTCCGAGGCTGGTTGCACGCTGGTCACCAGCAAATTATCTCTTGCTCGCGTGCAGGCGACGTAGAGCAACTGCCGTTCGGTGTCGTAAACTTCCTGCAAATCAGCATCGTCGCCAACGGTTTCGATGCGCTCCTGCAATGGAATGATCTCGTCGTCGCAGGCCATCACCGCCACAGCACGGAATTCCAACCCCTTAGCCAGGTGCATCGTGCTGATCGAGACTTGGCCAGCTTCTGCTTCGACGCCATCATCAAGCACAACGAACGGCAGTCCCGCCTGTCTCGCAGCGACCTTTGCCCGCTCGAGTTGACCCGCAGAGCGAACGAAGATGGCGAATTCGTGAGGTAAGACGCCGGCCATCGATTGCTCTTTTATCCAGCCGGCAACTGCGTCTGCCTCCTCGCCTTCGCTGTTGAACTGCCGAATGGCTGGTGGGGGGCCATTGAAAACCGAAACCGTGTCGCCGCGATCCTCGCTGTTTCCGTCGATGTCCGTTACCGCCGGCCCGAGCAGGCGATCCGCTTGCATGCGGATTTGATGCGACGTTCGATAGTTCACTCGCAGCGTGCGGCTGCGGCCGCGGATGTCCACGCCCAGGGACTTCCACGAGAAGGGCTGCTGGAAAATACGCTGGCCGAGGTCGCCGGCGAAGAACAAGGCATTGGGCCGTCCCCCGCCGAGCGCGGCCAGAAAACGCATCTGGGAAACTCCGACATCCTGTGCTTCATCGACCACTGCGAAATCGAATGGCGCGGTCTTTCCCTTGGTAAAGATGGCAGCCAATCGCGCGAACATGGTCGGTTCGGTGATCAGGTTCTCGGCCCGCAATGCAGCGTGAACCTTCTCATAGATCGACCACAGAATCTGCCGTTGCGCTTCGGGCAACCGCGTCTTTCGCCCGAGCCGGGCCACATCGCGATACGCCTCCCAGCTATCCAATTGCCAAGCATCAACCACCTGCTCCCATTCAGTCAGGAGAAAATGCAGGCTGAATTTATGGTCGCCAACCGCCTTCGATGCCTCCCGCAACAGTTCCTTGATTTCCTGTTGACTGGCCAGCGATACCGGCCCCAGGTGCATCTTGTGCAGTCGCACCGCAATTGCCGAAAGCGAATGAACGTCAATCCGTTCAGCCAACTTCGGTTGGTTGCTCACCAAACGATTCAGGCGAGTAAGCAACGCGCTCGCCAGTGCGTCCGAGAAAGTTGTCAGTAGCACCCTCGCATCGGGGTTCGCACGGGCCAAGTAGACGGCGCGGTGCAGAGCGACGATAGTCTTGCCCGTCCCCGCGGAACCCGAAACCCGTGCCGGCCCGGTGTAGTCGCGTTCCACCCACTGCCGTTGCTCGGGGTGCAGGAAAACAGTCCACTTCTCCCAAGGGAAATCGAGTGCCCGCGCCAACTCCTCGACATTCGCCATCACGCGAAAACGTCGCTGGGCGTCGGGATGTTGGAATGGATCGACCGTGGCTGCGGCCGGCTGGGGAACACGTGGCTTTCCGCCCGTCGCCAGTTCGAGCAGCGCTTCCGCTGCTTCGCTTGGCAAATGGTCAGCGACAGCGAACAGCGTACCCTCACTGGCCGCGCGGACATCGGGCAACCACTCTGCCGGCACGCCATAGCCTAACAGATCATCGTCGGAAAACCGGTCGAAAAGCGATTGCGGCTTCGCCGCTGGCTTGCTGGGCTTCCCCTCGACATAGGCTGGAATGACGATCTCTTGAATCGTCTCGCGGATTTCCACAAGCTGCGCCGCGCCTGTCTTAGGATGCGTCTGCAACTTCCGTCGTTCCGCCCAGCCGTACGCCTTGTCGTGGTGATCGACGTAACAGAGCAGCAGGCTGCCTGTTGTTTTGTGAACAATCAGCCGAATGTCCGCATTGACCCGCACCGACCAGAAGTTCTTGTCTCGCGCCTTGTCGAGCTTGTGAAAGCTCAGGCTGGGACTCGTCGGGTTGAGTTGCAAGTCGAACGCCGTTGTTTTCACGGCCTTCTGCTCATCTCCAGTCAGCCTCGCGAGGCTATCGCTAAAAGTGTCGGCAATGCGAAATTCCATGTGAGCTATACCTTGAACACTTTCATCACCTCGTCGCCAAGGTGATTAATCACCTTCACCGCGATTCGCCCGCCCTTTGGTTTCTCGAAAGGGCGCGAGGTGTCGCTGTGCAGGGTTTCCCAAGCGTCCGCGTTGATCTCGGCTTTGAGTGTGGTCTTGAGCGCACTGTAGGGATCGTTCTGGCCGAGGAAGTAGGCGTGGCGAACGAAGAAGCTCTCTTCGTTGTAGTCGGTGTCGACGAACCAGCATGCAATCCCGTCGGGGCCGTCGCTGCGGACTTCACCAGTATTCGGGTGGAACACGTCCACGCCGTTGACCTTCACACGCAGCGAACCATCCTTTTCCGTCAGCAAATCGATGTCCGGTTCGCCAAAGATCACGAACAGATTACCCTTGCCGGTGTTCTTCAGATCTTCCGCCATGTGCAGGTCGGCGTTCATGCGGGCCTTGAGCACGGGAATGCGACCGAGCTTGCTGAACTCGGTCGAATGGGCGTCGAAGTTGAAAGCGCAAGCAATCAGCACATCGAAGCCCGCATCGCCAGCCTCGCGAGCAGCGAGCACCAGGTCTTGCCGCTGCACCGTGCCGAACTCAGGGCCAATGATGATGGCTGCGCGGCGCTCGGTTTCGCCCTCGAAGTATCGCCCCTCGGCACAGACCATTTCTCCGGGCCAGGGGGTGAGCGCGGTGAACGTGATGCGGCCCTCTTTGTGTGCCTGCTGGACGCCGGCCACCTTGAGGTTCTCCATAATCATTTGGGCAAAGGTCTGTTTATCGCCGCTGGCGTCTTGCTGCAACGGATCGATGAGGTCGTCGTTTTCGTCGACGCCCAGCATCCGATGCGGGCTGAGGCTTTCGACCGTGAATGGTCCCGCGACGCGGACCTTCTTCGGGTCCGGATACGGTTTGTCGTAAAGGAACTCAAACTCCGCCTTGGCGGCGATGGACTTGTCGATCTCCTGCTGCCGGGCGATGCGGGCCTGCCACCATTCGGCGTGCAGCTTCTTCGCCGCGTCCGGCCACTGGGCGTCGGCCTCGCGCGGAATCTCCCACTCCTGCCAGGTCTTCTTGAGCGCGGCGTTCAGCTTCTCGCGCAACGGCTCCAGCTTCGCCTGCCACTGGTCCCAGATGACATCGATCTCCGCGTTGTTGGCGATGGACTTGAGCGTGACATGCGGCACGCGCTCATAGACGAAGCCGTGGCGGATGTTCCCCTGCACGGGCTGCGAGCTCGGCGCGGTGCGAGTGACTTCGGCTTCCTTGAGCTGGCCATTGCGGGAATCGGCCAGCAGGTAAAAGGGATAACGCGCGCCCATGATGCGGGCCCGGGCCAGCGCCAGCGCCACGCGCGAGGTGTCAATCGTGATCCAGCGGCGGCCCCATTGCTCGGCGACCATCGCGGTGGTGCCGGAACCGCAGGTCGGGTCTAGCACGAGGTCGCCGGGGTCGGTGGCCATGAGGAGGCAGCGTTCGACCACAGAAGTGCCTGTTTGCACGACATAGACCTTGGGATCAGCTCTGCTTTGCACGCCGCCCAAGTCGGTCCAAACATTGTTCATCGCGAATACCGGAAAATCCTCGAAATATCGAACGTAGGCCATCTTCCGCGACGTAGGCTCAACTCGTCTGGCCTTTAGTAGGTTTGCCATGCGAGGTTCATCCGTTTTCCAATAGCCAGGTTCCGGTCTGTAAACCTTCCCCTCGTAAGCCACATCGTATCGGGTGCCGGGGCTCTGGCTCGTAATTGTGTCCTTCCGAAAGATGCGTGAACCAGACGGGAGTTCTGAGTGTTCCTTGAGATAGGCATTCATGGGCACACGCTCGCCATTAGGTAACTCAAGCTCGGTGTATTTTGTCCCACCATCCGCCCCCACCTCTTTGGCATGGTAGAGCTGGCGAAACTTTGCCGAGGAAGCGTCTCGTGCATACCAAAGGATGTAGTCCGCGACTCCGGCCAGCCTGTTATCAGTCTGCCCACCGGTTTTCACAAATGTGATGAAGCCAAGGAAATTTTGGTCGCCGAATACTTCGTCAAGCAACGCCTTCACGCGATGCGCATTCTCATCGCCGATCTGCACGAAGATGGAACCGGAATCGGTGAGGAGATCGCGGGCGACGGTGAGCCGGTCCCGCAGGTAGGTGAGGTAGCTGTGGATGCCGTCGCGCCAGGTGTCGCGGAAGGCTTTGACCTGCTCGGGCTCGCGGGTGATGTGGTCGGCCTTGCCGTCCTTTACGTCGCGGCTGGTGGTGGACCACTGGAAGTTGCTGTTGAACTTGATGCCGTAAGGCGGGTCGAAGTAGATGCACTGCACGCGCCCACGCAGGCCCTCACGCTCGGCCAGGCTGGCCATTACCTGGAGGGAGTCGCCGAGGATCATGCGGTTGGACCAGTTCTGGTCGTGCTGATAGAACTCGGTCTTGGCATCGCCTGCGGGCACGCCGTTGAAGTCGGCGAAGAGGTCGAGCTGTTGATGCTTCCCCGCCGCTTTGTCGGCCGCTACCTTCTCCGCCTGCGACTGCCGTAGCAGATCGTCAATCAAAACCTTGGGATGAACCTTTTCCTGGATGTACAGCGGTGGCGCGTGGACGACCAGATCGGACCAGTCTTGCTCGTCCTTGCCTCGCCACACCAATTGCGGATCGAGATCGGTGTTGCGGGGATACTTCACCGGCACCGGTCGCTGCTGCTCCTGCTTCACGACCGATTGGTATTCCGCAGTGGGAATGTTCTTCCGCTTGTCGGCGTCGTGCGTGATCGTTTCGACGCTCTTATTGGTGGTGGCTTTCTTTGCCATGCTTGGTTTCCTTACGTGGCCGGCTGGGCCGAAACAGAATCGATCATTTCGTTGAACTTGGCTTCGACCTTCGCTTTGAAATCGGACTCGATTTCGTAAACCTCGGTGAATTCCGCAAACGCCCAGCGGCCGTAGCTGCCAAGGTGATTTACGCCGGGCACCCAGTAGGTGTCCATCGTCGATTTCTTCTCCTTGGCATCTTCCCGCCGATAGCCCTTGATCTCGACCACCAGGTGCAAGAGATCGGGCGTGCCATCGGGAAGCAGCCCGTGGCCATCGTCCACTAGGACAATGAAGTCGGGGCGATACTTCCGCATTTCGCTGCCGTAGCGGTAGGGCACTTCCATGCCGAGATTGTGGTTCTTCACGTAAGTCTTCACCTGGGGATGCGATTCCGCGACCCGACAGAATTCCGCTTCCCAGTCGCTATCGAGAATCACCCAGTTGATGTGGCAGCGGTCGGAATTGGTTTCCCAACGATCGGTTTTGCTCGTATTGAAGCGGACATGCATGGTCGAGCCGGTGGGGTTGTACGGATCGAGCAAAGCCTTGATGGGACGCTCGCCGCTGAATTTGCGAGTGATCCCCGCGGTGATGCGATTGCAAGCCATGTCGGCGAGTTCCTGGTACATGAGGAGCGCCGGATACGTGTCCCCCTTACAGACGAGGCAGGTGTCGATCCATTCCTTGGTGATGCGCTTGAGCTGGCCGAAGAGATGGAGTTTCGGTTCTTCGCCGGGATCTCGCCACTTGGTGTAGAGCAAACGCTGGGTGACGTGGAACACAAGCGTGGAAGGTCGCATGTCGCCGAGATGCTCCAAGCTCATGTTGACCGATTCGCCGATTATGCCGGAATTCTGTGTGATCGAGGGGCCCACGATATCGGGCGTGAGCACCAGGATCGAGTCGTCGTTGAACTCGGCCGATAGTCGCTCCTCGGGAAGTTCGACGCGGTAGCCTTCGACGCGGGGAAAGCGAATCTCCAGGGCGTCGCGCTCGGGTCGGACGGCCTTCACCTGGATCGTTTCGCGGGGTGGTTGAGGCGGGGCGACAACCGGCTTGGCCGTGAAATCGAATGGAATGCCGAACACATCGGCATACTCCACGTTGAACAGGTTCTCTTCGTTCAGGTCGTAAGACTGCCGCCGCAGAGCGCGGCCAATCACCTGCTCGCACAGTAATTGGGTGCCGAATGCCCTCACGCCCAGCACATGCGTGACCGTGTTTGCGTCCCAGCCTTCGGTGAGCATCGAGACGGAAACCACGCAGCGAATCGAGCCGCCAAGTTGCCCCGCCTTGCCGACGGTGTTCATGACCTCCCGCAGCAGCTCCTGGTCGGTGATATTATCGCCCGCTCGGGCGTCGCCTGTACGTTCGACAATCTCGCGGCGGAATCGTTCGATTTCGTCCGACGCCATTTTGCGGAAGTTATCGTCGAGGGCATCGCCGGCTTCGAGTTGTTCGCTGTCGATGAGCAGCGTATTGGGGCGTGGCAGTGGGTTGCCCGTGGTCTCATCGAAGTTGCGGAACAAAGCCAGCCGGCCGTTTTCGAGCGTGCTGGAACCGTCCTCGTTCTTTCGATGAAAGCCGGAGATGTAGTCGTAGATCAGTTTCGAGATGGAGGTGTTCTGGCAGACGATGATGAAGCAGGGGGGCACCTTGATCCCTGCATCCTGCCAGAGCTTGAAGGTTTTCTCGTAGTGGCCGTAGAGCGCTTGCAGGGCGGTTTGCAGTCGGGTCGGCAGTTTCAGAGGGTCGAGTTCCTCGTTCTTGCCGCGACCCTTCTTCGGCATGTCGGCTCGGATGTTTTCCCACAGGTTACGGAACATCGGCATTTCGTCGCCAGGAATGTTCTGAGCAACGGGCACGCGAGGCAGCTTCACGATGCCACATTCGATGGCATCCATCAGCGAGAAGTCGCTCATTGTCCAGGGGAAGAGAGTCCCTTCGGCATAGCCCGATCCCCGCAGGAAGAACGGCGTTGCGGACAAGTCCATCACGCGCGACAGGCCGAGCTTGCGATTGACCGCTTCAAGCCCCGAAATCCACAAGCGTGCAGCCTCGTTGTTCTTCTCGGCTTCCTTCTTGTCGTCGCCCTTGAGGTCTTCGTCGTCGGCTTCCTTAGGCTTCTCACGGTAGCAGTGGTGTGCCTCGTCGTTCAACGAGAGAATGTTCTTCATGCCCATCAGATCGGGCATGACCCGCTGGAGCATCTGCCCCTCGGTTTCGAGCGTATCGAGTTCGTCGCCGCGCCGGCCCTGCAGAAGTTGGCGACCACCCTTGGAAAGATCGATCCGCTCACGCAATTTGAAGGCATGGTAGTTGGTGATGACGATCTTCGCCCGGCTGATGTCCTCGAGCATGTCGTTCGGAACAAGTTCACGATCCCCGTAATAGCTGTCGGGATCGTTGGGCTGGAGGACGCGCAAGCGATCTTTGATCGTGAGGCCAGGCGTGACAACGAGAAAGCCGCGGGTGAAATTCTTGCTTCCCGGTCGCCGGACAGCGTTGATAGTTTGCCAAGCGATCAGCATCGCCATGACCGTGGTCTTGCCTGCGCCTGTTGCCAGCTTCAATGCAAGACGCATTAGTTCTGGATTGGCATCGCGATTGGCTGAGGCCAGATGCTCGAGCAAACGCTTGCCGGCCTTTGAATGCGGAGCAACCTCGGTGAGCCAGATGGCGGTCTCGACGGCCTCGACTTGACAGAAGAAGGGTCGGACGCCGGCGAACTTATGGTGTCGCCAGTGCTGAAGCAGCCGGGCCGTTTCGGGAGTGACCTGCCAATCGCTGGGATTGGGCCACGCTCGCCATTGATCAACATGGCCACGGACCTCGTTGATGATCGAGGTCGCATCGTACTGTTGCTCCTTGGTCGAGAGCCCAAGTCCCTCGTCGAAAACGAGAGTCTGCTGGGCACTCGACTTGCCCTTACGTTTCTTCGGCTTGGGAATCGGCGTGATGAAGTCGGCGCGGCGACGAATGTCAACAATCTTCTGCGTCGGCTGCCCCTGGTCGTCCAACTCCCAATGTTGGCCGGGACATGTGTAGGGTGAATTGAGAATCGGATGCTCGAAGAAGGGATTTGCCATGATGGGTTCGGTCCTGTTTTGATTCGAGCTTGCCCCGTCTATCGAGCTTTCCTGCTGGACGTTGGCTTCACTGGCCGAGCGGTCTTGCGTAAGAACTCCTCCAGATCCGCCTGTCGAAATAGCCGATAGCCATTGGCCGGATTCCGGTACATGGGAATCTTGCCGGCCCTGGCCCAGGCCCGAAGCGTGTTCTGGGATACGCCAAGAGTCTCTGCCGCTTCGGCCGTAAGAGCGTATTCTGTCAATCTTTGTGTCATTTCGCATCCCTTTTTCGCAGGACCGGCTGGAATCCTCCCAAGTCTAGCAAAGTCTGCATTTCGGCGATAGCCCCCCCCGAATCTGTGGAATTCCGCGCGCAATCCGCATTCCGGTTCGCATTCTTCCTGTCTGGCGTCGTCGGCCACCGCAATGCATCGACCGATAATCCACTAAAGCAAAATCCGGGGTGGAATGTCGCAACCTCTTACACTTCCACGACTTAGTGATAAACATGTGCATGGCCCAATCCGGCTCTTGACGGAAATGCTGGCTGTGCTACCATAGGCAAATTAGGTGTATAGGCGCGTCCGGTGGGAGATTCCTGCCAGGATGCACTCCGGTGCCGGGACTGCCGGGCTCCGGGGAACTTC
>Ga0073936_10006952_pt1 | contig 14753 bp, 11 predicted proteins | sample AliMusrvi5mmetaG_FD_87041 | JGI IMG/M metagenome (GOLD analysis project Ga0073936, IMG submission 87041) | Freshwater lake bacterial and archeal communities from Alinen Mustajarvi, Finland, to study Microbial Dark Matter (Phase II) - Alinen... | ecosystem: Environmental > Aquatic > Freshwater >... | reverse complement strand
TTGCTTGCGCGGCCATGGCAGGCAGGACATCCAGTTGCCGGCAATTCGTCCGGCATGCGGACTTGCGGGCGCGAACACCCGCAGGCAATGCGCGGTCTCCGCAAACCGAACCTCCGCAAACCGCCCGCTCAACTCGCCATCCACCTCCACCGGCACCTCACGATCCGACCGCACCGTCAGATCCCCGGTTTGGAAATAACAAATCGAGTCCAACAAGTCGATCCCGCCGCCGGCCAGCCCGCGCAGCGAATCGAGCACGAGCCGATAGCCGGCTTGTTTGTAAACCAGCACCTCGAGTTTGGAATCGCGGTTATCCGCGTTGCGGAAAAACCGGAACGGTCCGCCGTAGAACGCGCCGTTGCCGACAATGACCGCCACTCCCTGCGCCCGCCGTCCGTCCGCGCACACCACTTCCATGGCCGGCGGTTCCGCGCCGAGCACCTTGACCGCGGCTAACAGATAGGCCAGCGGGCCTAACAATTTTTTCGCTTGCCACGAGGTTTCCTCGATGACGGCGGCATCGAATCCGACGCCGGCCATTTGCACGAAGGGGGCACCGTTGGCCGCGAAGAGATCCACCTCGCGGACGAATCCCTGTTCGATGACTGCGAAGGCATGTTCCAGCGAACCGAACGGGATACCCAGTTCGCGGGCGAAGACATTCATGGTGCCGACGGGCAGGATTCCGAGCACGGTGTCGGATCCGGTGAGGCCGCCGACCACTTCGTTGAGGGTGCCGTCGCCCCCGGCGGCGATGATGACCGGTTCGCCTTGGGCGGCGAAGCCCGCCGCCAGTTTGCGCGCCTCGCCGGCGTGGGTGGTGGCGAACACCGCGAAGCGATCCGCCTGATCCTTGAGAAAGCGGAGCACCCGGCCGCCCTTTTGGCTGCGAGCATTGGGATTGAATATGAGCGGATACCGCCGCGCTGTCTCCATGCCGGGATTCTTCACCCATTGTGGGCCGCTCGGCAATCCGATTCCTCCCCCAATGCGACGATCACCCGTTTCACTGGCAGGCCCATCACATTGTCGAAATTGCCATTGATTCCGGCGATGATGCGCGCGCCGTGTTTCTGGATGCCGTAGGCCCCCGCCTTGTCCAGCGGATTGACCAGCGTGAAATAGGCGCGGATGGCGGCATCATCCAGCGGCAGAAAGGTGACATCGGTGGTCTCGTGAAACACCTTGCGCACGCCATCCGGAAATATCACACACACCCCGGTGCAGACCTGATGCGTGCGGCCCGCCAACCGCCGCAACATCGCGTGCGCCTCGTCGAGGTCCGCGGGTTTGCCCAGCGGTTCGCCCTCGATGAACACCAGCGTGTCCGAGCCGATCACCGTGGCATCCGGCCTCATGCCCGCCACCGCTTGCGCCTTGAGTGTGGCATTGTGTTCGCACAGCACATCGGGCGCCAACGACGCGTCATGGATTTCCTCGGCTGGCGAAACCACCACCTCGAATACCAGCCCCGCCTTCTCTAACAAGCGGCGGCGGCGCGGGGATGCGGAAGCAAGCACGATGGGCATGGCGCTGACAGGCACTCGGTCAGATCGTCATCGCGTGGAAGCCGCCATCGACGATCATCTCGATGCCGGTGATGAAGGAACCCGCCTTGTTAGAAGCGAGCAGGAGGGTGGCACCGATGAGTTCGTCGGCATTGCCGAAGCGGGAGGCGGGCGTTTGGCGGAGAATGTCGAGCACGCGGGATTCATCGAGCACCTTGCGGTTTTGTTCGGCGGGGAAGAAGCCTGGGACCAGGGTGTTGACGCGGATATCCTTGTCGGCCCACTCGCGGGCAAGGTTGCGGGTCAGGTTGTGGACAGCGGCTTTGGACAGCGAGTAGGTGAAAACGCGTGATAGCGGGTTGAGGCCGGAAATGGACCCAAGGTTGATGATCGAAGCGGGTTGGGATTCCTCGACGAAGTAGGTGCCGAAGACCTGGCAGGCGCGGAATACCGCGCTGACGTTGGTATCGATGATGCGCTGGAATTCATCCTCCGGTATGTCCAAAAACGGCGTCGGCGAATTGCTGCCCGCTCCGTTGATCAGAATGTCCACCTTGCCGGATCGGTCAAGCACCGTGTCTAATAGGTGATGCAGCGACTCGCGGGCGGTCACATCCACCGGCACGAAGTATCCCTTGCCGCCATGGGAGGCGATCTCAGCCAGGCGTTTTTCGGCCTTTTCCGGAATGCGTCCGCCGAGCACGACCTCCGCGCCAGCGCGGGCCAGCCCCACGGCCATGGTGCCGCAAAGTTCGCCGGTGCCGCCGATCACCACGGCGGTTTTTCCTGAGAGATCGAACAGCTCTTTGAGGTAGGATGCGGTCTGCATGGACGCAGTGTGGCGCGGAACACGGCCATCTGCCAAGCCCTGAATTCGCTCACGGCCGGGACAATTTCGCCCCGGGGAAACCAGCACACGGTTCGATCCGTCAACCGGGCCCCTCTTGGATTGAGGATTGAGGATTGAGGATCGTAGATGGTTGTTAGTGACATGGCCTGGGGGGGGCCATCCTGATGGAGAGATAGAACGGTTATGTTGGTTCGGTGTGCGAGGTTCATGCGGCGGCGAATGGTGGACAAAGCGGACACGCTGACGTTCATCCGCCAGCATGAACCGCCGGCGATGGTAGCCGGCAGTGCTGCCACGCTCTATGTGCACATTCCGTTTTGCCGTCACTTGTGCCCGTTCTGTCCATATAACAAGATCACCTACGAACCGGCTCTCGCCGCCCGCTACATCGGTGCCCTCCGTGCCGAAATCAGGCGTGCTGGCGAGCAATGCGGGCGCTTGAATATCGGCTCGCTCTATTTCGGCGGTGGCACACCCACAACTGTGCTCGACGAATTGGACGGCGTGATGGACGATCTTCGCGATGCGTTCGCAATGCCCGGTTATCTCTTCGGTCGCGATCCGGACCGCGATTTTGCAGGGATTCTCCGCCTGATCCGCAGCCTCGGGTTCGTCGAAAACGAGTCCGATGATTGGCTGGCGCTGAACACCCGGGGCTGCCACTGGGTGCATCCCGCGCAAAACCTGTTAGCTCTCAATGATATCAACGTGGCGTGGTCCGCCGCGCGCACCACCGCATTTCCTGGTAGAATATCCCTATGAATCAGCGGATTCCACAATTCCCGCGTTGGCTGCTTGCGCTTGCTGGCGTCATCGGCCTGGCTGTTCACGGAACCCCCGCCGCGGATCCGCTACCCGCCACCGGAACCACCTATGCGAAGCACGGGGCTACCTATAGAGTGGGCAACCGCCAAAAACAGGAAACCCGCCATGAGCATGCGAACAACCACGGCCTGCGCCTTGCACGGAATTTGGTATCTTATCCAGACCCGTCTGCTGCGACGGCGGCTTCCTTTCATCGGCGGATTCGTCCTGACAGAGCAGTGCAACCTCGGCTGTGAACATTGCGCGGTCGCCAATACCGGCATCCCCGACATGACCTGGGACGAGGTATGTCACGGATTGGCATGCCTGCGAAGCAAAGGAATCCGCCTGTTGGCGATCACCGGCGGCGCCCTGCGTGATGTGCGCAATGATTCATGGCAACGGCCCTCCGACATCTGCGTCGTCTATGCCCGCAACCGGGAATTCCAATGTTGCCGTTCCATCGGCAACCCCGAAGCCTGCGACAACTGCGGCTACATGGGCTATCCCGAAATCATCTCACTCCTCAAACTCCGCCCAAGCTCCATCATCGAAGCGCTGGCCTACCTTCCCAAAGGCAATCGCCCCGATGGGCATGCGCCCCAACCTAAGGTCTAAAGGGCCGAAGCCCAACAAAGCGGCTGGCGCGGGGCAAACAGCCGTCCCGGCTGTGAGGGAAGACAGGCGTCCCCGCCCAATACTGTTCAATTAGCAGATGTTTTGGAGTTAGAGGTTCCGGGCAGAATGCCCGGACCACCTGTGGCGCGGGCATTCTGCCCGCCGCCTTCTTCCTGCCCGGTTTCTGAGATACCTAATTGAACAGTATTGGGCGTCCCCGCCTGTCGATTCATGGGCGGACAGGCGGGACGCGCTGTCTTCCCAAACAGGCTGGAAGCCTGTTCTCCAATGGAAAAGCGCTAAACGGACCTTATTGGGCGACCGGTCCCTGCTATCGGTTGGGCTTGCTCTTGTGCCGCGAGTGTCTAGTCTTGCGGCCTTTGCCATGGCCAAAGTCACCCCGTTTGCCGCTCTCCGTCCGGATCCCGCGCTCGCCGCCCGCGTGTGTGAATTGCCTTATGATGTGATGTCGTCGGCGGAGGCGCGGGTGATTGCAGCGGGCAATCCGCTGAGTTTCCTGCGGGTGAGCAAACCGGAAATCGAGCTGCCCGATGACACCGACCCGCATGCGGACGCCGTCTATGCCAAGGGCCGCGAGAATTTCCAGCGGCTGATCGCCGAGGGCGTGTTGCGGCGCGATCCGACACCTGTGTTCCATCTCTATCGGCAAGTTATGGGTGACCACGCCCAGACCGGCCTGGTCGCGCTGGCAAGCTGTGAGGAATACCTCGCCAACATTGTCAGGAAACACGAATTGACACGTCCCGACAAAGAGGACGACCGCCTTCGTCACATCGAGACGCTCAACGCGCAGACCGGGCCGGTGTTCCTGACCTATCAGGCGGTGCCGGCGATCGACGCGCTGGTTGACCGGATCACGGCGGGCGCGCCGGAAATCGATTTCACCGCTTCCGACGGAGTGCGCCACAGTTCGTGGCCGGTGGCGGATGCGGCGGACATCGCGTTGCTGCAAGGCGAATTCGCGCGGATGCCGGCACTTTACATCGCCGACGGCCATCACCGCAGCGCGGCGGCGGGACGTGTTTTTCGGAATCGCAACGGCACCGGCGGCAGCGCGGGATTTCTCACCGTCATCTTTCCGCACAATCAACTGAAGATCCTGCCCTATAACCGCGTGCTGAAAGACCTGAACGGCAGGACGGGCGATGAACTGCTCGCCGCGCTGGCCCGCGTTTTCATTATCAGCGGCGCCGGCAATCCCTCACCCGCCGCCAAACATCAGGCGGCTCTCTATCTGGCCGGCGAATGGCATGGACTGGTGTTCCGGCCGGAATGCATCCGCGGACGTTCCGCCATCAACTCGCTCGATGTCTCGTTGCTGCAATCCGAAGTGCTGGCACCGCTGTTCGGCATCGATAATCCACGAACCAGCCAGCGCATTGCTTTTGTCGGCGGCATCCGCGGCACCGCCGAACTGGAAAAACTGGTGGATTCGGGCGAATACGCCTGCGCGTTTTCAATGTTTCCGACGGGGATCGGCGATCTGATGGACATCGCTGACAATGGAGGTATCATGCCGCCCAAGAGCACCTGGTTCGAGCCGAAACTGCGTGACGCGATGTTTTGTCACCTGCTCTGAGATGCCGCCGCAATGAACGATTCCCACAGCGCCCACACAGGCCACCAACCGAAATTGTTAGCCACCACCCTGGCAACCCTTGGCGTGGTTTACGGTGACCTTGGCACCAGCCCGCTGTATGCGTTTCGCGAGTGTTTTTCCGGGTCGCATGTGGCGATGGAAACCCGCAATCTCACCGGTGCCGCCTCCTTGATCGTCTGGTCGCTGCTGCTGGTGGTATCCGTCAAATATCTCTATATCATCCTCAAACTCGACAACCGCGGCGAGGGCGGCATCCTCGCCCTGTCCGCCCTGATCCGCAGCGTGCTCAGACGCCTCGGCGGAAATGACCCGCGGCGGGTGTTGCTCATGGGGCTGGCGGGATCGGCCCTGATCTATGCCGACGGCATGCTCACTCCGGCCATCACCGTGCTCAGCGCGGTGGAAGGCTTGTCGGAAAGCGCACCGGTCGTCGCCCATTGGGCGGTGCCCGCCTCCGTGGCCATCCTGGCCGGGTTGTTCTCCATCCAGCGATTCGGCACCGGCAAGGTGGGCGTTTTCTTCGGGCCGGTCATCTTTTTGTGGTTCGTGGTGATCGGGTCGTTAGGCGCGCGGATGTTGTGGTCCCATCCGCAGGTTTTGTTAGCCCTGAGTCCATGGGAAGGGCTTGCGTTTCTGTTGCGCGAGTGGCGGCACGCGATGCCGTTGTTGGCGGCTGTCTTTCTGGCCTTGACCGGGGGTGAGGCGTTGTATGCGGATCTCGGGCATTTCGGCACCCGCCCGATCCGTTTGGGATGGTTTGCCATGGTGCTGCCCGCGCTGCTGCTCAACTATCTCGGGCAGGCCGCGTTGCTTGGCGAGGATCCCACGGCGATCCGCAGTCCGTTTTTCCTGCTGGCGCCTGAGATCCTGCGGTTTCCGCTCACGTTGTTAGCCACGGCGGCGGCCATCATTGCCAGCCAGGCGCTGATCACCGGGGCGTTTTCGCTGACCACCCAGGCGATCCAGCTCGGCTGTTTGCCGCGGTTTCGCGTGTGTTATACGTCCGAGCATGCCATGGGCCAGGTCTATGTTCCGGCCGTGAACCGGATGCTCGCGCTCGCCTGCATTCTGCTGGTCATCACCTTCGGATCCTCCGCCGCGCTGGCCGGTGCCTATGGCATCGCCATCTCCCTGACCATGACCATCACCTCGATTCTTTTCTTCACGGCGGCCCGCGCCGCATGGGGATGGTCGTTGCCAAGAGCGGCGCTGGTCACCGGGCTGTTTCTCACCCTCGACGGTGCGTTTCTGACATCAAACTCGCTCAAGATCGTGCAAGGCGGATGGTTCCCGCTGGTGATTGCCGCCGGGGTCACGTCGTTGATGTTGATATGGATTTGGGGGCGTGAGCGGTTGTATGCCCGCATTGCCCGTGAATCGCTGCCGGTCAACTCGTTGTTGCGGGATCTCCGGAAAGGGAAGATCCACCGGGTTTCGGGCACAGCCATCTATATGAGCGGCAAGGGGCTGGAAGTCCCTACCGCCTTGCTCCACAATCTGAAGCACAACCAGGTGCTTCACGAACGATTGATCCTGCTGCATGTCGCCACGCTTGACCAACCGTGGGCCAGTCGCGATGAGACGCTCGACTACCAGGAATTGGGCGAGGGTCTGCACCGCGTGACCTTGAAGTTCGGCTTCGCGGAAACACCCGACGTGCCGAGCGCGCTGAAAGCCCGGATGCCGGAAGCCGTGCGTTTCCAACCGGGCAAAGCGACCTATTTCCTCGGCCGGGAAACCTATGGTATCGGCAAGAACGCCACCTTCACCGACCGGATCCGCTTGTCGTTGTTCGAGGTGATGGCGCGCAACGCGTCGCCCGCCACCGCCTATTTCCAACTTCCTCCGGGACGCGTCGTCGAGTTGGGTGCCCAGATCACTTTGTGACGAGTTGGGACCGCGAGTCTCCAGACTCGCCAGCCCATGAAATGTGAATTGAACGCGCTTCACTCCACGCATTCCCTGATCATGGGCGAGCGCGCCTGGAGACTCGCGGTCGTGCCTGCCCGGATCACTTTGTGACGTTTTGTCTATCCGCGGTTGATTTGTTTGCTTTCGGTTGTTACGTCGTGGCCATCGAACCCGCACTGTCCATCACCGGCCTCGGTGCCCTGTCCGCACTGGGCACAACTGTCGCGGCCCATCGGCAGGCAGTGCTGGCGGGTCATGTGCCATTCCAACGGCTGGCCGGATTGTTAGGACCGGCCAGCCCGCATGCCCTGCGGCCTGCGGCCTGGATCGACAACCGTTCGTTGTTGACTCACCGGAAATGGAGTCCCGCGACGATGGCTGCGTTGCATGTGGCCCGCGAGGCCATCGCTGACGCCGCATGGTCGGCCGACGATCTGCATGATGCGGCCCTGGTGGTGGGAACCAGCCGTGGCAATGCGGCGGGGTGGCTCGGTCCATGGCCGGGCCGGCGGCCGTTTCGCCTGATGGCCGCGAGCAATACCATCCATAGCGAGCCGGCGTCGGCGATCAGCATTGAATTCCAGATCACCGGACCCAATCATGTGTTGGCGAGCGGGTGTTCGGCGGGACTTGATGCCATCGGCATTGCGATGATGTTGGTGCGCTGTGGTTTGGCTCCACGCGCGTTGGCGGTGGCTGTGGATTTGCCATTGGTTCCCATGTTGTTGGATAACTATGCCTCATCGGGCATTTTGGCGGACAAGCTGCTGTCCGATCCCTATCGTCCGGGAACATCGGGATTCGTTCCGGCGGAAGGAGCGGCGGCCATGGCCATCGATACATGTCGGGAAAACCATCCACGCTTGCTTCATTATGCCTGCAACTCCGATGCCCGCGATCCGGTGGGAATTCCCAAGGACGGCGGCCGCACACCGGACTTGTTCGATCAGTTGACCGACCCCGCGCGGCAACCTGTCGCCGTTTGTCCGCATGCCACTGGCACCGCCGTGCAAGCTGCGGCCGATCCTGCCGCGTTGGCCCGCGTGTTCCCGCAGAGCCGGCCCACGCTTCATTTGCTCAAGCCGTTCACCGGCCATGCGCTTGGCGCGAGCGGGCTGCTAGAGAGCGTGATTCTCGGGTGTTTTCTGCGGGAATCACAACTGCCGCCCAATCTTCCCGGATTGTTCGCGCCGCCGGGATTCGTCATGCCGGCTCACCCGCTTGCCGCCACCGGGGCGGTGGCCAAACTGTCTCACGGCATGGGCGGGCATAACGCGCTGCTCGTTCTATCACCGGCGTGATGCCATAACATATCAAACTGTTATCCCCCGGCGCGGGGTTCTGATTTTTTTTTCATATCATGTTAAGTTTAAGCTTGCATGGCTCCGCCGAGGCGTATAAGTTGCCCCCGTCATGAGCACTAAAACTAAAAAAGCATCAGCCACCGGCGTCCGCTATACCGACGCCCAGAAACAGGAAGTTGTGGACTACGTCGTCCAATATAACTCTCAAAACGGGCGCGGCGGACAAAGCAAGGCAGCCAAGAAATACCAGGTTACTCCGCTTACCATCTCTGTATGGATCAAAGCCGCGGGTGCCACCAAGGCCGCCAAGCCAGCCGCCAAAAAGGCCGTCAAAGCGACCGAGAAGGCCAAGGCCGTCAAAGCGCCCAAGGCAGTTAAGAGTTCCGGCAAGGTAGGCCGCGGCTCACGCTATACTCCCGAGAAGAAAAAGGAGATCATCGACTTCGTGACCGCCTACAACGAGAAACACGGACGCGGTGGCCAAAGCAAGGCCGTTGCCAAATACAAGTTGTCCGCCATCACCTGCGCGTCATGGCTCAAGGCCGCTGGCGTGCCAACCGGCAAAGGTCTGGTCAAGAAGGTCAAAGCCGTGAAGACGGTCAAGAAAGCCGCCAAAAAGGCCGCGGCGCCCTCCAAGGAGGTTGCCAAGGTGCTTGGTCAGATTCGCGCGCTTGAAGCGAAGCTTGCCAAACTGACCAAGAAGAAATAAGCGAACAAACCTCAATCGAACCAACCCGGGCCGCTCCTCATCAGGGAGCGGCCTTTTCATTTGAAGCTACCAGACGATGCCGGTGGCGAGTTCCAACCAGGTCATGGTTTCTCCCTGGTTGCTCAAGAACCAAATTTCCTATGCGGACGCGTAGGACTGAACGTTGTCGCAGGTGCAGATCAGGTTGCGGTCACCATGTACGTTGTCGATGCGGCCGACGGCGGGCCAGAATTTGTGTTGGCGCAGATAGGGCAGGGGGTAGGCGGCTTGTTCGCGGCTATAGGTATGCGGCCAAGCATCACTGCAAACGGTTGCGGCGGGATGGGGAGCGTTCTTGAGCGGGTTATCGGTGGCATCGAGTTCGCTGCGGCTGACGGCGGTGATTTCACCGTGGATGGAAATCATCGCCTCGCAGAAACGGTCGAGTTCTGCCAGCGATTCGGATTCGGTGGGTTCTATCATCAGGGTGCCGCCAACCGGCCAACTCATCGTCGGGGCATGGAATCCGTAATCCATCAGACGCTTGGCCACGTCTTCGACGGTGATGCCGCTTTGTTCAGTGAGCTGCCGTACATCGATGATGCATTCGTGGGCGACAAGTCCGGCGTTGCCGGTGTAGAGGATCGGATAGAACGGTGCCAGGCGTTTGGCGATATAGTTGGCGTTGAGGATGGCCACCTCGGTGGCTTCCTTGAGTCCTTGACCGCCCATCATGGCGATATACATCCACGGGATGGTGTTGATGGACGCGCTGCCCCACGGTGCGGAACACACCGCACCCGCTTTGGATTCCCACTCACGATGGCCCGGCAGGAAGGGCACGAGTGGTGCGGCCACGCCGATCGGGCCGACTCCCGGGCCGCCGCCGCCATGAGGGATGCTGAAGGTTTTGTGGAGGTTGAGGTGGCAAACATCGGCGCCGATCAGACCCGGATGGGTCAGGCCGACCTGGGCGTTCATGTTGGCGCCATCCATATATACCATGCCGCCATGGCTGTGGATGATCTCGCAGATTTCGCGGATGGTTTCCTCGAAGACGCCGTGAGTGGACGGGTAGGTGACCATCAGCGCGGCGAGGTTGGCAGAGTGATCGCGGGCCAGTGCGGCGAGGTCCGCGACATCGATGTTGCCAGAGTGATCGCATTTCACGCCGATGACTTTCATGCCCGCCATCACTGCGGATGCAGGGTTGGTGCCGTGTGCGGAAACAGGAATCAGGCAGATGTCGCGGTGGCCGTCACCGCGGGATTGATGGTAGCGGCGGATGGCCAGCAGGCCGGCATACTCGCCTTGGGATCCCGCATTCGGTTGCAGCGAGACGGCGGCGAAGCCGGTGATCTCAGCCAACCAGCGTGCGAGTGAAGATAACATTTCCCGGTAGCCCTGGCTTTGGTCGGCGGGCACGAACGGGTGCACCGAGGCGACTTCCGGCCAGCTCAGCGGCATCATTTCGGAAGTGGCGTTGAGTTTCATGGTGCAGGACCCGAGCGCGATCATGGATTCGTTGAGCGCGAGATCCTTGGACTCCAGGCGCTTGATGTAGCGCAGCATCTCGGTTTCCGAGTGATAGGAATTGAACACCTTGTGGGGCAGCAACTCCGTGTCGCGGGAAAGACCGGCAGGCCATGAAACACCCCGGACCTCCCCGGCGAGCGTGGTGCCAAACGCCCCGCAGATGGCCGCCAGATCCCCGATCTCCGCAGTTTCATCCAACGCGATGCCAACGTGTCCGTCATCTATCAGCCGCAAGTTGATGCCGGCATCCTGGGCGGCATGGATCACGCGTCGCGCGTTGCCCGGAACCACGGCGACAAGCGTATCGAAATACGGTCCGCCTTCCACCACGATGTCCGCCTGCGACAACGAGGCCGCGATCCGGGCGGTCATCGCGTGGACCCGGCGGGCGATATGCCTGAGTCCATCCGGTCCGTGATAGATGGCATACATTGAAGCCATCACGGCCAGCAGCACCTGGGCGGTGCAGATATTGGAAGTGGCTTTGTCCCGGCGGATATGTTGTTCGCGGGTTTGCAGGGCGAGGCGATAACCCGGTTGGCCGCGCGAATCGACCGACACGCCGATCAGGCGGCCGGGCATCTTGCGCTTGAGCGCGTCACTGCATGCCATGAATGCGGCATGCGGACCACCGAACCCCATGGGCACCCCGAAGCGCTGCGAGGAACCCACACAGAGATCCGCCCCGAATCCGCCGGGAGCTTTCAGAACCGTCAATGCCAGAATGTCCGCCGCGACGATGGTCACCGCGCCCGCGGCTTTGGCCGTGGCGAAGAACCCGCTGAAATCATCGATGCGTCCGCGGGTGTCGGGATATTGTACCAGCACAGCGAACACCCTGCCATCCGCAGGAAACTCAAGACTCCGCCAATCACCGGTGACCACCTCAATGCCGAGCGGTTCGGCCCGCGTGACCACCACGTCGAGGGTCTGCGGATGACACCGGTCGGATACAAAGATGGTTTTGCCCTTGGGTTTGCAGGCAAGCGCCAGACTCATCGCCTCGGCGGCGGCGGTGCCCTCGTCTAACAAAGACGCGTTGGCGACATCCAGTCCGGTGAGGCTGGTGATCAGGGTTTGGAAATTGAGCAAGGCTTCGAGGCGGCCTTGGGCGATCTCCGCCTGATAGGGTGTGTAAGCGGTGTACCAGCCGGGGTTTTCGAGGATGTTGCGTTGGATCACGCTTGGGGTGTGGGTGCCGGAATATCCTTGGCCGATGAACGACTTGAGCAGGCGGTTCTTGCCGAGAAGCGATTTGAGTGAGGTGAGCGCCTGGTGTTCGGAGACCGCGGGCGGGAGGTCGAGCGGGGTCGGCAGACGGATGCCGGCGGGAACAGCCGCAGCGGCAAGGGCATCCAGCGATGAGTATCCGGTTGCGCGAAGCATCAGCTCGATGTCGGCGCCAACGGGTCCCAAGTGGCGGCTGCGGAAGTCAATGCGTGCGGACATGTGATTGGTGTGCTGGGATCGGTGGGATGATGCCGGACGGCAAAACGAACCGCACCTCCATAATGGAAAATACCACAGGTGCAACCCCGGCAACGCCGGATTCTCAATTATTCGCAAATCACGCGGCGTATCAGCCTCTGCCGGCATCCGTGCCATGGGAAACTGTTGAATTAGGCAATGCAGGAACTGGGTAGGAAGAAGGCGGCGGGCAGGATGCCCGCGCCACAGGTGGTCAGGCCATTCTGCCCGGAACCTCTAACTCCAAAACATGTGCTAATTGAACGGTATTGGCCGGGACGGCTGTTTCCCACCTTGAGTGAGTGTCACGGGTGGGCGGGAACCAAGGGCCTTCTGTCCGGCGGCCCCGGGGGTCTCGCCGGCACTTTATCCGGCGCTTTATCCGGCACTTTTACCGGCGTTTTATCCGGCGTTTTATCCGGAACTTTATCAGGTGTTTTTTCCGGCGTTTTTTCTGGAGGATTCTCTACGGTGTTCCAATCGACTGGGCCGTGGTCGAGGCGGTGGAGTTCGCTGGCATAGACGGCATCCTCGTTTTTGGGATCCATTCCGGCGGCCAGGGACACGAACAACCGGGCCGCTCGCTTATTTTCGTCGCCCCCTTGTTTTTCGAGGAGTTGGCCACGGCTGAGCAGCAGGCGGGCGAGTGACTGGGGACTGTAGTTTCCCTGGGTGACCTCGGGGAAAATGCCCTTTGAGAACTGGAAATTCACCACGACGGCCCGCTTGTTGCGGGGCGACAGGTGGAACGCCAGCGCCAGAATCCGGCGGGCCTCCGCCAGTGACTGGGATGATGCCTTGGTGGTGACCACATCATTCGCCGCATGGGCCGCCAGATTGGTGGCGTATTCCTCGCGCTCTGAATCGAGCATCCCGAGTTCGGACGTGAACATGCTTTGCGTCACCTTCAAGGGTTCCCACGCAAATGCCTTCCCCGAGTCCGCAGCATGAATCCACGCCACGCTGCCAAGGAAAAAAAACGTCGCTGCTTGCCAGATGGGCATCGTCACGCCTAATGATGGGAAAAACTCCGCCCATTGCAAGTGACAATTCCTGATTTTCCCACCCGCAAAGCCCAACTCCGCAGCACCCTGCGGCAGCTCGCACGCGGCGAATCACCGCCGTCAGGCCCGGTCTGCGATGCGGTGGAGCAATGGCTTACCTCGCATCCCGGCCTAGCCACCATCGCGGTGTTCGCCGCTCTGCCGGGTGAAGCCGATCTAGCGGAAGTGGTGGCGCGGCATCCCGAGCGGCGCTGGGTCTATCCGCGGGTCTGCGGCGACGCCCTGACATTCCATGCGGTGACCAACCCGGCTGAGGAACTCACCTGCGGCGCGTTCGGCATCCGCGAACCCGCCCCCGACCTCGCGCCCGTCGCCAGCGGGCGGATCGACGCGTTCCTGTGCCCGGGACTCGGCTTCGATGCGCACGGCGGGCGCCTCGGCCGCGGCCGCGGGTATTACGACCGGATGCTGGCCGGTGCCCGGCCCGGAGCGCACAAAATCGGCGTGTGCTTTGCCCGGCAGATCGTGCCCGACACGTTTCCAGAACCCCACGACGTGCCGATGGATGAAGTGATATCGGCATGAGTGGCGGCGGATTCCATCCGCCAAGCCCATTTCCAAATCAGCAGACATCGGGTCCGGCGGCCAATAGGCGGTCATTGGTAGTCGGGCATTGCCGCACTGAGTCACCTCCCGATCTCCACACTTGCCGCGTGATTGGGGCCAGGTCTAATCTGGCGGCATGCAGGTGACGATCCGCGGGCGGGCCAAACATTTCAGGACCGTGGCATTCGATGAACCGAGCCGTGAGGTGCGGTTGATCGAGCAGCGCTTGCTGCCGCACGAGTTCCGGGTGATCGCCACGCGTGACTTCCGCGACACGGCCCGCGCCATCCGTGACATGGTGGTGCGCGGGGCCGGGGCCATCGGTGCCACCGCCGCATTCGGCCTGGCCCAAGGGGCGCTCGCCTTCCGCGGCCGCGACCTGGCACGCTTCGATGCCCATCTGACCCGGGTGTTCGCAACCCTGCGCGACGCGCGACCGACCGCCGTTGATCCGGTCAATGCCATGCTCGAGGTGCGGCGCAAGATGCAAGCCGGCACCACGGTGGCCGCCCAACAGGCGCTGGCTCTAACCGCCGCGGAGGAGTTCGCCGAGGAGGACGTGGCGCACTGCCTGGCGCTCGGCGAGGCGGGAGCGCCGCTGATCCGCGAAGGCATGCGCGTGCTCACCCACTGCAATGCCGGCTGGCTCGCCGGTGTCGATCTTGGCATGGCCACCGCGCCCATCTATGCCGCGCATGATGCCGGCCTCCCCATCCATGTCTGGGTCGATGAAACCCGGCCGCGCAACCAGGGCGCGAGCCTTACCGCCTGGGAGCTCCTGAATCACGGCGTGCCGCACACCATCATCGTGGATAATGCCGGCGGGCACCTCATGC
>Ga0073936_10006946_pt1 | contig 14764 bp, 15 predicted proteins | sample AliMusrvi5mmetaG_FD_87041 | JGI IMG/M metagenome (GOLD analysis project Ga0073936, IMG submission 87041) | Freshwater lake bacterial and archeal communities from Alinen Mustajarvi, Finland, to study Microbial Dark Matter (Phase II) - Alinen... | ecosystem: Environmental > Aquatic > Freshwater >... | reverse complement strand
CCAAGTTATTTTTTCACAAAGGATGATTATGAAAAAAAGCAGTTTGATTTTATTAGCAGGTATATCAATTACAATCCTTGCGGCTGTTTTGCCAAGCACATTTGCGAGCGCCGCCTTGATTCCCCAACCCCCAGCTTCAGTCGGTACAGCGACCACAGTCGCTATACCGAACAATGTGCTGAAGGCCAATTTTATTGATCAAAACGATACTCACCACACTCTTGCAGAGTTAAAGGGAAGTACGGCAATTTTGGTACCCCTTTTAACGCTATGCGGTGATACTTGCCCATTTACGAGCGCAAATATGCTGCAAATTCAACAAAAATTGAGCGACAATCACATTAAAAACGTAAGAGTGATAGGAATTGACGTTGATCCCTATCGGGATACTCCGGCGCGTTTGATGGTCTACACGATGATTATTAACGCCAATTTTCAAATTTGGACAGCAGCGGGTTCAACAACCGTACCAAGTTTCACCAAAGCACAACACGCAATGAAGGATCCCGTTGGAAGTGGGGACATAAACCAAAATCTCTTGGCTATTGAGAAATTTCTTGGCTACTCAGTGCAAGTGGTTCCTCAAAGCGATCCACCAGCAAATGATTGGAAGACACCCTTTAAACCGTTGACTTACGACATAAATCACTCGGATGGTTTTGCAATTATTGATGATAACCAAAGGGTTCGGTTCATCAGTGGAACGTTCCCTGCATTTACGGGGACGCTCTCAAAGACGCTAGCTACCTTTATGGGGTACAAGAGCAATATTTACAAAAACCCGGTCTATAAAGGCGGTTGGACCCCAGCAGAGGCGATACAGGCGCTGAGTTGGGTGATGCAAACTAAGCTCTAATTGAACGTGCAGCGTAAGGTGGCGCCTTCTCAGAGTTTGATTTTACTGAGAGGCGCCACCAGTTCAAGATCTCATCGGCCCGCATTGAGTCACTCCTCTCCAGCAATAAGACTTCGCACTTATATTCCAAACATCCTTCGCTGGCCATTAGAATTGAATCTCTACTTGAGACGGAAGGAAATGCGTAGTGCGTAAATTTGTTCCTGCCGTAGTTGTTGCGGTTACGCTCGCTATGGCAGCTCCTAGCTATGGTGCATCAACCCCGCCTCTTGTTGGCCATGCCGCTAAGGCGGGTGGAACAGTTCTAGATGTCCCTATTCCTGCCGAGCTGCTATCGATTCCACTTACTGATGCCTCTGGGAAAGTTTTTACTTTAGCGAGCCTCAAAGGTTCAACCGTGGTCTTAACTGACTTTCTCACCTTGTGTAATGAAATCTGCCCAATGACCAGCGTTAATATGCGCGAAATTGGGGATGCAATTGCCAAGGCGAAGCTCACTAGTTCCATCAAGAGTCTTGAGCTCACAGTGGATCCAAAGCGCGATACGCCAGCTCGACTTAAGGCCTATCAAGCGCTCTTTAACGACTCAAGTTGGACCGTTGCAACTGGCTCCATAAAAGGGATCGCTTCACTGTGGGGTTGGTTCGGCGCTTATACACAAGTGGTAAAACCTGATGGCGGGGTTATTGATTGGTATACCGGCAAGCCCATCACCTACGATGTTAATCACGCTGACGTTGTAGCGATCATTGGACCAAATTTACATTGGCGTTGGCTCGACCTTGGCTCTCCAGCAGTAACTAACCCAAAGAGTAAGAATGTGGTTCCAGCCAAGCTATACAGCTATATATCGAGCGCAGGAAAATCTAATTTGGTTAAGCCAGAAGAACCTTTCTGGCCAACGAGCGCGGTGTACGGCGCACTTAATGAAATATTCAAAGTGAAGATAGGAAAGTAATGAAGAAATTTCTGGTCGCAGTATCAGCATTTACTCTGTTGGGTATTTCCAGCGCTTCCGCTCACACGGTACTGATATCTTCAAATCCCGGTAAAGGTTCGACGGTAAAAGTCCTGCCTTCCAAGATCACCCTGAAATTTGCAGATCCCCTTTTAACCTTGGGTAAGAGAGCGATCAATAAAGTTGTTGTGACCGCTCCAGATAATTCGATTGTGACTGTTGGAAACGATCAGGTAAAAGGCGCAACGCTCACTGATTCTCTTCTCAACACTAAAGCAATCAAGGGTAAATATAAGGCGAGCTATCGGGTTTCAGCGGAAGATGGCCACATTGTGACAGGATCTTTTACCTTTACGCTTCAGAATTAATTGGGAAGTGCAGGGTAAAGGTTGAACCTTTACCTAATTCAGATTCCACCGAAACGCTTCCACCATGCGCTTTCATGACGGCGTCAACAATCGATAGTCCAAGGCCGCTGCCCTCACCAGCGTGACGAGCGCGCGATGGGTCGACGCGGAAGAAGCGTTCGAAGATGCGCTCTTGATCGCTCTCGGAGAGTCCTGGTCCATCATCTTTTACCGACACAGTTATTTCGGATTCAGTTGCTTGGGCAACTATGGCAATAGCAGTTCCAGTGGGGGTGTGGGTACGTGCATTGGCTAGCAGATTCCCGAGCGCTTGATGTATCCGCTTGGTATCTCCCAAGATATAGAGCTCAGCAGGCGCTGAAATAGTTATGGGGTGATCTGGTCCCGCTGCGCGCGCCGATGCGGCGCACTCTTCAATAAGGTGTGTGAGCTCAACCGGTTCAAGAGCCTGCGGACGAGCCTCATCCATCCGAGCTAGTAGCAAAAGATCTTCTACAAGCGAGCCCATGCGGATCGACTCTTTCTCAATTCGACCGACCAACTCCTTGGTCTTCTCTTCACCCGTTACCGCACCTTGACGATGGAGCTCGGCAAAACCGCGGATGGCAGTGAGCGGAGTGCGAAGTTCGTGGGACGCATCTGCGACAAAGCGGCGCAACTTTGATTCGGAGGCATTTTTTTGCGCGAAGGACTCTTCGATGCGTCCCAACATAGTGTTGAGAGATTTTGTTAGCCGCCCGACCTCTGTCGACGGTTCTAACTCCGGAAGACGCGCAGAGAGATCGCCATTCGCGATAGCAGCAGCGATCACTTCAACGTCTAAGAGCGGCTTGAGGCTGAGAGTGATCAAGTAACGTGAGACGACTCCAATAAGAAGTAATACCCCAAGACTTATTAAGAGAAAGAGCCAGCTGAGCTCGTGCAAGGTCTTCTCAACGCTATTAAGCGAAACTGAGATAACTACTGAACCCAAGTTGGAGGGCAGAACAAATGCGATCGCCCTCGTTGAAGAGTGCGGGTTTTCAGTGTGGACTGTAAAAGCTCGTCCTTTAGTGGCGGCCACTTGAGCGAGTGACATTCCAGAGAACGTCGCCTGCGCCCCTCCATTAGTGATATCACCACCAAGTTGACCTAGTACTACACCGGTTGGATCGAGCAAAGTTACGGAGGTAGCAGTAGGAACCCCACGGAGTGGACTTACTGGATGAAATTCTGGTGCGGCGCTCGCGGTAGGAGCAGAAGGTGTTCCTTGAGTTGTTGTGGCGCTATCGTCTGTATTCGGTTCGATTCCAGCGCGCACCAGACGCGAGACAGTCCCACCCTCAACATTGATAAGTTGGCTATCGACCTGTCGGATGAGATAGCCGCGTAACTCTGCATTGGCGGCAAAGTCAGATGCGCCGAGCCCCACCGCCGCAACAACTACGGTCGCCAACAAAAGGCGATCGCGCAGGCTCCATTGCGAGAAGTGGGGTCTCTTCATAATTGTTGAATTATCTTAGTTTCCGGCGGGAATTCGCATCCGATAGCCGACGCCACGCACAGTATGAATTAGCGCAGGCTCGTAGATGTCGATCTTCTTACGGAGGTAAGAAACATAGGTCTCTACAATGCCGGCATCGCCACGGAAGTCGTACTGCCAGACGTGATCGAGGATTTGGGATTTACTAACTACGCGATCGGCATTAATCATGAGGTAGCGCAGTAGCAAGAATTCAGTGGGTGAGAGGTCAATCAGATTTCCAGCCCGATGAACTTCGTGGGTGGCCTCATCAAGCTCGAGATCTGCAAAGCGGACCTTCTCGTCATCAACTGCAACTTCTGTGACACCGATGCGGCGCAAGAGAGCGCGTAGACGAGCAACCAACTCTTCAAGAGAGAAGGGCTTAGTGACATAGTCATCGCCGCCGATAGTGAGACCAGCGATCTTGTCATCGACTGTATCTTTTGCAGTCAGGAAAAGGACTCCGACGCTATGACCTTCAGAGCGGAGTTGGCGACAGACTTCGAAGCCATCTTGATCTGGAAGCATGACATCGAGGATGAGCGCGTGAGGCTTAAACTCCTCGGCGATCGTGAGCGCCTGGGAGCCGGTGGCGGCGGTGCGGACATCAAATCCGACGAAGCGCAGGCTGGTAGCAATTAATTCGCTAATGGAACTCTCATCATCCACCACGAGAATTCTCTGCAGGTTGTTAGTTGATGTATCTGCCACGGTGACTCTCTCTTTGAGGGCGGTCATTTCATTCTCCTCCACGAATCTGATCTGAACCGGAGCTGGCTCTGATCTGCGCCCACGGTAGGAGCGCATACGTGAGGATTCTCTATGAACCTGAGGGTTGTCTGAGAATTAGCAGAAGTTTTCCACAGGGTTTATCCACTATGTGGAGAATTACAGCGGTGTAATTAAGCGGCTAAATTAGCGCCACTTGGTGGCGAGGGTAAAGCCACCAGCGATGAAACCGAAGCCAATAACCATATTCCACGCCCCAATTCCGGGAATCGGGTAGTGGGTATTGCTGACGTAGTAGGTCACAATCCAGACCAGACCAGCCAAAAAGCCTGCCAACATGAGCGGGGCGAGCCACTTGGGGCTCTCCTTAGGAAGTGGAGCAGCGTGGGCTACCTCATCCGGAATATAGACCGGATCCTTCTTACGGCTCTTGGACTTAGGCATGAGCAAAAGGTACACCACTATCAAAACATTATTGAAAATCGCGCTCTCGCTCGGCTCGCTACCCTAAGCCCATGGTCCGCATCCTCGTTGTCGATAACTACGACTCCTTCGTCTATAACCTGGTGCAGTATCTGGGCCAGTTAGGAGCTGAAGTCACGGTGCGGCGCAATGACGAGGTGGATTTTTCCAGCCTGCCGAACTTTGACGGAATTCTCATATCGCCTGGACCAGGAACCCCGGAGGCCGCAGGGCAGAGTATTGAACTGGTGCAGTATGCAGTGGAGCACCACACGCCGCTCTTAGGAGTCTGCTTAGGACATCAGGCAATAGCGGTCGCATTTGGAGCGACGGTCTCGCGTGCACCGGAGTTACTACACGGAAAGACTTCGACAGTTCATCATACGAACAAGGGTCTTTTGGTTGATCTACCTTCGCCATTTACAGCGACTCGTTATCACTCACTCGCAATTGAACCCGAAACACTTCCTGCCGAACTAGAAGTTACAGGAAAGACCGATTCTGGCGTGGTCATGGCCATTGAACATACTTCGCTTCCTATTTCAGGAGTGCAATTCCACCCTGAGTCGGTGTTAACGGAGCACGGCCATCAGATGTTAGGCAATTGGTTAGAGCGCTGTGGTGACGTCGGTGCTCGTTCACGTTCTGAGGGACTCTCTCCGGTAGTTAACCGCTCCTAGTTAGTTGGAGGCGTATTTACTGTAATCGTCACGGTCGATCCGATATTTTGCGTGCTGCCAGCATCGGGCGCCTGCGCCAAGACAATCTGTAGGTTTTGCGAAGCGTCGTATGCCGTTGCGGAGCGGACTAAGAACCCAGCTTGTGTAAGTGTTGTGATCGCTTGAACTTCTGTCTCACCGACCAGATTTGGAACTTGCAAACTTCCACTAGCAATCTGTAGCACAACACCTGCGCCGGCTTGCAGGATGCTTCCCGGTGATGGATTAACTCCGAGTACGGTTCCTGGCGCTTGATTGGAATCCTCCGACATAGTCTGTGAAATTGTTAAACCGGCGGCAGAGAGCGCGCTGCGCGCATCCGACAGAGAGAGTCCAATGAGGTTGATGGGAACCGAGGTATCACCAGCACCTGAAGATTCGGTCAGGGTGATGCTGCTACCGGGAATTACTTTTGAATCGGCAAGGGGTAGTTGGCCTGATATTCGACCCTTAGGAATTGTTGATGATGGGCCCTGTTGGATATTGATGGTGAAGTTTGGAAGAAGTGCACGCGCCTGAGCTTCGGTCAGACCAACAACATTTGGGACTTGCTGTGAAGGAGAGACTGTTCCATGGGTTCGCGTGAGCAACGTGGAACCTGCGATGAGAACGAGCGCTACGACAACTCCACCAACTAAAAAGAGTCGACGCCGTGGCTTTGTGCGCCTAATTCGAGTAGTTACTTCTTCTCCGCGTATTGCACGCCGTAGATCTTCCAACATGGCGCTCGCGTCTTGATAGCGGTCACTGGGATCCTTATGGAGCGCTACTTTGATGATTGTTTCGAGGTTGGGATCTATCTCGGGGTTGATATCAGATGGCGCTGGTAGTGGAGCTGAGACATGCTGAAACGCAATAGATACAGGAGTATCGCCAGTAAAGGGAGGTCTACCGACCAAGAGTTCATACATCAGGCATCCAACGGAGTAAATATCACTACGTGCATCGGCATATTCACCAGTTGCCTGCTCGGGTGACAAATATTGCGCAGTCCCAACGACATTCCAGGTGTTTGTCATCGTTGCACCGACATCATCTAAGGCTCGCGCAATGCCGAAGTCCATCACTTTTACCTTGCCCGAATCAGTAATCATGATGTTTCCAGGTTTAATATCGCGGTGAATGATCCCTTGCTCGTGCGAATACTCCAGCGCCTCCAAGATTTCAGTAACAATCGTGACTGCTTCTGCTTGTGATATCTCGGCATCTGATTGCAAGACCTGACGGAGAGAGTGTCCCTTAACGAGCTCCATAACGATGTAGGAATCGGCGCCATCTTCTCCGGAGTCAAATACTGCAACAATTCCCGGATTGTTCAGCGCACCTGCAGCCAGCGCCTCTTTCTTAAAACGCGCAACAAAAGCAGGATCGCGCGCTAAATCGCTACGCAAAATTTTCACCGCGACCTTGCGATGTAAACGCAGATCTTCGGCGATATATACATCTGCCATCCCGCCGGTGCCAATCATGGCTCCTAGCTCGTAACGACTATTAAAGATCTTCTTAGTCATGAACGCGCCGCCCCTAGAAGTTCGATCGGTGAAACTGCGGCATCCTCGACGACTTCACTCCAAAGGATGGTGATGTTATCCGGCGCACCTTTTTCGTGAACAGCGGCAACGAGCTCCTTCACCACCTCGGTCGATTCTGCCCTCTTTAAAATATTCGTTATCTCAAAGTCAGAAAGAACAGAGCTCAGTCCATCACTGCAGAGCAGGAAGTGATCTCCGACCTTCACTTCAAAGAGGTGGAGTATTGGATCTATGCCGGAGTCACCAATCAGGGCTTGCGTAAGCAAAGAGCGTTGCGGATGGTTAATTACCTCGTCTGGAGTTAAACGGCCCTGATCCAGTAGTTCTTGCATGACTGTGTGGTCGTAACTTAACTGAATTAGTCTCTTACCATTCCATTGGTAGCAGCGAGAGTCTCCGATATGGAGAAGTTCAACCTGTGCCCCATTGAGATGGAGCGCTGTGAGCGTCGTCCCCATCCCTTGCAGTGCTCGGTCGGAGTTCGCTACCTCCGCGATTTCATGATCAATGGAGAAGGAGATATTTAAAAGTAGATCTTCACGGGATTCGGCATCCAACGCTGGATCGCTCAAGACAGTTGAAAGTTCTTTGACGGAGGTGATGGCGATTTTCGAGGCGACCTCTCCGCCCGCATGGCCACCCATTCCATCGGCTACTGCAATTAAACGTGGGGAAACCAGCGCGGCATCCTCGTTGCCATCGCGGACCAATCCCAGCTCACTAACCGCAATAGTTTTGAATGAGCGATTCATAGATTTAGCCTAACGGTGCTAACCTCTTAGGAGTAAGCCCGAGTGGCGGAACGGCAGACGCGCACGATTCAGGTTCGTGTACTCGTAAGGGTGTAGGGGTTCAAATCCCCTCTCGGGCACTCATAGCGCCAAGGTGGAGTTTCACTTAGGTAGAATCAACAAGTGAGTACATATGCCTACCTGGGACCTGCTGGAACATTCACTGAGGCGGCCCTGATTGGCATCACCAACGGGGACGATCAACTCGTACCCTCTGCAAATGTGACCGCGGCCCTCGATGCGGTCCGCAGCGGCCAGGCAGAGTTCGCCCTAGTTCCGATAGAGAACTCCGTAGAGGGTGTCGTGGCACGTACTCTGGACGAGCTAGCTACTGGCGTTGCCCTAGAGATCGTTGCTGAGACCACCATCCCGGTCAGTTTTTCCCTCATGGTCCTCCCTGCAGATACCAAAAAAAGATTGACCAAGATCGCTACTCACCCTCACGCAGAGTCACAATGCCGCCAATTTATCGCCCGTGAATTTCCGGGGGCTGAAATCATCACCACACCTTCTACCGCCGCGGCGGCTGAAGGTCTCAAAGATGGAAATTGGGATGGGGCGATCGCAGCGCAGATTGCCGCCGAAAAGTATGGCTTGACCGTTATTGCAGAAAATATCGGAGATAACGAAGCCGCAGTGACTCGATTTGTTTTGGTGCGCAGACCCGGCGCCGTGCCTGCTCCGACGGGGAATGACCGCACCTCTCTGGTCGCTTACATCGATATCGACCATGCTGGAGCGCTCCTCGAAATTCTGACGGAGTTTGCCAAGAATGATGTAAATCTCTCTTTTATTCAGAGCAGACCAACCGGGCGCGAACTTGGCCACTATCACTTCATCATCGATGTCGAAGGACATCAGAGTGATGCGGCAGTGGCTCTTTCAATCGCTGGGCTACGTGCGATCTGCGAAGATATTCGAATCCTCGGCTCTTATCCGCGTGCGACAACTAGGTAGGCTAACCCCGTGATTGATTTAAAGATCCTCCGCGAAGATCCAGAACGCGTCCGCCTCTCTCAAAAGGTGCGCGGCGAGAGTGTTGAAATCGTTGATCAACTGCTAGCGCTTGACGAAGCACGCAGAGTGGCTATTACAACATTTGAATCACTGCGAGCTGAACAGAACCTCCTCTCAAAATCGGTGGGAGCCGCAAAGGGAGATGAGAAGGCTGCTCTTTTGGAGAGCGCTAAAGAACTGTCCAGCAGAGTCAAGGAGGCCGACGCTCTGCGCGCCACCGCCGAGGCCGCTGCTGACGCAGCGCTCATGCAGATACATAATTTGATTAGTCCAGATGCTCCGGTTGGTGGCGAAGCAGACTTCGTCGTACTAGAACATGTCGGTACGCCTCGTGATTTTGCTACCGACGGCTTTGAACCGCGCGATCACGTGGACCTTGGCAAAATTCTTAAGGCCATTGACACGGAGCGTGGAGCCAAAGTTGCCGGTTCGCGCTCCTATTACTTGACAGGTGTCGGAGCGCTCTTAGAGTTCGCGCTTGTTAATTACGCTATCTCTTCGGCTACCAGGGCGGGCTTTACCCCGGTCATCCCACCGGTCCTCGTTCGTCCTGAGGCGATGGAGGGCACTGGCTTTTTGGGACAGGCCGCCGAGAATGTTTATCATCTCGAAGAGGATGATGTTTATCTGGTAGGCACCAGTGAAGTTCCGCTCGCTGCTTTTCATATGGACGAGATCGTGGACCAACTCCCCATTCGTTATGCGGGTTACTCCTCGTGCTTCCGCCGCGAAGCGGGCACCTACGGCAAAGACACCCGTGGAATTATCCGGGTACACCAATTCGACAAGGTCGAAATGTTCATCTTCTGTGAACCAAAAGATGCGCTCGCCGAACACCAAAAGTTATTGCAGTGGGAGAAGGATTTCTTGGATGCAATGGAGATTCCCTACCGTGTTATCGATGTCGCCTCAGGCGACCTCGGAGCCAGTGCCATTCGCAAATTCGATATTGAAGCGTGGATACCAACTCAAAATGCGTATCGAGAAGTGACTAGTACTTCTAATTGCACCGAGTTCCAGGCTCGTCGCCTGAACATTCGTTACCGCGATGGCGAGAGCACCAAACCTGTGGCTACTCTGAACGGCACACTCGTGGCGATCCCGCGCATGATCGTTGCAATTTTAGAGAATCACCAACAAGCAGATGGTTCGGTAGTAGTCCCAACCGCCCTGCGCCCCTTCTTAGGAGTCGACCGATTACTTCCGGCATAAGTGGTACCAGACCAAAAGTTATTGCGACGGATTTAGATGGCACGATCGTCTCTTCGTATGAACGTATCTCCTCTCGCACGATCGAGGCCTTCACACAGGCTCATGAAGCGGGCGTCGAAATCTTCTTTGTAACGGGAAGACCACCGCGCTGGATGCGAGAGATCAAAGAGGCGTTTGGATTTGGTAACGCTATTTGCGCAAATGGGGCGATGCATTACGATCTTTTAAAAGAGGAAGTTATCGAGGAGTGGTTGATCCCCCTCGATCAGCAATTTGAATTTGTGAAGCGAATGCGTAGTGCTGTCCCATCAATCTCATTTGCAACAGAGTATGGCGATGAGTTCCACCATGAGAGCGCCTATATCCCTCGATGGGATGTCGGAGTTGATAACCACCCCGTGGAACGCATTGAAGAGAAGTTGCTCAAGCCGGCTTTTAAAATGTTGGCGCGCTGCTCCAATTTGGAATTCACTTCTGATGAGCTCTTAGAGATTGCGGTACGCCAAGCCGGTGATTTGGTCACGATTACTCACTCGAATGCAGGGGAATCGTTATTAGAGATATCCTCTCTTGGGGTAAGTAAGGGTGAAACCTTGTCCAGACTCACTGCTCGGATGGGTTTTGGGGCGGACGATGTGGTCACCTTTGGAGACAATCCCAATGACTTCTCAATGCTCTCTTGGGCATCGCGTTCGTGGGCGATGGCCGATGGTCATAAAGATGCCCCTAAGTACGCGAAATTTGTGGCGCAGCCCCATCATCATGATGGTGTGGCAATAGTGATTGAAGAGCTGCTCGCCCTACCTCTTTAGTCCTCTGCTCTGCGTGGATTTTGTCGCCCCGCCCTCCTCCAGTAAGTTTGCCCACGGAGGGCTCGCATAGCGGCCGAGTGCACCGGTCTTGAAAACCGGCAAGGGAAACCTTCGTGGGTTCAAATCCCACGCCCTCCGCCACTTTTATACCGATTTTTATGCTTGTGGGCGATTTCACCCCTTCAAGCGTGGCCCCTACCTAGCGTTAAGTGGACTTGGGGACGAAACTTCTCCCATGGCAATTGATACCTCAGGCAATGGCGTCTTCTCAGAGGGCCGAGCAAAGCTCACAGCACGAACACTCCGCACAGATAAGTGGTGGTTGCAACCATTCATTACTGTTTTGGTGCTCTTCTCCTTCATCGTATACGCGACCTTCCGCGCCTTTGAAAATGGAAAGTACTTTGCAGAGCCGCTGATCTCACCCTTCTACTCTCCCTGTCTCGCATCAAACTGCGTAAAGGGTTCGCCTTCTTTTGTTGGGACTTTCTTCGGTACGTATCACATCTTCGGAATGACGCTCTCGCCATCCCTCTTTATTTTGATATTCCCTCTCGCCTTCCGTATGACCTGTTACTACTACCGTAAGGCGTACTACCGTTCATTCTGGATGTCTCCACCTGCATGCGCAGTCGCAGAACCACACGCCAAATACACAGGTGAGACTCGCGCACCTCTCATCTTGCAGAATGGACATCGCTACGCCTTCTACGCCGGCCTCGTTTTCAATGTATTCCTCACTATTGATGCGATCGGAGCATTCAGAAACTCGAACGGTCAATGGGGTCATATGTCCATCGGCACGCTCGTGCTTGTAGCTAACGCAACATTTCTCTGGCTCTACTCCGCTTCTTGTCACACGTGTCGCCACACAGTTGGCGGTCGTCTGCGAAACTTTTCAAAGCATCCGATCCGTTACAAGTTATGGACTTGGGTTTCAATTTTGAATCACAAGCACCAACAATTCGCATGGGTCTCGCTCTTCGGTGTTGCACTTGCTGATCTTTATGTCCGCCAGGTTTCTGGTGGCTCCATCCGTAACCTCTACTTCTTCTAAAGGCGAATAGACCATGACTCAACAAGCTGAACGTTACAAGTATGACATTGTGGTTATTGGTGCTGGTGGCGCTGGGCTGCGCGCAGCTGTAGAAGCACGCGAGGCTGGCCTCTCAGTAGCGATCGTCTGCAAATCCCTATTCGGTAAAGCGCACACCGTGATGGCAGAAGGTGGTGCAGCTGCTTCTATGGGAAATGTCAATGAAAAAGATAACTGGATGGTTCACTTTCGCGACACGATGCGCGGCGGGAAATTTCTCAATCACTACCGTATGGCTGAGTTGCATGCGAAGGAGGCTCCGGATCGCATCTGGGAACTAGAAACCTGGGGCGCGCTCTTTGATCGCACTAAAGAGGGAAAGATTTCACAACGAAACTTCGGTGGCCACGAATATCCACGTCTAGCTCACGTTGGTGACCGTACCGGCCTCGAGCTTATTCGCACAATGCAACAGCGGATCGTCGCGCTGCAACAGAGAGATGGTCGCGATACTGGCGATACCGAGAAGATGATCAAGGTATTTGCCGAGGTAACCATCACTGAGATCCTTAAAGAGAATGGCAAGGTTGCTGGCGCATACGGCTACCGACGTGAAAATGGGCAGGAGATTGTTTTTGAAGCTCCCGCTGTAGTCATTGCGACCGGTGGTGTTGGGAAGACCTTTAAAATCACCTCGAATTCTTGGGAGGGCACCGGCGATGGCCACGCTCTTGCTCTCAAGGCTGGCGCTAACTTGGTAGATATGGAGTTCCTGCAATTCCACCCAACTGGGATGGTCTGGCCACTTTCGGTAAAGGGAATTCTTGTCACTGAGTCAGTGCGTGGTGAAGGTGGAATTTTAACGAACAACCTCGGCGAACGTTTTATGTTCAAGTACATCCCAGATGTCTTCAAAGATAAGTACGCCGACAATGAGGCAGAGGCTGATCGTTGGTATATCGATCAAGATAACAATCGCCGCCCACCAGAGCTCCTTCCACGTGATGAGGTTGCGCGCGCTATAAATTCTGAGGTCAAGGCAGGTCGTGGCACGGAGCATGGGGGAGTCTTCCTCGATGTATCAAAGCGACTCTCTGCAGAAGTAATTAAGAAGCGCCTCCCATCTATGTGGCATCAGTTCTACGAACTTGCTGGCGTAGATATCACTAAGGAAGCCATGGAGGTTGGCCCTACCTGTCACTATGTTATGGGTGGAGTCGAAGTAGATCCAGATTCAGCAGCAGCTGTTGGGGTCGATGGACTCTTTGCTGCAGGCGAAGTTGCCGGCGGAATGCACGGCTCTAATCGTCTTGGTGGAAATTCACTCACCGATTTGTTGGTCTTTGGACGGCGCGCCGGAATGGGTGCTGTCGAATATGTGAAGAGCCATGGAGCCAACCCAGTCAGTGATGCCACGATTGAAAAAGCTGCAGCGAAGATTGCCGCTCCTTTTGTAAGCACCGGAGGCGAAAACGCCTATACCCTCCACACTGAATTGCAGGAAGTAACTCATAATCTCGTGGGGATTATCCGCACTGGTGCTGAGTTATCTGAGGCAATCGTGAAGATTGCTGAACTTCGCAAGCGCAGCGCCCATATCTCGGTCACCGGAGATCGGATGTTCAATCCCGGTTTCCATCTTGTCTTTGATCTCGACAATATGTTGCTGGTTGCTGAAAGCACTGCAAAGTCTGCGCTCGCTCGCGAAGAGTCACGCGGTGGACATACTCGAGATGATTTCCCTGGAATGAACTCAATCTGGCGGCAGGTCAATCACATCTCCAGTTTTGATGGTAATCAGGTCAACATCAAAGCGCAGCCCCTACCTGTTCTTCCCAAAGAGCTCTTTGATCTCTTTGATGTGCACGAACTTGAGAAGTACATGACTCCGCAGGAAATTGCGAAAGGTGGATCCAATTAATGGCACGCACACTGAAGCTTCGTATCTGGCGCGGCAATGATAAAGATGGCGGACTCCAGGATGTCACCGTTGAGGCCAATAACGGCGAAGTAGTTCTCGACATCATTCACCGCGTCCAAGCAACACAGATGGGTGATTTGGCCGTGCGATGGAACTGCAAGGCAGGCAAGTGCGGTTCTTGCTCGATGGAGATCAACGGCAAGCCACGTCTGGCCTGCATGACTCAAGTCTCGGCATATGGCGAAGATGAAGTAATAACTATTACTCCATTGCGTGCCTTCCCAGTGATCAAGGATCTGGTCACCGATGTCTCCTTTAATTACAAGAAGGCCATGGAAGTGCGTGCCTACGAGCATCCAACCGACCTTGCTCCCGGTGAGGCTCGGATGCAACAGGTTGATGTCGAGCGCTCTCAAGAGTTCCGCAAGTGCATTGAATGTTTCTTGTGCCAAGACACCTGCCACGTTATCCGTGACCACGAGGAGAATAAGAAGTCCTTTGCTGGTCCTAGATTCTTTATCCGCATAGCTGAACTAGATATGCACCCATTAGATACCCTGCGCAATCGCAAGCAGAGCGCCCAGGAGGAGCATGGACTGGGGATGTGCAACATCACCAAGTGCTGCACCGAGGTCTGCCCAGAGCACATCCGCATCACGGATAACGCGATTATCCCGATGAAGGAGCGTGTCGTCGACGTTAAGTACGACCCACTTCGCTGGTTAGGCTCGGTTATTAGAAAGCGAGAAGGTATCCTCTAGGCATGAGGATATTTGTTCGTTGGGGAGTCTTAGCTCTAGCGGTATGGGCGGCAACTGCTCTCGTTCCAGGAATTAAGGTTCACGGT
>Ga0073936_10006944_pt1 | contig 14766 bp, 6 predicted proteins | sample AliMusrvi5mmetaG_FD_87041 | JGI IMG/M metagenome (GOLD analysis project Ga0073936, IMG submission 87041) | Freshwater lake bacterial and archeal communities from Alinen Mustajarvi, Finland, to study Microbial Dark Matter (Phase II) - Alinen... | ecosystem: Environmental > Aquatic > Freshwater >... | reverse complement strand
TCGAAGTTCACTTCCAGCCACCACTCCTTCGCGTCTTCTTCCGACGGTGCCCAGTGAGTGTCCAATGAGCCGTCGATCGCCTTCATCGCCTCATAAGCGCCAGACTCGCGCCATTCGGAGTTAGCGGTGGCGAGGATCTGGTGCTCCACCTTGGGGAACATCGCCTGGATGGTTGCGACCACGTCCGCATCGTGGCCGAATTCGGCGGATTTGCCGGGCAATTGACCGGTGGCGATCACCTTGCCGCCATGATCGTATAACTCCTTGATCTTTTTCAGGTTGCTCCAGCGGATGGTCTTGTGGCCTGGAAGGATCACCACCTTGTAATCCTCGTGGTTGATTTTGTTATCCAGCTTGAGGGTGCCAGCGGTGACCGCGCACCGATCATCGAGGGCGTCGGGGTGGAGGAAGGTGAAATCGCGGCACACCCTGGTGGACAGCAGTTCACCAAGATAGACGTAATCGGCCTCGGGAATTTCCACTCCCCCGGCATAGGGAATGAGCGGCCCGTCAAAATGATACCCCGCCTGTAGGGTGGAGATCGGATAGAGCACCGCGATGTCGGCCACATGCCGGCCCGGCGCCTGCAGCAGCACATTGAGCCTTCCGATATAGGTGTTATAGGCAGCCAGCCCGTCCGCATAGAGCGGATTACGGTGGGAGAGTTCGGGCAGATAATTGATTTTGTCGGTGTCATACCAGACTCCGTGGGGGATGATGTTGTTGATCCCCTTGGCATATTGCTCCATCACCACGGCATAGAGCCTGTCCCAGCTCAAATTGCCCATGGCGCCGTAGGTTTCGGTCATAGCCTGGGCCTTGTCCCAGTTGTAGGCCACCGAGGAAACGATTTTGTAATAACCCTCGGGGTCGTTGTCCCAGCCGATCTTGTCAATCCCCGGGACGTCCTGATACCTGTAGGATTTCATCAGATCCCCCGAGACACCAACCGGATTCTTGATGTTTTCCTGATCCTGATGCCCGAGCAGGTGCACCCCGCCATGCGCGGCGCACCAGTCCTGGATGGTTTTGGCATAACCTGCGGCATACAACTCGGAGCGGCAACCGAACAGATAATTCCTGGCAGCCTGGGTTTCCGGTCCGATGTCATACCACAGCGCCGGGTAATACGGCGTCGGGCTGAACCCGTGGGCAGCCTGGAATTTCTCGTTGAAGCGATCCGTCCAGGTCCTGCCTTGCGCCCGGTAGAGTGTGGGTTCGTCGTAAAACGCGCCGCCGATGGTGGCACCAAAGTCCTTGCCGAACATGTCATAATACGGCTGATAGACCAGGCTGATGTATTTGGCGATTTGCTCCGGTTCGAGGTAATCCACATTCGGGTCGCCGTCCAACACGCAGACGAAGGTCATGATTTTCCAGGACCCTGCGGGAACATTCCAGGTAATGGTGCCGCCGCTGGTCTTGGCGGTGAGGTCCACACGTTCCAAAGTGGTGGTGTTCATGGCCACCACGCTCATCAGGGTGCCTGCGGGAAGCGGCTTGGCATAGGCGGCAGGGCCGTTGACGGTGTCCTCATGTTTATCAAGGCGGCGCAGGGTGGCATCAGGATACTTGTCTTTGAAGCGTGGGATGCCGTCCCCCATGTTGGCTCCGCCGCTGCCACTGGGAAAACCGTATTCGTCATAAATCGTGATGAACATTCCCAGTTTCTTGGCTTGTTTGACGGTCTCACCATAGAGTTCGAAATATTCCTTGCTGAGATATTTCGGGGTGAACTTGGGACCAAACGGCAACGGTGCCAAGCCGCCATATCCGGCGCGGTCACGGCATGCTAGCAACTGCTCCCCGATCCCGGCGGAGGTCACCGCTGTATTATTCCAGAACCACAGAGGCCTGGCCCTGAATTGGAGCGGCGGCTTGACGAAATCCCCTTTGACGTCGGCCAGGCACGGCATGGCGGTCAGGGCGGCGCCCAACATATAGGTTAGAACGAGCAGTGGCTTGAACCTGACCGCTGTGGCGGCCAGAGACGGTTGGCGAGGATCGCATGACGGGTGGATTGGAGGATTCATGTTCACATGGGGGTTGGGGTTGATTCACTTTTCAGTGGCGGCGACTGGCACCACGACCAGCGGTCGTAACATCACCGGACCCAGCAAGCCCGAAGGCAGCAGTTGCGAGTCCTTGCGCCAGTGATGCCAGGTGGTGAAAGTCACACGCTGCGGCACCGGCCGCGGCGTGCCGTTGAGCAACCAGTCCGGCCAGCGTTTGAGTGGCAAGCCGGCCCACTCGATGTCCTCGGGCAATTGTTCGTCGCCGATCAGGCGGTTGGGCCACAGATTGGTGACCTCGATTTCCAATTCGTTGCCGCCCGCCCGCGCTACGTTTGTTAGATCCACCCGATAAGGGGCCTTCCACAGGATGCCCAGGTTGCGACCGTTGAGCCGCACTTCGGCCATCACCTGGACCCGCCCGAGGTCAAGGTGCAATTCCTTGCCCGGCCCCAACAGTTCCGCGGGGATATCCAGATTGCGCCGATAGGTGGCGGTGCCGGAGAAATACCTGATGCCGGCATCCGTGTGCTCGGGCCATGAAAGCAAATGGTCAAAGACGCACATGGCCGGCGCGCCACGACCGGCTTGGAACGATACATTCCACGGGCCGGTGACCGCCAGCGGTTCCGGCAGTTTGATAGATCGGACGATTTCCTCGCCGCCCGCACCGGGTGTCATCACATAGCGGCCCGCATCCCAGGCGCGCAAAACGGTGCCTGCGGAATTGACCGTCAAGGTTGGCGCGGGTGGCAGATAACTCGCGGGATGCTCTGGCAGACGCAGTTCGTTGCCATCGTCGAGCACCAGGTTTCCAAACACTCCATCAACGGCAAACCGCAACCATAGTTTCTTGGGCTTTCCAGGTGCGGGATCCACACCCGCCAGATCCTTGTCAACCCGCACCGCGATTTGGCCATCATGAACCTTCTGAGCGACGCGGGCGGTGATATCCGCCAGCGCGGGCGGCAATGCCTCAACTTTCGCCGGAATGACTCCGCCATAAATGCCGCGCACGATGCGCAGTTCACCCGGGCCATCTATCGCTTGCGGCAGTTGCAGGATCTGATGTTCCGTCACGGTCACCGTATAGGCCTGATCCCCGACGGTATAATCCACCCGCAGGTTTTTTGCCATGTTAGGTGCCGGATCTCCGGCGAAATCGCGGTAATTGATGGTTTCCAGACGTCCATCGCGAATCAGCCGTCGCAACGGTTCGGTGACATCCGCCAATCCTGGTCCGCATTGCAACGAGCCATAAGTAGCGGAATAGATCTCCAGCACGGGAATGTGAAACGGCGCGCGGGCCGGCGGCGCGGTGAAGGATTTCACCCGGGATGCGGTTGCGCTCACCGGACGGCGGAATACCACGAACACCGAACCGGATTGATCGAGGTCGAGGGTCACACGAGTGCGCCCGTTTTCAATGGACCAACACGCGGCATCCGCGATGGCTGCCGTCTCCGCATCCCATAACTCCGGCTGGCGCCCGGCAACGCGGAAGGTGCACTCGACACGGCGGGCCCGGGCCTCCTGGTTAGAGACGAGGTAAACCTCGGCGTTGTCGATGCGGCGATGAACGAACGGCAAGGGCGCACCATCCCCGGCGGCCACACAGTCCGGTGCCAACGCCAGTTGTTCGAGCGCCTCCTCGACCGGGCGTCCGGCAAGCACGCGCCCCGCGCCGAAAACGTGCTCGCCTGTGCCCTCGCCCCAGACCTCGTCGGCGATTTTTGCAACTTCCGCATCACAGTCCGGGAATCCTGCTAGACCCGGTGATTTCCGCGGCTTGGAAGCCATCACCGTGGCCCCCTTCCTCACCAGGTCGCGCACGATGCGCGCCAGGGCCGGAGTCATCCACGGAGTTTCTGGCAGCACCAAGAGGCGGTAGCCGGTACCCGCCGGGGTCACGATGCGGCCGTCTCTGACTGTTAGACCCGGCAGCAGGTCGGTGCCGCAGGCGTCGTAATCATAGCCCTTGGCCTTGAGGTCGGGGCGGTGGACGCCGCCGCCGGGTGACGTTTCGCCGCCGAAAAACAACACATCCGCCACGGGTTGTCCCTGTTGCAACAGGGATTGACCGCGGGCCATATAGGTCAGCCAGGCACGGGATTGTTCCCACCAGGTGTTGGTCCGGCCAAAGTGGGTTCCCCAGCGGCCCATGGTCATGCCGGGAATCTGTTTCAGCCACGGTTGGTGCGCATAACAATGCAGGATGAAACGGTTCACGCCGCCGCACCATTGCAGGTCGCCCAGCGCCTTGAGCGATCCCGGATGGTTCAACCACTTGCCGTTCATTTGATCCGCGGTGAAGGACTCCGCGCCAACGATTCGCATGCCATGAGTATGTGCGACCGAGGATGCCAGCTTGACCGAATCCGCCTCACCTCTGTCGGAATCCGCCCAGAACTCGCCCATGAGAATATCGGCCTTGGCACCGACCTGCAGGCATTCGAACGGGCCGTTGTAGGGCTCGATGGATGCCATCATGCCGTTGTTACGGCATATCTCGCTGAAATATCCATAGTAGTTCTCGAAAAACAAATCGCCGATGGTGCGGCGGAAGTCCCACAGGAAACGCTCGGTGATCTCGCCGCCGTCCACATAACGTCCGGCAAGCACCGGCAGGAACGGGATGGGATCATAACCGCGCCGTTTGATGAACTCGTCGCGGAAACGCGGTGTCCAGTTGTTACTGCCGACCTCATAACTGTCGATGACGACATGTCTGACCGCCAGGCCCGCCAGCGGCCCGAGCTTGCTGAGGATGGGGGCCACTCCGCCGGCCCAGAAAGCGTCGAATGCCTCACGACTGAGCTTATCCACCTCCAAGCCGCGACCCGCTGCAGGAGCCGGGCTGTTGATGGCACCGGTGGGCGTGTGGCCGATGCGCAGCAACGTCCACTCCCCGGCCGGAACCTCCCAGACCAACCGGCCATCGGCCCCCTGTTTTCCTGATAGATCGATGATATTTCCGCGCTGCACCACAACCTCCGCGGGGACCACCGCCGTGGCCGGTTGCTGGTCATAGGCGCTGGCACCGCTGAGGGACTTGCGTGCCAGCTGGGTGATCGTCACTTGCCTGGCAGGTGTCGGATACGCCAGCAGCGCGATATCACGGTAATGATCATGGGTGGATTCAGGCATGGGCAACACGGCGTCGAAGCGCACTGGTCCCTTGACCCGCGTTTCACATGTCACCACGGTTTGCATGGCGTGTTCGGGTTTCACCCATGGTCCGCCGCTCGACGACCAACCGGCACAGTTATGGAAACCAAGCTCCATATGCAAGCGCTGCGCCTCAGCCGCCGCATGGTGGAATAATTCCAGCCATTGCGGCGACATGAACGGTGCCTGACCTGCGGGGATCTCCTCGTCCACGTTGAAGATCTGCGCGCCATTGATGCCGACGCGTTTCATCGCCTCCAGGTCGGCGGTGATGCCGTCCTTGGTGATATTGCCGTTCATCCAGTGCCACCATGCGTGAGGCATGGCGGAGTCCGGCGGACGGAGGAACGATTCAACCAGATCATCCTCCCGTGCCCGTGCCATCAGGCAAAGCGAGCACAACGCCAACAGGCTGATAAGTTTGTTTTTCATCATCGATCACATGGTGAAATTCTTCCGGTTCTGGAATGCATGAAAAGATAGCGGATTGAGGTTAGTGCAGTAGATTGGCGGACGGCAACTCGGCGAATGACCGCGTGATCGCCCGCTGGCGCAGGTGCAGATCCGCAAAATCCAGAATAGCATCCCAGTCCTCCGCAGCCAGAAGGTGGCCACCGGCGCGGAATGAGATGCCGAGATGATCAGGCACTCCTAACAGGGCGTAGACCGGCATTGCTGCCTGATACGCCCTGGCCAGGGCATTGCCATTGGTACACCCGTCGTCCAGGCCATCGGCCGGAATACAGAGACGCGGCGCCACCAGCGCCAGCAACCAGTGCTGGTCGAAGGGCAGCTTTTCCACCTGATTGCAAAATCCGGGCATCTGTGGCCCGAACCACTGGGGAAAATTCCTGATCGCATCCTCCAATCCTTCCTTGCCTCCGCGATTTTTGCCATTGAAGCGATAGGCACCCGTGCCGCCGCAGCCGGAACCCGCCGGCGCTGTCAAGGCGAAGCGTTCATCAAAGGCGCCGGCGACCAGGGTCGCCTTGCCGAGGCGTGAATGTCCGACAGCGAGGATCTTGGTCCGGTCGGCAAACGGCTGTGTTTGCAGGTAGTCAGCGCAGCGAGACATGCCCCAGGCCCAGGCGGCCAGATCACCCCAGTCGTAATCCGGATACGCGGGAAAGAAGCCCGTCTGCCGGTAACCCACCTGTCTATCAGCGCCACACTGCTGGTACCAGAAAGCCATGACGGCCATGCCGCGCTGGAGTGGTTGCGCAAAGTTTTTTGCAATATCGTTCAAGACATTCGCCGTCTGGTCCTTGGCGAGATTGGCATCAAACGATGGATGCACGATAACCGGAAACGGCACCTTGTGCGCCGCTGTTTCGGCGGGAATGAACAACAACGCGCGAAAGCCGAGCTGTGCATCCGGCCCGAACGCCAGTTGCACCACCCGACAGGTCGCGGTACCGTCCAGCACCGTGTGCACCGCCAGTTGCTTGCCGGTCACCACGCCAGGAGGAGGTGGCATGCGACCCAGGGCGTAATGCTGGATGACGGCCTTCATTCGCTCGCGTTGGACAGCCCATTGCGCGGCCGTGGTGATCGCCTGGCCATCGGCGCCGATGAGCGGGTCCGGCAATTCCGCCTGCACGGGCAGATCACCAGCCGCCGGGAATCCGGAGGGGGGCTCGGCAGTCAGGCCCGTTGCCGGCACTGACAACACGCATGCTAACAGGGTGATCGTGACAAGAAGGAGAAGTGTCGGTCGGGTCATCATGGGTGTTATATTTTCCTTCATGGCTGCAAGGTGACGAGACTTTCGGCCGGGATCGGCTGGGAGCAAATCAGGTTGCGGTTCCACATGGCGTCTCGCGCACCACCAAAGAACAACCGCGCATGGCGGCCAGGCGCGTCGCTCCACAGGAACGGGGTCACCTGCCCGTGGCCGTCCAACGGCGTGCCGGAGTTCCGTAGCAGAAACCCGCGTGCTGTCCAGCGCAATCCATCCGCACTCACCGCGCATTGGGTTCCCTGGTGCGATTCGTAAACCATCAGATAGCGTGAACCTATATGCGCCACGTGTACGGCCCCGGCTCCATCCTGAAAGACCGGTTCACGGCCATGTCTTTGCCAACGGACACCATCCGCGGATTCCGCATAACCGACACTGCGCCGGGAGGTGGGTGACTTCGGCACACCGGTTGCCGGGGCGTCAGGCGGAAGATCGGCGCGTCCGTCATACCACATCCTGAACCGGCCGTTTTCCCTTAGCACGGACGGCCGCCCGACCAGCAGGGCATCCCACGCGCCCGGTGCGCCGGGCCGCAGCACAATTCCCCGCTTTTCCCAGACCACTCCGTCGCGAGAAACCGCCAGGGCGATTTCATCCAGAACATCGGTGGCCGCGCAGGTGTAATACATCCACCACTCATTGCCGACGCGGACCACGGATGGGTCGTTGACGTGGTTGGCATCCTTGTCCTCCAGCACCACACCGCGTTTTTCCCAAGTCAGGCCATCCCGTGATTCCGCGAGGTGAATGCGGTCGTGGCCGTCATTGCCTTGGCCGCCATACCACATCCGCCAATGCCCGTCCACGACACAGACATCGGGCGCGTAGACATTCCCCTTTCCATGCACACCGGACTCGGAAGGAGCATCTCCTTGCAGGATCACCAAGGGTTGGTTCGCCACGACGCCGCCGGTCGCCTGCGGAGGCGCGGCGGCAATGGCACTGAGCGTCAGCGCCATCATGAGCAGAATTGACGACACGTAGATTTTCATCCGGTTCTCAGTCTCTCTTCTGTCGTTCATGGCTGTTTCCTCAACCAGGTGGTCACAACACCGCCACTTTGGCCGGCATCGCAATAAGGCACCAGCAAGATTTTGGTTGGGACGCCATCCCCCATGGCATCCACTTGATAGGCTTGTCCACCGATCCAGTCCTTCGGAAGCACGCCTTCCACCTCCTTGAGATGTACGGATGCCGTTGCTATTGATACCTTTGCCGCATCGACAGTATTGAGCGTCTGGTCAAACGCAAGAACCTGCGGCCCACGCTTGATGGCCACTTGTCCCGGATAGCTTTTCCCGCCATCAAGAATCGTGACCGGCATGGCAAAACTGACATCAATCTTGTCGCCCGTCTTCCAGAGCCGGTCAATCGTGGCCATTTCAGTTGAATGGACGACATGCCTCACGTTGTTCACAAAAACCGCGAAGTCCGTGGCCCAATAAGGAATGCGCAATTGGAGTGCAAACCGGGTTTCTGAAGCCGGTTCCACGGTGATGGAAACATGTCCATCCGCCGGGAAACGGGTTTCCGTTTTGAAGTCAACTGAGCTTTTGCCCGCGGTGGTCTTGAACACTCCTGGCTGATAGAAGAGAATGGCGGGGTTGTTCTCAAGAGTGCCGTCGGCAAACAGAGGGATCATGGCTATCGCCCGGGGAATACTCGACATGCAGCAGCAAATGTTAGCACCGTAAGGTTTTTTCCCCATCAACGGGGTGTAGTAGCTGACATCGCCGTTGCGAGGGTTTTCGGCGCCAAACAGGTGGTTGCAGACCGAACGTTCCAATTCGTCGAGATACTCCATTTTACCAAGCAGTGTGAACAACTGATAGTTGAGTTGTATCCAGGTCGTGGTGACACAACCCTCGGCCATGTTGGCGTCCGCTCCGGCGGGCAATTCGTAGTTGCCCTTGAAATACTCGTGTGAACTGGAGGATCCGGTAATATAGAGGCGGTTTTCAACCACATCCCGCCAGGCGGTCAGGGTCGGGGTCAGATAGGTTTTGTCGTCAGTCACTTTGTAGAGTTTGACCAGGCCGACCAGGATGGATAGCATTTCATACGCCTTGCCATTAGCGGTTTTATCCACCCGGCCCAACGCATTGATCGTTGAGATGATTCTGGGGCCATTGGCTTGATCGAAGCTCCGGACGATGTATTTGCAAAATTCCAGATACTTTGTTTTGCCGGAAAGACGGTACAAATCAACCATGGGATCGAGGATGCTGGTCGTGGCCATGCCGACCATCGTGCCGACTTCCTTGCCATCGCCTTCCATGATGATGTCTTTTTGACCCGGGTTGGTTCCAAACGTCGAACTCATCAAATCGCCGATTTTCCCTGCGGCATCAAGCGCAGGCTTGTACCCGGACAACCGGTAATAGCTCAACAAGCCGATCAAACAATACTTGTGGGTCCATCCGTCCCAGCGGGTCCAATACTTACTGGCGGAGTAGGTGCCCAGATAGCCATCGCTCAATTGGCAGGCAATCAATTGCTGAGCCATCCGGTCGATCAACACCTTGAGTTCCGCATCGTGTGAGTATTGATAGCTGTTGCACGCCGCTTCGAGGAATTTCCCGATGTGTTCGCCGATGTAGGGTTGCTTTCCGGGCCGGTTTACAAACCCGGACAACAACTTTTGTTCTTCGACATGTTTAAGCCGCAGGTTGATATTGGCATCCAACCGGAGGCCCAGCCAGCCGGTGATGAGCTGTTCGTTAAAGGTTGCGTTTAGGAAACGGTCTTTGGTGAGTGGTGCAATCACCGGATCTGCCGGGTGATACTCGAGATCCTGATATCCGTAAACCGCGTTCAGAACCGGTGGATCTGAATCAAATCCGGCGACTTTGATTGTATAAACAATCTTTAACAGTTTCACATCCGCCTTGTATTCAAAATCGAACAGGTTTTTACCGGTATTCAATACCGCTTCTTTGCGCGCAGCAAACAACTCCCGGCCCGCGCCATCCTGGAAGCTGGCAATCACCGTTGCCGGTTGGGGTTTGTTCAACTTGTTATCGACCCGCAATGCATAATTCTCCGCCTTGTCTTTTGGCAAAAACCGGTTGGTCAACTCCTTGCCGACGGACACTTCCAGGAAGTGGGCGGGAAGAGTCTCGGTCAATACGGGAACTGGCTTGAATCCCGCCCATGGGTTGTGGTGAACGTGGACGGCCAGGCAATTTGCCTTGTCAAAATGCAGATCCGACTCATGGATCAGATAGAATCGAGCCGCCCCTGTATCCTCCTCGGTTTTACCGATTTCCCTGCCATTCACCCAGCAGACATCCTGACCCATTACATCAGGGAAATTCAGGGTCAGGGTTCCGGATTTGGCAGCGAGTGACTTGAATGAATCCGGGATCACAAAGCGGGTCCTGTACCAACGGGTGTCGGTGGACGTAGGGCCTATCGGGCAACCACGCGAGCGGTCGACATCCGCTTCAGTCCAATCCTTATCATCAAAGCCCGGATCGCTATACTGAGCGCGGTCCGAGGTCGTATGTTTCCACTTCCCCTCCAGCGGGAGCCGGTGGGGCTCAGATTTGTCTGCAGCCCGCGCGCCGAGCGCCAGCCCGGTCATGCCTATGATTGATAATATGCATTTTTTCATGATATGGCCTTGCGTGATTACTCTAATTTATCTCATACGTCGTTTTGCCGCTTCAACGGTCCACGTCTTGATCGTCGCCGCGGTGATCGTCTGGTCGTATCGGTAGTTGAACAGGCGATCCGGAGCACTGTCGCCGTGGAGGGATAATTCCGTGATGTCGTCATCCTTCTGGAGGTTGTCCGCCCATTTGAAATCCACTCGGATCTGAGATGCGGATCCGAACAGGGCACGGGACAGGGCCAGTTCCATATCGGGCCCCTTGACCACATAGCGCGCCCGCCCCACCTCTATCCATTTGCCGTCTTTGAAGCGGTGGATCGCCAAACCTTTGGCAGTTGGCGCGGTGCGGTTTACCATCACATCGTAGCCGTTCCAGCCGGTCTGGTGGTTCTGGTCCACATCAAGGAACAGCTGCATCCAGTGGGGATCGGTAGCCGGGGTCAGATCCGCCGCGCAGGTTACGCGGAAGGCGACAGTGGTCGCGCCAGGCGAAACCTGGGCTCGGACGATGTCGTTGCGGCCGGTGGTGTCGGTATAGATCAGGGACTTGTTCCAGCCGTGATGATTACGGTGCAGCGTGTCGCCGACAAAATCCCGGTATTCCGGCAACACTCCCTGCCAGTCGGTGAATGAACCGTCAATGGTAATGGGTTTGGCATCCGGCACCACCGGCGGACGAACGCCTTTGTAACGTCTAACATTGGCAACGAGTTGAAAATAATAGTCGTCACCGTGGCCATCCTTCATGGGTTCGGCATCGCGGCTGAATTCCTGGGTGTACTGGTCGACGAAATAGGAATCACCTTCTGCCAGCCGTTTGTAGCCGCACCAAATGGGCCTACTGGGTTTGCCATAGAGGAAGCGCTGTGCGATCCACTCGTTCCAGCCGGTGACGAACACGAACGGGGGGTCCACCTCCAGCGCACGTTTCCACTGTTCGTCGGCGTAAACGCCTTCGCCTGGACGTTCATGGCCGGGAGGCAGGGGTGGGAGCTTCTTGCCGCCGCTGGTGCTTCGGCCCTTGCCGTCAAGCGGGTGTGGCGCGATGCAGACTGAGATCTCCTCGGGTTTGTCCGGGGCATCATGCCAGCCAGGCTGTTGGGGAATCCAGTCCACCCAGGTCCACTTGTCGTGTCCGTCGCCGAACCAGCCCTTGGGATTGTTGGTAAAGGCCCATGTATGGCGGATGGTAAAATAGTCTTTCATATCCTGGGGCAGAGTTTCCGGCGGGCTCAGCAACAGCGGCTTGCCCAGCCAGGTGAACCACAATTCCTGATATTTCTTAGGCTCGTAGAGAGCCTGATAGAGCATCGGCACCGAAACTTCAGGGCGTGTATTATGCATCGCTGCGATTTTTGGCACCGGTAAACCCTGGTGCCTGCCCTGGTCGAGAATTTCGCACACTGCCTGCATCTCATCGGGATAGATGACGGTGTTGGTTTGGTCGAAAATGAGCGTGTCGATGCCCGCTGCGGTCAACATGGAGCGGTGCCGGGTAAGGACGAAAGGATCCTCGATGGAATAGTAACCCAGTTCCGGTTCCCCCCAGAAATGGAAGGCCCCGACTGGCCCATATTGCGGATGGGTGGGATTTTCGGCGAGGAGGCGGGTGTTGTCGTAAACCGGGGCATTGTGTTTGTTGGTGACACCTTGGTTGACCCATAGGAAATAGAATAACCCCACCTGACGGTTGGCCCGGGGCGGTCCCACCTCAGCATAGGTGGGCAGGCTGCGTCCAAGCGCATCGGTGCCCACCCAGGTGTCAGCGTACACGTCACCAGCGCGTTCGGCAGCGGCCAGCGAAGTCAGAAAGGGAATGAGCAGAATGTAGGCGGAATGGCGCAGCATGATTAGTTAGATCTGGAGATGAGTTTTTTTTAGTTCATCATTTAGTTATTAGTGGTCGTGTGTTTCAAGGATGCTCGTTTACGAATTCAAAATCGGCGGCTGACATCCCGTGGCTGGCGTTCTGCGTCTCACTCTAGGTTTACGGATAAGGGCAAAGGCTCCGATCCGCGCTTCGCTGGCCCGTGGTGATGGACCTGACCACGACCTCGCCGCCATCCACCGGCATGTCCGCGAGCCAGACGGTCAATTGGGTGATGAGACCCTGGAATCCCGGCTGCGCGGCGAGATCCACCTCCACCGTTGCCTCCTTGCGCGCTTCGGGAATGGGAAAACTGGCGCTCAGGGGTTTCGCAGGGTTATCGTTTCCTAACACCTTCCATGTCACGTGACCGGTTCCTTTCAGGCCCTTCCATGTGCCGGTTATTCGCAGCTTTGGTGCGGTCTCCGCGCGAAAAGGATGGATCGGGCCCTCGATGCGCGGCTTCATGCCTTTTGTGGTCGCAAGGCGCAGGCCATCCTTGATGGGCCAGCCAGCATCGGTGCAGTCCTTAGGCACCCAGTGCTGACGGTCCCTGGCGAAGTCCCAAGCAGGAGGCATCCGCTTGGACATGATGGCAGTGAAATAATCGCGCAGGTCGCTGAGCTTTCCGACCCGCACCGCGAGGTCAAATTCGAAGACAATGTCGTGGTCCAACACATCCGTGGACACCGGGCTGACATACATGGTGGGACCGTCGGTGGAAACCCAGGAGTTCTTAGGGCCTCCATGTCTTCCGCCGAGATAGTTGTAAACCTCCGGATTACACACACCAATGCCCCAGTCATCATCGCCCACAGCGGCCACCCAACCTTCGGTGGCGAGGAAGCGCGTCCAGGGAAACTTCTGCTTCCAGTCATTCTCGATGCGGGTCAGGGCGCCACCACTGAACGGCTTGTCACCGACGTAAGTTATCAGCCGCGTGAGTCCGGTCACGGTGTAGATCGCTGGCAACTCCTGGTTGAAGCCGCCATACCAGTTCGTGTCCGTGCGCAGGTTGAGTAACTTGTAATGAACCTTCAACATAGGCCCGTCGAGGACCAGGCGCACCTCGTAACGGCAGTCGCCGGGCACGTTGTTGAGTGCCCACTGCAGCGGAATACAGGTCAGGCGTATCTCGGTGCCGGTGTTGGTCAGATCAACCACTTTTGCCCGATTTCGATAGACATCGCCGGACTGGATGGGGTTCCATGCCCAGTTCTTCCAATCCGCGTGCGCCTTCTGTCCGTCCGGCTCGAAAGGATGCGGCCCGGAGTAGAACGAGAGCTGGATCTGCCGTCCCCAGTCCGCGTTGTTGATCAGGTTGTCGTGCCCCGGCGCCGACAACCAGGTGATGGCACCACCGAGATCCTGGTTTACCCCAACCTTGATCTGACCGTTATCGATGAAACTGATGCGATCCGGTGCCGCCGCTGTCTTGGCTGAGCCGGCGAGGACCAGAACAACGAGGAGTGTGATCGTGTGTTTCATGATTATTTCTCTTTTATGGAACGCGATCAAGCCGGCGGACGCTGACGTAATAGCCGTGCTGAACAACCAGCATTCGGTCAGGCGGCTCCTGCCCGGAATTGTGCAGCACTGGCGCGAGGTTGATGCCGTCAAACTTGGCTCCAAGCGTTTGCTTCAGTCCGCACAGCCCGATGAGCGTCGGTACCAGATCCTGCACCTCAGCCAGGCCGGCCACTTCGCCCGGCGGCCGAAGTCCTCCGGATGGCCAACGGACAAACAACGGTGAGCGATGGCCGCCCTCCCAAGGCGACCCCTTGCTCCCGCGCATCCCGGCGTTGTAGAGGTCCGACATGTGGGCGCTGCCGTTATCATTGAGAAACATCAGGATCGTGTTGTCACGCAGACCTGACTGGCGGAGGAAATCGTCTAGTCGCCCCATATTCTCATCAACATTGGCCAACATACCGAGGATTTGCCGGTGGTCCGGAGTCTGGTCCTTGTAGGGCTCGCAATATTTTTCCGGCACAATCAGCGGAGTATGGATCAGGTTCAACGGCAGATAGCAGAAGAACGGCTCGCCGCCTTTACGACGCTTATCCATCCACGTCATGGCTTCGGTGAACAGGATGTCGTTCACGTAACCCTTGAACTGGACCGGCTTGCCGTCGGCGTGGCGGAGCCACGGATCGAAATAATCGTTGCACCAGGTATCGTCAGATTCGCCGACAAACGCCGAGTTGAAATAGAGCACGTCCTGAAAGCCGCGGTCCTGAGGGCGGAAGGGATAATTGTCGCCCAGATGCCATTTACCGAACTGCCCGGTGCGATAGCCGTTGGCGGCAAATATATTGGCCACCGTCGGCAAGTCGGTGCGGAGTAACATCCGCGAGCCTGT
>Ga0073936_10006943_pt1 | contig 14767 bp, 17 predicted proteins | sample AliMusrvi5mmetaG_FD_87041 | JGI IMG/M metagenome (GOLD analysis project Ga0073936, IMG submission 87041) | Freshwater lake bacterial and archeal communities from Alinen Mustajarvi, Finland, to study Microbial Dark Matter (Phase II) - Alinen... | ecosystem: Environmental > Aquatic > Freshwater >... | reverse complement strand
GACCTCCATACCGGCCCAACATCAGACATAACACCAGCGGCAATCCTGCCCAAAAGAACACCATGTCGCGACGTTCCCGCCATAACCGGCGGATGTTTAAGCCGAGTGTCACAATTGCGATGAGGGCCAACTGACCGGCGTAGAATCCGTAGTCAAAATACATAAAATAGCCGGAATGCCATGTCCGGTACTCAATGGTATCCTTATTGAAGCCCCAGAATGGGATTCCCGATCCGTCGCCATTGGTGGCGCCAAAGAAATTCGGAGCAACCCCATGAATCAGATAATACCAGGGGAGTGAGAGGTCAGCAATCTGTCTGAACCCAAATTCCTGACGCAAACTCAAACTCCAGCTCTGAGCCGTAGAGAGGATGACAAAAGCCCCTAGAAACCCGACAATCAGGAAAACCCCGAACATCTTCAGGGCTTCGCAAATCCCCCTACCCATCCACGTCAAAATCCCAGCTGGGGGATCCCTCTGCCAGACCAGGAACAACCAGTAGGCTGCCAGGAAATAGGTATTATAGACAAAACTCTGGGGGAATCCCGAGAGGAATGACATCCACATGCTCAGGATCAGGTAGATCGCACTACGGCCAGGTTGCCGCCGTTCCACCACGTATTTCACAAACAACAGCTCCAGCGGCAACCATGACATCGTGGGCCCAATGGTGCCATGGATCATGTGAAGCGACATGAATCCCGAGAACACAAAGACGATCGCACCTGCGACACCGGCCCACAAGCCAAGCCGGTTTGCCCTCAGGAAAAAGAAGGCGAAGAGACCGCCCAACAGATATTGGACAACAAAACACCACTGAACGGCAACCGCCGGCAGATGGCCATCGGAAACCCAACAGGCCAGTCCCCAGTAAACGGGTTAATATACAAGAGGCTCGCTAAAAAACGGTATGCCGCATCTGAGCCCGGATAACCAGAGCGGGAAATGCCCAGAGGCCATTGATGTGGCCAGATAACTCAATTGAGGATATGCCATGTACAGCACGTCCTCCCAGAGAAAGCTCCGCCCTCCTAGATAATTGAAATAGAATATCCCCAGTAGACCCGACAATACACCAGTTGCGACAAGACCATGCTTGAATGCTTGGCCAACCCTCATCACTGGCCGCCTTTCGCCAGGCCATCGCCGGGTGTATCATCATCGAAATTGATCCTCTCCTTCTCAATCACGAGCGGACGGTTCTGCACATAGGTGAAAATGGCGCCGACGTATTCACCGACAATGCCAAGAAAGAATAGTTGAACCGACCCGATGAAACAAAGTCCGATCAGCACCGGAGCCATGCCTGCCGAGAACGTGTACCAGAAGCACAGCTTGGCTACAAGGTAACCCACACCGATCAGAAATGAGACTCCAGCCGCAAGAAATCCCAGAATGGTGGCAAGCCGAAGGGGAATCTTCGTGTAATTTGTGAATCCGAGCATAGCGAGATCAAAAAGAGCGTAGACGTTGCTCTTCGCCTGCCCACGGATCCGGGCGGCTTGAGTAAATTCTACCCTTGCAATATCGTGTCCCACATCCGCAATCAGCCCGCGCAGGTAAGGATACGGCTCGCGAAGTCCGCGCAAAACATCCAGCACCCTACGATCATACAGTCCAAATCCAGAGAACTGCTCAAGCAGGTCAACCGTTCCGAACTTCCTGATCGTCCTGTAATAAACACCCCGCAAATAGTATAATAAACCAATTTCGCAACTGGCTGTCTTGACCGCGGCAACCACCTTGGCTCCCTGCTCCCACTTCTCCACGAACTCCCTGATAAGCTCAGGAGGCTCCTGCAGATCCGCAGCCAGCGTGACCACCGCATCACCACGGGCTTGCATCAATCCGTAATACGGTGATCGTATATACCCAAAGTTTCGGGCATTCACGATGATCTTGACCCTGTGGTCTTTCCCCGCCTCCCGCTTCAGGATCTCGACGGTCCTGTCGTATGACGCGTTATCTATAAAAATGTTTTCGTAATCATAGTCTGGTAGACTGCTCATGACATCACGAATACGCATGACCATCTCGAGAACATTTTCCTCTTCGTTATAGCATGGGACAACAATGCTGATCTTCTTCATATCCGTATCATCCAAAGCGGGGTTTCGTCTATATGAGCATCTGTTAAAGGGTCAAGATTGACATGGCGAGAACCGAAAAACAAGGTAAACGGACGCATTTTGTAATGGAGATAAACGGTTTCTCAACAGTTTGCCAATCGTGAAGGAATCGTCGACGTGTATTCCGAGATTTGTGCCCGCACGAGTGCCATGGGCGAGGCTCCTTCATGAACCGCCTTATACCACACCACCGTCATACCAAGGGTCTTGAGGAATTCCCACTGCGGCTGCCATCCCAGCACATGAAACGCCTTATCCGCCGCCAGATTGAGCAGCCCGGCTTCATGGGGAGCCTTTGGATCGGACGAATCCTTCCAGTCCCCGGGCCAATGCTTGAGAATCTCCGTGACGAGATCCCGGACGGGACGATTGGAGGCGAGCGGCGGACCGAAATTGAAGGCGGTGGAGTAAGAGGTGAGACGTGAGACGTGAGAGGTGATGGGTGAAGAACAATCGGTTTTGCATTTTACGTCTAACGTCTCACGTCTAACATCTAACGCTTCATGCAGCTTCGCACCCAGAAGCAGATACCCGCTCAATGGCTCGAGGACGTGCTGCCAGGGACGGGTGGCGTCTGGATTCCGTACCTTAATGACTTCTCCTTTCGCCAAGGCCCGCATACAATCCGGCACAATGCGATCCAGCGCCCAGTCGCCGCCGCCAATCACGTTTCCCGCACGGGCCGACGCAACAGCGACCAGAGGAAGTGAGATGTGAGATGTGAGGCGTAAACCGATCTTCTCGAGATTGAAGAATGAGTTGCGATAGGATTGGATCACCAATTCCGCACAGGCCTTGCTCGAGCTGTAGGGATCATAACCGCCCAACGGGTCACATTCCCGGTAGGCATGCAACCACTCCTTGTTCTCATACACCTTGTCGGTCGTGATCATGACCGCCGCGCAGGGCCAGTCGGCATCTTTGAGTGCATCAAGAACATGCGCCGTCCCCATGACATTGGTTTCATAGGTTTCCACCGGTTGTGCATAAGAAAGGCGGACCAGGGGCTGGGCCGCCAGGTGAAAAACCAGGTCCGGTCGGATCTCATGAAGGATGCGACGCACCAGAGCCCGGTCCCGGATATCCCCGATTCGGTGATCACATCGTTCCGCCAACCCCAACTGGTCAAACAACGCGGGCTCCGTCGCCGGAGGCAAGGCCATCCCCGTCACCCTGGCACCCATCATGAGCAACCATTCGGCCAACCACGACCCCTTGAAGCCAGTGTGGCCGGTTACGAGAACGCGTTTGCCGTTGTAGAACCCCTGAAAGTTCACTCCGTCACTCCCCGCACAGAGCGCAAGGCCATGAGTAGTTGCTCCATCGCAGGAAGAAATGTACTCAACCTCTTATAGACAGTCAGGGCATCCTGATATTTATAGGTGTGCGACATGCGGTTTCTGGCGTCCAGCATTTCCAGCCATACTTCCTCACTCTGGATCCAGCTGGTAGTAAAGGCTTGGCTCAGGCAGGCACGCGGCGAAACCAGTCCCGACAAGCCTTGAGACTCCCCCACGGCCTTGATCGACTTCCACGCAAGTTCGAAAGAAAACTCGAAATATTGTATGCAACCCGCACGATCAAGATCATCGGCAGCTTGGATCGCCAACACTTCATGCAACCGGGCCAAGGCCTGAGCATAATCATCAAGCAGCAGTTTGGGTGTCATGGTACAGTATCCTGCTGCATTTTAACGCTTCAGCCCGAAAAGCATCCGAGGTTCGACAAAGGTCAACCCAATCAATCCGATACAAAGTGCGTAATGATTCCAATTTATCCGCAATTGAATAAAAGGCTGCCAGCGGAAGCGGCGCATCACCATCCACGCCAATGTCGAAATCAGAACGATCCTTTGATGTCCCTGTTGCACGGGAACCAAATAGGACGACTCTGTGACCGCGCAACAAGTCGGCGGAGACTGTTAGCACTGCCCGTATGTCATTCAACACTTCTGTAGCTCGATCACTCATGTCTAAAGGTTATCCTTATGCCGTTATCTGGTCAATTTGGAAAGAACCCAACATTTCCTAGCCCCCCCGCCTTGCCACATCTTATTTGGAGCGCACGGGCTTGACGCCGCACTCCAAATTTAGACTCTACCACACTTTCCAAGGAGCTTTCACCTCTGTCCAAAGACTCTCCAGGAGCCTGACGTCTCTCAAGGTATCCATGCACTGCCAAAAGCCTTCATGGCGGTAGGCAAGAAGCTGCCCATCGTGCGCCAGTCGCTCCATCGGACTCTGTTCCCACAATGTTGCATCTCCCTCAATATAATCCACGATCCCGGGCTCCAACACAAAAAATCCGCCATTAATCCACCCTTCACCCGCCTGGGGCTTTTCTGCAAACCGCGTCACCCGGTCCCCATCAAAAACCATACTTCCAAACCGGGCCGGCGGGCGAACCGCCGTTACAGTGGCTAGGCTTTTGCTTTTCTGATGGAAGGCGATTAACTTGTTGATGTTCAAATCCGTAACCCCATCGCCATAGGTCGCCAAAAAAGGCTCCCGGCCAATAAATTGGGCGGCGCGCTTCAATCGTCCCCCGGTCTGGGTCTCTCGTCCGGTATCCAAAAGATGCACCGTCCAATCCTCGCCATCCCCCTCGTGGACATCCACATGTCCCTTGTGCAGTTCCACCGTCAAACTGCGGGAACGGTATCGGTAATTGATGAAAAAATCCTTGATGACCTCGCCTTTGTAACCCAAGGGCAGGACAAATTCACGAATCCCGTGCGCGGCGTAAATCTTCATGATGTGCCACAATACCGGCATGCCCCCGATCTCGACCATCGGCTTGGGCCTCAATGTCGTCTCTTCCGAAAGACGCGTTCCCAGTCCACCGCAAAGAATTACCGCTTTCATGCAAATCCTCTCACATCTCACGTATTACGTCTCACATCTTCATTCCCATGCATCCACCTTGATGCGTGCAGCCGACACCCCTCCTTGCACCAGTTCATTACTGAGGGCGGCGACCATCGCCGGCGGACCCGCCAGATAATATACGGCAGATTCACTCACGGCACAATCGTTGAGAACATCAAGCCGAACGCGTCCGGGAATAATCGTCCCCTCTTCAATGTGGGAGGCGCACTCCGTGCGGCGACTGTCCGCACCACGCTCCCAATCCGGCCTGTCGCGGCGCGGAGCGCCCCTCCCACATTGGGCGGAAACACCGGATGGTCTGTTTCGGCAAAATAGAATCTCCGCAAATAGCCCGCCTCACGTCCCTTCTCCTCGATCCTCTCCCGCCCAAGCAATAGCTCTGGTCTGCGCGCCCCAAAAAGCAAAACCACTTTGTGAGGATGCTCCGGAGACAATCCTTCGATAAACGCCTGAAATGCAGTGATGCCCGTTCCTCCGGCAATCAGGACAACATCCGCCCTGCCATCCACCACAAACTCGCCGTAGGGAAGCTTGACCCAAACGACCTTGCCTGCACACATTTCTTTTTCCATACGGGATGTGTACTGTCCTTTGACCGAATAGATGATTGTGAGCCTGCTTCGATCCATCGGAGAGGAGGCTATGGAGAACACCCTGGATTCTGGCCAGAATCCCGAGGGATCGTAGTCATCCACTGTCAGGTGCAGAAACTGGCCTGGATGAAAGGCTGGAACCGGTCTTTCCGGCTTGAGTTCAACGGTATAGACCCGATCCCCGTGATCGGTGATCCGCTCCACCATGCATCGAATTTTTCTGGGAGTGCTCATGGGTTCTGATTAGCGACCATTCACTTTGCCTGGCTGTGGCATGGGCATCTTGCCCATGAAAACACGGGCGGGACGCCCGTGCCACGCCAAACGCGACTTTCTCAACAACAACGGCCTCATCGGCTTCTTAGAAATTCAGCAAACTTCTCCGCCACATAGTTCAAATGCGTCTCAGTCAGACCAGGATAAACCCCAACAAAAAACGTGCTCGTGGTGACTCTATCGGTATTATCCAGGCCGCCGACAATACGCCGTGGAATGCCCTCAAACGCCGGATGCCGGAGCAGATTGCCGCTGAACAAATTCCGGGTCTCGATCTTCCGGGTTTCCAGAAACTGAGTCAGGTCGTTCCGTCCGAAACCGGCCCCGGGGCGGACCGTGATCGGGTAGGCGAACCAGGCGGGATCCGAGTTCGGCGTCGCCTTCGGGAGGATCAACCGGTCTTCGAACGGCTTCAGCACCGTGGAGAGCGTCGCGAAATTCCGCTTCCGATCCGTCACAAAACCATCCAGTTTGCGGAGCTGCGCGCAACCGATCGCCGCCTGCATATCCGTCACCTTGAGATTGTAACCGATATGACTGTACACATACTTATGATCATAACCGGCGGGAAGGGTTCCGAACTGCTGACTAAACCGCTTTCCACAAGTGTTGTTCTCTCCGCCCGTGCAATAGCAGTCACGGCCCCAGTCCCTGTATGACCTCGCAATATGGGCGAGATCGTCGTCGTTGGTCACAACGCACCCGCCCTCCCCCATGGTGATGTGATGGGCAGGATAGAAGGAATGGGAGGCGAGGTGGCCGAATGAGCCCGTCATCCTTCCCCGGTAGAGAGAACCCAAGGCATCACAGTTATCCTCCACCACCCAGAGATCGTGCTTTTTTGCCAGACTCATCACCGTGTCGAGATCGAAGGGAACCCCCAACGTGTGCGCCATCATGATGGCGCGCGTCTTCGGGCCGATGGCCGCGGCAATCCGTTCCGGGATGGCCGTATAATCACCCAGGTTGATGTCAATGAACACCGGCACCAGGTTGTTCTGAAGGATCGGCGCCAGGGTGGTGGGAAAACCCGCCGCCACGGTCAGCACCTCGTCGCCCGGCTTGAGCCTGCGCTCTCCCAGTTTGGGCGACGTCAGTGTGGTCAGGGCAATCAAATTCGCCGAAGAACCGGAATTGACAAGCAGGGCGTTGGCGACACCCAATTTGTCTGCGAAATCAGCCTCGAAAGCCTCGGAATAACGTCCTGCCGTGAGAAAGAAATCCAGGCTCGCATCGACCAGATTGTGCAACTCATCGGCATCGAACACACGCCCGGCATAGTGAACGAGATCATTCCCCGGCGAAAAGGTTTGGCCGCCGAACTTTGCATCGTGGTATTGCTCGACCAACCCCAATATCTGCTTTCTAATATCGTCCGCTTTACTCATATCACCCTCTTGAATAGCCACAGTGGCTTTCCCTCTTGTAGCCGCGCCTGATAAGGCGTGGATATTCTTTCTTCTGGCCACATTCTTGGCACGCCCACCGCTTATCAGCGGCGGCTACAGGTTTCAATCTAGCATCCTCGAGGCGTGCCTCCCGCTTTGAACCACTACAAGAGACATCCCCAGCGCCGCCAGCGATGTCACGCCCAGCACCACCACCACCTGCATGAGCGTCCCGTGCCAGCGCGCGACCCCCAGCAAATAGCCTCCCGCACACAGATAAAGCGGGATCATGATCCGAAACCGGCGTTGCGCAAGTTCATAATTGACCAACACCATCAACAGCGTCAACGGCGCCAGCGCCAGGGCCATACCCCTCAGAAGCGCCGCCTGTCCGGGTTGGGCTTCCTTTGCCAGGATCCTCAGTAATAGGTCGGGAAACGCCAGGCAAACCACTCCGATGCATCCGCCGATCAAGCCGGTCAGCGCCATGGCTTTCATCAGGGTCCGGTAACTGGCCCGGGAGGATCCCCCCTCCGAAGTCACCTTGGGGAACATGGCGGAACACACGGGTCCCGGAAGAAAGAAGGCCATACGCGCCCACATCGCCGCCTTCGAAAAGACCCCCGCCTCTTGCGGCGAGAAGAAATACTTTACCAGCAGCACATCCGCGCTGGTCAGGACCCCGAATGCCGCCACTGTCGCCATGTAACCGCCCATATACGAATACAACCCGGCGGGACGCTCCATGGAGACCCGCCCCCGCCCCAACAACGACACACACACCGCCATCGAAAACACGACGGAAGCCAGCAGGCCGGCCATGTTGGCAGTGAGTCCCCCGATCGCGCCCAGTCCCAGCAGCGCCAGGATAATGCCCAGGACCAGACGTAACAGGGTCCAGCCATTCCCGATCAAGGCCACCCACTCAAACGCCTGCATCCCGGCCAGCACCCCGTTGGATACCGTCGCCAGCATCATGACCACGATGGTCGCCCCCGCCAGGTAAACCGGCCCCGTGGACTCCAACTTGAACGCCCCCACCAACTCCTGACGCCACACCACAATCCCCAACACCATCACGACTATCGGAATCAACAAATCCCGGATCAGCGCCGCCATCATGGCCTTGATCTTCTCGCGCTCCTCTCCCGCCATGAAGAGCGCTGTGAAATGGGTAACGGATCCGCTCAGCGCGCTCAGCGGCATGCTCAGCATGATGAGGGCGCTCAGGGTCGCAAATAACACCCCGTATTCGGCATCCCCCATCATCCTCGCCATGATCACCTGGAACAGCATATTGCAGATGTTGCCGAACTGGGATCCCACAAAGAGAATCAGGCTGTGGGTGAACAGATGGTCCCTCACTTCCCCAACGGGATGGATCCAGGGACCGATCACACCATAGAGTTTCACCACCCAGCGGAATGGGGAATAAATCAGCCTCAGCCGCATCAGGGCCAGCAGCATCTCCGTTGAAGCCTTTCCGACCTGGATCTTGGATCCCTCGACATCACGCCAGGTGGTGGGAATTTCGATGACGCCGTATCCCGCCCGGCGAAGCTGGAACAAAAGGTCCACATCAAAGGCCCAGCGGGTGATTCCCAAATGCGGCAGAATGGCCTTTACCGCGTCCCGACGCATCAACTTGGCCCCGCACTGTGTGTCGGTCAGGCGCAACCCGAAAAGCGCCCGAGTCACGAAATTAAAAAACCGCGAGGCAACGCGGCGATCGAACGGCTGGCGCGGACTCACATTTGACCCGCGCGCCCAGCGGGATGCGATGATACCGCCCGCATCGCCGATCTTGTCCACAAGATCCTGGAATGCCTCGGGAGGCGTGGATCCATCCGCATCAACAAACCCGATGAACTCCCCGGCGGCCTCGCGAAATCCAACCATGAGCGCCCCGCCCTTCCCGATGGGCCCGGGCTCGACGATGGCCCTGAGACAGGGGAAACGGGCCGAGTATCCGGCCACCACCTGCCCGGTTCCGTCAGTGGTTCCGTTGATTACCACCAGAAACTCGACTTCAGACCCGTACCGGGAGGAGAAAAACGGCAGATAGGCCTCCAACATGGGACCAATCCGCTTCTCCTCGTTATGGGCCGGAACAATGATCGAAAGCCTCATGCACGGCATGATGCCAGAATGAATACCCAAGGAACAACAAGAAGTTTTGCGAGACTCCTGTCCCGCCTTTAGAATCCATACACCGGCCTGAGTTGCCCCACTGATGGCAGGGCATCATAGCACTCACCTCGTGGCCCGACCCACTGTGATCCTGCCTGCCGCAAAATGACTGGAGTAAATGAACCATTGGAATTCTGGATGTTGACAGAAACGGTCAGAGGCTGTTGAACCACAGCAGGTTGCTGAACATACACAATTCTTGGCGGTTCCGGCTCGACATACACCGGTTGCTGCACAACAACGGTCTCGGGTCGGCTCATCGAGGCAATCACCGCGGCGGCAACACCAATACCCAGTAATCCAAAAACAAATTCCCCGCGGGGGTTCCGATAATACCCGTAATGACGACCGCCATCATAGTAATCGTGTCCGCCATGATATGCGCCATGATAGGGATCCGCCAGGCTCACCGACCCGGCCAAGGTAATCGCCACCAACACTCCACACATTTTCATCATTCTGGACGTATTCATTGTACACCCTTTCATCAAGTTTAATGCTTTCGGAGACCCTGCACCGTCTTGCCGTTATTGAAGTGACTGCGCACCTGGCTCTCCCTTCACTTGACAGGATCGCTCATCATTCATTATAAGAGTATCAGTATTGTTTCATATATGCTGATTATATAATCATATATCAGCATCGCAAGGAGGCCGCATGCAAAACGAACTGCTGTTTCAAAAGGGAGTTTCCATGAACCGGCTTCAGACTCTGGTCCTGGTGGCCGATAAGGGAAGTATTGCCGCCGCCGCCGGTCAGGATGATCTGGCGCGGCAAAGCCAGTTCAGCCACCAATTGAAGGATCTTGAGATCAGCTTCGGCCGGAAACTGACCGAGAGGAGAGGTCGGACCTTGAGGCTCACCCCGGCGGGAACCCGGCTGGCCTCCCTCATGCGGGAACATCTGCTGGCACTGTCCCGTTTTTGCGACGAGGCCAATGATGAAGCGTTCACCGTCAGGATCGGAGCTGGCGAAAGTACCCTGAACTGGCTCCTGACCCCGAATCTGGCCAGGGTTGACAGTCTATCCCGCCACATTCGCTGGTGTTTTTCGACTCTGCATGCGGAAGATATCAAGGAACGTCTGCTGGACCAGAGGCTTGATTTCGGGATTCTCAGGGGATTGGATGAAACGGCCAGGTTCAAACAGGATAAACTCGGAACTTTGGAAAACAGGCTGTTCATTCCCATCGCATTGATGCCCGCTCCGCCTCCATCAGCCTTGGATGCGATTACCCGTCTGCCCCTGGCCCTTCTGGAAGACGGTTCCAGAACACGGCGGGATATTGAAAAGGCCTGCCTCAAGCATAATCGGAAACCAGACCTCCGTTATGAGTGCAACACCGCGATTCAACTGGCCGCCGTGATTGCGAATAATCTGGCCGCCGGCCCGCTTCCAGAACTGGCCCGGACCCAATTCGATCCCGGTAAGGTCTTCGACATCGGTCTTGGCGGCATTCTCGGCAAGGACCCGCCGCTCTGCCTGGCTTGGAATCCACGGACATTGGCCATGAGTTCCCCTCTTGAGACGCTTCGCCAGAACCTGGTCCGGGTACTATCCACATCCCTAAGAACATCCCATCAAAACCATCCAAATTGATCCACTGACGGGAAACCCTAACAGAAGCCCTTCATCACAAACTCGTCGAGCAACCGCCGGAAAATGCGATATTGCGCCAAGCTGACTCCCGGGGGCGTCTGATGATCGACGCTGGGAATGAACCCGCCTGTGCGCATCAACGGCAGAAGCCTTTCAAATTCCGCACGCATCGCCTCCTCGCCTTTGGGCATCACCATCTTATCATAGTGTCCGATCATCCGCAGTTTCGGGAATTGCTTACGCAGATGCATGCCATCCACCCCCGCCTGCCGCTCAAGCGGGAGAACGCCCTCGATGCCGATATCCTGCAACCACGGCACGAGTAGCGTCACATCGCCATCCGTGTCGACAATGGTCAGCATCTTCATCTCCTTCGCCCTCGCCAGCATCGTATTATAATAGGGCGTCATAAATTCATCACAAATCCCGCGCGATACCATGGGCCCGTTGTTATACGACATATCCTCGGCAACCGTCATGAACGTCGGCCTCCCCAAGGCTTCTATCTGATCCAGGAGCTTAAGATTGAAATCCAGCAGATCCTGGTTCATCCGGTGGATAAGCTCCGGTTGGTCATAATAGGCATACATCAACTTCTCGAACCCCATGAGCGTTCGGGGAAACCAGAAGAATCCTTCCAGCGTAATCCACACAACGGCATTACCGGCTTCTTGTCGGACAAGCCAAGGCGCCATCCCTTCGATTGACCTGGAATGATCCGGAAAGAATTGGGGCCTCAGTCGCAGGTAGTCATCCATATTGGAGACGATACCTTCAACATGGTGTTGGGTTGCCTCAATGGTGGGATCCGTGGTGCTGAACCAGAACTGTTTATACGGATCCAAACCAAAGTACTCTGAAATATCGAAGATATCATTGAGTTCACGCGGGAGACCCTCACCATGCCAACGGGCAATCGTCTCGTCCCACCACATCGCCCATTCCCATTTTGGAAGCCGGTCAACGGGCTGGAAATTCATCAAGGCACGGAAACGTTCAACATGATTCATCGTCATCATCATTCTCCTCTAATACGTCAGCACACCCGGACCACATCCAATCCCAGAAGGGCTCCCAGTTTGGCAATCTTTCCGGCCACATGCCCCACCCCGATGGCACAGTGGTGGGCCGGCCCGGCCTTGAACCACTCGTTCATGAATGCCTTGGCGCCAATGCTGAACCGATACCGACTGTTCGTGTTTCCGATCTCTAGGACTGGACCAGGCACGCTTTCCCCTTCAGCCACCAGGAGTGACAGCTTTGCGCCCGCCCCCTCCACAACCGCTAGTAACGTGGCAGGGCCATGTTTCACCGTCATTTGGATTGAAAGACCTTTTCCGGGCTTGCCGTGGTAGACCGGGAGCGGGACAAGTCCGACCCGCCCCTCGGCAATGGCAAAATGTGCCGGACCATCATGTCCCCAGAAAACGACATCATCCTTGAAGTCCGCCAGATAAGGCTCGGAGAACGAGCCTCCGGCGCCGAGAAGATCCATGATCTTCATCGCCTGAACATTCTTGATCTCATATTCCCCTGCCACGGGAATATGCCGCCCCGTCAACAACGTATTTCCGGCAATCACGGAGGTAACGATTTCCTGATAGGGATTCCCGGCCTGGCTTTCATAGTAGTAAGCCATTGACCCGAGGTTATGCTTCTCAACCACGGCATCCAAAGCACAGGAGGTTTGGGCCGCACGCCGCAGTTCCAAAGCCTCACACTCCGGGGAGATATCAAATGCCCGGACAAACTCCTCGAGTTTCGCCTCAATCTGATCCTTGGTAACAGCTTCCCTCAAGGCGTTAACTTCACACATCTCGATCACCTCGAAATGGTTGCCAAAGCGGGCGGACTGCAGGGTCAAGTCGCTGTAGACATCCAACATCCCCCCGTAGTATTGCCCCAGCAATCCGACTCGGTTTTCCCTCATGCCGACAGCGGCTCGCGCCGCCTCAATCCACTCGCGGATCTCGAGCCAGGCTTCCGGATCGTTAAGATATCCGGAGACCAGGTGGTACTCGATGCCTGACCGGTTGAACACACTGGCAATCTCAGGCGCACTACAGGACTGGCAGTGCGCCAACCAGACGCCCGTCATCTTCCCGCGGTCGCCCAAGGCATTGAAGCGGCCATAGTCAAGTTGCGCCACCGGCTGCAGGTTGAGCACCACTACTGGCACATGAGCTGCCTGCACGACAGGCAGCACAGTGGAAGACAGGGCGTAGGTTGAAACGAAGAGGAATATCAGATCAACCCGTTTTTCACGAAACAACACCCCAATTTGCCTGGCCTTGACCGGATTATCCACCATGCCGGCATCCACAAGCTCCACATCCAGGCTCTTCAGATTCCTGGCAATTTCGCCTTGAAAGCCGTTCAGGCTGTCTAGCAATCCGTCAAACTGCGGCCAATAGGTATCCAATCCCACACCGAACAATCCAATACGGGGACAAACCCCTGCTTTCGTTTCGATTTTGCTCATTTTCGACTCCCTTGCGCAGCGTTGTACTATACATAGCGTCAAAGTTCATCATCTATTCAGGGGTGTGGCACCGGTACCGACCCGATCTCTCAACGGGATGGCAGGACCAGCGAGGCGACTCATCTGATGAACAGCCAGACCGAGGCCCCGCTCGATTTACAGCAACTGGCCACGGAACTGGGTGTGAGTTACACGTGGTTCCGCCGCGCCTTTCTTCGCCATACAGGGCTCAGTCCCTACCAGTATCTTCTGCAACTGAAAGTGGCCAGGGCTCGACGCCTTCTAACCGAACCCAATATGACCATCCAACAGGCCGCAACACTATCGGGCTTCGAAAGCGAGCAGTATTTCTGCCGCCTGTTCAAAAAGAAGACGGGCATAACACCCGGTCAATGGCGCCACAATTCATCCATATCCGATACAAATGGCGGCGGGGTGAATCTCTAACGAGAACAGAGTTGACCCCAAACGCGCCGTTTTGTACATTATGGACAGGAAAGGAGAACTATCGCCATGACAACTCTAAGCATAGCGGAGGCCCGGAACGGTCTTGCCGACGCCATCAATCGTGTGAGTTACGGGGGGGAACGTGTCATTTTTTCGCGGAGGGGGAAAGCTATCGCCGCCCTGGTGTCCTGTGAAGACTTGACGTTGTTGCAGAAGCTCGAAGACGAGGAAGACATCCGTACGGCCCGGAAGGCATTACGGGAGTATGAACACGATCCGTCCAGCGCTGTCAGTCTTGACGAGTATGTCCGGACACGGAGCACGCACAAATGAGTTATTCCGTTACCCTTTTGCGGGACGCTCAAAAGGCCTTGGATAAAATGGAGGCCGCCCAGCGCGGCAGGGTGATTCGCGCTATGCGTCTTCTGGAAGATGAGCCCAGACATTCCAGTGTTGTAAAGTTGGCCGGACCGGAAGACCTCTACCGCGTCCGAGTGGGCGACTGGCGCATTGTGTACGCGATCCGGGACAACGCGCTTGTGGTTATCGTGATCCGCATAGGCCACCGCCGGGAAGTGTACCGCTGAAAGTTGGAGGCGCGGATCGGATTCGAACCGATGGATAAAGGTTTTGCAGACCTCTGCCTTACCACTTGGCGACCGCGCCCTGTCGGGTAAAAAATAATAACCGCCGCATCATGGCGGCGGCATGCGAATCTCAGGCGGATTTACTTCTTCGCCTTGGCCTTGACGGCCGCTTTGGCGGTGTCAAGTT